>Ga0265798_10005640_pt1 | contig 16705 bp, 11 predicted proteins | sample P3T30metagenome_FD_192430 | JGI IMG/M metagenome (GOLD analysis project Ga0265798, IMG submission 192430) | Plant litter microbial communities from East Loma Ridge, Irvine, California - P3 T30 | ecosystem: Environmental > Terrestrial > Plant litter > Unclassified | place: USA: California... | reverse complement strand
AGTAAGCCTCAAGCTTTTCGCGGCTTTCGGCAAAATACTGTACCGAGTAAGTAGAAGTACCCGGGTGATGATCGCCTAAAACCTTAACAATCTTGATTTTATAAAACTTGCCCGTTTCCATTATTTTGGGCACGTGGTTGTCCATCATCCACGCCATCCACTGGTCATGCATGCCGTCTTCTACATTGCTGGTTACGTTATAAATTATCATTTTTTAGCTTGAATTGGTTATTATCAATTGGTATTAATATACCAATTGACAAACAAAGATAGCACGAACACCCGTTAAGCGATTATAATTTTATGGTAAAATTTTATGAAGCAATGCCTCATAAATTGCATGACACAAATCTAACTACTTGTATCGCCGCGCAATAGCCTGAACTGCTTGCGGGCCTCTACAAAGTAAATACTGTCCTCATGCTCAAAAATCACTTTTTCATATAATGGCTTGGCCTTTTCAGGATCGTTAAGTTTTTTGTTATATATCTCTGCCGAAAAAAATAGCGCCTCATCTACATAAATGCCTTCTTTATACTTTTCTATAATCTCCGCATAACTTTTAAGGGCAAGGTCATACTGGCCCTGGCTGTCATAAATCTCGCCTATGCGTAATAGTGTAACATCCTGTATACTAACTGTTTTATCTGTAGCCAACAGTTGCTGAAACTCTGCCAGTGCCTCGGCTTTTTTGTTTTGGTATAGTTTAAAATCGGCCTTGGCAAATTTCTTCAGGGCAGTTTGCAGGCTGTCTTCGGCAGTGTTGTCTATAATAAGCAGGTAAATCTCCAGCGCATCGTTAGCAATAAGCTGCGACGCATTGCTTTTCAGTACTTTAAGTTGTTTTTGAGCCCATTCAAAATCGCCCTTAAAGTAGCTGCTGCGCGCCACTTTAAAGCTTGCCTGATGGCCCACCGGGTCGTTTTTAAGATCTTCCTCTATCTGGGCATAGTAAATAATGGCCTGGTTAAATTTCTCATCCAGCAACAGTACATCGCTAAGCTTCATCTTCACGTCAGCTACCTGATACTTATTCAGTTGCAATTTAAGGGCAGCGTCAAGCGTTGCTATTGCCGCCTTAGTATCTTTAAGGTAAAATGCCTCAAAATCAGCCTTTAGTATTTGCAAATCCAATGAGTAAGGGCTCACTCCATACTCCGCTAATAAGGTGTCAATGCGCTGTTTTACAACTATATAGTCCTTTTCTTTTACGGCCTTAATATCCATAGTAAGCAAATAGTAATTGGCCTCCATAAGCAAATCAGGGTCGGTAGTGTTTTTTAATATAAAGTCAAACACCTCTCTTGCCGTAACATCCTCATTTTCATCAGCTGCCATTTTAGCCAGGTTTACAATGTTGTAAAACAGCTCCGGCCCCCGCTTAAAGATGGCCTTTTCTTGTATAAATGCCTTACCATACTCCCTTTTCTGAACAAAATACCAGCTTAAAAACTGGTTCCAAAAAATGTCCTGTGTCTTTTGTGTATTGACTAACAACGCTTTACGCAGCGTGTCGTTAAATGTTTCCGACCCCTCATCTTCCATAAAGCGGGACAGCTGGTTTTGCACCATGATAAGGTTTTGAGGGTTGCTGTAGGCATAAGCCAGCAACTTATCGATCATTTTACCCATATTGCCCTGCTGGCCTTCAAGCAATGCCGTTTGATAATCAAAATTCATGTTAGGGTTAGCGGCTGTGGCAGCTGTGTAGGCCTTAAGAGCCTGTGGTATAAGCACTTTTTGCTCAAAAGCCTGCGCTACGCCATATACCTGAGATGGGTTTTTAGTTATCTCATCAATGGCCTGGTTATAGTATTTATCAGCATTAGGCTGGTCTTTCTGGAGCTGGTAATTGTAACCAAGTTCTACTATCAGCGTAGGCTGGCGGTTTTTATCAAGCTTATCCTTAAGCACTTGCGCAGCCTTATCATACTGTTTTAGCTGCTGGTAGCAGGCCGCTACCTTTTGGGTAAAGAATATATTATAGGGCTGGGCCTTTTCAAGGTCCTGGTACATAGATAATGCTTTTTCAAATTCACCCTTTTCAAAATAATTATAGGCCAGTTGCTCGTTTTGTGCAAAGGCACTTACCGAGGTTAAAAACAATATATAAAAAAGCAGTTTTTTCATCTAATTTTTCACTTTTGGAGTTTGGAATTGGCTTTTTTACGCATCGATTCCAAAGGCATTTTACCTGTAACGCAAATTACGCAGATTTAGGTTTGGGCAACGAATTTTAATGCCAAAATTTCCTGTTCAGTTTCAATACTCAATTTCTGTAATATTATCCAGGTCAGAAAGTGTGAGTAGTTTTTTTACGGTTATTTTTTCCCAGGTAGTTTTGGGCTTGTCTTTTTCATCATCAAACATATTACCGCCAGCGGTAGTGCTTTTCTTTTTAGTAAGGTAATTAATGCTTACCTCGGTTACTTCGCCGGTAGAGCGGCTGCTACTATGAGAGTCGAACCCTATCAGCACAAAGTCGCCGTCCTGATGGCGTAGCGTGTACGAATTGTTTTCTATAGACCAGCTCCCGCAGCTCCAGAAAATCTGTGTAGACACAACCAGTGTACCCTTCACAACTTCCAGGCCGCCCGCATCTACAAACGGGTCTGTTAGGCAAGGAATTTCCGGGTTGTCATGCGGAGGTACAAAACTTTCATTTTTAGCGGCTAACGTATATCCATTGGCTGATTTGTCTCTAAACAATATCAGCAGGTGGCGCGGATTGGTATTAAGCGCTTCAGACACTGAGGTTTCATCTTTATCGGCCGTTATATTATTCTTGTCCGTATTTTCAATTACCACGGCAATATCCTCGGCGGCATCTTTGTTAAGGTCGCCCTTAGCGGTGGCTATAACTTTCCATCCACTCGGCACGAAGGGCTTAGCTAAAGCCGCCACACTATTATCTACCATCGGGTTTTCCTGTGCCAAAAGCGCCAGCGGAATAAGTAATAGCAATGCGGTAACAACGTGTTTCATAGCAAATGAATTTACCTGCAAATTACACAGAATACGTAAGCGGTGTATCGTGATGTAAAAAATTTATGATTTGGATAAAAGGGAACACGGATGACACAGATTTTCCGGATTAACACAGATTAAATCCGTGGGTATCCGTAAAATCTGTGTCATCCGTGTTCCAGATATCTTTAAAAGCTACATTGCTTAGTCTATAATATCAAAACCGGTATATGGCCTTAACACCTCAGGAATTACAATGCCCTCAGGTGTCTGGTAATTTTCAAGTATGCCTGCCAGTACGCGCGGCAAAGCCAGTGAGCTGCCGTTAAGCGTGTGCGCCACATGGTTTTTACCCTCCTTGTCGCGGAAACGCAGCTTAAGCCTGGTGCTCTGGAAGGTTTCAAAGTTAGAAACCGAGCTTATCTCAAGCCAGCGGTCCTGCGCTGTAGAGAACACCTCAAAATCATACGTTAAAGCCGAAGCAAAGCCCATATCGCCGCCGCAAAGGCGCAGCACGCGGTACGGCAGCTTAAGCTCGTCCAGTATCTCTTTAACGTGGTCTACCATGCCATCAAGGGCGGCATAGCTGTTCTCAGGTTTTTCTATGCGCACTATCTCTACCTTATCAAACTGGTGCAGGCGGTTAAGGCCGCGCACGTGGGCACCATAAGAGCCTGCCTCACGGCGAAAGCATGGTGTATAAGCCGTGCACAGCACCGGCAGGTCTTTCTCCTCTACGATCACATCGCGGAAAAGGTTGGTTACCGGCACCTCAGCCGTTGGGATAAGGTAAAGGTCATCGGCCGCAGAATAATACATCTGGCCTTCTTTATCGGGTAGTTGGCCCGTGCCATATCCTGATGCTTCGTTTACCAGGTGTGGCACCTGGTATTCTTTATAGCCCGCAGCGGTATTTTTATCTAGAAAGTAGGCAATAAGCGCACGTTGCAGCCTTGCCCCTTTGCCTTTATATACCGGGAAACCAGCGCCGGTTATCTTAACACCCAGCTCAAAATCTATAATATCATATTTTTTAGCAAGTTCCCAGTGTGGCAGGGCGCCCTCAAAAAGTGCAGGAACTTCACCGGCAGCAAATACCTCAAGGTTTTCCTCGGGTGTTTTACCTACAGGCACAATATCGGCCGGGGTGTTAGGCAGCTTGTACAATGCCTGTGTAAGCTCGTCAGCGGCTGTTTTAAGCGCTTCTTTCAGCTCAGCCTCCTTAGCCTTAAGCTGTACTGTTTTCTCTTTAATAAGGGTCGCCTTGGCTTTTTCGCCGGCTTTCATAAGCTCGCCAATGTCTTTAGACAGCCTGTTGGATTCAGAAAGTACCGTATCAAGCTCTACCTGCGTGTGCCTGCGCTTTTCATCAAGCGCTATCACCTCATCTACAAGTGGTGCAAAATCAACGTTACGCTTGCTTAGCGCCGCTACTACTTTGTCTCTGTTTTCCCTGATAAATACTGTCTGTAACATGGTTTATGTTTTTATAAGTCGGGCAAATTTAATTTATTTGAATTAATTTGTTCAAGGTTTAGGGTTCAAAGTTTAGGCTATTGCATATAATTAAAATCACTATATTCATAGATATTTCAGTGAGATGGGAAATCTGTGTAGTATTCTGGAAGAACCTAATGCCCATAGAAAAAGGATAGCGGCATAAATAAAAGCCAGGACCATCTTTAAAGAAAACATGTTATGGAAATAAAATATCTTACAAAGCTGGCAAAATACAATTCAAAAGGCAGCAGTAACATACAGGGTATAAGCGAATTGGAAATACAACAATTTGAAAAACAGCTCAATATACAATTTCCTGTATCATATATAGAATTTCTTTACCTGGCCGGTAAAGACAGTGGTGATCTCAGCCTGTTTCCGGGCACAAGCCATATAAAAAAGCTGGCAGATGAAAATTTCCGAAAGTTTTTAAATGAGTTGCTGGAAAAGCACAAACCCGATTTAAACAGGCCGTTCTGGCCTTTTACAGAGTATGATGACTTTCAGCATTTTTTATGCTTCTATTTAGACGATGCATCACATGACCCTGATACATATCAGGTTGAAATGACCGATGTAACAGTAATTAAGCCCCTAAATTTAACTTTTAGCCAATACATTAACGGCTTGGTTGATAAATGATTGGTAAATCTATAAAAACAAACCTTTAACAGCATCAAAATTTGCGCTGCTCCCTGCTTAAGGTGGGATGATGATATTTATCTGCCTCTTTATCATAAGATAGCACAAAAACCGATTTCTTCCAGGACACATTTATTACCTGCCCCGCATCATCACGTATAATCAAAACGGGGGTAATTTCGCCATTGATCCAGTTATTCCGTAAAAAATTAAACGAAACTATCCAGTGGTCAAAATCAAACAGTGGGTCGTTGTCGTTAAAAAAATGGGCTTTTCCCATTTTAAAGTCCTCCCAATGCCCAATATCCATTAACGCTTTCTTAGCTAACGCGATGGCTTGGTTTTCTGTTAAGTAAGATTGCATAAGCAGTAAATAGGGTTGTAAGATAAAATAAATGCGTCAAACAATATAGAAATCTTTCCGTTCATCCTGTCGGCATCAAACCCTCCAGAGCCATGATAAAATTGTGGGGTAAATCGTGGGTTGCAGACATTGAACCTATTTTTATTATATTTATCCGCATAAACATCCGCAATGAAAAAACACCTGCTGTTACTCACATTTTTAAGCTTGGCTACTGCGCTTTACAGCCAGGATATTGGAATCCCCTTTAGGGTGGGTGATAAATATGGAGTATCAAACGCTAAAGGAAAAATGCTTATTCCTGCAAACTTTGATATTGTTGAACCGGAAGATTATAACGGCACACGATACCTTATTGCCTATACTTTTAAGGATGATCGTGTATTTTCCAGCCTTATTTACAACAATAAAATTATACTGGACAACAAAACATATAGCGATTATTATATAATGAACGGGCTGGTTTTAGCTACCGAATATAAAGTGCGGCGGAACTCTAATAGCCATTCCGACAGAAACTTTAGCGAAACTGACCATTTGTACGACCTTAACGGAAAAGACGTCTTTACAGAAGATTATAAATCCATAGGAATGCATTATGATATTGATGATACCGGCAAGCTACAGGTTTTTTTAATTTATACCGAAGACCTGGAGGGTAACAAATCGCTGCGCCTGTATGATAAAAAAGCAAAAAAGGTTACAAAAACGTTTATTGATAATGCAAAAACATATCAGGCCGACGCCAACTACGACTACAATTACCAAGACAGGAGGATAACCATTACATACAGCCATAACACGGGGAAGACCAAAAAAATGGTATTGAAGATAGAAAAAGGCACAATAGTAACCGAATCGGATACGGATGCAGAGCCTGTAAAAAATAACGCGTGGGACGACATGACGTACAGCGGCGGAGACGTTGACATGGGGCCGCCTCATGATAACAAACTGGAACCTGCGCTAAATTCTGCAGCAGAGACTATTATACTTTCGGCAAGAAAAGTAGAACTAAAAAGGGATTTTTATTACCTGCCAAAAAAAATCGAGCAAATTAGGTTTACCACTTATAAGCTTAACGCTGATTATGCTTACATCATCAGTAAAAACGGCAAGCAGGGGCTTTATACGGTAAGTAAAAAAGAATACTACATACCGGCAGAATATGATGAGATTATATATTCTGATGTTGACGGCCAGCTTACCGGATGTACCATTGTAAAGAAAGACAATAAATATGGTGCTTATGCCTTTGACCACTCTGACAACAAGGTTGTACCACCTGTTTTTGATAAGATACCCATGATGGTAGACTTTAATTATCTTGGCGAAAAGAAACCGCTTTTTAAATTATTTGATGACGCCGGTAAACTGTTTTGCTATGCCGACGAAACCGGCAAACTGTTTTACAAACCATAAGCCTATTATAATACGGATTACGCTGGCGCGGGCATTTTGCCCGCGCTTTTTTTTATTACTGCTCAATCATTTACCGTTTCTATAGTTGTTATGTAGTCGCCCCTCCTTGCACTTGACTTTTAAAATCTAAACACCAACACCGGTTATAAACTAAAAATCTCCTTTCTCAACAAATCTGTTCAGGATACGCTCTTAGCGCAATATTGGCACATTTTGAACAAAGATTGAAACACTTGCACCCCTGCCTCCACCTCCATTCAATCTACCTTTGAAAACGTTGTAGTTAATAACTCTATAGGTTTTTAACAACAGCATTAACTTAAACCATAAATATTATGAAAACAATTACCGCTTTTACATTGCTTTTATGCTGTAGCTTTTACAACGCGTTTGCGGTTGTGGTGCCACCGGGCACTAACAACATCCAGGCGGCCATCAATAGCGCATCCGCCGGCTCTGTTATTGATTTACAGGCAGGAACGTATTATGTGTCGTCAACCATTACGCTTAACAAAACCATTACCATACGCGGGGTGGGCATGAGCACCATTATACAGAAGACCAACGGCACATCGGCAGATGTGGCCGCTTTTGTAATTGCCGAAGGCATTAATAACTGCACACTGAGAGATTTCAGGCTGCTGGGCCAGGATAAAGGCGGCCCCGGCATACTTGTTTTTAGCAACAACAACCATCTTATTAATGTAAATGTATCCGATTGCGGCAATAACAGTGCCGGCGGGCCCGGAAGCTGGAGGAGCGGCATTATACTCGACGGCGCCGCTTTTAACGAAATGACCAATGTAAAATCGCACCATAACAGCTGGGTGGGCATTTCGCAAAACAACAGTCCCGGTAGCACCATAACAGGCGCCGACTGTTTCTTAAATCATGGCGAGGGCCTTACCATCGACCTGGGCAGCGATAACTGCATAGTGCGCAACTCGCTGTTCAACGAAAACAATGTAAGCACGCGTGGCGTGGGAGGCATAGGCATTGACGATGTAAACGGCGCTGATGTGCAGTTTTGCACCATCAACGGCACTAAAAACCTTTCGGGCATTACCTTCCAGAACAATGTGGGTGGCGAAGACGGTTGCATTATTAAAAATAACACCATTAACAACAGCGCCCTAAACGGTGTACGCATTAAAAATTGCACTTATGCCGTAACCCACACTACGGTGGATTTGAACAGCTATAGCGGAAACGGCGCTACTAATGAATTTTGGGAGTGTTCACCCGGCCCAACTTCTAACCGTATGGCGAACACTGCTGATAAAGCCGATTTTTCATTGCTGGTTTTCCCTAATCCGGCTTCAGACTTTATATCCCTCGATTTTGGCACCGCTCCCGAGCCTGTAAGCTTCGAACTGATATCACTTACAGGACAGCAGGTTTTATGGGTTCAAAACCCTCAAACTGCCAATAACATCGATGTTTCGGCACTTAGTAAAGGTGTTTACATGTATCGTGCAACACACGCTCAGGGTACAGTTACCGGAAAAATAATACTTGAATAATTTCATTTTTATATTCAATCAAAAACCCGCATAAAGCTATTGCTCTATGCGGGTTTTGTGTATTCACATGGTCTAAATTCTAAGAATCGAATAATCTAAATTATAGCTCGTTAAGCAGCTTGCTTATTTCATCCAGCTTTGGTGTAAGGATAATTTCTATCCTCCTGTTTTTACTCTTGCCTTCCGCCGATGTATTTTCTGTTACAGGCGCATACTCGCTACGGCCTGCGGCGGTAAGGTTTTTAGGGTCAACCTTTTTATTTTCACGGATGATATTTACAATGGCTGTGGCGCGCTTGGTACTAAGGTCCCAGTTATCAGTAATCTGTCCGTTGCCCTGATAAGGCACGTTATCGGTGTGTCCTTCAATAAGCACGGCAATTTCGGGGTTATCGGCAAGCACCTTGGCTACCTCAACCACCGCTTTTTTACCCTCCGGGCCTACAATCCAGCTTCCTGATCCAAACAGTAGTTTGTTCTCCATAGATACATATACTTTACCGTTCTCCTGCCTTACGGTAAGGCCTTTACCCTCAAAGCTGTTAAGCGCTTTGCTCAGCTTGTTTTTAAGTGCCTTAAGGCTCGCATCCTGAGAAGCCATAATACCCTCAAGCTCATCTACACGGGCGCTGCGTTCTTTAAGTTCGGCGCTAAGCTTGTTAAGCCTTTCCTGCTCAGCAGCAAGGGCTTTCTCTTTTGCTTCAAGCTGGGCAAGCAGTTCGCGGTTCTTTTTCACATTGGCATCCAGGGCGCTGCCACTTTCTTTTTCAAGGGCGGCATAACTGGTTTTCATGGCGTCAAGGCTGTTTTTAGTAGCGGCATAATCGCCAGCCAGTTTATCGCGTTCTGCCTTTAGCTTATCAAGCTGGCTTTGCAGGTCTTTAGATTTAAGGTCGAGCGCATTCTTATCTTTGCTTAGTGCTGTGTTTTCGTCGCTAAGCTGGCGGTTTTCCTTTTTAAGGCCGGCATACTTGTTTTCAAGGTCGGTATACACCTTTTTGCTTACGCAGCTTGTGGTGAGCGCCAGGGCAAGCAACCCGGCCGAAATTGTTTTAATCCTCATGTATTGTTGTTTTATTGGTGTAAAAACCTCAGCAATAACCTTGCCTGTAATTTTTGGTTTATTCAAATTCTACTAAAATAGGGCAATGGTCGCTGTGGCGTGCATCAGGCAAAATCACGGCACGTGTAAGGCGGTCGCGCATGGGCTCGCTTACCATGGCATAGTCTATACGCCAGCCTTTATTATTATCGCGGGCATTGGCAAAATTGCTCCACCAGGTGTAGTGGTTTGGCTCTTTATTAAAAAGACGGAAACTATCTATAAACCCGGCCTCCATAAACTCGCTGATCCACTGCCTTTCATTAGGCAAAAAACCCGAAACGCGTTTGTTGCGCACCGGATCCCAGATATCTATTGCCTCATGGCAAATGTTGTAGTCTCCACAAATAATAAGGTTGGGAATTTGCTCTTTTAGCGCGCTTATGTATTGCGTAAACTCTGCCATGTATTGAAATTTGTACTCATGCCTTAACAGGTTAGTGCCCGATGGCAGGTACAGGCTCATAACACTAAAGGTATCAAAGTCAAGGCGGATGTTACGCCCTTCAAAATCCATGTGTTCTATACCCGTGCCATACACCACATTGTTGGGTTTATGTTTGCTGAATATAGCCACGCCGCTGTACCCTTTTTTTTGTGCAGAAAACCAATAATGATAAGGGTAACCGGCATCTTCAATCATTTTTACATCTACCTGGTCTACATTAGCTTTTGTTTCCTGAAGGCAAATAATATCGGGGCCTGCCTGCTTTAACCAGTCTATAAGCCCTTTATTAAATGCAGCACGTATGCCGTTTACATTGTATGAGATGATTTTCATTGTTAAATTTTGGATGTCCCAAAAATAACCAAATGAATGGGTTTTGTGAAATATTGCACCAATAAAAAAGCCCCCGGTCTACCACGACGGGGGCTCAAAAAAAGATTAAATCAAAATTCTACAATTAGAATCCCTTTTTTAAAAAAAATATATACCGCAGCATTTACATACTCAGGACGTAGTGTACAAGCCCCCTTGTTTGACACTATATCTTTTACGTGAGAAGCAACACGCGGCATATACAATAATTACTCAAAAAATGAATACTGCAAAACAAGGCATTTTACGTGTAACAGCCTAAAAAAGCATAGAGACAAAATAGGGACAGCTATAAAACTTAAACCAACCCATTAAAACATAAAAAACTTATTATCAGGATAGTACAACAAGTCAAGAACTAAAGGACTAAAAGAAACCTAATGACAACAGGTACATCATCAATTTTTTACCGCTTCTTCATCAACATTTTCATTATCTGCCTTATTTAGTTTTTTGTTTAGGCGCACCTTAGCTTTAGTAACGCTTGCAGGCGTTATATTAAGCAGTCCTGCTATTTCTTTGGTAGATAATTTAATGTGCAGGTAAGCACAAAGGCGCACCTCATAAGCGGTAAGCGTAGGGTGTTTTTCGTTCAGGTCTTTAAAAAAATCAGGGTGCACCTGCTCAAAGTGAATTTTGAATTTATCCCAGTCGGTATCCATATACAGGTTTTGCTGTATAATGCCTTTTATCTTACTTATTTGCCCCGAAGATATCTGGCCTTCCACCAGGGCATCTATACTTTCTTTAAGGCCGGAGAGCAACTCATTTTTTTGATAAAGGTATAGGGTTGCCGATGCCAGTTCGCGCCGGTTAAAGTCCAGTTTTTCCTGTAGCTTTTCTTTTTCGCCCTTTTCATATTCCTTTTCTATGGCGATAATATTGTTTTTAAGCTCAATATTTTCCTTTTCTACCATAAGCGCCTGCGCTTCCAGGTCTTTTGTGGTAAGCTCTTCCTGCAGCTCAGTAATACCCTCATTATACGCCTGCTGGTTTTTCGCACTTGTTTTTTTGTGGCGCAGCACCAGCCATACAATTACACAGAGGGCTAAAAATGTTAACCCGGCCACCATTAAATTTCTTATATCCTTTTGGTTTTCAAGCGCATCTTTAGCCTGCTGGTCCTTTTTTTCCTGAATATCCTTAAACTCAAAGTTCATTTTTTGCTCGGTAAGCTTACGCTGGTTTTCGGCATTAAAAACAGAGTCGTTAAACCGCTTGTACAGCATGTGGCTCTCATAAGCCATTTTGTAATTACCCTGCGACGCATATATTTTAGCAAACTGCTTGTATAACTCTGTAGTCATATCCAGCTCGCCGGTCTCTTTTACAATAGCCTCTGCCTTATGGCAGTACTCCAGCGCTTTTTGGGTTTCGCCGGTTTCATAATATATAGTCCCTAAAGATAAATATGAAGTGAACAGGCCATACCTGTCGTTAATATCCTGCCTGATGCATAGCGCCGTAAGCTGGTTTAGCCTGGCCTTGTCATATTCTTTAACTTCATTATACAAAAGCGCCAGGTTAGAGTAATTGTTTGCCAATGATATTTTGTCGCCCATCTTTTTGGCGCTTTCAATGCCCAGGTTAAAATATGAAATGGCTTTATCGGGCTGGTTTTTTATTTTGTATATCTCCCCAATGTTCATGTAGGTGTAAGACAATGCTTCTTTTCTTTCATCTTTTGATTGCAACGCAAGCGATTCAAGATAATATTTTAGCGCATCATCATGATTATGGTACTTGGTGTAAATAATGCCTATATTATTATAGGTACCCACCAGGCCCCAATAATCGTTTTCTTTTTTTGCTGTTTTTAGCGCCCCGAAAAGATATTTAAGTCCCTCTGTATAAATACCTTTTTTTGCATAAAGCACTCCAATGCTGTTATCTACATTAAGCGCATCGAGCCGGCGCCCTATCTGGTTATATAACGACCTGGCCCGTAAAAAAAGCGTAAGCGCATAATCATAATTACCCTTATAATCATAGCCATTTGCCAATATTTCATTAGCATTTGCCATGCCATACTTATAATCAATTTTTGTTGATATAGCCAACTGCTCTTTTGCATACAAAAATGTTTTCTCGGGGTTGCTTTTACTCTCAGCAATGGCAAGCGAAGAAAGTATATCGGCCTTAAGGGTGTCTTTCATTGCCGGAAAGTCAGCGCCTAAACGGGCTTTTTCCGACTCAAACTTCTTAAGTTCGGCAGTAAGGCTTTCTACACTCTTTTCCTGGCTAAAACCCTGGGTTACATGCAGCAATAGTAAAACCGGTACAATTAAAAATAAACATGACGTGCTTGTGCGGTAAGGCATACATTGTTTAGTTGAATTATTAGTTGTAGGGGATGAATACAAATATAGTTAAAACCCTCCCGATTAATCAATTATTAAATGATTAGCTATAAAATAAAAAGCCGTGCAGCATTGCACGGCTCTTCATCGGTGTAAAAAATGTGTCCCCTTATTCTTTAACCACTTTTATGGTAGCTGTTGCTGCACCGGTGTGTACCTTAACAAGGTATACGCCGCTTTGCAGTGCGCTAAAGCTAATAGAATCGGTATTTTTAGAAGTCTTAACCAGCATGCCCAGTGTGTTAAAAACTTCAATCGCATCAGCCGTTGTGTTTATAGGCAGCGCAATAGTCAGCACATCATTAACCGGGTTAGGATAAGCGCGGAAGCTGTTGTTTAACCCGTGCCCCTCAAGGCCCAACGCCTGCTGAAACCCGCTAGCATCTATGTTGTTGGTACTTTGTGCCAGGTTGGCAAACACACCTTCGGCATTGCCGGCATCTTTATTAAGCGGGGCATACAGCTCCAGGCTTGATTTAAGCATTTTATTGTCGTTCATGGCGGCAATTTCAAGCGCGTTCATGCCGGAACGGTAAAAGAACCAGTTGCGATAGTTAATATTAGCCGGAGCGCCCGTACCATGAAGGCTGAATGCCTTGGCCTCAAGCTGCTCTGTAACATTGCCTGATTCGGCAGCATCGGTATACAAAATGGTTTTACCCCACGCATAATAATGCGTTAGCGTTACCTTGTGCCATGCGCCATCGTTAACAGCGGTTGTACCGGTTACGGTTGTGCCGTTTGGCGATGTATAGCTTACAAAGCCATTTGCAGTGATGGCAATGGTGCCCACAGCCGTACCGTTTGTGGTAAAGGCCATAAGGTGGCCGTTACCCGTAGTCTGCACGTCAAACGATACCGTAAACGGGTGGATCATGTTATCCGGTGTAAATACCAGCTGCCCGCCATTTACAGGCGCAGGTGTTACGTAGGTGTTTGCGGCAAGCGCCGGCTGCGGCTTCTCTGCCTCAAGCGCATCAAATAACGACGGTACCATGGCATAGAACAATTCAGTATGGCCTACGGTGTTAGGGTGCAGTGCATCATCCCAATAGCCGTCTACCCAGTTGCCGGTGCCGTTATCCATAGCGCCTAAAAGGTTGGTGCTCGGCACATCCCACTGCGCCATCAGGATGTTCATCTGCTTGATGTACTCATAGTCGGCAGCATTAAAATCGCCACGCCCATAGTTGTTTTGTACCACGGGCACCTTGTTGATGTCGCGTGCCATCTGCACCATCATGGGCAGGTTGTTAAGGTATGAGTTAAAGGCTACCTGGCCTGTTTCGTGTATACCTTCGTTACCCAATACAAGGCCAAATATTACATAGCTGCTGCAATCACCTACAAGATCCTTTTCCCATCGGGCCAGGGCCGTTGTGGTATTATTTCCGTTGACAGAGATGTTTGAACGATAGAAAGGCGAACTTCCGTTAGCGGCCCTTTGCTGAAGCATCTGGTTATACTGGTAGGCATAGCCCTGCATGTTTACCGCGCCCTGGCCGTTCATGCCGCTCGAGCCCATAAATGATATTTCATACTCATCTATCGCTACGCACTCAATACCATAGGTATAGTTTGCAAGGTCAAGCGTAATGATAAAATTGCCATACTTAAGGTCGATATCCTGAAGCGTAAGGCCAAACTCACCCGCCTGGCTTTCTAAAGCCACCGAATGCTGGCTGCCCACTACCTTTTTCATCGCAAAGCCCCAGTTTTGATTAGCCCTGAATACAAAACGCGGATTGGTATCGGTACCCACAACGGTCATATCCAGCGTTGCGCTCCATTTGCCGTTGCCCACATAGGTTAACGGGGCATCGCCACCCCAGCTGCCTGCAATGCTGCTGCCCACCACACTCCAGTTCATAGGGGTAATGGTATAAGTGCCTGTAGCTACATTTACCGTAATTAATACCGGGCCGGCCGGTATAGGGTCTATGGCCGCACCGGCTGCTGCAATAGTGCCTGCTGTTGCGCCGGCGCCATAAACGGTAGCATCTGTACCGGTAGCTGTGTAAAAGTTAAATGTACCCGCCTCAGTAAGCGATGTGTAGAGTTCAAATACATTGGTAACTGCGCCATTAGGGCCGGTTACCATATGCATTGGTATGGCTGTAGCCGCGTTAGCGCCATTTTCTGTAGCCGTTCCGCTAAAGAACAGCTGTGTATTCTGGTTGCTTACGTTTATAGGAATAGTGCCCAATACGTCTGGGTTTTGCGCGCTCGTTGCAGTAACCACTACAGTACCGTTGCCCACCGGTGTAAGCACGCCGCTCTGGCTTATTATTGCCACGCTGGTATTGCTCACGCTCCAGACCACGTTGTTAAAGGTTGCGTCTGCCGGAAGTACACTGGCCGCCATCTGGCTGCTTTGTCCGCTTACGGTAATGTCAGCACCGCTTACGCTTATGGCAGTAACCGCTGTAATAGGCAGGTTGCTGTATTCTTCAATCTTAACTACATTTATGTAACCAAAAGTGTCCTGGGCGATGCTTACGTCAAGCGTAATTTCGCCTGCCGTATTAGGCGATATAATTGTAGAAGCAAGAATCGTATCAATGTTTCCTGTAGTGCCGTTGCTGGTTTGCAGCTGGCCACTCCAGTTGTTAAGTCCGCTTAACGCAAATGCCGTTTTGCGCACGGAAGTGGTAGGCCTTGAGGCAAAAATGTAAAACTTATAACCTTTTGCCGGGTCAAGGTTCTTGAATTTAACCGCGCCGGTATTGTTAGCGCTGCCGCCTGTTTCCAGGTACCAGTAGTCCATAGTGGCGGTGCTTATGCCCAGGTCGCCCAGAGCGGTAAGGTTAGCCGTGGGGCCGTAGTTAACCGAGGTATTTACGATGAAGTTATTGGTAACATCCATGTCATAACCGGTATCGGCATTGTTGCTGTTAATAATGTTGTTGGTAGTGTTTGCAGCACCATTAATAAAATTGTTCCAGTAATGGCCGTTAGCATCGGGGTTAGGCGTTATCTGCCCGTTAGTACCCGCATTAGAGCCAAAGTCAATGTACATGGTCTGTTGCAGTATCTCACCATTATTTACGGTAACATCAAAGCTCACGGTAGTACTGCAACCCAGTGCGGTAACGGTGTAAGTTATGGTGGCTGTGCCTGCTGTAACGCCGGTTACAAGGCCGGTGGCGCTCACGGTAGCATTGGCGCTAAGCGAAGCCCACGCACCGCCTGTTGTAGCGTTAGCCAGCTGGGTAGTGCTTCCTGCCGATACCGTTGCCGTGCCGGTAATAGCTGCAACGGTTGGCGCTGCGTTTATAGTAACGGCCGCTGCTGAACTTAAAGCGCTCTGGCAATTGCCGGCACCGGTTACTTTTACGGTGTAGCTGCCTGCCGTTGTGGCGGTATATGTGGCCGATGTTCCGTTTGAGGTGATGGCCTCGCCATCTTTATACCACTGGTAGCCCATAGTACCGGCAGGGGCATCGCTTTGCAGTACTGTACTGCTGCCTTCGCAGAAGGAAAATCCTGAAGCTGCCGTGATTACCGGTGCCAGCGGCGTAGCGTTTACAGTTACCGCAACCTCTGTGCGCGGGCTCTCTGAACCCTCCGCCGACTGCGATACCCAGTAGCTGCCTGTAGCAAGCGCTGTAGTGCCTGTTAATGCTGTGCCATCTGTAGCGGAAGCATACCAGTTAAACGTGCTGCCTGTAGCGCCTGTAGCCACAAGATCAGCTACGGTAGGGCTGTTGCTGCTGCAAAACGCCTGTGCCAAAGCCAGTGGCGCATCCAGCGCTGTAAAGGTATACTCTTCAATCTTAACCAAGTTTACATAACCAAAACCGCCTGTGTTGATAGATAACGCCATGCTTATTTCACCAGAGGTAGTAGGCATTAAAATACCGGTACCCACAACGGTATCAATATTACCGGTGGTGCCATCGCTGGTTTGAACGATGCCGGTCCAGGTGGTGGCGCCTGTAAGGGTGTAGTTGGTTTTACGAACGCTTGTAGTAGGCCTTGAGGCAAAAATGTGGAACTTATATC
>Ga0265798_10005639_pt1 | contig 16706 bp, 13 predicted proteins | sample P3T30metagenome_FD_192430 | JGI IMG/M metagenome (GOLD analysis project Ga0265798, IMG submission 192430) | Plant litter microbial communities from East Loma Ridge, Irvine, California - P3 T30 | ecosystem: Environmental > Terrestrial > Plant litter > Unclassified | place: USA: California... | reverse complement strand
CCGTCATCACACAGGGTGTGTTCAGGCGCAGAACCTCGGCGAAGATCAGCTGGCAGGTCCATCAGCTGCCTCTGGACTCCCAGGACATCCTCCGACTGCATGAGGTGTCGGTGACTTCACCGCGCCGGACTGCAGCTGACGTGTTTCTGGGGATCGGCGTTGCTGGGAGCAGACGTCCGCTGGATCTCCCACCAGTCCAGTCCAGCGCGGCCGTGCACAACGCTGCGCCGCAGGTTCATGAGGAGATCACGGCATACCGTTGGGGTCTGATCGCGCGTCTCAGCAGCGCACATCCCGAGGCGCTGCAGGCAGACACCCTCACGGCCCAGATTCTGAGTCAGCTGCGTGAGAGCAACGGCGCACAGGCACGCTCTGCCCGTATCTCGGCGCTGCTGCAGGCTCGGGTGTTCGCTCGCAGGTCGTAGGGGGACGGAAATGACCGGCGCACCAGCGTATTCCTGGAGGTGCGCCGGTCATTTCACCTTAGTGTTCGCGGCGTTTGCCCACTGTGCGGTAGACGTCGTAGACCCCGTCGATGCGGCGGACGGAGTTCAAGACGTGGTTGAGATAGCGTGGGTCGCCCATCTCGAAGGAGAACCTCGAGAGCGCCACGCGGTCTCGGGAGGTCTGCACACTCGCGGAGAGGATATTGACCTGCGATTCGGCAAGGATCCGAGTCACGTCGGAAAGCAGAGACTTCCGGTCCAGCGCCTCTACCTGGATCTCGACCAGGAAGACCGAAGACTTGGTCGGGGCCCACTCGACTTCCACGAGTCGGCCTGGCTGGTCCCTGAGCTGTTCCACATTTCGACAGTCGCCGCGGTGGACAGAGACACCCTGGCCGCGGGTGACGAAGCCTTCGATCTCATCCGGCGGGACTGGCGTGCAGCAGCGGGCAAGCTTCACCAGGACATTGCCGGCCCCCTTGACGATCACGCCGGCGTCGGAATACTGGTTGGCGGCCGTGCCGGGCGAGGTGATCGGAGTCGTATCGTGTTCCTCGGACTCCTCCTCCTCGGGCTCGAAGAGCGCGATCAGATGCTCGATGACGCTCTGCGTGGAGACATGCTCCTCACCGACACCCGCGTAGAGTCCAGCGAGTTCGGTGTAGTGCAGCTGCTTCGCGACGGTGTCGAGAACCTCCGGGTTCATCACCTTCTGCAAGGGAAGCTGCGACTTGCGGATCGCCTTGGTCAGGCTTTCCTTGCCACGCTCGATGGATTCCTCACGTCGTTCCTTGGAGAACCAATGCCGAATCTTGTTCCTTGCGCGGGCACTCTTGACGAACTGCATCCAGTCCTGGCTCGGGCCCGCGGTCTCCGACTTCGAGGTGAAGATCTCCACCCAGTCACCATGCTGGAGCTCGGAATTCAGCGGGACGAGTTTGCCATTGACTCGAGCGCCGATGGTCTTGTGCCCGACGTCGGTGTGGATGGCATAGGCGAAGTCCACCGGAGTCGAACCAGCCGGCAAGGACATGACCTCGCCCTTGGGCGTGTAGACGAACACCTCTTTGGCGTTGATCTCATAGCGCAGCGAATCGAGGAACTCGTCAGGATCCTTGGTCTCGGACTGCCAGTCCACAAGAGACCGCAGCCAGCCGATATCTTCTGTGGCCTGGGACTGCTGTGTTGCTGTACCAGCGAGCGATCCACCGGAGGGCTGCTGCGCAGCGGACTGCGGGGTAGAGAAGTCCTGTTTGTACTTCCAGTGCGCCGCCACTCCGTACTCGGCGCGCCGGTGCATCTCATGGGTACGGATCTGGATCTCAACGGGCTTTCCAGCTGGACCAAGCACTGTGGTGTGCAACGACTGGTACATGTTGTACTTCGGCATCGCGATGTAGTCCTTGAACCGCCCCGGCAGCGGGTTCCACCGCGCGTGGAGTGCACCCAGCACGGCGTAACAGTCGCGGATCGTGTCGACCAGCACCCGGACACCCATGAGGTCGTGGATATCGTCGAACTCTTTGCCGCGCACGATCATCTTCTGATAGATCGAGTAGTAATGCTTGGGTCGTCCGGTGATCGTGGCAGAGATGCTGGATTCGTTGAGGTCATCGGCGATGGTCTCGCGCACCTGAGAGAGGAACTTTTCCCGCTGCGGGGTGCGGTCTCCCACGAGCCTGACGATCTCCTCGTAGACCTTGGGGTAGAGGGCCGCGAAGGACAGATCCTCCAGCTCCCACTTGATCGTGTTCATGCCCAGGCGGTGAGCCAGCGGGGAGAAGATCTCGAGCGTCTCTTTGGCTTTGCGGGCGCTAGACTCCGCGGCCACATATCGCCAGGTTCGAGCATTGTGCAGCCGGTCAGCCAGCTTGATCATCAGCACTCGGATGTCCTTGGCCATGGCAAGGACCATCTTGCGCACGGTCTCCGCCTGAGCCGCGTCCCCGAACTTGAGCTTGTCGAGCTTGGTGACCCCGTCTACCAGCAGAGCGATCTCAGCGCCGAACTCTTCCGTCAGCTGCTCGAGCGAATATGAGGTGTCTTCTACCGTGTCGTGCAGCAGCGCAGCTGCCAGCGTGGAACCGGTGAGACCGAGCTCTGCCAGGATGGTGGCCACCGCCACCGGATGGGTGATGTATGGATCACCGCTCTTGCGCTTCTGATCCCGGTGGTGGTGGTTCGCCGCGGCAAATGCGCGTTCGACCAAAGGGAAGTCCTGCTGCGAGTCATTGGCGCGCATGGCGCGCAGCAGCGGCTCCAGCAGCGGGGAGGACGAGGCCTCATCACTGACCACACCGACGGCGCGTGCTCTCCTGACCACAGGCGGTGAGGCTGCACTCGCTGCTGCGAGCTGCGTAGTGCCCTGCGGAACCGGGCGATCCTCGTTCACCAGTGCGGACCTGCTTTCCCTAGGACGGAGTCGGGACGCTCAAGACGGCGTGTCGGCAATTCTAGCCCCAAACCGGGAGCTATCTGGACTCAGTGCTCATGGGGAGCATGAATGACCACCTGATAGCCGTCTTCATCCTCCAGCTCATCCTCCGGCTCCGGCTCTGGCAGCGGCGGAAATGCCACCGCTCGGCCGGTCTCATCCAGGGCCATTCCGGAAGAAGTCACCGCATGGATCCCACGCAGCTCTCGCAGCTCGAGGACTTCCGCAGTATGGGCTTTGATCTCCGGATCATTGCGACGCATCCGCGCGTAGAGCGGAGCCTGGATGAAGATGGTCGCGAGGGTACCGACGATGATGCCGACGAAGAGCGACAACGAGATATCGCGCAGTGTGCCGGCCCCCAGGAGAACCGAACCGATGAAAAGGATCGAACCGACGGGAAGGATACCCACCACTGAGGTGTTCAACGAACGGACCAGGGTCTGATTGACCGCGAGGTTCACACGCTCGGTGAAGGTCTGGTTCTTCTGTGCGTACAGATCCTCAACGTTCTCGCGGATCTTATCGAACACGACCATCGTGTCGTAGAGCGCATAGGACAGAATGGTCAGGAAGCCGATGATCGCACTGGGAGTCACCTCGAAACCTGTGAGCGCGTAGATCCCCACAGTGGTCACGACCACGAAGGCCAGGCCGACCATCGCCGCCAGCGACATGGTCCAGGTCCTGAAGTAGAAGGCCATATACAGCGCCACCAGGACCACGAAGACGATGAGCCCCAGCAGCATCTGTTGGGAGATCTGCTCGCCCCATACCGGGCCGATGAAGGTGGAGCTGACCTGCTCGGGCGCCACGGCATAGCCCTGCTGAAGTGTGTCGGCGACCTCGAGTGTCTCGACGTCGTTCAGCTCAGCGGTCTGCACACGGATCGTGTTCGGAGCCACGTTGGTCACGATGGCCTCTTGTCCCGAGACGCCTTCCACGGCCTCCTGGCCGATGCCGATATCGGTGTTCTCGGTCTGCGAGATCGTGAACTCCGAGCCTCCGGTGAACTCGATACCGAGGTTGAAGCCACCCCTGAAGAAGGGAACCGCAACTGAGGCCAGAACCAGAACGGCGGCCAGGATGAACCAGAGGTTGGACTTCTGGATGAACGGATAGGCGCGTTCACCGGTGTAGAGCTGGTTGCCTGCCTTGGCGAATCCGGACGCCATCAGCGCTCCTCCTCGTTCTCGCCGGGCGCAGTGCTAGATGTTCCGGGCTCCTCGGTCGCGTTCTGGCGTTGGCGCACAGCGGCAGATTCGCGCACCTTGCGCCGTTCGGCGAGAGTCATGTGGCTCCATTCGAGGTCAGAGATTTCCGGGAGCTCGGTGATCCGGTCTTTCCGTGCGTCATCTGAACTTCGTGGCGCCCCTCCGAGCGGGCTGCTGGCTCCTCCGGCAGACTCGTCAGACCCGTCACTCGCGGCCGGGGAAGCTAAGGTGGATCCGCTCGCCGAGGTGGATGGCCCAGCGGCGCTTCGCGCAAAGCGTCCCGAGCCGCGGTAGAGCACCTCCACACCCATTTCCTTCTCGGAGAGTCCAGAGAAGCGTTTGCCAGCAGCAAAGAACTTCCTGCGTGCAATCAGCTGCATGAGGGGGTGCGTGAACAGGAAGACAAGTATCACGTCGATGATGGCAGTCAGACCCAGCGTGAACGCGAAGCCCCGCACGTTTCCGACAGCCACCAGATAAAGGACCACCGCAGCGATCACGTTGACGGCCTTTGAAGCCAGAATGGTGCGCCGGGCACGGGACCAGCCGGCCTCCACGGCCCCGGGCAGAGATCTGCCCTCGCGAAGCTCATCCTTGATGCGTTCGAAGTAGACGATGAAGGAGTCCGCGGTCAGACCGATGGACACGATCAGACCAGCGATGCCGGCCAGAGAGAGTCGGTACCCATCACTCCAGCCCAGCAGGGCGATGGCCCACCATGTCATGACACCTGCCACGACAAGAGAAATGATGGTGACCATGCCCAGGGCTCGGTACTGGAAGATCGCATACCCAGCCACAAGGAGCAGGCCGATGACGCCGGCGAGCAGCCCGAGTCGCAGCTGCTCCTCCCCCAACGTCGCGGAGATCTGCTGCTCGGACTCGATCTCGAAGCTGATGGGCAGCGAGCCGTAGCGCAGCTGCTCAGAGAGACCGCGAGCCTCGTCCTCGGTGAAGTCACCGGTGATCTGCGGGCGTCCATCAACGATTGCGGCCTGGGTAGTGGGCGCGGAGATGACCTGACCGTCGAGCATGATGGCGAACTGGTTGCGCGGGGCTTCCAGGTTCAGCAGCCGGGTGGTGGTATCCCGGAAGGATTCGGTGCCTGAGTCGTCGAAGTTGATCGTCACTGCCCAGCGGCCCGTGGATTGCCCACTCTGTGACTGTTCGGTCCCGAAGCTGGAGTCCGTGATGCTGGTGCCGGGAACGGCCACCGGTCCGAGCAGGTACTTCATGCCGGTCTCGGGGTCACAGGAGACCAAGGGTGCGTCTGCTTCGGAGTCGGCCCGTTCCTCCAGGCTGATGTCACTGCTGCAGGTGAAGTTGGCGAACTCAGCGGCCACCTCTGGGGTGACCCAGTTGAGGTCAGAGCCGTTTTCAGGTTCGGCGGTAGGCTCCTCGAAATCCTCGGGAACCGCTTCCTCCTCCTCGGAGGCGGCGAGGTCCTCCTCGAGGGCCTCGGCTTCCTCCTCGGAGAGGTTTTCATCCTCGGAGAGCAGACTCTCCAGGAAGTCCAGATCCTGCTCCACCTGGAGAACCGGTCGGAACTCCATATCGGCAGAAGCTTGGATCAGCTCTCGGGTCTCTTCGTCGGGCACGCCGGGCATTCCGACCACAACGTTCTCAGCGCCCTGCGTAGCGATCTCAGATTCGGTGACACCTGAGCCGTCAACACGTTGACGGATGATCTCCACTGCCTGCTCGAGCTGCTCGGCATCGATCTCTTCACCGCCATCTACCTGGGGCGAGAGAACCATCTGGGTGCCGCCCTCGAGGTCGAGTGCGAGCAGCGGCGCCCACTGGGCGCGGCCGTCCTGGACACCATAGGCGAGGAGCCCACCCATCCCGAGGAGCAGAATGAGCAGACCGATGAGGACGCCGCGCGCGTGCGCAGCGGGGGTACGTGTGGCCATCGAGGACGAGTCAGTCTTCGGTGGTGGTGGCGGCGGGTTCGACGACCTGCTGGATGGCGCCGATCAAGAAATCGACACGGTCCCCTGAGCTGAACTCCAGGGTGACCCGCTGAGCTTCTTCATCGCGTGAGACCACGGTGCCGACCATGCCGCCTGCCGTCACCACCTGGGCTCCCACAATTGCTCCACCGCGGGCCTTGGACTGCTCATCGCGCAGCTTCTTGCCGCGCCGGAACGTCAGGATCATGAAGATGATCAGAACGGCGATCATGATCAGCAGGAGCGGGTCGAATCCTGGGGTGGCAGCGGTGCCTTCAGCGGCGAGAACCTGGGCGGTGTTGATCGAAGCATTCACAGATAGGGCCAATCTCTCGTCACGGGATAACCTTGGCCAGCCCGCTGATTAACCGCTGCGGGACCTGGCCGTGCATTCAACCCGATAGACTATCAGGGTGACGCTCGGGTGGTGTCAGCCCGAGGTGCCGCCAGGCAGCGTCTGTGGCCACCCGTCCGCGTGGTGTGCGGGCAAGGAGACCTTCGCGCACCAAGTACGGCTCCGCCACTGTTTCGACGGTCTCGGTCTCCTCCCCTACAAGGACAGCAAGGGTGGAGAGCCCGACGGGGCCACCTTGGAATTTCAGGCAGAGTGCTTCGAGGACCTGCCGATCCAATCGGTCCAGTCCGCGCTCGTCGACGTCATACATCTCCAGGGCCTCCGCGGCGGTGGCGCGGTCCACCTCGCGCACTGCGTGGACCAGCGCCCAGTCGCGGACCCTTCGCAGCAGACGGTTCGCGATGCGAGGGGTGCCCCGTGAACGAGAGGCGATCTCAGCGAACCCTGGACCCGCGACGTTCATATCCAACATCACCGCTGAACGACGGAGCACGGATTCGAGCTCCGCAGTGCTGTAGAACTCCAGCTGCGCGGTGAAGCCGAATCGGTCGCGCAGCGGACCGGGAAGCAGGCCAGCACGGGTTGTGGCTCCCACCAAGGTGAAAGGGGGAAGCTCCAGCGGGATCGAGGTGGCGCCGGCCCCTTTGCCGACGATGACATCCACACGGAAATCCTCCATGGCCATATAGAGCAGCTCTTCCGCCGGACGCGACATCCGGTGGATCTCATCGACGAAGAGCACCTCACCCTCTGTCAGTGAGGACAGAATGGCAGCGAGGTCACCGGCATGCTGAATCGCTGGTCCTGAACTGATACGCAGGGGGGCATTCATCTCGCTGGCGATGATCATCGCCAGGGTCGTCTTGCCCAGACCCGGAGGGCCGGAGAGCAGCACATGATCGGATGCCGTACCGCGCAGCCGCGAGGACTCCAGGACAAGAGAGAGCTGCCGACGCACCGTCTGTTGGCCCACGAACTCATCGAGGACCTTGGGGCGCAGTGCCGCCTCCATAGCGCGCTCTTCGGTCATCGTGGAGCTGCTCAGCAGCGGCCGGGGTGCTTCCTCGCTCATCGGGGACCGCCAAGGCTTCGCAGTGCCTGCCGCAGCACGGTGGAGACGTCGGCATGAGCGAGCTCCGGCTCAGCGGCGAGAAGCTTCTCCACCGCTGCGCGAGCGTCGCGCTCGGTCCAACCCAGTGAGATCAATGCCTCCCGCACCTGAAGAGCAACCTCTGGCTGCGCGGCCGCGTCTGACGCGCCTGACGCAGGGGTGGGCTGATCGATCACGAGTTTTCCTGCCAGCTCCAGCAGGATCCGCTGCGCCGTCTTCTTTCCGATGCCCGGGACCCTGGTGAAGGCCTCCGTGTCGGATTCTGCAATCGCCTGATGCACCTCATTCGGGGTATGCACTGCAAGGACCGCAAGGGCCATCCGGGGTCCGATTCCTGAGATGGAGACCAGCGTCGTGAAGATCACCCGTTCTGCCATCTCCGAGAATCCGAAGAGCAGCGGGGCATCGTCCTGCCTCGGGACGAAGCTCGTGTGCAGCTTCGCCTCGGTGCCGTGCCGCAGACCAGCGAGCGTCCTGGGGGTTGCTGAGACGTGAAGACCGAATCCGGAGACCTCGACCACTGCGTGATCGGTGCCGATATGGAGCACTTCGCCCCGGATAGAAGAGATCATTTCTCACCTCACCGTCGCCTGAGGCGACTGATCGCGCACCGGGCGACGTCCCCGGCACGGGTAGAACTCGGATTAGAACATGTATTCGAATAGCTTAGCGTGCGCGCTTGGCGGCCGCCATCCAGGCGCGCTGAGCAGGCGTGAGCTGATCTCCACCCTTGAGTCCACCGCCTTTGAAACCCGGGCCCTTGGCCGCGGCCTCTGCCTGCGCACGCTGCAGGGCCGTCCGCGCGCCCTGATGCGTGGCAGTGCCAGCCGACATATTGAATCGAGCACCGATCCCCGATCTCCAGGCGTGGCAGATTGCGACGGCATAGGCATCTGTGGCGTCCACCGGGCGCGGGAGGCCGGGCAGCCTGAGGATCCGTTGGACCATCCGTGCCACCGCTTGCTTATCTGCCGTGCCGTCATCTGTCACGGCCGCCTTGACCTCCGAGGGGGTGTGCCACGCGACGGGTATCCCCCGGGCGGCCGCTGCCGCGATGATGACACCGGAGGCCTGTGCCGTGGCGACCACAGTGGGGGCGTTGTTCTGCGCGAAAACCCGTTCGATGGCGAGCACATCCGGGGCGAAACGATCCAGCAGCGCCTCGGCCGATCGTTGAATAGCCAGGATCCTTTCTGCGAGATCCTGGTCTGCCTTCGTACCGGTGACCTCCACATGGAGGGACTCCCCCGTGCGGTTCAGGTTCATCTCTACCACTGCGAAGCCGCATCGGGTGAGACCCGGGTCCACACCGAGTATGCGCTGCGCGGTGCGGGAGGTGCCGGCGGTCCCTGACACAGGCCTGGTCTGGTTCATATCGGCCCTCTCACTGGACACTGATCACCGCGGGGTCGCGATGCTCATTCCTCGGCATCCAGCGCCGCCAGGGTCTCGGCACTGAGATCGGCGTTGCTGTGCACACTCTGGACATCTTCGAGATCCTCGAGTGCGTCATTGAGCTTGAAGAACTTCTTCGCGGCCTCCAGGTCCAGGTCGACCTTGACCTCCGAGACGAACTCCACCTCATCGCTCTCATATTCGATGCCAGCCTCTTCCAGACCCTTGATCACGGCCTGGAGATCCTGCGGCTCGGAGCGCACCTCAAAGCTGGCCTCGTGCTCGATCACGTCTTCCACGCCGGCTTCAAGCACTGCCGCAAGCACATCGTCCTCGGTGAGTTCGTTCTTGGGCAGCACCACCACGCCCTTGCGCTGGAACATATATGCCACAGACCCCGGGTCGGCGACGGTCCCGCCTGATCGGGTGACAGCGATACGCACCTCGGCGGCGGCCCGGTTCCGGTTATCCGTCAGACACTCCACGAGCAGCGCCGAACCCTGTGGGCCTCGGACCTCATAGGTGATCTCTTCGTACTCCACGGAGTCGCCCGTGAGACCGGCGCCGCGCTTGATGGCGCGATCGATATTGTCATTGGGGACAGAGTTCTTCTTGGCCTTGGACACGGCAAGGTCCAGTCCCGGGTTGCCTGCCATATCAGGTCCGCCATTGCGTGCGGCGACTTCGATCTGCTTGATATAGCGGGCATTGAGCTTCGCCCGCTTGGCGTCAACAGCAGCCTTTCGGTGCTTCGTGTTGGCCCATTTTGAGTGGCCGGCCATGGTTCTCCTCGTCAGTCACATCTGATCAGTCACAGGAAACGGTTGCGCAACGCAACAGTCGTATAGTCTTGGCTTCAGCCTATCCGAGAGGACCTTAGGTCACATGGAGCACACCGAGCGCCGGTCAACAACGCAGACGACGACGGCGGAAGAGTCGGCCCCGGCGAATCCGCTGCTCGCCGAGAGCAGCCTGGACTACGGGCTGACTGATCTGAGCCAGATCCGGGACGAGCACTGGATGCCCGCACTCGAGGCTGGGATCGCTCAGGCCCGTGAAGCGGTGGAGACCATCGCAGCAGTCGAGGAGCCCGCAGAGGTGTCCAACGTGCTGCACCCGCTCGGCCTTTCACACCGGATCCTCTCCAAGGTCGAGCGTGCGTTCTCCTGCATGTTCTCGGTCCACGCCACCGAGGAGCGGCAGAAGGTCCAGCCGAAGTTCGTCCAAGCAGTGGCAGAGCACCATGACTGGCTGACCCTGCACCCCGGACTCTTCCAGCGACTCACAACACTTGAGTCACGGCTGGCTCGCGGAGAGGCCAGTGCCACGGCCGAACAAGCACGCATGCTGGAGGTCACTCTAGACCAGGCCCGGGCTGCCGGCGCGGGACTCGATGAGCAGGCACAAGATCGCTTGCGCCGGCTCAATCTTCAGCTCAGCGCCGCAGAGACCGACTACGAGCAGCTGCAGCGCCGCGAAGCCGCCGTCCACGCCGTGTATTTCGACGATCCTGCCGAGCTCGAAGGACTTGGGGAGCAGGAGCTGAGCGCGGCCGCAGCGGCTGCGAAGGAGGCAGGTCATGCAACCGGAGCTCTGCTGCAGCTGAATCTGCCGGTCCAGCAGGGTCCCCTCGAACGTCTGACTCGTCGCGCCGCGCGCGCTCGGCTGCACGAAGCATCCATCTCCCGGGGAACTCTGAGCGACGAAGCTGGGCGCACGACTCCAGTCATTGCGGCCCAGATAGCTCTTCTGCGGGCGCGCAGGGCTCAGTTGCTGGGCTTCGAGCATCACTTGGACAGCGTCCTTCCTTCGCGCATGGCCAAGGATCGTCAGGGCATCGAAACGATGCTGCGGCGCATAGCCGAAGGCGCGATGGCTCGTCTTCAGGAGGAGATCCAGGCATTGCGCTCAGCCGGTGCTCTCCAGCTTGAAGAATCAGCAGGCAAGGACACTGGTGCAGCGCCAGAGCTCATGCCCTGGGACATCAGCTTCGGAATCGCGGCCCTGGCGCAGCAGCGCGCCAACGATCAAACGGATCACACCGGCGAGGAGTCACAAGCAACGCCGGAGCGCGACGTCCCCGTGGAGGAGGCACTCCGGCAGGTCTTCGACGCAGCATCGCAGGTCTACGGCATCACGGTCATCGAGCGGGATGACCTGCCGTGCTTCGCCCCAGGCTCACGAAGCTTCGAGGTCTTCGAGAACTCTGCTGAGACCCGCCGTGGAGCAGGGATCGGACTGTTCCTGCTCGACCTCTATGCCCGACCGAGCAAATCCGGTGGCGCCTGGATGAATTCCTTCTCGGTGGCGTCCACGCTGACCCGCTCCCGTCCCGTGGTGATCAATGCGCTGAACATCACCTCCCCTGCACCGGGGGAATCGGCCGCACTGACACCCTCGGCCATGCGCACGCTCTTCCACGAGTTTGGCCACGCCCTGCACGGGCTCTTGGCTGAGGCAGAGTTCGAGGAGCTCTCTGGCACCGCCGTGCCGCGGGACAATGTGGAGTTCCCCTCCCAGGTCAATGAGATCTTCCGAGAGCTCCCCCATGGGGGTCTCGCACGGCCCGGACAGGAAGCCGAGAACTTCTGGGGCAAGGGGTTCAGCACGGTGGAACACGTGGCCGCCGTCGTCCTGGATCTTGCCTGGCACACGCTGACAGTGGAGCAGGCCCATACTGCCGCGGAGCATCCACAGGCCTTTTCCGAGGCCGCTCTCACCGCATGGGGACTTCACCACCCGTTGGTGCCACCCCGTTACGGCATCGGCTTCTTCAAGCACGTCTTCGCCGGCTCCGGCTACGCCGCGGGGTACTACTCCTATCTGTGGGCGCAGGTCCTGGCTGCCGATGCCTCTGCGTGGTACCGCGAGCAATCAGCCCAGCAGCAGAGCCCGGAGCAACGGAACTCGGAGCAGCACGACCCGGAGCAGCACGACCGAGCACTGCGGGCTGCGGGGTCCCATGTTCGACGGGAGCTGCTCTCCCGGGGCAATACCCGGGACCCCCTGGAGTCCTACCGGATCACCTTCGGCAGAGAACCGACGATGACAGCCCTCATGGACCAGCTCGGGATCTAGAGCAGGTCCGCGAGCTCACACGAGGGAAGTACGATCCACCCTTCCCGCTCCGCCCTCGACTGATGCTCCGGGGCGGGCTTCTCGTAGCGTCCCAGCCAGGCGGCGCGTGCGCCGAGTGCGGCGACGACCGCGTCAAAGGCATCGGTGGACTCCACCATGAGACCGACGTGCTCCCCGAGGTCCAGCCACGGCGCATCTGTCTGCATCTGGTCTACCAGGCCACGGCGTACCTCAGGATCTGCCCGGTACCCCCGAAGGTTCCACTTCCACAGCCGCAGCGTTGCACCGGGGTAGACCTCCACCACGACGCCGGAGCGGCCAGACCTGTCGACAGCCTGGCCACTGGCCGCCAGCCGTCCCAGGAGACCCGCACAGCGCATGGCGGTGAGACCGATCCGGTCGGTGGAGACACTCAGGGGCCAGCGACCGACCTTTGCGCGGACGTGGCGGTCGGTCTCGCGGTAGGCAAGGGTTCGCCTCCAGGCCATGCCCCCATCGGGTGCCTGCGGCTGCGCGAGGTCGGAGTGCCCGGCCAGAAAGCTGACGAACTCATCTGGCCAGCCGAACGCACAGTCGATGCCGATCTTCACGACCCGTGCCGCGGCCTCAGTGATCTGGGCATCGCCGACATCGAGACTCAACGATTCCAAGCGGGCGCCGCCTGGCGACCACGCGATGATGGCCATCGCGGTTCCCTTGCTCTCGGCGGCCAGATCAACTCCGGCGGTCCGCGGCGGGGCCTGACTGGCCATGGGACTCAGGCAGGGCCGGTGGCGGCAGTGGTGGCCTGGGCGATGACCGAACGGAATCGCTGTGCGATGGTCACGATCGAAGCGATTGCCAGCAGGGTCAGCACGATCAGCAGCACTGTGGAATGCAGTCCGAGCCCGGTGAAACCGGTGAAGACCAGCGTGAGCACCATACGTTCGGAACGTTCTGCGATCCCGACGTCGGCACGGTAGCCCAGCGACTCAGCCTTGGCCCGCACATAGGACACCACGTTGCCGGTGAGCAGACAGACCGCGGCCGCAATGCCCAGCGAGAGATGCTCACCACCGGTGAAGAACCAGATGAGGAGTCCGAGGAACACCGCGCCATCCTGAACTCGGTCGAGGCAGGAATCCAAGAAACCGCCCAGCACAGACGTCTTTCCACTGAGCCGCGCCATCAGACCGTCGATCAGGTCTGAGAACACGAAGAGCGTGATGAAGACCGTGCCCCAGAACAGCTCCCCCAGGGGATAGAACACCAAGGCACCGAGGCAGACGCCCACCGTACCTATGACCGTCACCATATTTGGGGTCATCCCAAGAGCGAGGAGCCCCTTGGCGATCGGGGTGAAGAGGGCACTGAAGAAGGCGCGCGCATGCTTATTGAGCATCAGCTCTCCTCCTCCCAGGCTGCCGCCACCAGATCCCGGGTCTCCCCCAGGGTCTGTGAGAGGTTCTTGGTCTGCGCGATGATCGGCATGAAATTGGTGTCGCCGCTCCAGCGCGGAATCACGTGCTGGTGCAGATGCGCCGCGATACCGGCCCCGCCTACCTTGCCCTGGTTGATCCCGAGATTGAAGCCGGCGGGATTGGCGGTGCGGCGAAGCACTCGCATGCACTGCTGAGTCAGCGCGATGAACTCGCGTGACTCCTCAGCATCCAGGTCGGTCAGGTCCGGCACGTGTCGATACGGACACACCATCAGGTGACCAGGGTTATAGGGGTAGAGGTTGAGCAGCACAAAGGCGCTGCTGCCCCGATGCACTATCAGCGCGTCCTCGTCGCTGCGTCCAGGTCCCTGACAGAACGGGCAGTTGGAGGCCCCGCTGACCTGATCCTGGCCGCGCTGCTGGTAGGCCGCGCGGTGCGGGGTCCACAGTCGTTGGAAAGCGTCGGGGACGCCTGCCAGTTCGAAATCGTCTGTGGACCCCACAGCCGATCAGGCTTCCTTGGATTCGATGGCGGCGAGGATGCGAGCGACTGCCTCGTCCACCGGCACCTGGTTGTCCTGGCTGCCATCGCGGAGTCGGAAGGAGACCGCATCGGCATCGACGTCGTCGCCTCCGGCGATCAGCACGAACGGAATCTTGTCCTTCGAGGCGGTACGGATCTTCTTGGGGAACCGGTCGCTGCTGTCTTCGAGTTCGGCTCGCACCCCGGCCGCCTTGAGCTTCTCCACGACCTGTGCCAGATAGTCGTTGAACGGCTCGGCGACGGGGATGGCGCGCACCTGGACCGGCGAGAGCCAGACCGGGAAGGCACCCGCGTAGTGCTCGGTGAGCACTCCCAGGAAACGTTCGATCGAACCGAACTTGGCGGCGTGGATCATCACTGGCTCCTGCCGCGATCCGTCCGCGGCCTGGTACTCCAGACCGAAGCGAGCTGGCTGATTGAAGTCATACTGCACGGTGGACATCTGCCAGGTCCGTCCGATGGCGTCTCGGGCCTGCACGGAGATCTTCGGACCGTAGTACGCGGCGCCACCGGGATCGGCCACCAGCTCCAGCCCGGTCTCTTTGGCAACGTCCTCGAGCACCTTGGTGGCCTCTTCCCACTGCTCGGCGCTGCCGATGAACTTCTCCGAGTCCTCATCACGGGTGGAGAGTTCCAAGTAGAAGTCATCGAGCCCGAAGTCGCGCAGCAGCGAGAGCACGAAGCTCAGCAGGTGGCGGACTTCGTCGGGGGCCTGTTCCTTGGTGACATAGGAGTGGGAGTCGTCCTGGGCGAAGCCGCGCACTCGGGTCAGACCGTGGATCACGCCGGACTTCTCGTAGCGGTACACCGAACCGAACTCGAAGAGCCGCATCGGCAGCTCACGGTAGGAACGGCCGCGGGACCGGTAGATGAGGTTGTGCATCGGGCAGTTCATCGCCTTGAGCCTGTAGTCCTGGCCCTGCTTGGTGATATTGCCCTCTGCGTCGCGCTCCTCGTCCACGTGCAGCGGCGGGAACATGGTGTCTGCGTAGTAGGGCAGGTGCCCGGAGGTATGGAACAGACCATCCTTGGAGATGTGCGGGGTACCCACGTACTGGAAGCCGGCCTCGATGTGCCGGGTCCTCACGTAGTCCTCCATCTCACGCTTGATGATGCCGCCCTTGGGGTGGAACAGCGGCAGTCCGGAGCCCAGCTCGTCAGGGAAGCTGAAGAGGTCAAGCTCTGAGCCCAGGCGACGGTGGTCGCGGCGCTCGGCCTCGGCCAGCCGCTCCTTATATGCCTTGAGATCATCCTTGGTGGGCCACGCGGTGCCGTAGAGGCGCTGCAGCTGCGGGTTGGACTCCTTGCCGCGCCAGTAGGCTGCGGCGGAGCGCATCACGGCATAGGCGTTGGCGATCAGCTTGGTGTTGGGCAGGTGCGGGCCGCGGCAGAGATCAGACCAGATCCGCTCACCGTGGCGATCGACGTTGTGGTAGATCGTGATCTCTCCGCCGCCGACCTCGATGCTGGCACCCTCGGCGGCCTCTTGGTCCTGAGAGCCTGCAGCGCTGGCGACGCCGAGCAGCTCGAGCTTATAGGGCTCATCGGCCATGGCGGCCTTGGCCTCGGCCTCGGTGACCACCTGGCGCTCGAAGAGCTGGGTCTGGTTGATCAGCTTCTGCATGGCCTTCTCGATCTTCTTCAGATCATCGGGCGTGAACGGCTCATCGACGTCGAAGTCGAAGTAGAAGCCATCCGTGATGTAGGGGCCGATGCCGAGCTTGGCCTCGGGGTAGAGCTGCTGGACCGCCTGGGCCATCACATGCGCGGTGGAATGGCGGAGCACGTTGAGACCGTCGGGGCTGGAGATGTCCACAGCTTCGACGGTGGCCTCGGCAGGGATCTCTCGAGACAGGTCCCAGAGTTCTCCGTTGACCCGCATCACCACGGTTGTCTTGTCCGCTTCAAACAGCGTGGTGCCGGTCGTGCCGCGTTCGATGCTGGTGGTCTCACCCTCGCGGATGATGTTGATCTGTTCGACCGGGGCTGATGCCTGAGCCGGGGCTTCCGACGCTGCGTTTTCGGACACTTGGGGTGGACTCCTCATGGATGTTCTGCGGACCCAGGTGATTCTACGGGAACCTTGCTCCTGAGTCCCGGTTCGCCCGAACTCCCCTGCGGCGCTGGCTGCAGGCCATCCACCTCAGTCCAGTTGGCAGCCGGGGCACCAGAAGAGTCGACGTCCCGCGAGCTCACGTGCGGCGATGGTCGCGCTGCAGCGCAGGCACTCCGTTCCCTGGTGCTTATAGACCCAGTGACGGCGGGCCGATCTCCCCCGCAGCGTGCGGATAACCCCTTCGGTCACTCCGGTCCTCAGCTGCTCGGTGATCCGCCCCCAGAGCGCCTCGGCACGTGCCTGCGAGATCTGATTGCTGGGAGTGTCCGGGGCGAGGCGCTCCTCGAAGAGCGACTCCGCGCGGTAGATGTTCCCCACCCCAGCGATCACTGCCTGGTCCATGAGTGCCGCTGCGATGCTGATGCGGCGACGCGAAAGATTCTCCAGGAACGCCTCGCGTGCCTGAGGATCTATGGTCTCTGCGGGCTGACGCAGCGGATCGGGGCCCAGACGCTGCATCACGGCTTGATACTCGGAAGGTTCCAGCACGGCGCAGGTCACGGGTCCGCGCAGATCAGCCCATCCATGCTGAGCCTGGATGCGCGCACGAACCGCTCCCCTGGGAGGTTCGGGCAGGAGCCAACCGTCGTCCTGGTACTCGGGTTCCAGCGCAGCAGTTCGGCTCCGCGGAGCTCCGATCG
>Ga0265798_10005637_pt1 | contig 16711 bp, 21 predicted proteins | sample P3T30metagenome_FD_192430 | JGI IMG/M metagenome (GOLD analysis project Ga0265798, IMG submission 192430) | Plant litter microbial communities from East Loma Ridge, Irvine, California - P3 T30 | ecosystem: Environmental > Terrestrial > Plant litter > Unclassified | place: USA: California... | reverse complement strand
GCGACGGCTGATTGATCGTTAGCATTGATCGAGATTGATTGATTGCAAGGGAGGTTATGACTTACCCTCTCCGGCACCTGCGCCCTGAGGAGCGGTGATCTCGTCGAAGCTGGCAGCGCTGTCGGCACCAGCAGCGTAGGCAGAGGCGGCGAAGGCAATGGTGAAGGTAGAGGCACGCATTTTGATTGAGTTGTGTTGGTTTTGGTGATGGAGTAAGAAGTCGATGATTGATTAGTCGACTAGGCTTGAGAAGATCGGGTAGCGACTGTAGTTGATTGATATGCTGTTGCAAGGCTGAAGACGAGATGAGATGATGACTGGGAGACAAAAGGGAGAAGTGTGTGGTGCTTTTGTACAACAGGAGAATGTATGTGCTTGTGCTTGTGTACGCGAAGGCCGTCATCCGGGACTTGGAAGCCACGCCATCGGTGGCTCTTGGCTAACAGTGGTGGACCTGCAGTAGGGGGAGCTAGGGCCAAACATAGTGCGTCTCGTTCCCTTGCTTAGCATAACGGACACGCCTATCCGCCTCCGCAGCCAAATCACACGACAGCGATCCTTATAATAATAAGCCACCTGGCTGCTGCATGCCTGTATACCTGGCTATACAGCTGTGTAATCATTTGAGCCGCAAAGAGGCAGAGTGACTGGAAAGAATTTACCATCTTCCTCCCCTAAAAGATGCATACTCATCGATAGCAAGAACAATGATATCCACATGGAGAACGCAAATAGCATCTCCAAAATCGGAGAACCCCAGCCTTCCGCCGAGAGAAGAGCTTACGCAACGAAGATTTGCGCCCCTGCCAACACTTTTTCTTCTCGCGTGCTCGCCTGGCTTCTCCCATCCATCCCTGCCATGCCTTTGTATTTCCGCCCGTGTCACCGTGACCGGACGGATCGGGGATGGGTGCGATGCAACAATAGCCATCACACGAAGACCGAATAGCAACCAGTAAACCTTTCCCTCCTCCCACATCTCCGCGAAACAAACGGACGATTTCCCCGTCTTCTGTCGTCTCGTGTCGTTCCAGAATCCTTATGCAATACGCAAGCTCTTCGGGTCGGATGTGCCGGCGCAGGCGCAGCCATTCCCGCACGCCACGCCGCTCTCGTGGTCAGCCCTACGAGGCAAAGACTGTGAAAGGCAAGTTGAAGAAAAACCAATCACCGCTCGAGTGTTTGAGTGTGTGGCTGGTCACCGGCGAGTAGTGATGACACGGCATGCGTGTATCCACCATGTAATACGTACGCACTCGATATACCATCACTGCGATAGCACGAGCGTGACGACTTTGTTGCTATTTACATGCACACTGCCTCTACTCTCCCCGCCAACTCGGTTTTGCTGAGTGAGGCTGAGCACATGGAGGCTACAGGGCGTCGAGCCCTTCAACAAGGAGTAAGGTACTGTAGTGGGAGCAAGTGCGCGGCCTTCCTTGGCCATCTCACTTTTCGACTCACAGACTGTCCCTTACCGATCGGATCCTCAACGCTCGCGGGCTTCTAGTCATGACTATTCAGAAGGATGGAAGTGATCCGCGAAAAACATTGGCATGTCTAGGGCTGAGATTATCGACATGCTATTTTCAAAGGACGTTCTGCCTCGTGCGGCGGTCGGGTAAAGACAACGTTGTTGTCTCTCTTGTCTGGCCTGGCGGATTTGCCATCCGAAGAGAGCGCTTTGATAATGTTATGCCCGGTGCTTTCCAAAGTGCAGACAATGCTCGAGAGGACGCAGAGGTCTAGACTTCATGGAAGATTGCGGCAATGTTGACACAAACAATAGCACCGGTCCCCTGCTTCGATCGATCAACCACTCAATGGACTGGAGGTAAACGTAATTTACAGTAGTGGTACAATTACAGTATACACTCTCCAGAGTCAAGGCCCAGACGCTGATACACGCAACACCACCCTAATGGTGGTTCAGCCCGCCGCCAACTCCCTTCTCCCATCCGTGTATGCTCTCGGCAATGTTCGACCAGTACCTCAAGCGGATCGCCTCTTGCGCCGCAGCTTCCACATCGCCCTTCTCAAAGCACTGCTCGAGGACGTCGACGCTCGCCGCTATCCTCGCATCATTCTCCTCCCGTATCCCCGCCAGTCCCTCCTCGTCCTCGACTTCTTCCACCGCCTCCCTCGCTTCCATGACTTCCATCAACAATGCATTGTCCGATATCTGCGCACTCTCGTCTTCGACGTCAATCCCTCGCTGCGCCAACAGATAGCGCGCGCGCCGAAGCGGGTCCTGTAATGTCTTGTAGGCCTCGTTGATACGCGCGCTGAGAGCTTCGGCCTGCCGCTGCTTGTCCGCACTCGCGCGATCCGGATGAGCCAGCGCTTGCAATTGGATGAATTCCTTGCGCAACTTCTTGAGGTCCGGCGTAAAAGGGGACTTGGGCGGCGGGCCTGAAGGGAAGGTCTCTGGGAACATGTCGTAGTAGGTTTGTGGGAGCACGCTGTCCTGCTGGTGTTGCGCCTGCGAGTCTTGACGGCGGTAGGTTGTGCTTGAGAATGCTCGTGATGTGACGGCTGGGGCGAACGCCTGTCGCCTTGCCCCTCCTGTCGAGACCGATGTGTTGCGGCAGCTGGCACAGATGTATGATGATGCCCTTGAGCTCTGCGCTCTCGAGGTCTTTGTCAGACCACTGCCTAGGGCGCGCCCGGCCTGTCTTATGGTGTTGGATCGCATCGTGTATGTGTGTATGTATATATATCGGTAGATGATGTTGCAGTGTTGCAAGTGGTCGTGTGCAGTTTCGGCCAGTTCTTTGTGAGACTGTACGCCTAGAACATGGATTGTATCGCTCCGAGATTCGAGTCCGCCATTACGTCACCAGAAACCCAAAAACGCTTCACATATGAACGTACATAAGATGGCAACATGACAACTATACAGAAGAACGGACTTACAATGTCGTTGAATGCTCGGGGCTCTTCTATGCTCAAGTTGAGTTCTTACAAGGAACTAGTAGGCACCACGTCCAAGTCCTTCGGTTACCAAAATGAAGTGAATTGTCGATCTGAAGCTAAGCGCGATCTGAAGCTAAGCGCGATCAGAAAGACCAACTCTTCCGATGTTATTCGTCTTCAATCAGAATGTTGACTCGATTGGGAAGTTTGGGAGTACCTGGGTGAGTTCACGGCAAGTAACAGAGGCCTATCTTTCTCAATGTTCGAGCAAGAGTCATCAGTCTCACGTTGTAGGCAGATCCAGGGCAAACACCTCAGCAGTCTGCTGGCATTGAATACCAAGATAGTTGATCAATACATTCTTGACCTCTTTCTTCACACGTCTCTGCGCGTGGAAACGCTCACCATGTCCCCCAACTCCTCGCTTCGTTACGCTCAATCTTCAAAGTCCACACTACATGTACCTTGGTCAGTTGTGATACTCAACCGACTCCAGCCAAATCAACCCTCCACATGTAAGACAAGTAAACATGACAATCCACCCATCGCCTGGCACCGCTTTTCCCCTCCCCTCGATAGATCTGGATGAGCATGAATACCAGCCGCAACTCTCCAGCTGCACAAAAAAAACAATTCTAGTTGCCGGCAGCGGCGTTCTGCGCAAGGTCCTCGGTAGACAGCAACTTATCGGGGCCAAAAGACATGGGCAAGAGTTGCTCGAGAGTCATGACCGTGTATTTGCCGAGCTTGTAGTACATCAGGATGGGAGTGCTGGGCTGTTGAAAGCAGTTCGAGTCAGTCAAAGACAGGCCCTCCATTCTTCAAACGAAACTGGGACTCCATCACCGAAGCACTTACATCGCAGAACTCACGGATGAACTGCCTGCACATGCCGCAAGGGCTAGCGGGCGGCGAGATGTCAGTGGCGACCGCGATGGCGCGGAAATCGCCAACTTTGGCTCCCTTTTTGACAGAAAATCAATATCGTCAGTCACTGCGTGGAATAGAAACGGTGAGAGTAGTGGAGCAATTTCACTTACATGCTGCGTCACAGCCGTCGCGATCGCAACTCGCTCCGCGCAGGTTCCAACAGGGTACGCGGCGTTCTCGACATTGGCACCCGTCACGATCGTGCCGCCGGACAACAGCAGGGCGCAGCCGACGTGGAATTTCGAGTATGGGCCTGGTGGGAAAAAAGAGTGGTTAGTAAAGGTCAGCGTATGTGTTTGTTTTGCCTTGCGAAAACAGAGAGCAGTGTGCAACCAGTATCAAAGCAGGCATCAGTACGCATAGTTGGTGTCTATTATATTATTTCGTGGCCACAGGAATAATGCTGGAGTGTCTCTTTGAAGTATACCTTATTGCAGGCAGGCATCTTCCAACGGGAAACGTACAGTAAGCTTTCGACTTTGCTTCAACGCATGCTTCGGCTAGTCTGTCGACGTCGCTGGTCGAGAGACCGTGGATCAGTGCGGTGTCTTGGCGAGAGTGGCCGGGCATTTTTATTATTATTGTGAAGATGTAAATTAAAAGTGAAGGAGTTGTGTTGGTTGGTTGGTGGGTAGCATTATTGCCATGGATGGTGATGTTGGACGTTTGTAGGCACGTTTGTTAAGTGGAGAAGGTGGACTTTGCAAGTCGGACCTCGCCGGAGGGAATATTTTGGGTACACTTCAAGTAAATGATAGATAAACGTGCTCTCGGGGGGCAGATATACAGGTACAGATGTGGGCGACGCTGCAAGCAGTTTGTTTCAATTCATCTACTCTCTGAGAGACGTGGGATCATCAGTCTGTCACTTTGGACTCCACGTGCTGAGCGTGGATGAGTGGTTTCACGCTTTAGCATACATAATAGAGTGCTGCCAAGTGGTTAGATCAGGAAGTGTTCATGGAAAATGTCATTCTCAAATCATTCCCAGCAACAGAAATATACACGCACAAAAGAAACCTGTATTTCCATCCTGGCCGGATATATGGGTATCAAAGGTATCTACAACTCACCACCCAAACCTCCTTAAAAATAAAAGAAACCACGCCCGGCACGAACAATATCTGGTCGCCTCCGGTCTTCCTGAATACCCAACATGCTCTTCACTTTCCTTCCGCTTCCTTCCTACTTTCCAATTCTCGCCAAGTCGCTATACAGCTGGCGCGCTGGGCACACCGGCCACAGGCTCGCTAGCCACCCTTTCAGCGCTCGAATCGAGTTGAGTTGAATCCTTCTTCGCCGCGTCTTTCTCTCCTTCCACCGCCGCACTCAACGATCTAGCCTCGGGAGCTTTCGCAGCAGCAGCAGCAGCAGCACCCGCTTCGCTTTCAGGCTGTTCGGATACAGCTGTCTCGGAGGCGACGGTGCTCTTGGGAGCCACCTCAATCGAAGTCTGTTCGCGAGACAAGGGCTCAGAAGGTCGCTGGGATATTTCGCGGCGCTCGACTTCCGGACGCTCGCCGTCTCGCATCGCCGCATCTTCCATCCCGCGCCAACGCGCTTCTCTTTCTCTGTTCTCGTGGTCCTCTCTCTTGACGTCAAGAGGCGGTGCTTCGACTCGCGGGAACCATGCCTCCGCTGTCCCCTTGGGCCCTTCGTTAAACATGCGGTTCATCAGTTCGCGGTGTCGATTGACCGTCTCGGTGTGCTCGGCATCTTGCTGCGTTCCAGGCGTGACAGTCCTTCCTTCCGAATCGACCATACGTTCCCGCTCCAGGTCGCCCTCGTCCATGTAGTCCCCTTCTTCCATTCCTTCGTCGTCTGACAAGCTTGAACTGTTGTTCGGCTGCAGGGATCGTCCTGATGTTGGCGTGCGACCCTCCATTTCCGCCTTCTCGGCCTCTTTCTTCGCGTGCACTTTGCGCAGGTTATTAGCAGAGCTCACGCTACGCATGTCCGGGCGACCATCTTTGCGGATAAGGACCCCATCCGAGTTACGAATAGGCTTCGTGCGCGTCTTCTTATTGGCAGAGTCGAGATCGTTAGCCATCGCGTAAGGGTCGGCATTAGAAGCTATGGGCGTAGCTGGAAACTCGTGTTCGTGACCGGCAGGGTATGGCAAGCCGTGCGGCGGTGCTGGAGTATGTACGGCAAGATCGGCAGCTGCCGACCGTGCGGCTTCGATCGGAGAGAAGGTATGTTGGCCGGGAAAGTGGCCGTTAGTTGCGGCTTGCTGAGCCGCCCACTGGTGCTCCCTCCACTCAGGTGGAACCTGCATGGTATGGACATGCTCTTGAGCTGGCGCTTCCGGCGCAGGCGGTGGCACGTCTGCGGCCCCAGAGCTGCTTCTACCGCCTCTTCCCCGTCCGCCACGGCGTCCTCCACGATTGCCACGACCTCGGCCACGACCCGTCCCACCAAGACTATGCTCAAATCGGGCATCCATTCCCGAACCTCCGTCGGCTGCACGCCACTGCTCTTGACCATCAGGCTGTCCGGTAACGGTAGAAGTGATGAAACGATATGAGTTGGTGGCTCCCTGACCAGGCACTGGCGCGGGGTTGAATTGAGAATGCGGTTGGATAGGAACGTCTCCAGAGGGAATCCGGCCTCGTGTCTGGTGCGCCGCGTCCATGTGTGCTGCTTGCGCATATGGAGAATGATGGTGCTCATCGCCAAAACTACTTCTTGGTTTGAGCGGGGCTAGCTTGGGTCGCTTGGGGGAGCCGGGTTGAGACGAGTCGTGCGCTGGATGGTGTTCGTCGATGGATCGTTTAGGTCCCTGATTGAGGTTGACGGCCGCCCATCCGGTTGCTTGTGGCTCGGACTCGGGAGGGTGAGATCGCAATGGGTGGCTGTGGGTTGGCGGAGTAGGTCCTCCGGATGGGTACGACTCCGCGGCACCTGCAGGACCTGCCGGACGCCAACTGGACATTGAGTTGGAAGGAGGAAGAGGCTCCACTGGGCGGAAGCCAGGCTGGCGAGCTGCTTGTTGCGCTTGCTCTGCGGCAATAGGTTGGCGCTCTTGGGCAGAGTGGAATCCGGCACCAGGCTGAGACTCGAGGACTGGAGCAGTGGATTGATGACTGGGCTGCCTACCGTGCTCGGATGACAGTGATACACCTGGACGCATAGATGGTAAGGGCTGGCCTGGAACTTGTTGCGCGCGCATGGCATCGTGATGTTTTTGGTCTGCGCGCGCAGCCGCACCCTCGGGTTGAGCGCCAGGAGCATTAGTCGCGCTTTGGCTCTCGAACCGATTGAGACGCTGTTTCATGAGCTCGATTTGAATCTTGAGATTGTCGACTTCATTGGCTTTGGTGGTGACATTGGCTATTTGATTGGCCAAGACCTCGACATCAGCAGGGTCGTAACGACCTGGGTCCGCTGCTCTAGGAGGGAATCGGCCCGAACGAAGGTCGTTGCGCATCTCGTCCATGAAACCGATGACGGTTCTCATTTCATGTTGCAACCGGGCAACAGCCTCACTGATACGTGCGACATCCTGGTGATGACCTTGGATCATGTTGTAGTTGAAGGCGACCTGCTGTTCGAGCCGAGTGAAGCCCTGGACGAGATCAGGCTCGGACTGCCGCAGGGGCGGGCCATGTTGGTGTTCTGGAGCACCCATTGATGAGACTCGCGAGTGGCCGTGCGACGCGGATTGCGAGTGCTGTGGCGGTGGTGGTTGCGGTTGTCGTGGTGGTGGCGCGTCTCTAGATAGAATCTCTCTGGGCGCCGCCATGGATGATGCAGATGATGCGCCTGCCGCCTCCTCTACCCTCTCCTTCTCCATGAGAGGGCGGATCCCATGCGACGGGGGCCCACGGTACTTCTACTTAAGCCCAGGGAGATGAATGGGACAATAGACGCTGAAGGTATACAACGTTGGTGATCTTGGCGGCGCGAGGCGTCGATCAGCTAGATGGGATCGTCAGTGGGTGTTTCACTCCAATACTGCGGCCAGTGCGCGCGAATATGACGCGCTCCACAATTGGATTGTAGTGGTGAAAGTGCAGGCAGTACCTCAAAAGGCAGTAACAATAGATGGAGGTGGTACTGAGTATGTAAGTAGCTGTCGAGCACAGCAGGGGAAGGAAGGTAGGTTGGTAGAGTTGCGGACAACAACAGCAGCACATACCAAACTACTAGGTGCTAAGCCGCGTGCGCACGACCCAGTGAAAAGAAGGCAGTACGTACAGTTAGGTTGTATGTAGTAGGTTAGTGGCAGATCAACGGCGCGAAAGAAGCATCAGGAAGCGAAAGGGTGGAAAGCTGGGATAAGGACATGAGGACCAGCACGAGGTGGGAGCTGTCAGGAAATCGGGATGCTAAGGTAGACTGGACATTGTAGGGTTCGTGTCTGACTGATTAGAGGCTGGAGCCAGCGTGGAGCCTTTTGGCCTATACCTCTTCTACTAGTGCTAACCAGCCGAGCCAATGAACACGCCAGGACGAATCAGGATCTTTTGTCGGTGCCGATATAGCAGACCAGGAATCTCGTTGGGACGAGCGAAGGGATGGCGCACTGATGCGAACTAGGAACGCCGCCCGTTTGCTTTAGCTTGCAATAAATCGTCCGCCTAACCCTTGCGCGATAATCCGCCATGTCTATATTCGAGATGGGATGGATTTGATTATTGGATGAGGGGGGAGGGTTGATTTGATTGATTTGATTGATTGATTGATTGATATCTTGACGTGGCGGACTGAGGTACTGGTATGTACCTACATGTACCTTACTACTCCAATTCGAAGCTGCTTACTGCATACCTTACATGCATGCAGGCAATCGCACTAGGCCAACTGTACATGAAGCATTAATGTTCTGCCAGCTCTGCATGTCCACCGTCTTGTCGCTGACAATAATTGACAACACAACACAACACAACACTCTGGGCCTCGCGTGCAGGATGCATCGTGCCTCGCCGCTCGTGTAGCACGGAACCATCCCCAGTCTATACGCAAAGCAGCCAACAATTTCGCTCTCTCTACTAATCTGTGACAACGGGAGTATCCGACAGAAGACGCTGCTCGTAACTCTGTTTTCCAATAACTCTTAGCGCAGGCGTGCACCGCGGCAGCTTGCAGGCCTGCCACCCTTGAGCGAGTGCCTCACTGCCTACACTTACCGTCTGTACCTCGAGCAGTCTCACCGCATCCTCGCAGCTACTCCAATAGCTCCCATAGATGCGTACAACTGCCTTGCCTGCGGCCGCCTCAAACAGCAAAGGCGTGACGGCGATTTTCTGCTCCTCACCGAACGTGATTGGGTGCAAGCAATTAAAACCCATAGGTGGGGGACATGCGGCACACTCGCGTTCTGGACAAAGTGCACTGACCTCGGAAATGAAAGATGGGCCCTTGATCTTGTTTGCACCTGAGCTAGCACTACTGCAGGACCCCGAGACTACTCACTACTGTAACTCACTGTTATTAACTGTTGCTTGGTTCTTGTATTGTCATGTTCATGTAGACGAGCCGGGTGTTATGGTGACAACTCGGCCCAGTCTATGCAACAATGCCATCTCGTCTCGTCGAGACATGAGCGTACATGCGTGACTTGGTTGCATGTCTCAGACCTAACCGGGAAATAAGTAGCTGTAAGCTATCTCGGTATGTGGGCTTGTCATCTCAGATGTACGTGCATGACACATCGACACCTTGCCTTCAAAGCTTGCGCCTCGCAGTACTATGCGATCTGTCAGAAATTGGGATCTTGTTTGGGCATCGCTTAGCGCCGCATTATTGGGAGCCCTACGCGTGTGGGCCATCCGGCTCAAAGACTCGCAGACTCGAAACACAACGGCAAAACCTTTTCTTCCTTTCTTGGAGATACGATACCTGGATACAATCTTGTACTCAAAAAGGCTAAACAGGCAGGCGCAACCCTGGTTGGTAGACTCGTGGACGGGAAACTCTCCTGTACTTTCACGTGAACAATTGCCGTCGCATGGGCGGGGTTTTTCTGCTTTCTGCTTTCGATTGGGGAGTGAGAGGTGTCACCTCCTGCGATTACTCCACCTGTCTGAACGACCAACGTGGTGTTTGACTTCATCTTGGCTGATCACCTCTCGGTCCTTCTGTGCTTTCTCTTGACGATCGGGTGTCACAATCTGCCCGTAAATCGCAAGGTTTCGGAGCATGCCGCATCCAGGTATCACCTAGAGCATAAGTCGTCGATGCTCAGGTAAGTTTTGTTTGTGGTTGGTACCTACAGGCTACAGTAGTAGTAGTACATGTATACAGGCTCTGCGATGCTAAAAGGCGGATATACGGGGCAGGTGGCGCAGTGTCAATTCCAGAACACTATTATTGCAACACGAATGCACGTGTATAAGCTCGAGACTTACGCGTCCTACCCACTGATTGAAATTGACTATACTAAGGTAAGCATGCGTTCTAGCGATTACGGTAAGCATACCGACCTGGGTAAGTCCACTTTGTCGATCCGAAAATACTGACTGGTCTCACTACGGTACCACGACCAGTCCAATCAAGAATCGCTCTAGCACGAACACTATTCATCAATCTTAGGAAGCGACTACACTCGCTAGTGTTTCAATGGCTACATGTGCATGCTCGATGCTTCCTTACACCCGCCTACATTGCTTGACATCGCACTCGCAGGACGAGTAGAGACGTGTCGTGGTCCCGATGGAGACCGAGCAGTAGTACTGCAGGTTGGTCACCAGCTCAGCATTGTTGATCTCGCGTTCCAAGTGATCCATGGGAACACCTTACCCATCATACGTGAAGGTTTCTTGCTCTCAATGATGGCTAGCCTCTTCAAATCTTCTCACCTACGGTACTGGATCTCCTCTATATTCGCTAGCAGCACATATCAATGGCCGGACTAACAAAACTTCCATTCGACGTCTCCTACTATCTGCCGACGCTTGCCTCGGAGTCCAGCAGAGCGTTTAGCCGCTCTCGATCAGTGTAAGCTTCAAAGTACCTGACCTACTACAACAGAGGGCGTACCTACGACGACGACGACGCCGTTATCAACGACTGGTTCAACGAACTTCTCTGACAAGGCCAAGCTAAGAACCGCCGTGAAGATGTGCCTACCTACCTAGTCAAGCCTGCTGCATACACAGATGTAGGCCTTTTCGACCACTAATCCAACGCACATACTGTAGCATAACATTCGTCACACATGATGAAACCTTTTTTGTCTCCCTGTCACACGACATATCTGCGGCAGCCAGAAATGGATCCCTGCCGCGCTGCCAGCGGGGTGTCAAAGTGGCTTGCATGTATTGCATACATGCACTTTTCACCAATGTAAAGGAGGCAATGAAGGTCGTACGGACAAGCAGCCGTCCGGATGAAGCTTACCTACTGTATGTCCTGCATGTTCGAATGAGGACATTTGGCTGCCTACACCCCGCGGTACCCTACATGCAAGCAGGCAGGTGCCAGGGAGATCGCACGACGGTGTCTGAGAGAGCAAAAGTTCGGATCGTTCATGGTATGATGGTATGGTGTACCTTAGCTAGGTAAATCGCAGGTACTGAGAAGTGATAGTGTGTGGCTTCCTTAGGATTGCGCCCACCTTTTGCTTTTCACTTTACAGCAATGAAGCCGATGCCCCTTCTAGCTTTCTCGCAGGCCTTCTTCAGCTTCTGTTCCTCGACGTCCGTCCACTGCACGCTCAGTTGATCCCACTTCTTGACCTTGAACTCTTGCTTGAACTTGGTGTGCTGCGCCTGCAGCTCCGACAAGTCCCTTGGATCGCCGGAGCCCGAGTAGACGATGAAAGCAGTGCAAGGCGGCAGCGCCTCGTAGATTTCGCGGATGTACTTGCTCGTCTGCGCAACGACATCGGCAAGCGGCGTGTCAGTGCTAGAAGCCGTGGCCGAATTGCGCAGAGCGTCCGAGTCGACCGCTTTAGATCGGTTCCACCAGCCTTGTCGCGCTTCGAGCTCGCGCATGCGTGCCCAGATGAAATCGACGCTGTCTTTTGGCATACTAACGCCGGTCTCGTCGCCTGAAAGTGCGCGCTTGACTCCGGCGACAACATCGGCGTCCGTCTCGCAGCCGATGGCGATGGTAGCCTGTGAGCCGAAGCCACGCGTGGGCTCGCCCCAGTCGACAACTGCACCAGTTCGGTGCTCGTCATCACCGATGGGGTTCACCTTGTCGCGCTTCGGGCGGATGGCGCGACCAATACGCTTAAAGATACTCTCTCCCGCCGCTTCAGACGTTCCCCAGAGCTTGCCCTTTTCGCACTTTTGCTTGACCAAATCCAAGCAGGCGCGTGCGTCTTCGACACTGTTATGGCCGGTAGAGCCGGATCCTTTCTGGATTTCACGAGACAGGTACTTGCTGCATAGCCATTTGAGCGAAGACTTTAGTGGTGGGCCGCGAGGGTGAGGGAAAAGTAGTGCGGTGTCGATGATGAAGGGGTGGGTAATGTGTAGGGCGTTAAGATCGGAGTTGAGACTGTGTCCGATAAGGATAGATTGAGGCGTCAAGATCTCGAGGAGCTTGGTTTGCACATCTTTGAGGCTCGTGGTTACACCTTCGAGCATTTCAGGCGTAATGCCAGAGTACTGGGTCAAGTAGTTGGTGATTGGATTTTCGGGTTTGACGAACTCGTCCATCACGACAGCTCCATCCCAGTCAACAATGCTGATGCGGGTGAGGCTGAACACCTGCGGCGTCACGCCCTCTGAGGAAGTGATGCACATTTCACAGTCCATAGCCAGGACCTTTCGGCCTTGTGTCAGAGAACCTTTCTCGATCTGATCTTCAGGAGCATCACCGTCCGATAGCTTGGTGAGAGCGTTTGTGTCAACCCAACCATCTTCGGTAGTCTTTTTGTTGGTCTTCCTACTCTCTGCTTCGGCTTGTCCAAGATCGCGGTCCTCGGAAAAGTGCGCGGGATGCATCACATATCCTTCATCCATGAGCTCTCCAGTTGTGGCCAGTAGTTCTGTCACTGGCGTCCGCTTGTTCTTCCAATTGCGACCTTCCGCTGGTGGTTGTGGACCTTTACGGTTCTTCTCTTCCTTGGTCTTTGGGATTGGCGCTGTGAGCATCGAAGCCAGCGGTGAATGCATGCGCGAATTCCTGTCATCGCCCGAGGTTTTGATGGGCCAAATATGGTCGAAAGTTTGGCCAATGGGTAGAAGCGGTTCTGGCACCCGCTCTTCCTCAAGCTTGGTGGGATAGTAATCATCAGGGCTTATGTTCAACTTGCGGCGATTCACAGGCTCCGGTTTCATTGCTGTTATTGCCTCAGCGGGCAGTGCATGTGACTTGACCTCAACTCCGTTGTCCGCAGCAGGAGCCCCACCGAATAGTTGTGCACCAAGTAATACAGTCTGACCGTCGACTGGTGGTTCCTCGGCAATTGTCTCTTCTTTGACTTCCTCTACCGGCGCAACCGCAGACTCCAAGGGTATGGCTCCGTTGAACATGCCAGCTTCAAGACCCGGTACCATCAGGGTGACAACCTTGCGAACGCTCGAGTGGTGTTTGATTGAACACCATTGCGGCGCAGTACCGTCGGCAAGCAGATAGAGCGCAAGATTTTGCAAGTCGTGGATCTTCACGTAACTTTGCAGTCTGGCGTGGGCTGCATATCCAATTTCCGGGTAATTGCCACGCTCCTTGGTAGGTTGCTTCTTCCTTTTCTTGTTCTTCTTTGAGCCTGCTACCTCCCAGTCGTCGCCGTTGTCTGCATCCTTGCGCTCTTCTTGGGTGCCATCTATGGCTTGCCCATCGGCAGGTGGTGATGCGCCGTTGATGCGCGCGAGTGTCTGGCCTACGCTGTTGCGACTGAGATTGTCGTAGTCATCTTGCGATCTCTTGCGCTTCGACATATTGGCTGCGCGCGACCTTGGTGTAAGTGTGATGTTCCAAGTTAAGACTGTTCGTATACCTTCAATTCTGCGACTCGAGGCAGGCGGGACCGAATTTAGAGTTTCAGGGTTAGGGTTACGTGTCGCGCCTAAGCGCCACTATGAGCTTCACTCTGTTGACTGCCACTTTGCTCCGTTCATGTGATCCATTTGCATACATCCCTACACATTGTCCATCATCGCAGTGAGCTCTATTGTATCTCGCTATGCAATCGGAAGCGCCAAAAGAACATCAACCGGATGCTCGTCTTTTCGAATCGCCGTGCGACATCCCGGCGCATTGAGTACACTTCACAGGCGCCGTGGCGACAGGCTCCACCGTTTTGTACGATACAGACTCGAGTCGCAGCTACGTCGTAGCAATATCTGCTGGTCTACTGGGTCATGGAGCTGGTTCTCTTGGTCGCAGATCCACCGGGTAAACCGTGACAGGATTATCACCAAGATCAGCGGATCACATCGATCCTGAACCAATGAACCTCATTCAAAGACACACGCTCTGCTCATAAGACCATTTGGCGTCGCTGGCAAGCAGTTTTTGGAACGTCAGGTGTTTATTTGAATCAATCTACGACCTTCATCTGGTTCTCCCCAAACTGGACGCGTCTTATCTCATGCCAGGAACGCTTCAAATCGCCATATCAACGGATGCAGTTGGCTATCGCGACTTGCTACTCATTGGCGGCGTTCGGGTTACAGTACACAACGCCATCAGTCAAGTTCAACGGAGTTTCTGGCTCGAAGGACGAATTTTTTACTCATTGACCTCTCCACTTCAGTCTTCGCCCATCCGATTTCGCCTTCGCCTCTGTCTTTCTTGCACGCTTCCTGCGTCCCTATCGCTCGTCTGATGCGTTGCAGCTTCACAAACCATCAAACAGATCCAATTTCCATCAAGCAGGTCTTGTGGTCTAGTGGTTACGATTCTCGCTTAGGGTTTGCAACAGCAATCAATTGCGAGAGGTCCCCGGTTCGAGTCCGGGCAAGACCCTGTTCTTTTGCTCTTGTTGGGTATATCCTTTTGATATTGATGTTGTTGGCGCTGAAAGGGAAGGGGCGCAGACGTAAGTGAAATTCCGGTTTGCGTGGTTGCAAAACCAGTCAGGAAGCGGGGTCTTGGCGCCAGCTGGACTTGATACAACCAGACCGACCATCAGCAGTCGATTGGATCGATCTTTTGCTACGTGTGCGGACACAGTGACCCATATGGGTTTTACTACTTGGTCGCTTAGAAGCCGGGCAATTGACATTACGGGCTTCTTCTAATTCTGCCTAGGCACAGGAGACAACGCTAATCTTACAATCTGCAAGTTCCGACTTCGGTATAACCAAAAGTTCTATGATATCTTGATGGAACGTTTCGCAAGCTGGTTTGACGCGGACTATACCTATTAGACGCACGACGGAGCCATTGCGCCCATTGATGCACTACTGTCAACATCAGATCTTGACCAACGACAATTTCGCATCTAGCACCACTAGATACGTGCGATGCTCGACACCTTACTGTGCACCAACCCTAACCCTACAATTGATATAAAAAAGTTTACCACCCACTATTCTCCTCCGTCCTATTGCCTACACGCATTGAACATTGGGTGTGTGTGTGTGTGTGTGTGTTATAGACGCTGAGTGCAGCCGTGAGGACTGCCAAAACTTCTATTGTGGTGGTTCAACTTTGGAACAAATGATAGTACAGACATGTTGGTCTATAGCAAATCGAACCCAAACTGACTTACACTTTCCACCACGCCTGAGACATCGAACGGAATGCAATAAGGTAAAGAAGTCTGTCGTTGACTACATCCTCGGAGTGCTCTCACATACTATCTTAATCTCAGGCCGACATATGTATCGACCCCTCGGCCCGGCTAATCGAATCGTCTGCACGGAAGATACAGAAAGGCAGGAGCTGTATTTTGCTTGCTGCATGACCAAACTATAAATGAAATCTTGGTTTACAAGGATATTTGTAAGGACTGTACGCCTGATGAGGTTGCGGATGCCGAGATACCCTTCATTTCTTCTCAACAACAAAGCAAGCTCTTCGGCCTCGGTCTCTCCAATCTTTGGTGACGCATTGCAGAAAATCGGAGGTTCCAATAATGCCAAAGCGGTCGGCCAGGTTGCCAACACGTGCGTTGGAGTGAAAGGATGTATGGCTCCAAGAGGGTCCATCATCTGTCTCTACTCCCTACCTACTTAACCCACAACCCCGGGTACCCTCAGTGGAGTCTTCACCACACAGACCTAGTTACTCCGTGGATCGTCTCAACGTAAACCATAAGATGCATGCCATGCATGGTCTAGGCTACCTGCCTTGGGCAACTAGGCACGCGACATGCAGAGAGAAGGCGTTTTGGGCAAGCGAGCACACGACACGAAATTTTCTTCTGTGTACGCTTCGAGCAGGTGAGCACGCGAGCAGAGGCTGCATCAAAGAATACCAAGCTTCTCCAAGCGAGCGCCACCCTGTTTGATGTGCTTGATAAGTTTTGTGCGTTTCTTGTCACTTCGAGTCGATGTCTGGGGTTGGGCCTCACGTGGCCTCCAGTCTACATCTGAGCCAGGCAAAACTCCCCGAGGTCAGTCATCTCCTCACCCGCTTGAGCCTTGATCGCATTCTCATCCCGGATGGTAGTTTTGTCGACGCTGCTACCATTCACACGCCACTGTTGCCACCGCCGACGTTACTACTACAGTACAGTATTACTTTCTTCCCAGCGCGATGCTACGCTCCGCCTTCTCCGCCGCTTGCCGCGAGGTGGGTCTTTGATAGACACACCCTGCGCCGGGTCGAGAGCCTCTAGTGTGGAAGTTCGAGAAAACGTGCTGGAATGCCGCACTCTCATTGGCTGCACCTCAAACAGAACAACGACACTTCTTGGCGGGTTGGCGTCGACGGTAAGGCCCAGCGAAGAATTCACCGGGAAATGCTTGTCGCGCCTTGCGCCAGCGGAGGCATATCGGCGTGGCCGTCTCGGCACGTT
>Ga0265798_10005636_pt1 | contig 16714 bp, 17 predicted proteins | sample P3T30metagenome_FD_192430 | JGI IMG/M metagenome (GOLD analysis project Ga0265798, IMG submission 192430) | Plant litter microbial communities from East Loma Ridge, Irvine, California - P3 T30 | ecosystem: Environmental > Terrestrial > Plant litter > Unclassified | place: USA: California... | reverse complement strand
TGCTCCGCTTGCCATTGTTGCAGGTGATAGTAATTTTCGCGCTTCGTGTCGTCTTTCACCCCGCTAGTGTTGAGGAACCTACTGCCATCTTGCACCGTCCAAGTCCCGGGCTTGTACGTCTTTGCCTTGACGCGACAAAACCCGTCTTGATGGCGTCCAAGTCGTTCTACTGACCTGAGTTTGTGCGTTACGTGTCTGCTCGACCTGTGTCAACGATCCAGCCATTACCAAGCTTCTGTACTTTTCCAAGGCTATTGTTGCGGAGTGCTCGTGAAAGTCCTCGACAGTCTCATTGAGCGCACCATCTTTGACGTGGGCCCTACCATTCTCTGCTTCCCAAGCAGCTTCTTTCTCGGCTAGCTTTTCAAGCTCTGGTAGCAGTGTATGCAGCCTTTTCTTGCAGTGCCTATGACTGATGTCGTTGCCGAAATCGTCGCGGAAGATGTACTTAGTGTTCCTCGTATCTCCACCTCTTGTAGACGCTCCCCAGTCTTCGTAGCCTCCCACGCTTTGACCAGACAGTGAAGGACCACCGGATGACTCAAGCCACTGGTGGAGTCCGCCTTGATTCATGATACGTGCTGATACATCTTTGAGGTGTCCCACCCAGTAGCCCAGGCGACACGCAGGACACAGAGGCGTGTAGTGTTGTTTGTGATGAGCGGGATGCCGTATATGATTGCAGCGCGGTATTTGTACGGCCCGCGGCGATGGTGAGACTTTTAAGGGCGGGTAATCAGCCGTTCCGCACGGTGTCGAAGGCACTGGCAGATCAAGAACAACTTGGGACTGGCACGGCTTCGTAGGAGAGGACTGGATGATCGCGCGTTGTCGGGACAAATTCCTGGCCGCTGCTCGATCGCTGTGCAGTTTGCTGCTCTTTGTTATCTCCGCCGTATTCTTAGCTGGCGGTGACTGCTCAGCTGATGTGCATCCGTGCTTCAATTTCTTTCTGGATTGCAAATATGAACCGTCCGGCCCCACGTCCGTACCGTGTCGCTTCCTTTTGCCAGACCGTAGCGCACCGCGGGAGCTTTCGTTCTTTGACTCCATGTCCGGCACTGTGATCTGATTGACGTTGTTCATGTGCATCGACGAACGGGGTTTAGATCGTAGATACGGATGATGGAGCGTTTCCCGCTGTTGCAAAATAAGTGACGTGGAAGTGTTCGAGCTTGCGGCGCACATGTCGGTGTTTAATTGGGAATGCGGTGATAGTTGAGGATCAAGATTAGTGTGCGAACACAGAGATTACGAGGTCTGTGGCGATGAGCAGAGAGATGATCCAGAACACGTTGCTAGTGAGCGAGAAGATCACATTCAAGACTGCCGATATCGCGACTAGGGGATTGCTGTCTGTTTGTACAAGTCCGTGCGTCGAAAAGCCGATGCCTTTCACTCAGTACCGCTCGGTTTCCACACACTCCCAACTCTCAATCTTATCTGGATCGCCCGCTACATACGTATTGCGTTTTGGATACTTACAGTGCGCGCGCTGGTAATCAACGCCCAAAGACTGAGTGTCATTGACAAACTTTGAGCCAATGATTGTCTCAGGCGCATTGCCCTTCTCCACCCAGTCTACCACAGCCATCAGAATGTTCTCCTTCGGATCGTAGCTGTTGACCTCTCCAGTACCTTGCCCAATTGCATGCGCGCCTTCACCGCCGCTGCAGTGCCCGGTTCCAGACACAAGGAAGTATCGGTAAAAATCATCGAGCTCGGAAGACGACAAGTTCATCGTAGAGCTGACATGCTCATAGTATCGAGGCGAGTTGTCCGAAGAAATTATGAAGTCGGCGCCACCGTGCCAGTGAAGGACCTTCGCCCCACGCTTCTGAACACCGCTCAAGTCGCCCTTGAACGTGGAGATGTCAGCCGGATTCAAGCGTGCGCTATTGTCGTAGTCTTCAGAATCAATCGTGGCCGGATCCCAGGAAGGGTCATTGTAGACCACATATCTGAACCAGTCCGCTGTATACGGGAAGGGGACGCCGTTGAACAACACAAAGGAGGCACCGATTTCAGCTCCCGGCTGTAGGCGAGGGTAAACCAGGTCCCCGTCTTCATTTAGAAGAGGCGAGAATACGGCCCTCACTGTATTCACTTGCGTCGGTGTTAAACAACTCGTTGAATTTATCGTACTTCCTGGGCAGACTAGTCCAGACGGGTCGTATGTACATTGCGACGGATCTTCGAGGATACCGTCCTCTAAGCCGTCAAGACCATCGCATTGTTTGAGCACATCCAAATGAACCGCAGCCCACTGTGCCGTCGTGACGAAAGTTGAGGAGTTCGGCGGTCCAGTAATAGGGTAGAAATGGCCCGACCACGAAGTTAGATTGTTGAACGCAATAGCAGGCGCTCCGGCAACTATGCCGTCAAAATCTTCTGGAAAGTCTTGCGCGGATTTAAACCCTTGGCGGCCACCTGTTGAGCATCCCAGGTAATATGACTTGTCGTGAGTTTTGCCATAGTAGCTCTCGGTTATTTCCTTCCCAACCACGACGCCGGTGTGAAGTCTGGTTTCTTTTCATTAGCCTCCCGACTGGAGTTATTCCAAAACGAGTCAGTGCTTACGCTCGATATGCAAAGTCCTCTACCACGTCTGTATTGTTCAAGAATGGCTCACCGCTGGTTCCTACATGACCATTGTTCGTGCCAACGCTCGCGAAACCCTGAGCGGCAGTATAGGCTAAATCCTCGTAGCCAATGCACCCGTTCAAGCCACCTACTGTGAGATTAGATCGGGCTAAATTGTACACAGTAGTAGTAACCCAACGCACCGTTGCCCACAGAGAGGAAGCGTCCGGTCCAATTCGATGGCAGCCATGCCTCCATCTGGAATCCTGAGCGACTCGATGTCGACACATTCAAAGCAACGCGACAAAAGTCCTGCTTGATGACAGTTGGTGCTTGTCCACACGTAGTATCATAGACCGGAAGTGTGAGGTTCGTTCCAGCTGCGACAAGGTCCGAGGATATTACCGTGGCGTTTTCGATGTTGAGTGAGGCAGCGAGAGCAGTGCATTTTGATGTGAGGTCACTGCTGTTGTCCGGGCAAGGGGAAGATCTGGGTGTGCTTGGGCCTGCGCAGACAACCCAAGCGTTGAATAGCGAGATCCAAAATAGCGAATGTTCGACCTTCATCTTTGGTGTGGTGGTTGAAGACTCGTCAGCAGCACGTTGCTCGGAGACCTGGGGATGGATTGAGTCTTTAATCATCCAGCTGTAGGTATTTGTTTAACATCTGCCGCTTTTACCAGGTAGCTAGCGTCCGCTCTGTCCCCGGAGAAGATCTCTTTTCGACGAAGCTCCATACGTCAGAATCCCTGAAGTTAACGATACTGTGCAGGGACGTGCCGTGGCGACAAACCGTTGATGCTAGGCACGCGTCAAGTTCCTCTTTTGATCAGATCCCTCGGAGATTCTGTTCGGAGAATCTAAGCAATAAGCGTGATGTTCCTGTTTCCACGGAAACTCCCATCTTTGCACTTTGGCACTACTCATCGTTTGTGGCCTCGATTGTTGCAGTCGACAGACTGGACATGCTATGATGTACCGAGACCTTTTGCCGGCACGAACTAGCGGAGCGGGGACTAGCGACCGACCCGAAGAACGACCACAATCGAGGAAAGGTCGCGATCGGTGGCGTATCTCTCCGCATTTTGGAAAGCCCCGATGTTTGCTGTTGTAGATCGTGAAGATGAACGGCCCTTCCCTTCAGATGTTAGGTAACACTGTGACCAAAGATGTCTCGGGGTTCGGCTTTTGGCCATTTGACGTAGAATGCGGACGATGTCCTACATAGTGAGTCCAGCGACTCATCATCAGTTTCTCATAGCCTGAATTAGATCAGTCGCTCGCGCGTGTCGCTTTTCTGAGGTGTCTGCACATTGTCATGCATCGCACCGTAGCAAAGGCAGCATAGAGCCAGACCACTTGACGTCGTTCCTCGTGATGGGAAATCGGCATTTTCGCTGTCCAGAACATTAGACCCCGTTCACACCGAAGACTTCCAGCAAGAGGGAAAAAATGGAAGCTGCTGCATGTGGCTGGCGATGGAGCCACTCACGTGCCACTTCGGCAAATGCCCGTGCGCTATCGGAACATGTTTCCCGATACGCGATCCTTCTTCGTCCTCGTACGCTTTGGTGTGCACCAATCGTGACGTGACTGCAACTCGCTTCGCCGCGCATAATACCTCTACAGCAGTAACGTCAGTGCCTTCATTTTGAGACAGACCGGCGTGCCACGAGACCTTGCCAGAATCATGGCCAACACATGTATGGCATCATTGAAATCGACGACGAACGTCAACCCCGTTCCACGGCTGTCGTTTGCCTGGTCAATGGACTTGATAGTCCTCATCAAGGTATACTTATATGATGAAAAGGACCTGCGCCCCTCTTTCCGTTGATGCAGTTGCGTGCGACTCGAATGCAACATGCCCGATCCCAAAGAACAAGACTGCGTTCAGATTATCACATACATTCGCCGTAGACGCGATCTGACACCACAGCAATTCTATGATCATTGGGAGAACATACATGCTAGAAAGGTGGTTCCTTGGGCTGAGAAGCACGGGATACAACGGTACCAACAGGTAAGTCAGCGAAATGTTGCTTCTGGCTGGAACCAAATGCTTACAATACCTCTTACAGATTCACGTAAACGGCTTTATGGTTCCGATCGCTTCAGCCTCGTCCGCCCCGAATGCTCTGAGCACCGGCGCATTACCTACGACGCCCATCGAATTCGATGGCATTGCAATGTTCCTCGTCCCCTCGCTGAAGCGCTTCACCGATGGATTTCTAGACCCGTACTACATTGAGGTGATCGAGCCAGACGAAAGGAACTTCTTGGACAAAGTCGGTCCGGGCAGTGGAGTTGTAGCGAGCTTTCAGGGCAAGATGATTGATATAATGCTCGAAGATGATAACCTGGTGGTCAAGAGCGGGAAGGATGACACATACAGGAAGCTTTTCGAACAGTATGAGAAGAGAGGAAGGGTAGGATAAGACGCCACGGCGTCTCGATCATTCTAGGTGGTCTACAGTCAACTTGGAACATGATCTTCAGCTTGTACATCTTGCCATGTTATGTTTCCCATGCAAAAGATCGAAGCCATTCAAGGCTCGAAAGCGTTGCTTAACAGGGGGGGTCATTGCTTCTCACAACTTCTTCGCCGAGAATGGAGAGCAGAACAGTATCGTCCGGAGTGCATCACGTTGACGAAACGACTTTGCAGCGCCATCGCCACTACCCGCAAGGCGCAGTCGCCTTCCGTAAAGAATCTCCTAACGTCCCAATATCGTACATATAAATGTAGCCAGCGTTTGACAAATGCTTGTTTGGGTTAAGCCGGGACGTGGCGCAAGTCTGGAGCTTGCTTATGATAGAACGCTATTGAAAAGGGAGCTTGACACTTGGAAGTGAGGGGAGCGACACAAAATCAAAACGTGTGGTGTACTCTTTGAGGCAGGTATGGCGAGCGACGATGATGAGGTCTACGACAGGTTGTTGCTCGAATACTACGACTTCGCGAACTTTCGCCTGCAGCAGGTCCGATCGAGTTTAAGAGCATGATCTCTGAGGCCTCCGGAGAAGACGAAGGCGACCATATCAGACCGTGGGGTCGTTCGTACTGGCGATCGGACAGCTGAAGATAGACATTCCGGTTTCACGTGCGTTGGTGCTTTCGCGATCGCAGGAAGTATAGTCCCGGGCCGTTGCCGGACATGGTTCCGCAGCATCAGTATGGGGGAACGACGCATAAGCTTTGCGGTGTAACAACTCACTACGCGTAGATCCTTTATCTGGGTTTTCCAATTCGCCCTGTCCATGATCCAGATCCATATGATCTTGCGGGCTCAAATCGGCGGTCAGGTATCTTTTGGCATGAATTGTTAGAAAGCCTTCAACATCCCCAACCTAAAGTCCCGCATGACATGTTCGGTATCCACTATGTGCTTCCAATCGCCTGGATTCTTGTCAGTCATTGTGTTTGCGAGGCTTTCGCTCGCGAATGCGGCGCCAATGCGCTCTGTAAGTGTATCCTCTGAGGTTGCTTCGAAGCGTACCACTGAATTGGCAACTCACACTTTGACAGGATCCCATCATCGTCGTAGACTCTGAGCACTGGATAAACTTGGGAGAGGTAAGTTTGGTATGTTCAAAGTGCAAATGAGATACATACTGACCTCGTACGTTCAACTCTACAGGAACCTATCTATCGAACAGTGAATGTGGTAATCTGCATCATTTATGCCTTCTTGCTTGCATTTGCACAGGGTACGTCTTGCCATGGCACTGTTGGTGCGCAGGGTCCTCAACAGCTGACAATGATCAGGCTATCGAGCTGGCCGCATGACCGGTCGTAAAGTGGGTATCAGGCTTTCAGATGTTCTCGTGTTTTTCCAGGGCTTTGTTTGCGCCGCTTTCTTGTTCGCTGTCGGGATAAATACCAGCGGCCTAGGCCTGTCGAGCGATGCACAATGCTACGCCGCGATACGCGTGTGCATTGCCATGTATGGAGTTGCAAAAATCTCCTTGTGAGCGTCCCGACTCCTGTGATGAGATGAGTTGCTGATCAGGCCACAGGACACTTTTCCTCCTCGAGCGCGTCCATATAGTACGTGCTCCATTCGTTGACCGACTTCGCGACCCCGTATGGATTATCGGAGCTACCATAACGATCTGTGCTTACGTCGGCGTTACTGGATTCCAATTTGTAGATCCAGAGTCCCATCTGTCGCGCGAAGATGGTCACTGTCGAATCGGCATACACCCCAGGGCAGCCATTGCGATCGTCGTGCTGGACACCGTGATGAATGTGGTCCTAACAGGCGTCTTTCTCTTCCTGCTCCGGCCAGTACTTTCCGGGGGAATCACCACGTCAGGACGAAGGACGTCGTCAATATACAAATTCCTTGTTTCGTCGAAAGAAACAAACCCCATGGAAAATGCGCCGTCCAGATCGCACGCGAAGTTAAGAAATCTGCTCTATCGGAATGTTATTGGGTGTTTCGTGCTGCTTATCAACGTAATTGTGGACAACACAATATTCATCACCTGGCCTTTCGCCAGAATGAGTCATGCGGTCAGTAGCTGAATGCGCGAACACTGTATGAGACAAACTGACGTACAACTTAGTGCCAGCTGCTTTGCCTCACCGACAGTAAGTTGTCAAATCCTACCGTGAATGGATACCTCGGCTAACGTGAGAAGTTGTTATCGGAATGCTCATCACTCAGTGGCTGAGTATGAGCTCGGATGTCGAGAGTACTGTTCCAATACGGCAAGCATCGGGTCCTCATTTGTCTGATTCGGGTACACCCAGGAGGGCCAGCATTCGCTCTAGAAGGCAGACTCTGGAGAGTTGGCAACCGGACTTTGGAAGCGCGATAACCAAGGTGGAACCTCCGGCACCTATCCGAAGTATGGCATACAAGCAAGATGCGGAAACACTATACTTTGATGTACGTCGAACATAAAGTCCGCGGCGCTGCGGCACGCAATACAATCAGCACGTTCATCATCCTTGGTCGCGATGGCGCAAGTGAAAGACGGATTCAACGCACTTGCCCTGCGCCCTATGGCCGACTTCTGGGTCTACAAAAGGCTCGTGCCCCAGGATAACAGCATGTTTCATCGATCGTCTCGAGGCAATCTGTAGGGCCTTATGAAAAGATATGAATACCGAAGCCGCAAAGCCTTCGTGCGATGGGGTACTTGCCTTGGAATCTGGAGGATGAAACCGAACGGGTAGGTTGCGATCACAAAGAAGGCTGAACGACTGGGAGAGGATGTTGAAAAGTGTTCAACAGCAAGTCGTCCGACCTATTCAACTGGCTGAAGCTCGAGGTCTGCTGTTAGCCCCGAGGCATTGCTTTCCAGACGGCAGATGGCCTGAGGACAAGAGAAAATGGCGGTGAAGGGAGACGATCAGCCCGGTGCTGGAGAACAGTCGCGTTTATCCCGGCGCAGTAGAACATTCCGAAAGCATGCGTAGTTAGTTGCGACACCATCGTGGAAGAATTGACGCGTTCGTTGTCTCGCAATTCTGTTCGGAAAATTGCGAATGAAAGACACATCATGCTCGTTCGCAAGACCCAAGGAAGAATGCGGAGTGCAACATACTTTCAAGATACTCTGGGATGCCAGGGATCGTGGTTCAATCGATGGAAAAGACAGGATGCACATCACTTCTGATGTCATACTGATTTTCATCGCACATCGCTCGGCCGCTAAGTGGACCTCCCGAAACATGCCGCAGAGCCTCAACACCGAATTTTACACACACTAAGGCCCATGGCCAATGACGACTGTAGATACTTCTATTAACGGGCCTTCGAACACGAAGTTTTTCTCCCAACAACGCTAGAAGTCCACTAGAAGGTATCATCACTGCTTCCATAACATTGAGTGACGTGGATTTTGAATGTGTCTGGGTCGTGAGTCGGCCTGTAACGGCAAGATAAAAGTATTTGCGAGTGTCGCAATGCCCGGCCCTTTGACGGAGGGTGGATTGAGGGCGATTTTTCGCCTTCGCTGATAAGAACATGCGCTTCGCCTTCTCGTGGACGTTCCTTCAGCCTCAGCTCTCGAGTTGAATCGACCAAATGTCTTACTATGGACCTTCTTTCCACGCGAGGCCTTCCAGACCTGGGTCTTTGGCGGCATCCAGAGCCAACTCATCGTATAGAGTTGCTCGTACCGCGCCCAACAGCAGACCAATCACTCCACGCGCCGGCTCCGTTGCTACACCAGGAAATGGATCTATTGCCGCTACGATCGCGGGAACAACTGCGGCACATACCGCCGCCGCGACTGCTGCCAACAGTGCAGCGAACACGGCACCGAATAGCGCTCCCGGAACACCAGGCTTTCTTTCGAGAGTGAACAGTAAACTCCAGGAAGAATCTGATGTCGACCGCACCTCGATGAATCCGGAGATAATGCGCAACGAGAAAGGGGAGCCTCTGATCGGACGACTCGCCGGAGGCAAATACCTGAACGCAGACGCCGAAGAGATCGACTCGGATTGTGGTAAAATCAAGACGGTCGATTGCGATATGCCGCTGACCCTGACGGAGACGATTAAATACGAGGATAAGGAGTACATTGTGCTCAATTTCGCGACTGGCGATAAAGAGAACCCGTTCAATTGGAATCCCTGGTACAAGCGCAGCATCACCACCATGCTCAACCTAATGACTTTGTTTATTGGTCAGTACTTTCTGACTGCATGTACGACACAAACTGCGCGACATACGCTGACTTCGTTCATACATCCCTCAGGTCTGGCGACAACTGCCTACTCATCTGGCATCGACAGCATGTGCACCGAGTTCGGTGTTCCTACGATCATGGTAAGCAGAACTCCATGTACGAAATGCATGTGAAACACACACTGACTTCGTACATGTACCTCTAGGGTCAGCTGGGTCTATTCACCTTCAACATCTCATGTGCTATCGCACCAATGGCATTAGCCCCATTCTGCGAAATGGCTGGGCGAAAGATAGTGTACGCAAGTGCATTCCTGTGCTTCTCCTTGCTCTTCATCGGACTCGCACTGGCCAAAGACATCTCCACCATCATCGGGCTTCGTCTGCTCCTCGGCCTTTTCGGATGCGTTGGGACAATTTTGGTGGGCGGAACTTTCGATGACATGTATGAACCGCACAAGCGCGGTCGGCCTATGGCTATGTTCAGCTTCGTGGCCATCTTTGGCACAGTCGCGGCTCCCATTTATGCTGGCTTTATCGACCAAACTCTCGGCTGGCGTTGGATCCAAGGGATCCAAGGGATTGCGAATGTCCCTCTCTTGATCGCTATCTTTCTCTTCTTCCCTGAGACCCGCGGTGGGGCCAAGCTTCACAAGCGTGCTAAGGAACTGCGCAAGGTCACTGGCGATGAGCGTTATGTCTCCGAGGATGACATTTACACGCCGGACGTAAAGTCGATGTTAAAGGCCTCGTCCGTCAAAGCGATACGCATGCTGGTCACCGAACCCGTAGTTTTCGCATTCGGACTCTGGATTGCATTTTGCTGGGCAGTCGTTTTCCTATTTCTTTCGGTCATTCCCATCACGTTCACTGAGAAGCGCGGCTGGTCCGAGGGCGTTGCTGGCTTGCCCTACATCTCTCTCGCCGTTGGTACGTTCCTAGGCTGGGCCGCGCATCACCTTCAGATGCGCAAGTACAATCAGCTCCAAGCGGACCCCAATGTCAGGATCGTGCCAGAGCATCGCTTATATGGAGCCATGTTCGGCGCGGTCTGGCTTCCAGTCGGTCTGTTCATCTACTCCTTCACGCAGTACGGATACCTCTCATGGGTAGGCCCTGTCATCGGACTCGCACCCATCGCCTTCGGGATCTTCTTCGTTTTCGAAAGCACGTATTCGTACACCGCGGACTGTTACGGGGAAACGTCCTCGTCGGCTATCGCTGGACAGGGACTCATGCGTAATACCCTGGGCGCGGTCACCCCTCTCTTCGCGTCGGCCTTCTTCCACAACGTGGGCAGCCAGTACGCTGGATTGATCCTCGCATTGTTCGGCACCGTGTTGAGTCTGATCCCATTCGTGATGTTCAAGTACGGTCATGTCCTCCGCGCTCGCAGCAAGCTTGCTATAGAGTATTAGGAACATTTAGTGGGAACAGGAATGCAATACTCATCTCCATCGTGGAGTGTTTCACTTATTGTCCCGTCTCACCGATATCTTGTGAAGCGCCTTCTCATATAGTGTGACAGTCTCTAGACCATGGCAAATGGTTCTAAGATAATGTTTCTTGCGGGGCGTCGCTACAAAGAGAGAAGACGTAGGCAGACTTCTGCTCTACAGAATCGATGCTCGCGATCAAGTGCGGTCTTATTTCATTCTATTTGCTTGCTGTCGGTCGTACCACATACCACGGAGCGCGATGAGCAGCGTGATCTGCGTCGTGTTGTCTCTCGCAAGTGCCACGGCGGGAACTTGAGGCATACGCGGTTCGTAACAATGAGTTTGATGAGCGCTCAATAAAGCGAAAAGTACATTTGTATCCACGACCGCTGGCGCATGTGTTGATTGAAGGAGATGCAGTGCGCTTGCGTCGGGCGTTGGCGTCTTGGCACGCGCGAAACGCGCGTCGCGTCGTTCAATGTTGTTTCTCGCCGACTACAAGGCTTTACCTAACTACCGTCTTCGCTTGATACCGATATTGTACTTCTGAGTGTGTGGTATTTCCTACACAAATAGCTGCCCTTACCTATTGCTGCCTCCTTTGGTAACGTGCTCTCCATTGCAGCCTTGAACAATCATGAATCTGGCCGAATTGCCCACCGAGGTCATCAGTAGGATCTGCCGTCTCATGGGGCTCAAGTCAATGAGGATGTTGGATAAACGTCGCCTAATCTATTATGAAAATCGCGACTTCAACGCGTTGCGATGGACCTGTAATGTAGGTCCAATTAGGTTACTACAAGCCTCAACGGTCTAATCATAGCCCTGTGGTGGAAGGATCAAATGCAATTGCTGACAAGAGCCAGGAACTATACTATAAAACCACTTTTGACGCCGCAGTACGATACAGCACCAACTTGGAGGAGCTTGAAGTCAATCTGGAGTATGATTCGATTGCACTGCTGCTTCACATAACTGCAAAGCCTGCTTTCCGCGACCGCATGCACACCCTGTATCTCTATACTCCCGACATCAATGCTGATGAAAACATCCAAGGGCCTCGCTGGATCGGAGACGCGCAAGAACATCTGCTGAACGAGACATTAGCTGCCTTCCGTTCGTCTAGTGAAGCTGTTTTTCTTCTTTCACGCTGTTTCCAGAATCTTGACAACGCGAAAAATCTTCAGCGCATCGAGCTCTGCAGCCAGGACGGCCATAGTCTCGTTCTTGAGGCATTGAGGCATGCACATTTCTCCCGAGAGTTGGCCTACTTGCAAGTCGAGCCCAGCCGGCTCACAAGAGTCGGTTACGGTTGTCTCTCCAGCACGCCGCATGTTTTCGCATCTTTCATCAAGGGACTTCAGATACAGCCTTACTTGAGTGACGAAAATCACTCCTCCCACAATATGTCGTCAGAAGAGCGAGAGACAAACATACATGGCGGGCACATCAAGGACTACAAACCAACCACACCTGAGTTCAAGAGGCTCATACGCGATCTTGCCGGCGTCGAAAGCTTAGAGCTGAACGGTTGCAGGTCTTCTTCGGAGCTCCGCTTATGCCACGGATGCGAAGATTTGTTCGCGAACAGCTTCGCTCCCGTGTCAATGCGAAATCTCACGACCTTGACCATCAACAGCGTCTTCATCAGCGGAGGCCGTCTGCGAAGCTTTATCAAAGGCCACGCTGCCACTCTTCAAGCCATTGATATAGGTTTTACGTCACTGACGGATGGATCCTGGCGATCTGTCGCGCAGGGTATGGCGAAGCTACCACATCTCAGCACACTCAACCTCACATCTATACGGCAGAGAAGGTCAGCAAATCCTCGTGCCATCAAGTACGCGCGACCTGCGAACTTTGCAGCTACCGACGAGGTCCGATATAAAGAACCGAGCCACGTTCAGCACTTTCTTAGCGTCTTTGTTGCTTGTTTCAGCACCGTGCTATGTACTAACCCATCCCGCTTTAGCTGGTCGCGGCCAAAATATTTCGAGGCAAGACTTTTCCAACTACCAGCTATAGCACTGCCATCTGGTCAGCTCGAGGCGTTGCTGTGATACGGAACTATGCGAGGTTCACGGAAGCTTCCTAAGCACGAACCGATCGACACAGACACATATCGTATCACTCGCGGCAAGAAGGCGTGTATTCGGACATTGCGCAACAATTAAAACATCGATGGACCAGCCAAGAAGCAGCAGAACGTTTAGTGAGGAGCGATCTTTCAATCTCGCACGTGCTCGCAAATGGACCAGCCCCGTCACGTTTCCGCAGTACGATCATGAAAGGTCGTTCCTTGGCGGCTGCGTAACATTTTGCTTGGCTGCTACACCGAGCGAGATTGTCGAACTTATCGAAGCTCTTGCCGCGACGCTTCTTGCTTGTACACTTCTGCAGCTTGCCGCTACTCTCGCACTCAACACCCGCAGCCCAATCTCCGACATGACCTCCTCGAGCTCCACGGCGAGAGCTATCGAAAAATTCCAAAATCACTTCTAGCCCTCATGACCCGGGTGCACCCTCTTTCCTTGATTTGCCTTCCGAACTCCGGAATGCTTTTTACGAGGAATTATTCAAGCGTAAAGATCACGTTCTCCTTCACAACAAGGAATCTTTCTATACCGGCAAACCTTGCGACGAAGAGTATCAGGACGAGTCAACTTGGGATGATGATTGCGAGTGTCACAAATGGAATTGCCATGGGCATGACAGTGATTGCGATAGCGATTCAGCAACCTGGCGGTACAAACGTGTCATGGAGTGGGCTGATGTTCACGCAGAACAGAAAGAGCGATTCAATACGGCCGCACCCGACTTCGTACACAAGCTGTCTGGCGGCCTAAGTCATGGTCACACGCGTTCCATCCAGGCATGATTACAGCGACCTATACGGAAGCGAAGACGATGGACTCTACCATCAACTCAGATATGCGCCTGTCTGGCTCCGCACGCTCGGTACGCAATACAGGCTGTTGAAAAGGGTCACTATGGATATCAGCGCGATGTACGACGGGTCATCTTGCGAGAGAGTATGGGCAAGTAACATTCTTCCACTGCTTCGCATAGTCTGGGAAGATTGAAAGACGCCGCCCAAAGTCACCCTCGTGCATGCGGGTCGTGCTCTTCAGCCTCGTCTTCACTCCCCTTCAAGTGAACAAGCGCAGGTTCTCGAGTTGACACCAAGAACGTCTCGCGCTTTCACATCTCTTTGTCACCGCGACGATTTGGGCCTCAGGCGTCATACACATGCAAGCCTGTTAAAGGCGGTGTGGCTGAACTGCAGCGAGGAAGCAGCGTTGGGAAAAGTCGTATTCTTTGATCGTCCTTCCAAGCGGCGCGACTTCCAATTCGGCAGAGTGACACTCTCCAATGGGTGCCTCCTAAGCCTATACCGCTCCTAGTCGGTTTGCCACAAACCGTACTCGAGCTCATCTATCGCTACGCCACTTGTTCAAGCGACGGCATCACGATAGATCTTGATAGCCGCACGGTACATGGCCTCGACCTCAGTCGCTTCTAGGCCGCAGCGGAATTTGCACAGACAGCTAGGGTAGCGTCATGGAAGCAATCCGCGGCCCAGACCCTTTGACGTTGCGAATGACGAGCACTGAAGCATCTACAGATTTTCACAGGTTCCGACCTCTTAATGAGTTGTGTCCTGCTAGTTCACATCCGAGTCATCGAAGGTGGAATGAGTACAATGTGGTGCAGAGAATTGCATTGGGCGCTTTTTGCAGTGAGAAGTACGCCTGCACCATATTGCCCAATTTCGATCTTCCTCGCGACCAGCAGTCAACCGCGCTTCGAATAAGCCTACCAGGACTCATAAACTGGATGTGCGACTTCGGAAGACAGCTAAGCGACATGACAAAGCTATCCGTCACCATGTCCAACTCACCACGAAGACCAGCTTCGATCAGTTTAGGAGAGCTCAGACTCCGCTTGTTCCTCAATCTCACAAATGCGCTTCAGCAGCTGCCGGACTCGGGTTCCCGGTGATGCCCGATATATCCCTCGACAAGAGTTGTGCTCTCATCAACACACCTGCCCTGCCAGCGGGAAACCACGCCATGGAAGCAGACTCATGGGACTATCAAATCTACGGTGAGCCATTCATAGCCATTGCAGCCGGTACCAAAGATCGGTATGGCTCGAAGGGCTCGCGAAATCAATGCTGGTACCATCCCACCTCTTAGTGCATGTATTGCACTTGGGATGAATTGGAGGTGTGGATAACCAGTCAGTGGGGAGGTTGGTAAAGTGCTCTACGGAAGCACGAGAGGGTGATTGATAGTAGTCTGGTGTGAAACATTATGTCAAGCCTTTCTTGAGTGAGTGAAGTGCGGGGCACGTTAGTCGGCTGTGATGTAAGCAAATGAGGAGGTGAGATGGAGACATAAGAGAATAATGGGTAGTCACGTCGTTTCTTCCGACAAAGGATGCAGTAGTCGCACCGGCGAGCTTGACCCACTTGTCGTTGCACTAGAATCTAGACTTTTGGCGGCTGACTCGGCACACTACAAGCGTGGCTCGAGTGCTCCGATCCGTTGGCGCCATGAACGCCCGAGTCACATGCTCAATTCACCTCTTCGCCTCCTTACCCCAAAATTCTCAACGCCCTCAACCTTTTCTCTTCTCACCATCTTCTCAAGCCTTCTTCTCTCAACCCCAAATCTCTGAACCCTTGAAATCCACTCCTAGCAATTGTCTTTCGCTACCCCCAGAATAACTATGGAGATCGCAAAGGCTGCTTCCGTGCCGCCTGACCACGGTCTACAATCATTACTTACCATGTCAGGGGAAGTTCGTAACATGGTGTACGGCCTAATATTTAAGCGAGAAGGCTCTGTACTCATTCACAACATTCACAACGTACGGGCATACCGCGCGCCAAATCCGACACTACCAGAGGACAACAGCGGCAACACAAATATCGATCGTGCTACTCGGAACCACATAGCTCAGCTGGAACCCAGGAGCAATAGCAACGCAACAGAAGAGGAACAGTTGAAGGCATTCGATCACCGCTTGGACGAGGGTTTCGGTCTTCTCAAGTCATGCCGCCAGGTCTATCACGAAGCATCAAGTGTTCTGTACGGGCATAATAGCTTCCTCATAACGCGTGTCCTATCGCGTCACGACTGCATTGATGATGATTTTTCGTATTATCAACTGCACTACGCCCCCATCTGGGTCCGCGCCCTCGGTACGCAATCGAGCCTTTTGAGGAAGGTCAAGATCGATCTTTCATCCATTTGCGATCACGATTGCAACCATGTAGACGATGATTTTGACATGTTTCCACTACTACGGCTCCTATGGAAAGCTTTACATGCACAATGCGACATTACCTTCGCAAGCACCGCTCGATATCTAGAATCAGAGATACATAACAACCGCGATGCAGAGGCTAACCAGCGATTCGCCCTGGCACAAGTCGCATCGCTGAATAATGCGCTGCTCTCTCTCGCGAGGCATGATGATCTGGACCTCAAGGCTCATGTCGTCTCCGGGAATTATGTCGACAGTGTTTCCCTCGTTTATGAGGGGAATGAACTAGAAGGCCAAGTCTCTTACTTCGACGACACACCCTACTACGTGAATCGCAGATTCGAGGCAGTGGCAGACGATTCAATCATTTGGAAGCCACGACCGCGGGTAGAGTCATGGTTCAGTCTGCCGTTTACGGTGCGAGATCAGATAATCGACTATGCTACATCGTCAACTGCTGGCCTGGTCGTAGACCTCGAAAAACAAGCCACTCGCGGGCTAGACTTTGCCATCTTTGAAGTTCTTTCGAAGGACTCAAGTTTTGTTATCTTCTATGATGCTGTAAATGCGATCAGTCGGCGAGTGCCAGTTACACTCGAGATGACGAGCATGGCGCCAATCACGGATTTCGATAATTTTGGTCTTCTGAAGGACGTCTGGACGGTGCCGTACCCTGATGATGCTGACGTGGAAGAAGTTGTTACGAACATCATCATGCCCCAGTCTGCGACACATGGGAAGTATAGCATTCTTCTTCGGCTTGTCTTC
>Ga0265798_10005634_pt1 | contig 16715 bp, 13 predicted proteins | sample P3T30metagenome_FD_192430 | JGI IMG/M metagenome (GOLD analysis project Ga0265798, IMG submission 192430) | Plant litter microbial communities from East Loma Ridge, Irvine, California - P3 T30 | ecosystem: Environmental > Terrestrial > Plant litter > Unclassified | place: USA: California... | reverse complement strand
GACGCGGCACTGCAGTATTTTTTCGATCCGATGGACAAACTTGTCGGGGAACTTTTTATGAAAATGGAAGAAATCCGGCGAGGAAAGAAAACCAAAGAATTTTACTCCGAACTGCTCGAGCTCGAAGAAGACCAGACAAAGGCCGTCCTGCAGTTAATGCGAATGAAACGGTTTATGGAAGTGGTCTTATCGGGAGAAGAAATCACAAAAGACAAATTCTCGAACTCCGCCTGCGACAATTACAGGGTAAACAAGATCCTGAAAACCCGTGAACTGTATGCTGAAAAACACGGCCAGGTCATTGAGGATGATTCACCCGTCGAGCGAACCGCCGGTAAAAGGAAAAAGAAAGAGCCAAAGAAATCGACTGTGCAGGAAACGCATGAATTGTGGCTCAGGGCGATGTCTGTCAAGGATATTGCAACAGAGCGCAAATTGACCAAACAAACGATCAACGGGCATTTAGCCAAACTCATCCAGGCCGGGGCGATCGAGGTTTCGGAGGTGCTGACGTCCGACAGGATAGAAGCCCTGGAGAAAATTTTCGTCGGTTTCGATCCGGACGAAAAAGCACTGGGGCCGCTGAAGGAAAAACACGGGGACGAATTTACATGGGACGAACTTCGCTTTTATAAAGCAGCCCTTGATCTTAGTCAAGCCAGTAAACAGCCATCACTGCCGGAATAAAATAAATGCAGATGGTTCGCGCCCCGTCGTAATCTTTGGCCAGGCGTTGCCCGAACAGCAAGAAAATTAACGTGATGCAAGAAAATACGGCTCCGTAAAAACCATAGTTTCGTTCGCCGTTCGTCAGCAACTGAATGCTTCCGACCACGCAAAAAATGCCGGCTGCGAGTTCCAGGGCAAGTATCACAAACAGCGCCATGGGAACGCCGTGACGCATAAAAGTCTTGGAAAAATGCTCTTTCAGCCAACTCACGTTGCCTTTCCAATCAGAGACTTTGTCGTATCCGGATTGAATGAAGGTCACGGCTAAAAAAAGTAAAATCAGGATGGAAGCGTAGTTCATTTTGTCATTTTTTATGGATGAGACGGGTAAGCTTTATCGATAGATCGGTCAGGATGATCTTTGCGTTACCGTTGCGTTCGATATGGTAAATGGCGTCGGAAAGTTCGGCAAAAATATCTGAAATATTCTTGTCGTTCACGAAAGGTGCGAAATTCTCAAGTTTGAATTTATCCACCTTTGGCTCGAAATAGACAAGGGGAGAAGCCTGATAATTAAGCAACAAGGCCTGCCGAAAGATGTCGATGCAGAAGTGCAGGAATTTTTTTTGCGTTTCCCTGCCAAGACCGGCGATCGTTTCGCTCCATGAGATCAGATCGTTTATAGCCGACGCATTTCCTTTTGCGCGAAATGCCGCCCGGACCCACTGAACGAACCATTCCTCGAAAGGAGTATCCTCGCCATCTTCGTGAAGTAAGTGCAATGCTTTATTGAAATTTCCCTGTGCCTGTCTCGCCAGACGCAGCGCGTCGCGGGGAATTATATTTTCTCTTGAAACGAGCGTATCGGCAATTATTTTTTCCGGAATCGCATTGAAATGCAGAACCTGGCAGCGCGAGCGGATCGTCTGGATAATATCTTCCTCGTTTTCTGAAATCAGAATAAAAACCGTCATCGGTTCCGGCTCTTCAAGCAATTTGAGGATTTTGTTCGACGCTTCAATATTGAGTTTGTCGGCCATCCAGATGATCATAATTTTATAACCTCCCTCGAACGATTTGAGCGATAAGGCCTTCAAAATCTCTTTGGCATCCTCAACCCGAATTTCTCCCTGCTTGTTTTTTACGCCCAGGGTCTGATACCAGTCAAACAGGCTGGCATACGGATTCGTCTTTACGAAATCGCGCCATTCCGCAATGAAATCCAGGCTCTTCGGTTTTGTTTTAACATCTTCGGTCGTAACGGTCGGATAAACGAAATGCAGGTCGGGATGCGATAAACCTGCAAATTTTAAATTACAGGCTTCGTTGCCGCCGAGGTTTTCATCTCCGGAATTTCTGCAAAGAATGTACTGGGCGTAAGCGATCGCGCATGCAAGGGTCCCGCTTCCGTCAGGGCCCACGAAAAGCTGGGCATGCGGGATGCGTCCGGACGAAGCACTTTGTATAAGATGGTTTTTGAGGTGATCCTGCCCCAGGATTTCTGAAAACTGCATGTGCAAATATAGGCAAATCGGCTCTTGCGCTGCCCTGTTCTAAAATCGGATACTTTCACGTTCAGATGAATTTAACAAGTAATTTCTGTCTATGGAATTTTATCGGTATAAAACCGCATCGGCCAAAAAGCATATATTTGCTATTCTCTAAAATCCTAGACAATGAAAACTTTAGACAATTTCGATTTCAAAGATAAAAAAGCACTGATTCGCGTTGACTTCAACGTTCCTTTGGATGAAAATTTTCAGATTACAGATGACACGAGAATCGAAGCGGCCAAGCCGACAATTGAAAAAATTCTCTTCGACGGCGGGAGCGTAATTCTCATGTCGCATTTGGGCCGTCCGAAAGGCAAAGAAGAAAAATATTCACTCAAGCATATCCTGGCGAAAACATCGGAAATATTAGGTGTTGACGTAAAGTTTGCGGATGATTCGCGTGGCGAAATCGCAAAGAAAGCAGCTGAAGACCTGAAACCGGGAGAAGTGCTTCTGCTTGAAAACCTCCGATTTTACAAGGAAGAGGAAGACGGGGATGAAAATTTCGCAAAAGAACTCGCTTCACTAGGTGACATTTATGTCAATGACGCTTTCGGAACTGCCCATCGGGCACACGCCTCCACGACTATCATCGCTAAATTTTTCCCGAACGAGAAATGTTTCGGATATCTTTTGGCCAAGGAAATCGAAAGCCTCAACAAAGTTTTGAGCGATAGCCAAAAGCCTGTTACCGCAATTCTTGGAGGATCGAAGGTATCCACGAAAATTACGGTCATCGAAAACATTCTCGACAAGGTGGACCACATGATCCTCGGCGGCGGCATGACCTATACGTTTATAAAGGCCCAGGGCGGTGAAGTAGGCGATTCGATATGCGAAACCGACAAACTGGATCTCGCATTGGAAATCCTCAAAAAAGCCAAAGAGAAAGGCGTCCAGGTCCACATTCCTGTCGATGTTGTGGCCGCTGATGATTTCAGCAATGACGCCAATACGAAAATCGTCGATGTCGATAAGATTCCCGATGGATGGCAAGGCCTTGACGCCGGTCCAACGACACTCGAGAATTTTAAAAAGGTCATTCTGGAGTCTAAAACGATATTGTGGAACGGACCCGTCGGAGTCTTCGAAATGGAAAATTTCTCGAACGGTACGATCGAACTCGGAAATTATATCGCGGAAGCAACGAAGAACGGAGCGTTTTCGCTCGTCGGAGGCGGAGATTCCGTATCGGCAGTGAAACAATTCGGGCTTGAACCAAAAATGAGCTATGTATCAACCGGAGGCGGTGCGATGCTTGAAATGCTCGAAGGAAAATCGCTTCCTGGAATTGCTGCAATTTCGGAATAAGCCTACTAAGAAAATTCAGGATAAGGTCTTCATAACGAAGGCCTTTTTTTGTTCTAAGTTGTTAATAATGTTGGCGAAGATGTTAAAAAATATACTTGGTGGATCAAATTAAAGTTATAGGATTGACGAAATTTGTTATAGTATTCTTATGTTTGCAAATCCCAAAAAGTTGAGAAATAGCTTTTTGGCACGTTCTGTGTAAACAGCGCAACAAATTTTTCAACGAAACTAATCACGAATTGAAAGCCTGAAGGATGTAGGATTTCCAATCTGCCAAGGCATAAAAACGTAGAGAATGAAATTAAGAAATGCCACACTTTCTTTGCTTCTTCTCGTTTCGGCATCGGCCATTTCGCAAGATGTCACCCAAAACGAGACAGTAGTAAAACCCGAGATTAAATTGTCTTATCTCGATTCCATCAAATCCACATTTGTTTACGATAACATGGCTGCCTGCGTGGACAGTCTTTGGATGAAGGAATTGACCAATCCTGATCTTTTCAACGATCTTTCGGCCGATATCCGCAACATCGACCTCGATAAAAAAGTCGATTACAACGACGGATGGTCAACCGAGCTTTTCAAAAAGCGCCTTGCCGAAATGGATTCGAAATCACCTTTCAACATCGAATACAATGCGGGACTTGAAAACCTGACAAAAAACTTCCTGAAGAATCGCAAACGTTCTTACGAGCGCCTGATGGCGATTTCAGAATATTATTTCCCGATGTTCGAAGAGGCTATGGCCAAATACAACGTGCCGCTCGAGATCAAATATCTTGCGATCGTCGAATCGGCCCTGAATCCTAAAGCGGTCTCAAGAGTAGGGGCGACCGGGCTCTGGCAGTTTATGTACCAGACCGGGAAGCAGTACAATCTTAAAATCGATTCGTATGTCGATGAAAGAAGCGACGTCCTGAAAGCAAGCGAGGCTGCGGCTCAGTACATGGCGAACATGTACCGCATTTTCGGGGATTGGGACCTTGTACTTGCCTCTTACAATTCCGGGCCGGGAAATGTTGCAAAAGCGATCCGTCGATCTGGCGGAAAGCAGAATTACTGGAACATCCGCAAGCATTTACCACAGGAAACCGCAGGATACGTTCCTGCTTTTCTTGCCACGATGTACATTTACGAATATCATAAGGAGCATGGCATCGTTCCAAACCGTGCGCTGGTTAAGCATTTCCAAACCGATACGGTTATGGTCCGCAAGCAGCTGACGTTTAAGCAACTGTCTGATTTGTTGGATATTCCGGTTGCCCAACTTCAATTGTTGAATCCGTCGTATAAGCTTAATACGATCCCGGCTTATTTCGACAAAGCACATTATCTGAGGCTGCCGAACGACAAAATGGCGATTTTCACGTCGAACGAACAGAAAATCTACGCTTACGCGGATCATGAAAGCACGAGGCGCGAGCGTCCTTACAGCGCGATACAGTCGGCGTTGGCAGGAAAAGATTCGACGAAATCGTCTAAAAATGTATCTGAGGACGGACTTGCAACCAGAACCCGCACACGGTATCACAAAGTACGCAAAGGCGACAGTCTGGGAGAGATTTCGAATAAATACGGCGTATCGATCGCCAGCATAAAAAGGACGAACGGTTTGCGCAAGAGCGTTGCTCCGCTGGGAAGAACGTTGAAAATCGTAACCACTGAAGCGGTTGCCGTCAGTCCGAAGAAATCGAAAATCGAAGCTAAGGAAGATACTGCGGTCGCGTCAAGTGATAAGAAAGCGGAAGCGCCGGTGTCGACAGCTGTTGTCTCGGGATCTGAAAATCCGCAATTCTACGTCGTCGAAAAAGGTGACAACATTGCAGGAATTGCAAGAAAATTTAACGTTTCCGTCGACGACCTTAAAAAGTGGAACAATCTGGACGACAACACAGTCCGGTTGGACACAAAGCTGAAAGTCGCCGATTTGGATGGAACTAATCCGGAAGCCGTCGCAAAATCTGACGATACGAAGTTTAAAAACCAGGAATACATTGTTGTCAAAGGCGACAATCTGAGTACGATCGCCCAGCGCAACAACGTATCGCTTGAGGATCTCAAAACCTGGAACAACCTTAGCGGAAATAACGTTATGGTCGGCGCAAAGCTTATCGTCGGCAAGACCGAAATTGCAAACGACATTGCAGTTGCTGAGAAAAATACGAAGAAAGAAAGAATGTCCGCCAGAAGCCTGGATGCGCATTACTACGTCAAGAAAGGCGATTCTTTGTTCAGCATTGCCAAAAAATATCCGGGCGTCAGCGTTTCCGACATCAAAAAATGGAACGGGATCAGCGGCAATAATCTCAAGCCTGGCATGAAGCTAAAGATCAGCGGCTGAGAATTACCGACGAATCATTCAGATTTTAAGATAATCTTTTTTAGTGATTTTTCTTATCCATCGGAAAAATTCAAATGAGTTCAATTACTTTTAGGGCTTTGTTCAGTTTATGAAGAAAGCCCTTTTTTTATTGCTTGTGCTGGCTGTGAGCCTTGTCGGATGCGGCCGGAAGAAAGAGGCTGTTCCCGATAAAGGAAAGTACAACCAGATTTCCGTGATCATTGACGACGTTTTGTGGAACGGGGAAGTAGGCGATTCCATACGCAATAAATTTGCTTCTCCGGTTCTGGGCCTGCCTCAGGAAGAACCGTTGTTTACGATCAATCAATATCCCGTGAAACTTCTAGAGGGATATATGACCAACAGCCGCAATATTATCGTCGTCAAGAAAACAGACCGGACAAGTTTTGAAATCAAGCAGAACCAAAGCATGACGCCTCAGAACGTGGTCTATCTGTACGGACAGAATACTGCGGATATTATCGGACTTATCCAGGAACATGCATCGGAAATTATCGAGCGCATTCGCGGGACTGAAATTCGCCAGGCGCAGCTGCATCTGAAAAAATCGACGGAAACTGATAAAGTGATCGAGCGCAAATTCCGGGTAGCCATCGACATTCCTCCGGATTACCGGCTGGTTATGAAAAAAAGACGGTTCCTGTGGTTCAAAAAGGAAATCATCAGCGGCAGCACAAGTCTTATAATTTATCAGATACCTGAAAATTATATGGGTAGTCCTAACGTAAGCAAAATTGTCGGGATGCGCGACTCGATCGGGAAGCGCTACATTCACGGGACCAAGCCGAACGCCGACATGATGACCGAGAATTCGTACACGCCTTATTTTACTGCGGTTGCGATCGACGGGCACCGTGCATTTGAAACGCGCGGGACCTGGCAACTCCGGGACGATTTTATGTCCGGGCCGTTCATCAACTACTGTATATACGATTCTAAACGCAAGGTTTACATTATCGCCGAGGGCTTTTGCTACGCTCCTTCACGGGAAAAACGAGAGCTGATGTTCGAACTTGAAGCGGTTCTAAAGACGTTGCGATTTCCATCCAAAAAGTAAAAATGAAGATTACATTCCAAATTAAGCGATTTGAAGCACTTTCAGTTGCTGAGTTATACCGAATACTCGAATTGCGTTCGGAAGTCTTTGTCGTAGAGCAAAATTGCGTTTACCAGGACATAGACGGCAAAGACCCGAAAGCTTTGCATTTGATTGGCGAGCATGACGGCAAAATCGTGGCTTATGCACGTTTGTTTGACAAAGGCGATTATTTTGACCAAAGTTCTATCGGAAGGGTTGTCGTTGCCGGAAATGCCCGCGATAAAAAATTCGGGCACGACTTGCTGAAAGCGGCAATCAATGGGATTTTCGAGCATTTCGGACAAAGCGCCATCGAAATTTCCGCTCAATTGTATCTTCAGAAATTCTACGAATCACACGCATTCGAAGCCCAGGGTGAAACCTATCTCGAAGACGATATTCCGCACATTCACATGATCAGGCGTTGATCAGATTTTCGTAATCACCAGTTCCACGCGGCGGTCATATTCGAATTCCTTGCCCAGCGGGACTTTGTTCCCATAACCTTTGAAAGACATGCGCTCTTTGGGCACTTTTTTGAACGCCAGATATTTGTAAACGGCTTCAGCCCGATTCGTGGAAAGTTTGCGCTTTTTGGTCGCAAGGTCGATCGCTTCGTTCTGATACGGCGGAACACAGCAAACATGACCCTGAACCTCGAATTGAAGGTTTTTTTGCTTGAGGAGAATCTTGGCTAATTGGTCGAGCTGGTTCTTGGCTTTGAACGTGAGTTTGCTGCTGCCTCGCTCGAACAGAAGGTTTTCCAGATAAATGTGATCGCCGACGACAGGATTTTTCGGGATCGACGTATACATTCCCGGGAGTTGGATCTTTGGCAGCGGCCGCAGGTTGAGCACAACGTCCACACGGCGGTTTTTCGACCTTTTCTCCGGAATTTTCTCCGGCTCGAGATCGTCCTCGATCATGATTTTTCCTTTGCCTTCGATGGTGACGATCACCTTGCTCCTGATGCCGGCCGCCACGATGCGCTTCTGGACTTCGTTTGCGCGCTGGGTCGAAAGTTTCGTGTTGTATGCGTCTTTGCCACGATCGTCGGTATAGCCGAAAATCTCAATGGATTCGATGCGCGTCGAGTCGGCCTTTTTGATGAAATCCACGACTTCCTGCCCTTGTCTCGAATCGAGGGCGAACTTGTCGAATTGAAAATATACCGATTGTACGACGTTTTCCTGAGCATGCAAAAGCGCACAAAGGAACAGCAGCAAAAACAGGAATTTCTGGCGCATTATATCTTGAGTATCTTGTTGTATTCGGCCGGAGCGTTCAAAATGGAAACGGCCTTTTTGATTTCGGAATTATTTTTCGTGTAAAACTGGTAAAGTCCTTCTTTATACTGATAGCGTTTAATCGCTTCATCGCGGATCAGGTCCTTGATTTCCTTGTTGTTCTGAGTGATCTGGGCATCTTCGCTTTTTTGAAGGGCCGTAAGCAAGGTTTGGTATTCGTTGGTGATGGCTGCATCGATCTTTTCCTTTTTAGCAGATTCGAGCAGTTTTTTCAACGCCAGTTCCGTATCGGTATCGAAAGTGAACTTGGTGCGCTTTAGGAAAGCTTTGAAGTCGGCGAAATCAACATCGGAAATCGTCGGAACGGTTTTATCGTTGCCCGGATGCTTGTAATAATAGTCGGTCACATAATTAAAAATGCCGTCGTTGCGGACCAAAGCGTCGGAAATCGGGCTTGTTTTGGTTTCGGACAATTCCACATCAGGCATGATCCCGCCGCCGTCAAAAACCGTTCGCCCTTTGCGGGTCTTGAAAGCGTTGTATTTGGCGGCATCCGTCCGGATCGCTTTCCCGTCCTTGTCGCGATGCGCGTAGTCCAGGGCCTGGATGCATCGGCCGGAAGGCGTGTAATATCTGGAAATCGTGATCTTCAGTTGAGTGCCGTAGGTCAGATCGATCGGACGCTGAACCAATCCTTTCCCGAAGCTTCTGCTTCCAACGATCACGGCCCTGTCCAGATCCTGTAAGGCGCCGGCAACGATTTCTGACGCTGAAGCGGATTTCCCGTCGACGAGAATCACAAGTGGAATCTCCGCATCTATCGGATCCCGCATCGTTTTGTAGGTGTTGTTATGCTTTTCCAGCTTGGATTTCGTCGTTACGATAACTTCGCCTTTCGGCACGAAAAGGTTGCAGATGTTGACCGCTTCCGCCAAGAGCCCGCCGGGATTCCCTCTAAGATCGAGGATAATGCGTTCGGCTCCGTCGCGCTTGAGTTGCTCCAAAGCTTCCTTCGTCTCCAAAGTTGCGCGCTTGTTGAACTGGGCCAGAACAATATACCCGGTTTTTTCGTCGATTTTGGAAAAGAACGGAACCGCTTTGAGCTCCACTTCGTCCAAAACCAATTGCGTCGACATAACCTTGCCCTGTCGCTTGTACTTCAGGTCGATTTTGGTGTTTTTGGTGCCTTTTAGCAGCTGGCCGGCATCTTCCTTAAAATCTCCAAGATTGACGTCGCCGATCTGGATAATCTCGTCTCCCGCTTTTAGTCCGGCTTTGTCCGCAGGATAATTTTTATACGGCTCCTTGACGATGAGAACGCCTTCCCGACGCGTCAGAAGTGCGCCGATCCCGGTATATTCGCCCGTGTTGTTGATCTTGAACTTGACCACATCGGCTTCGTTGAAATAGACCGTATAAGGATCCAGGTCGGAAAGCATGTTCTTAATCGCCTGGTCCATCAACTGGCCGGGATTCGTCTCGTCGACATAATTTTCGTTGACGGCTTTGAAAAGTTCCGTGAAAATCTCGATCTGTTTGGCGACTTCAAAAAAGTCCTCCCGGAAGCTCGCGCCAACGAACAAAAGTCCGGCGCCGACCGCTGGAAGAACATATCTTTTTTTAAGGAAAGTGTACATAATTCAATTCTTTTTCCGTCTTCTCCATCATTTTCGGAAGAGTACTATGAGGGCGACTAAAATAAGAATAAATGTGCAGATTATCAGCGCGGCAGGCAAGAAATGGAACCGCGTTTTGAAGTTTGGATCTTACGGCTTGGCTACCGTCTCGTTCCGGGCGTTAAACTTGGTAAAAAGCGCAATTGTTTTAGCCTGGATTTCCTGCGACGTCAGTCTTTCCGATGTCTGATAAAGCAACATAAAAGCATGCGGAACATTGAGATCCTGATGTAAAATATGTTTGTTCATCCGATACGCTTCCCTTAAACATCGCTTGAAATAATTCCGGTCGTGGGCTTTTTTGAAGTTGCGTTTCGAAACCGACACGCCCATTTGAACGAGTTCCGCATCTGACGGAATTTCGACATATACGAGCCGCAACGGATATTTTGAAACCGATTTCCCCTGTGAAAACAACAGGTCTATGGTTTTCCGGCTTTTGAGCTTTTCCGATTTTGGGTAAGTAAAGGACATATCGGCAAAAGTACAAACTCTGGATTAACGATGTCTACAACATTTTCGGGGAATTTTCTACACTGATTCCACAGGTTTCCACAATCGGGAAAGTAAAAAGCCCCAATATTAAAATCCTTTAAAATAGTATAAAGTCAATTATAACAGCGTTTTACGGGAGAATTTATATGTAGATGTAACCGGTGCGCTACTGCGGCATCGATCTTGCCTTATATCTGTCAACAACAACTACGATAAATCAGAACATCATGAAAAAATTACTTTTCGGCGCAATGCTTCTAACAGGAGTCCTTGCCAGTGCTCAAACAGACAAGAAAGCTACTAAAACAGAAACTACAACTACTACCCAAACTCCGGAAGCCAGGAAAGAGGAGAAAAAGGAAATGAAGACTGAAACGTCTACATCTACTTCTCCTACGACTACTTCCACTTCAACACAAACTGCTCCGGCTGCTACAAAGCCAGAGGCGACAACTACCGAGAAAAAGGCTCAGCCAACCTCGACAAAGTAAGGAATGTGTGACAACCATTTTGAAATGCCCTTTTGAACGCAACGACTTAAGGGCATTTCTATTTTATGAGAATCGTGTAATTATTGGCATTAATACTGAAACACGATTGAATGCTTGCCAACCTATCTTTACATTATAGAACTGGAAAGTAAAACATAAAGCACGATCCGCAAGTTGAAGAAACAACTGCTGGAAAAAGCGGATAGCTACTATTCAACTCAACACAACAACAGAAAGTCCTGAGTTCAAATTTCAGGCGCATTTCAGGGAAAAGCCGATTATTGGCATACCTGAAAAAAGAAACCCTTCCGAGATATATTGGAAGGGTTTTTAGCTTTTGTAATGCGACTCATTCTACTTTTTCCACGAATTATTCTCCGGCTTAACATCGGCCATCAAGCCGCTTGGATCAATCGTAATTGTCCTGACTTTTCCTGATTTCGATGGAATTCTGAACTCATAATTTGAAAACGCCCACGCCCAATCAGGCAAAACCGTGCGTTTCATTTCAGGATAAGGATTCGGTTTTTGGAACATCATCATGCGCAACGGCACATAAAAATATTCCTTTTCGCCGTTTTCATATTCTACGATGAGGTCGATCGGCATCGGCATTCGACCAATCCTTTCAAGTGAGATTGTAGTTTCAGTCGTCGTTTCATTCACTGATTTTATAGCATAATCAATCGTGTTCGTCGTTTGAGTCCAATCGACGAGATACCAATCTAAAATGGCGCCCGATTCTTTTTCCGCAACACGCTTGATGTCGTTAGGCGTCGGATGCTTGAACTTAAACTCGGAATAATAACGCTTCAACGTTTTGAAAAGCGCGTCTTTGCCGATCACGTAAATCAGCTGCGACAGGAAAACCTCACCTTTGCTGTAAGACGAAATGCTGTAAATCCGATTCTGGTCGAAGCGGTCGGCGTGCGTGGTCTGAGGCAGTTCCAATCCGCTGTTGGCCATTGACGAATATCCGCGGTAAGCACCGCCCCATGGATTTTTCGCTTTGGATTCGGCTATTTCGTTGAGGCCGTAATCTTCGAGGAATGACGTAAACCCTTCGTCCATCCAACCATGTTTGCTTTCGTTCGATGCCAGTATGTGCTGAAACCATGAGTGCGCCATTTCATGAGCCGTAACGCCAAGTAATCCGTCGAATTTGCCTGTTCCGAGGATCAGTGTGCACATCGCATATTCCATTCCGCCGTCGCCGCCCTGAATGACGGAATATTGCTTGTACGGATATTTGCCGACGGTATTATTGTAGATTTCCATCAGCTTAGCGGTCTCCGGCTGCAGCCTTTTCCAATTGTCGTTGAATTCCGGGTTGTCGAGCCACAAAAAGTGCAGTTTGACGCCGTTCGGCCCGTCGAAAATGTCATGATTGTATTTTGTATCGGCGGCCCATGTAAAATCGTGGACCATCGGGGCGACGAAATGCCATGTCAGCGTTTTTGCCTTTTTCAGATACTTAACGGTGACGCCTTTGTCTTCGTACCCGTGACCGATCTCGTTCGGGTTTTGCAGGTAGCCCGTTCCGCCCAGGACGTACTCTTTATCAATCGTGATCTTCACGTCGAAATCGCCCCAAACGCCATGAAATTCCCGGGCGATGTAGGGATCGGTATGCCAGCCTTCAAAATCGTATTCCGCCATTTTCGGATACCATTGCGCCATTGACAAATCTACACCTTCCGCGTTATTGCGGCCCGAACGGCGGATTTGGACCGGAACCTGTCCGTTGAAATCGAGTGAAAACGTTGATTTTGAATTCGGCAGGATCGGTTTGGCCAACGTCACTTCCAGGATCGTCCCGACAGTTCTCGTTTGAGCCGATGCGCCGTCCTGCTTGAAATTGTCGATTTTCAGATATCCGATCTCATCCGGTTTTAAAGCGGCGATCCGGCTTTTGGTGATGTCTTTTCCGTCAGTGCCTTTGGTTTTCGTGACCATCCGTCCGTCAGGATCCTTAACCGATTCAAGACGAGCGTCCATTTCGCTGCCCGGTTGGAATGCGTTGTTGTACAAATGGTAGAATACGCGCTTCAAGGTATCGGGCGAATTATTGGTGTATTCCAGTTTTTGGGAACCTTTGTATTTGTAGGTCTTGACGTCCATGGCGACGTCCATTTTGTAGTTGACGTGCTGTTGCCAATAGCCGTTTTGCGCCTGGGAAGCCATGCATCCGAATAGCGCCAGTAGGAAAATTCTTCTCATCGTCATAAAATAAAAAAACGGAAGTTGTGCTTCCGTTTCGTTTTGAAAAGTGTTGGATTATTTCTTCGACATTTGATCGGCCATGATCAAAGCGTTGTACGCATTCACGATTTTGCCGGAGACGCTGGCATTCGTAAACGGACGATTTTCTTCTTTTTCACCCAAAGTAACCGGGATCGAAATCGCGACGCCGGAATCCATAATGATCTTCTTGACCTGAGCCGCCGATAATTTCGGATAATAAGAACGGATCATAGCTGCTACGCCAGCCGCATTCGGTGACGCCATCGACGTTCCCTGCTCGTATTTGTACTTGTTGTTCGGGACGGTCGCATAAATTTTGGAACCTGGCGAAAATACGTCTACGTTTTTGCTTCCGTAATTCGAGAATCCGGCGACGAGGCCTTGTCCGTAAGTATTGTTCAAAGCCCCGATCGTCAAGACATTGTCGGCCAGTTCCGTTGCACCGTTATCTTGAGTATCCGACGGGAAATTCGCATTTTCGGCATCGTCAAGGTCTTTTCCGTCGTTTCCGGCGGCATGCACGATCAGAACGTCTTTGCTCGCGGCATATTTAATGGCGTCGTACACCCACTCTTTATGAGGGGAATAGCTTTTCCCGAAACTTCCGTTGATGACTTTCGCTCCGTTATCGACCGCATAGCGGATGGCAAGCGCGATATCTTTATCGTATTCGTCTCCGTTAGGGACCGCGCGGATCGACATGATCTGAGCCGTCGAGGCCACACCGTCTCCGCCTTTTCCGTTGCCGCGAACCTGGGCGATAATACCGGCAACGTGCGTTCCGTGCATCGAATCTTCCTTATTCGGAGCATAAACGCGGTTGTTGCCATAATTTCTGTCGTTGAGGTCTTCCGGGTTGTCACCTACGATCTTGCGTCCGTCATACTCGAGATTCAGATTGTAGTTTAACTGATCCGAAACCTGCTTTTTGTATTCGTTCAGATCTTCGTCAAATCCTGGCCCGACTTGCTGGATAACGCTCATCATGACCATCTTGCTGCGGTTCAGGCCTGCATCAGATGTCGTAAGCGCCTTAAGCTCGTCAAGCGTATAGTTGTCTTTTTTCAGATGATCCTTGATCTGCTGATTTGCCGCGAATATGAAATCAACCTGCTGTTTTCCGGCGAGCGCCTGCTGATATTCCTCATCGTAAGCGGCCTTCATTTTTTTGTATTCTGGCGATCCGTCGTCCGCTTTTTTAAGGAGGCGGGTAATTTCGAGGTTTTCGTCGCTCGAATCGCCAAGAAAATTCCACCCGTGAATATCGTCGATATAACCGTTCTTATCGTCGTCGATTCCATTGCCGGCAATTTCTTTCGGATTCGTCCAGATCATTCCCTGAAGGTCTTCGTGATCGATATCCACGCCGGAATCGATAACGCCAACCACTACTTTTTCACCTTTTTTGCCTTTCAGGATTTCGGCGTAAGCCCGATCGACGCTCATTCCCGGAACCGAATCTTTTGCGATATCCAGATGGCTCCAACGTTGCAACGCTTCGTCCTTGAGCTGGCCTTTTTTAGCAGTTACCGTAGCAGATGTGATAGGGGCAACCGCGATTTTTGATGCTCCGCAGCCGGTGAGCATGGCCGCGATGAGAGCCGTCGCGACATAAGGAGTGTATAATTTCATGTTTTAAATGTTTCTGTTTTCAGTAAAATGGGTCTAAAAGTATTGGGTTTCGTTACACGGGATGTGCCGATTAACAGAATGTTGTGACGGATTTTTTATTTTTTGGATGTTTTTCCAGCCATCTGAATCGCATTGTAAGCGTTAACCAATGTTCCGGCGCGGCTTGCATCGGCGAACGGTTTTTTCTCACGCTTGTTGCCCAAAGTCACCGTAATATCCGGCTTTACGCCTGATGCCATTAGGATTTGCTTGACCTGGGCGGCAGACAAATCCGGATAATACGAGCGGATCAATGCTGCAACTCCGGCGACATTCGGCGCGGCCATAGACGTACCCTGGAGGTAAGCGTAATTGTTTTCAGGTGTCGTTGCATAAATGCGTGTACCGGGAGAAAAGACGTCCACATTTTGTTTTCCGTAATTCGAAAATGCCGCGACTAGATTTTCGCCGTAAGTAGCATTTGAAGCTCCGACAGTAATCACGTTGTCTGCAACTTCCTTGTTCGTGTTGTCGAAATCCATCGGGAAATTCTGGTTTTCGGCAAGGTCAATGTCGTTTCCGCTATTGCCTGCCGCCATGACGATCAGCACGTCCTTTTTTGCGGCGTATCGGATCGCATCCCAAACCCATTCCGGATGTGGCGAGTACGCCTTCCCGAAACTTCCGTTGATAACTTTTGCTCCGTTGTCGACAGCATATCTGATAGAAAGCGCCACATCTTTATCGTACTCGTCACCGTTCGGAACCGTCCTTACCGGCATGATAAGCACGTTTTCGGCCACGCCGTCACCGCCTTTACCGTTGCCCCGGACCTGGGCGATTATCCCTGCCACATGCGTTCCATGGGTCGTCGACTTTCGGTCTTTCCCGAAAACCTGGTTGTTTCCGTAACCGCGCTTGTCGAAGTTGTCCGGATCGTCCATCAGCATGCGCTGGTTATAATCGAGGTTCAGCGTGACGTTCACCTGAGTTTCCGCCCGTTCTTTCGACTTCATGACGAAATCGTCGAGTTCTTCCGGTTTCATCCGCCCGAGCAACGTGATCACGCGTGGTTGAAGCCGGGCAACCAAAGTATCCTTGCTGCTGAAATTCTTGAGATCGTCCGCTGTAAAATCTTTCTTGCCAAGCTCTTTGCGGATTCCGGCAAGCGCCTTTATCATATCTTCATTTGACTTCAGGTTTTTTTGTGCCGCCTTGTATTGTTTGTCGTAATCGGCTTTCATCGCGGCATAACCTGGTGAATTCGGATCGGCTTTTTTAACCATCCTCGTCAGTTCGAGCGTTTCGGCTATGGCGTCACCCAGGAAGTTCCATCCGTGAATGTCGTCTATATAGCCGTTTTTGTCGTCGTCAATTCCGTTTCCGGCAATTTCCTTTGTGTTGGTCCAGATTTTTCCTTTCAGGTCTTCGTGATCGATATCCACACCGGAATCGATGACGCCAACCACTACCGTCTTGCTTTTCCTGCCTTTCAGCAGTTCGGCGTAAGCCCGGTCGACGCTCATTCCTGCTACCGAATCTTTTTCAAGGTCGAGGTCGCTCCAGCGCTTGAGGTCGTTCTCGGCGATCTGCTGTTTTTTGGCTATAACTTTTTTTGCCGAAACCTGTGCGGAAGAATGGAATCCGGCAAAAAGTGCTGTGATGACAAATGCCGAAAGGGTTCCTTTGATGTTTTTAGTCATGTCGTGTCAGTTTTATGTTCAGAAAATTTCTTCGCAGGTAAACGTTTCTTTGAGGCGAATCCCGCGCTCGGTTTGCGCGACGGTTATGATCTGGTTATGGGCGTCGTGTTCGAGCATAATGTAAAAATTATCCTGAAGCGCATCGGTCAGGGACCGGTTTTTTTCAGGCATCGTCAAAAGCGGGCGCGTGTCGTAGCCCATGACGTAATTGACCGGTATGTGGCCAGCCGTCGGAATCAGATCTGCGGCATAAGCGATGGTCTTGCCTTTATATC
>Ga0265798_10005631_pt1 | contig 16724 bp, 19 predicted proteins | sample P3T30metagenome_FD_192430 | JGI IMG/M metagenome (GOLD analysis project Ga0265798, IMG submission 192430) | Plant litter microbial communities from East Loma Ridge, Irvine, California - P3 T30 | ecosystem: Environmental > Terrestrial > Plant litter > Unclassified | place: USA: California... | reverse complement strand
GTCTCCCTCACAACCTTGTCGACAGCCTTCGCAAAGTAGTCGACGTTGTGTGTGTTCAGGCCAGCCATGGAGATACGACCGTTCTTGGTCATGTACACATGGGAGTCTTCCCGGATCTTCAGAACCTGCTGCTCTGTCAAGCCGGTGAAGCTGAACATGCCAATCTGCTCTGTGATGTGGTTCCATGTGCCGGGTGTGCCCATGTCCTCGAGCTTGCTACGAAGCGCCTTGCGCATCTCCTTTATACGACCAGACATTGTGCGGAGGTTGTCTTCCCATTCAGCGAAGAGCTGGGGGTCGTTGAGGACGGTCGAGGCGATGCGGGCACCGTAGGCAGGAGGATTTGAGATCTCGGAGCGCTGGAGGATGGCGAGCTGTGAGGCGATGCGCTTGATGGTGGACTCGGCGTCGGATGACGGAGAGGTGACGAAGTGGAAGCAGCCTGCTCGCTCGCCGTACAGACCAAAGTTCTTTGCGTAGGACTGGGCAATGCAGAGCTCGAAGCCCTGCTCGACAAAGTAGCGGATCGCCCAGCCGTCAGTTGCAAGGTCACCTGAAGCAAAGCCCTGGTAGGCGGTGTCGAAGAAAGGAAAGTGCTTCTTTGACTTGATCACCTCGGCAATCTTCTTCCACTGCTCTTGTGTAGCGTCGACACCGGTGGGGTTGTGAGCACACGCGTGCAGTACGATGATGCTGCCCTCTGTCGCATCTTGCAGGGCACCGATCATGCTATCGAAATCGAGGCCCTTGGTCTTCTTGGAGAAGTAGGGGTATGTCTTGTATTCGAGGCCGACGTTGGAGAAGATCTGGAAGTGGTTGGCCCATGTCGGGTCGGAGAAGTAGGCGGTCCGCTGGCTCTGGGTCTTGTAGAACTTGGCGAGGAAGAGGGCGCCCAAGTGGACGGCGCCGGTGCCAGAGATGGTCTGCAAGCTGGTGACCTGTGTGGTGTGAGCTCAAGTCATGACGTGATGGAGGGGTGTCCTCACCCGCTTCTCCTTGATGGCGGGGCTGTCACCACCGAGCACGAGCTTCTGGGAGGCGGTTGTGAACTCGGCGAGACCGGCGATGGGGAGGTACTCGTGGTTGAGGTTGGGGTCGTCGCGCAGTCTGTCGTCGGCCTGTGGACGTGTAGTGTTAGCCTGTGTTGTGTGGACATGAGGAAGGCGCGATGGCGTACCTTCTTGACGACGGGCAGAATCCAGGGCTTTGCATTGTCGTCGCGGTAAGCGCCAATGCCCAGGTCGACCTTGTTGGGGTCCTCGTCGCGACGGAAGGCAGCCATGAGGCCGAAGAGCGGGTCTTCGGGCGCCTGGGGGACGACATTCGCGTCGAAAGCGGTGGCAGCCATGGGTTCGATGTGGGAGGAGATCTGGGAGAGGCGTGTCTTGGACGAGGTCTGGGGAGGGGTGGAGGAGGAGGAGGTGCGTGAGTCTGGCATGATTACGGCGTAGGAGCGCTCCCACGTTTACGTTTCACCGCTGCCGCTGCCGCTGCCTAGGAAAGGGAAGCCGCGTCCGCCCACGCTAAACCCCGCAGTTTGCTTTTGGAGACGAGATGCGGAGAACCGGGAGGGCCGGCGCGAGACGATGAGCAAGAGATGCAGACATGGCGACGGCTCTCGGCCAGCTCGTTATATAGAGTTGACGCTCGGAAGGTCTGCCGCAGCGTCGTGTGAGCAGGCAAGCCGAGGCACAAGTTGCCGCGCCATCATGTCAGCCAGACAGGCCGTCTCACATGCAGGGCATCACCACGACCATTTCTTGCCATGAACCGTTGTGGGTCTGCGTTGCACCTGGTTCATGTCTGCCCACCCCACATGGGCTGATTTTCCTGCTTCTGGGAATCTGGTCCACTCAGAGCGCAGCGGATACTAACGGCGAGGTCGCGATTGATTCACATGTAGACTGTCTACTAACAACACCAGCCTGTCTTCCTGCACGCTTCAGATGAACAAGTCCCACAAGACAAGTGTCGTGCAGAAGATACTTGTCGCCCAGAACAGCTTCTGTGCCGTGCTGCCCCGCTCCGTCGCACGCTTGAGCTCCTTGTTTCCGCTCCCTACATTCTCCGTCGTATTGAACGAGTCTTCGATGAGCTGGTCAATGTGCGCCGCCTGCATGCTGAGGTTGGACGCGAGCGTCGATTGTAGTTCCGAGATCTCGGTGAGGGACTTTTCGGTTGCGCTGGCTGTGTCAGTAGTCGTTCAGCATGCGCACGTCCGAGTACATACCGAACTTTGTCGAGTTGGTCCTCATACTGCTTGAGCATGTCCTGATTCTCCTGCGCAAATAGCTGGAGCTGCTCGGGGTCGAGCTGATTCTCCATCACCGCGCTCGACTCGTCGGGGTTGTACGTCGGCTTCGCGCGATAGCCTGCAGACTCGTTGCCTGCACTGCTGCCATTCATGCCGCTGTATTCGCTGCTCGTTGGTCCCGTGGTCCTCGTCTTGTACAGCACGCTCTTGCTCTTCTCCACCTCGCGCATGAGCCGTATCTCCATCATGTCGCTCTGGAATTGGCCGCACTGCTCCAGCTGCTTCTGCAGCGACCATATTATGCCCTCTCGATGCGCCTTGATCGTATTTGCCTTCGCCTCCTGGATCTCCTCCTCGACGCTCTTTGCTGTGATTGCCCCGCCTGCTGCCCATCGTCCAAGCGCACCTAGGCCCTGCTTTGCGCGCTTCTTCAAAGCAACCTGCGTCTGCGTTTCCTGCCGTGTCTGCTCAGCAATGCCCAGCCTTTTGATAGCATCGTTCAGCCCGTGTATCGATTCTTTCGCTTGGGCGTCAATCTCGTTGCGCTGCGTGTCGCTGAGGTACTTTGCATCTTTGTCTGCCGACGTCGCGGAGCCGTTGGTTCGCGTGTACTGCTTCCGGCGGGGAGGATGCGCCGTCGAGAGATAACTTTGCCGTATCGACTTCAGGTCCGTGTGGAGCTTCGCAATGTGACCTCGCTGCGACAGTTAGCTTTCACCTCCCCTCGGGTCCAGGCGCGCAACGTGGCCTACAATGCGGTATGCCTCCTTCACAAAATCATCTAGGGCCTCGACACGGAATACATGAGGCTCGATCGGGCGCGCATCGTGTTTGGCGAGTATCTGGTTGAATACTGGTGTGATGTCCATTGTGTTGGAGTGCGTCTGGGCAGCCAACTTGCTCATGTGAAATGACGATGCTCCCCGCGGGAGTGCCATGCTGGTCTTTCGCTTCCGGGCCAATGACGCACCATCGCCCTACAAGGTACTGTGTCTCCTCCACTACACCGGGCTCGCTCTTTGTTTTCTGAGCATGCGTTCTGAGCACCTTCAAAGGTGCATACGTCCTCCCGCAGGAACGCGGAAGTCAGAACAGGTGGATCTTCGAACGTTACAACAACACAACAATGCCCCTGATCAAGAACTGAAAGAACCAGGCTTGCTTCTGGTTATATTTTACATCTCTTTCCCTTGAGTTTTCTAATTGCTAAATTATAGAGTGAATTGGGGACAACAAATGCTGTTATTCTAGTACCTACTTCTGGCTCTTGCATTCTGACCATAGTGTGTCCTACTGTTGACAGACGGGCAATGATGTCCTACTTCCACATCTCTTGCGGATATGTCTGACCATGATCATCTGCCACTCGTCTTTGCCTTTGTCGGTTTCTATATGGCGTGCTACCCACGGGAACCTCCAACGCTCGTTTCGCAAACGTCGCTTTGTCCTTAATCTAGTCCCTCATTACATGGCTCAGCTATTGGTAGTTACCTCAGTATGTAGCTCAGCTGCTGGTAGTACAACCCAACAGCTGCGCGTAAGCTTATACTGAGACCTACCCAATAACACCTTCAGCCGCAAGGTCTCCTTACTGAACCTCGAGAACCCGCTAGCTCTTCTTCGTACAGCCCCAAATAACTTGCTCATCTTGCTCGTCTTGCGACCTACGAACGGACCCAAACCCGATTTTTCGCCTTCCAGTCACTTTCTCGTACGCATCTGGCCCGTCGCCCCTGCCGGTAGCGGCCCCGGATTGCGCCATAGCGAACGCTCCTGCCAGTATATATAACTCAAAAATCTCTTCCAATACCTTTTCCTTCTCGTCATCGCACTCACAAAAGTATCAACTCTTCAACTCACTCATCCCTCAACTCCCTCTGTCACCACATTCCCACCTCTCACCAAAGCCACATCCCCTCAAGATGCGCTCCTCCTACTCCCTCGCAATGGCCTTTGCCGCTGTTGCCGTAGCTGCTCCCGCCAGCCTTGCTGTCCGCGGCGATGAGGGCTGTATCCCGGTCTCTTACACCATCTCCGACTACAAGCTCGTCACCTCTGCTACTTCCGGTAGCGTTGACTTCAACTTCAAGTCTTCCTTCTCTGGAGGCGGCAACGACGACCCCGTCCAGAACGGCGTTCACTGCGGCGGTTCCGGTGCATCTGTCCCCAACAACAACGAGTGCCAGGTCGCTGACCGCCGTCTTCTCTTCGATCTTCGTGGACCTCAAGATCAGGCCTACTACCAGATCAGCCACTCCTGGACCTGCTCAGGGTGAGTCCACTACCACGTTCCTTCACATACGACTACTAACAGTAGACCAGCAACCAGTGGATCTCAGGTACCGCAGTCAAGATCGACTCGCTTAACTGCCACACTGAGGGCGACAAGCGCGTCTGCACTGGTGGACCCCAGACCTTCGCACCCCAGAACGTGCGCAAGATCTGCAACTCGCCTCAGTGCTAGATGGCTTGAGCTAGCATGTCAAATCCGTGGGATTGTCTTTGGTGGCTTCCTTTGATTGATGTAGTGTTGGCGGGAAGGGTATGGATGACTTTGGCTTCTGGGGGTGTTTTGGCGTCTAAACGGGTCTGGCTTTCTTACTAGCTTTTCTTTTTCAGTCATTAGGATACCCGGGCGAAGACTCTACTGCCCAAATGAAGATTCGAGTTCAACGTTGCCTCTCCTCTTATTGGCGTGCGATTATGTTATGTCAAGCTCATGTGACATGGTTGATCATGTTGATGCGACGCGACGCGCTTGATCGCAAATTGCGCCGCCTTCTAGGTTTGAGCTCGGAGTCACTCTATTGTTCCACATATGAGGCTGTTTTGCAGGATTGTGCGGGATTGTGTGTGATTGGGAGGTGGCTGACTTTGCTTTTTGTCTTGTCTTCGCCGCCTCCTACGCGTAGACTTGCACTGCTTGCAGGCGTCAGACCTCAATCAGATAATGCAGGAGGAGGGTTGGAATGTACGAGAAGAGAGACGTGAGAAGCGGATACTCACGTATCGGGACCTTGGTGCATGGTCTCAAATTGTAATAGTCTTGTAAGAAGAGGTTGGGTATAACGCGGAAATCAAAGTTTGTTCATCCGTGAGGTGCTTGCCTCACCTGGCAGTACGCAACTGCTCCATAGTTTTGACCAGACTCCTACGCTTGATGTTGATACTTGACAGAGTTGCTGCCTGGCTCTCAGCCCCATTCGCAACAGCTCGTTCGAGAAACGCCTGCGCTGCTAGCACTTCATGATGAGCCTTTGCAAGCCGTTTGAGCTGTTCTGGAGCTGGACTTGAGTGCGTGGATGGATTCATAGCCCAGTCCGCATGGATCTCCATATCTCCCATTGTGAGATCACTAACCCATAAAGAAATGTGGCCACGGAGTTCCAGGAGACTTGCCTGCTTATCAAATGGCGGAGATGATATGACTTGGTCGAGGCGCTCTGCAATCTCCAGAGCCTGATTAAGTTCCTCCGCTTGAATTGTCGCCTCTTTTGCGGAAGAGTTGTCCGGAGTCTCACTGATGTTACTGTCGACTGACGTGCTTCGAGAGGAGCGCGATTGGTTTGCAACGTCGTCGTGCAGCTGCTGTCTTGCACGCTTGCTCTTTTCGCGGACTTCGTAGATCCACAACGAGAACATGGGTGGGTAAAATGTCCTCTCGTCAACAGCATGGGGTTGCAATTTCCGGGTTGGGTGTTGGATAATGAGACGATTATAATATTCACGAGCAAGCTCAAAGCCTTCTGGAGAGAATCTGTGCTCCATCAGCGTCTGTGGCGTTCGACGCAGCGCTATTTCAGCACCGATGCCCCAGCGTCCGTGGTTACGGGGATCTACAGGGCGCCCACCAGCAACCTGCGTCCGTAAAATCATGCCCCACGCTCTCCCCGCACGCTCGTAATCTCCCTTGAGCAGACAGCAATGCATCAGCGTCGACAGAGAATCGAGATGAGCCCTCTTCTGAGCCTCTGGATGGCCTTGGACGGCACCACCTTTGGAAGAGGCGTGGACGGCGTAGAGGCGTGAAGGCGGTCTGGCCATTTCCTCTTGGACTTTAGCGGGGCCATTGTGTTGTTTGGACACGCTCGCAGGTGCATGGGGGAAGGGTGGTGGAGGGACTTTGTCCTCTTGACTGGGCAATAGGCCTGCGACACGCAGCTGAGCTATTCCAGGCGCAGTGGACGAGGCGTACGATTGGGCTATGGCGTCTGGCTGCGTTTCGTCGTCGGCCTCTAGATCCGCAAGTGATTCATCTTCCTTCCTTTTATCTTTATTTCTTCTTGCCCTGTGGTACTGACTCGCGCGCAACGAGCGTGTCCTGTTCTGTTCATGGCGCAGCTGCGTGGTGAAGTGCTGCATGGCTGCTGATGAGGCAGGACTGCAGGCTCATGCGGCTTCTGCGCTGCAACGGCCCCTGCTCAGAAGGCCGGGGTGCGGCGGTGAGGCTATGCAGGATAGCGGCCACGCACACACACTGAGGGGAGGGAAGGGAAATTGAGTCTGTAGAATAAAGGTGCGGCGAGTGGTTTCAGTAATAGACTCGAGGCACCTGGGCAAGAGCAATCGACGGCGGTAGCCCCATGGCGTTAGCGGCGTGACGAATTGGGAAGGCTCGGCTGCGCCATACATCACCGCCTGCCGCCGCTGGACCTCGTCGCTCTGACCCAAGACACATCGACCGACGACACCCTCTCCGACCGTTTCTATTCTCGAGGCGCGCCTTCCTCGCCGGACGGCCTCACAACATGGGCCAGGCAAATTCCACGGGCGCTGCGGACGCGCAAACACGGCGGCGCTCGCGGCCGCAGTCATGGGCGCCTGGCTTGCTGGCCTCGTCCCAGCCCGACAGCGACACGGTGCCAGAGCTGCTGCAGAGAGCGCCGGACACGCCCTCACGACCCCGAACGAGCACCACCAGACTCTCCAACCGCCTCTCTTCTCATTTCGGGCGCCACGATGCTGGCCCGTCAGCGCCCGGAGATGCCCCGTTGCCCAGTCGCTCGCGATCGCGGCTGAACCGGGCGCGCTCTTCGCTCAGCTCCATGACGGGCCTGCTGTCCAGGCGGCCGCCCATGTCTTCCCGCAACACGGAACCCACGCCCGGCGTCGCTGCAGCCAGCATACCCAGTACCAGCACGCCAAGCCGCTCCGCTCTGAGACACGCAGCAAGCGACCGAGGGCCCTTCCTTCCCCGTGTGCAGGTGCCGGAGCTGGGGCTCGACTTTGACCAGCTGCTGCGGAGCAACTCGCAGGGCGAGCGGCCGGACGCACATCGACCGCGGCCGCTGGTTCCTCTGAGCCCGCTGCGCCGGGATGGGCGGGCGCTCGGCATTATTCCGTCTCAGCGGCGACTTCGCAACATGATAGGACACCCGCGGAGGAGACGGTCACTATGGCAGGATGGAGAGAACATGGACAACGTGCAGCAGCTGCGGCAGGGCGAGGACCAGGCCGACGTGCTGTCGAGACTGCTATCGCTGGCCGCCGCAGCCACGGCAGCCTCACTGGTGGGCGACGACAACCAAGCAGCAACCCGAGACGGCACATTCGATACCTTCTTGCAGTCGCTGCAGAATGGCAGCATAGCATCGGCGCTCCGAGGCAACGAGGACGGACAAGGTGGCGACACTCCGGGAGCCGCCCAGGCGCCCCTCAATTTCTTCAGAATGTTCAGATTTGGCACCGGCACCGACAACGGGCGGAACGATAGTAGTGGGCGCGGTGGCAGTGCATCAGGGAATAGCGGAGCAGAAGGCGACGAGGATGGGGAGGGCAGGATGGTGCCGATAATCATTGTGGGCATCAGATCCATACAACCCGGAAGTGGCACTGGACAGGAGGATGCCAGCATACCGCCCTTCCTTGATGCCCTCTCGAGCTTCCCCACACCTCCGACGTCACCAGGCGATGCCAATGCCAACATCCTACAACCACCACAGAACGGGACACGCTTCAGCCATAGGCGGCGAGCCTCGATGGGCGGCTTCAACTTTCCTTCCAATTACGACAGTCAAAGGCATCACCGCGGCACGCCACAAGAGCACCCTCGGCCATGGTCATCCGTTACTGACTCTCCCCCGGGGCCTCTCCCCCCACCCTCCACGCCCGCGACGACGCTCAACTTCTCAGCCGGCCCATCAGGCGCCACTACACCAGCGACTTCCACCTCTCCTCCCTCGCCGACCATACAGTCCTCGGCACCTTCACGGCGGAACAGCTTCGTCCGTAGAGCTGCCGGCTCGACTCTCGAGCCCACTGCAGAAGAGCCACAAACGCACACCCGCAATGCTCGCCCACGACGCTTGAGCGAGTCGGATTTCACAAGGTATGGGTCGGGTGCACCCCGTAGAAGAGGTGTCGTGGAGCCCGACAACAATCCGGGGGAGGGCTCGAGGAGCTGGATCATATACGTCTTGGGAGGGAGCTACCCAGAGAACCACCCTATTCTTACAACCCCAAGTCTCTTCACCGATTCACCAACTTACGAAGACATGATGTTGCTTTCTTCTATACTCGGGCCCGCCAAACCGCCAGTTGCGAGCGAAGAGGATGTGGCTTCGGCCCCGGGTCTCTTCAGGATACAAGATCGTGTTGGTACTCTTGTGGCCGAGGCTGTTGAGGGTGAGGAGACCATCAGTCTCGTTCCGGGTGCGCGCTGCCTCGTCTGCCTATGCGACTTCGAGGTGGATGAGGAGGCGCGGAAGCTGGTCAGGTGCGAACACATGTTCCACAAGATTTGCATTGATCAGGTGAGTTGGTCTCTTGTGTTCGAGGAGTTGCATATGCTAACCTATTCTAGTGGCTGACAACAGGACGCAACTCGTGTCCGCTCTGTAGAGGTGAGGGCGTGCACGAAACGGTCAAAGAAGCCGATGCCACTCCCGATGCCGCTGCGCCTGCCGCGCCGCAAGCAGCCGCTTGAACGATTCTCACCTGCAGCAGACCAGGCTCTGCTGTTCCGGCTCCGCTCATTCTTCACATATACCCCTTTCTTATATGATTGGCTGCTCCACCCGGTTTATTGGATACGAAGGATTATCGTATCAGGCTGTTTTCTGTATTTCCTGCAAACTGGAGCGTTCATGGCGTCCACAATCTACCACTTGAATCTTGGCATATTTGGCATCACGGCATCCCAGGGAAAAGGGATGGGGGTTGGACTGTTTTTCGGCGGGCAGCATCTCAACGACTTGCTACGAATCTCTCTTTGTACAGGCGGTAGGATAAGACAGGAGAAGTGATTTAGCTCTGAAGCTACATTATTAAGCAGATATGACCAACTGCTACGCTTGTGCTGAAGGCCTGCCTGCCAGCAGTAATAATGACAAGGAGCGTTCTTTCGGCATATAACTTCTCGGGATCGCATTGAAGGAGTGATACATAGAGAGAGGGGATGCATATCTGCTCACATAAGCCTGCTTCATGTCATGCATCACGTACCATGGCGGATTAGCAGAGCTGATATAGATGCTCGTCATCCGCCCAAGTGCGACGAGTCACCCACATGTTACGGGACGTGTCGTGCCGGCCATTATTCGGTCTTAGTACCCCGAAATACCCGAACCGTTTCTCCTTACGGTCGAACAGGAGAAGAATTGTACTAGGCAGCGTATAGCTATACGGTGGAACGACTTTGGTAAACGGCGAAGACGCACAGGGCGAGTTTTCCGTTCTGGAACTTGTAGTGCTGACCCGATAGCGTCGTAGGAGTAATCATTGCCGGGGCGGGCGGCCGCCACAACCGTAGTTATCATACGATGCTTGTGGATGGACCAGAACCAGGTCCACACACGCGCATATCAGTGCACACACACCTTTTGACATTTTCACAGCCAGCCGCCGAACCCTCGATCAATAGCGTCCGGGTATTTCTGAATGGGGCGTAGACTGGTGATAGTCCCCTTGTTGATGCTTCCGCGGAGCGCAGAAGGAGTTGCTGATGGATGAACGGCTTGGTCTGCTGTAGCTTGATATAGCCTGCGTGAGGGCGGGATAAGTGCAGATACCGGAATGGCGTGCGCCTGCTTTCGGGACGGAGGGACACGTTGCTGATCATACTGGATAAATAGGCTACAACTCGGAATGCGGACGAACGTGTGTATGGATTTGTTATTGGTCGCGCGGAGTCACAGACCCTGCATATCGTGGAGTATGGTTGTATACAAGCTGGACGGGCGATCTATCAGACGACCGTTGCGTTCCATCAGGAACATAGACGTCTAGCTTTCGCATGCGTGATGTCATATGAACTCTCTCACACAACTTGCTTGGTTGCTGTAGCTGAACACGATAGATTGATTGATACAATCCGATGAGCTGTTCAAGAAGGATTCTTGTGCAGCCGTAAGGATCATGCAAGATTGTGTTTGATGATTCAAGACTACCGCGCAACCTGGGATGGAGTCTCAGGAGCCAGGGTACCGGCTTGTTCCTACAGCAAATCCAGATCCTAGCCAATACGAAAGAAAGACGGACCGTTGCGTGATGTCGTGTCCAGATCCCACTTTAACTCCCGATCCATCTCAGCTACCGGTCATGTAGAATGTTCGCAGGCTCGCATCCCAGTAAGTGCGATCTGGTTGCCAACCCTCGACCAGTTGCAAGTCCAGGGTTACTGGTCCACTCGTTCGACTCGGAGATGAGGTTACCGTTTCGGGCAGGAACAGTGTCTTCCGGTCAATACGGAAGGATTTATGGTAGCTCATGATTTCTCTGAATCTCGCGGACTGCCGCCCATGACTACGAATGGGATATTCCGTAGCCTAGGTCGCGCTTCACATGACAGAGAGATGTGGAGATGATTCAATAGTGCCCATGAGAGATGGGAATGACGTTGAGACCGAGAACATGGCACTCTAGGATCTCGCAGGGACTCCACTGCAATCGCGTTTGAGAGCGGATTCAGGCCTTGCTTCGTGTCAGCAGTAGTCGTTGCTTCGCAGGAAGGCAGTAACCAGCCATTGGCAATGTCGTCAGCGTGCCAGAAAGCGTAAGATTGACGTCGCGCTCTGCGGGCGAGAGGTTGCGGAGCGTCTTGCAGTCGGTCTAATTGTTTCAAGCTGAATATCTGGCTGTGGGTCGCCGTGGTAGAAACGGGCGTAACCCTGCCTGCTACACGTGGGTCCATTGCCGTGGAATAGCGTACCTCGGACTCGCACCTGCCTGCGTGATGAGTCGTCCAATCTGAATCTGACCTTCCTCTCGACGACGGCAGAAAAAGCTCGACCGTCACCCCACACACTACCTCATCTTCTGCCGTAGCATCCAGCCCGTCATTCGCGGCATGCAAGACGCAAGCCACCGGCACACGCAGGCCGCGTTTGGCATGCACCTGGACTGCGCTGAGCTGCGGCCAGGCTTGCGAGAACGAAGTTCCAAGGTTGGGTTCCGCCAGGCGTTGTTGCACAGCATATCTAGACCTCGTCAGCATATGGGCCTCCGTCGCTGCAAGGCAAATGAGACGCGGCGTCAATCATCTAGAGATCCACCCAAAAGACGCGCCGCGTGCATGACGCACAGCAACTGCACGGTCGCGGTCGCGTCCCGCTCTTTCGCTCGCTCAAAGCTCCACCAGTCAGCTGCAGCCGGATTCGCGATTACAGCATCCGCCATCTACCATGCTGGTATAGGGCAGAACACGACATCAACCTCTGTAAGGTCGGTCTCACTATCTGTCAGGGCCCATGACGATATCAGTCCTGCCCCGCTCCAGTCCCGTTGGCCACTCCTGCATGGCACGACACAGAGACAGTTACCTCATAGTGCCTCCAAAGGAGCCAGTCTGACCGCAAAGGCCATGTCCGCTGTCTCTGTACCGTTTGATCCAAGTGCCGCTGCCGCCTTGCGCCGCTGGGGCGACGGTGTGCAGATGAGGCGATCCTGCTCATGCCACTTAGCTCGCACTTTCGCGCCAATCTTCCCGCGGCATGCCAGCAGCATCGTCAACATGCAGACAGCCGTGGCGCCTCCATGCCCTGGGGAGACGCAGGCATCCAAGAGCTACCATTGTCACGGGACAGGGACCCGGGGCTGAGCTCGACGGTGCTTGTACTGGTTAGCAGGCAGTGCCGCCATCTTCTCGAAGCAGGCTTTATTCTCCCGTCAACGGCCTCGTTGACTCAGTGCGAAGGAGCCGGTGGCGTTGGACGGCTGGCTAATTTGAGCCCGACGTCGCTAGCCGCGTTTGTGAGATGAAATATCAAATTGATATTCTTCCTAACAGGCACATTGATGAGGCTTGAAAGTCTAAAGGCTGCCACCGGGCAATTGCACTGCATTGCATCGGCGCACTCGCCACTTCAGGAGAGTGGAGTTCACGGAAAAGTCCATGGATATACCGGCCCTGCCCTATACTCAACGACGCCCATCACGCAGTCCCGAGTAAGGGCACTCGAGTATGTGTGTGCACTAACTTTGACAGCCGCTTCCAGCGCAGCTTCAAGTCCAGGCGCCATTCGCTGACGATTGACCTAGCCCCATGGCTTCGTTGAACGCCCCACATGCCTCACCACCTTGGTGAAATCGGGGCCGATGCATATCATGTCCGGCTTTGTGCTCGCCTTCTGCTAGGCTTGGTCCGTCTGCTGCAAAGGCGATCCACGACCTCGCTCAAGCCGTAGCGTACTCGAGTCTATAATCGCTGTGGCAGCACGCCTAACAGTAGTTGACAGGCGGGATCAACGGCGGGGATGTGTCAAATATGGCCTTATACGGCATTTTGGAGCGATTGTTCCGGGCAGACCCTTCTGCTCTCCCCAGAATCCATCCAATGTGGATGCTGGCGAGTGGACCAGTTCGCACGGGGATCAAGAGCGATCAAACCTGGGATCGCAGAGCGCATCTTGCACCGAGCTAATCCATGGGTGCGCGGAAGGCGGAAGCGTTTAGGTGCACGGCCATAGCACAGCGGCCTGGGAGACAACTCAGCGGCTTGCGGCTTGCTTTTTCCCCTTCGCTGCACCCCGGCTTTAGATGCAGACGTTTGATGAACATTGAAACTATCCGTTCCTGGTATTGGACATTGCTTCTTTGGCCGAACTAAACACAAGCCTCCTGTCACGGCCCGGCTCTCACACGACCTCTGCCTGCGCCTGCTGTGCTCTCCTCCTCGACGTTGTCCAGTTTCAGTCTCAGACTGGTACTGCACATGCTTCCATCGTCAGCGATTGTGTTGCATTAGATCGGCTTGTTCCTTTGCGGACAAAATTCTGGTCTATTTAAGACGGCTTGGTCCTAGTGCTTGCTGGGGCCAACACCCGCGCGCCCAAATCAGCGTGCATTGGACTAAATCACGGCTTCGATCCTGCAAGCGTGATTCTACAAGTATATCCCTTCAAAATCCCGTACCTGGCGCCCGAGCCATTGTCACACCCGTGGACACGGCGATCGACCTCGGACCCTTGCAACTGAATGACGTTGATCCTTTTACGGCAAGCTTACCGTCCACGGCTCACCAACATTTACCAATACAAACAACCTACACTCCATCGCTCTCCAGTCTTTCCCATCTCTCTCAGGCATGTCTGGATACTATCCTCCCCCAGGGCACAACATTCCGCCTCAATACTACAACCTCGATTCTAATGCGATACCCAATTCCAACATTCAACATGCCCCACCAACCATCATCTCACATGGCTCGTATGCACCCACCCTGCCAGACAACCCATTTCAGCCTGGCGTGACGGGACCTTTTGTACAATACGAGAACATTGGTCAACCAAGTTACGTTGATCAGTATGAGGATATGTCCGGCCCCATGGGCTCAGCGCATGGTGGGAATGGTCGCGCGCGAAGAAGGCCAGCACCTGGCGAGCAGGTCAAGCACCGCAGAACTCGGAGCGGTTGTTTCACATGCAGGCAACGAAGAGTCAAGGTATGCGCATCAACTTTCAGGTGTCAGGCTTGGCTGATTGGTAACAGTGCGACGAAAATCATCCCGTCTGCGAACGTGAGTACCTGCGCTTGCTTGACAAGTCTGAAGTTCGTAAAGTCTGACGAAGTTTGCTAGGTTGTCGCAAGGGGAGCCGCGAGTGCATCTATCCAGACTCACAGTCCAGTCAAAAGGCGACCCGGAATGGGTCCAAGTCGGGCAAGTCGGCGTTCGCGGATGATCATTCCTCGCCCGAAACCCATGATGGGGAGAACAAGGAGCGTCTTCCCGCGATCATGGATGAAGACGAGGATGACGACTACATCGAGTATGACGACGACGACGACGATATGTCAAAGAGTCAAGATGCTCGAGATTCGTCACATACACCTGGGTCGCTCCTCGATCAAAGTACGTCGCCATCTACCGAAGCGTCGTCAACCGCCCCGCCTACGATACGACCGTCCCTGTCTCGGAAAGGCAGTGCGCAAACCACCAAACCGGGTCCTGTGACCAAGGGCACCTCCGCTATGGCCCGAGATCTTCAGTTTTATCTGAACTACTTCCGGGACCATATGAGTGTGCATCACTACTCGCTGAAACGCGACACGCACGGCTTCCTCAAAGGCGACTTCTTGAGTTGGGCGATGAAATTTGAGCCTTTGAAGTACGCTGTAGCCGGGTACGCGGCGTACTTCCACACACTTGAGCAGCCAGATGGCCGCATGAACAGCTTTCTTCAGTTCTACAACGAGTCTGTTTCGCGGCTGAGGATAGCCATCACCAAAAACAAGAAACAGGGGCTCGCAACGTTTCTGACTATACTACAGCTTGCGAGTATCGAGGTATGTAGCCTTGCTGTAGCCCACGATTCCTATGCTGACGTCTACTGCAGGAGATGCTTGGTGACTGGGTCAACCTCATGGGTCATCAGAAAGCTGCGTTCGAAATGCTCACCCGCCTGTTCACGCCGGAGACTATCACCAAGTCAGATTTTCTCTGCAAAGTACTACTGTGGTATGTCCGGTTTGATCTGTTTGTTGGCTTTCAGTCTGGCGGCGAAGCAGTGCTGGGTCGGGAGTGGTACGAGGCTGTACATGAATGCTACGTGCAGAAAGTACGCGACATGCCAGGAGACATTGGAATGAAATACGAAGAGCGTTTTGCGCATTCAAGACTGGTGGCGAAAGACTCGAACGATCTGTTTGCGAGAACAGCCAAAGGTCTTGTCAGTCCCCAAGATTTCATGGCCCAGTTACCGATACTCAGGGAGAGAGTGGAGTCGCTAAAAAGGAACATGGGTACAGACTTGACGGATCCCAATCACAAGGTCCACCAGATTCTGGGAACGCCAAAGTCAGAGGACATTGTCAACCCTTACGAGCCGGATGTCCTATGGGGCGGACCGCTTTGGACATCGAACTTCCTGCAGCTGGACACGTGGGGTATCTTGTTCATGTTTACGATCTCGTCTTCTATGGCGTTGAAGCAGCCTCTTGATCCAGAAGTCACTAAAGAAGCATACAAAGCGATACAAGTCTTCGAGGCTATATGCGCATATCCGGAAGCTCCGCCGGGCGCGGTACTGGAGGCACAAGTCAGTTTCGCCATCGCGACTCTGTTCCTGCCGAAAGATCAGAAGACTGTGCAGTGGGTTCGACAGACATTTGCCAGGATTGAAGCATCAGGGTAAGTGGAATCTCTTGCTTGTACGAAGCTGGATGAGTGCAATATGCTTTCCTCCATGCAGACCAGGTACATGAGAAGATTTCGACAAGTCGACTAACACGAGGGGCAGATACATTTATTCCGACATTCTTCGCAATCGTATGCTCGAAGGCATGGGGGTTGGCCCATCGGACTGGTGGCTTCCCAACGACGAAAGCTGCCCGCCTATCATCCGGTCCATCAAAGACTTTATCAAAGACCGCACACAGGCACCCAAGGACCAGGTCTCGGACGATCTACGAGAGATGCGAGGCATCTTCAGCTCCCTGACAATTTCCGATTCGCCGCCCTCGGACAACATGACGGTGACGAGCGCCGACGGCGTGGCTTCAACGTACAATTCTCCAGATTGGCAATCTCCGGGCTACGGAAGCGACCGCAAGTCGTCAAACGCAGAGGCTTGTCCACCGGGGTCACAGCAACAGTACGCTGTGCAGTAGAATGTTTTGGGCGCAAGAAGTATTCGAATCCCTCAGCACGGCTGCGATAAGACGTAAATTGTTGTGTCGGTCAGATGCAATGCCACGTCGGTAGTGCCTACGCCCACGTTGCCCTAGATGACGGCTGGATGCATTGCAATAGAGTGTGTCTGTCGGAAACGCTCTATCAGCCCTGTAGGACGAGCGTCGATCGCCGAGATGGCCTTCCGAGAGGCGGTTTAGTGCTAGGTTGAGGACAGAAGAGGTTTGGCTTGCCTGAAGGCAGTGCTGCCGTGACACACAACATCGCATCTTGGGCCACAGAGAGCGAAGTGGGCTGTAGCCAAAGAGGAAGAAATGAGCGACAGAACAGACACGGCATGTCATGTGGTGTGACGTCTGTCAGCTGCTGGACCGCATGTCAGATCCGACGTCGCATATAGATTGG
>Ga0265798_10005630_pt1 | contig 16724 bp, 16 predicted proteins | sample P3T30metagenome_FD_192430 | JGI IMG/M metagenome (GOLD analysis project Ga0265798, IMG submission 192430) | Plant litter microbial communities from East Loma Ridge, Irvine, California - P3 T30 | ecosystem: Environmental > Terrestrial > Plant litter > Unclassified | place: USA: California... | reverse complement strand
GATGTTGACGTGGCCGACCAGGTTCGACTGCACATAAGCGCGCGGATTGTCGATCGAGTAGCGCACGCCGGCCTGCGCGCCGAGATGCACGATGCGGTCGAAATCCTCGCTGCCGATCGCGGCGTCGAGTGCGGCGTGGTCCGAGAAATCGACCTGATGGAACACGAACTCGCCGCTTAGCTGCGCGAGCCGGGCGCGTTTGAGGCCGACCGCATAATAGTCGTTGAGGTTGTCGATGCCGACCACCCGGTCGCCGCGCGCGAGCAAGGCCTGCCCGACGTGCATGCCGATGAACCCGGCGACACCGGTGACGAGGATTTTCATGCGCGCGGCTTCTCGATCGGGGTGAGTTTCAGGAGCACGCCATGCTTGGCGCGCAGCGTCAGGCGGCTGACGGGTTCGGGCGTCTCGCCCGCCACCGTCTCGACGGTGAAGGCGCGGAGCAGGCCGGCGATGGCGAGCTTCGCCTCCTGCACCGCAAAGCCGGCACCGACGCAGATCCGCGGGCCCTTGCCGAACGGCAAATAGGCGTGGCGGCAGGCGGACGCCTGTTCGGGGTCGTCAAACCGGTCGGGATCGAAGCCGTGCGGCTCGGGGAAATTGTCGCGGTTGCGCTGTACCAGCCAGGGCGAGACGACGAGCATCGCGCCGGGCTTCAGGTCCTTGTCGCGCATCTGCACCGGGCAGGTCACCTCGCGCGACAGGAAGGCGAGCGGGGGGTAGAGCCGCAATGTCTCGCGGAACACGTTGTTGGTGCGCGTCAGCTGGCGAAGATGCTCGTAGGCGAGGGGGGCGCCGCCCGATGCGGTCTCGGCCTCGTCGCGCAGCGCCGCCTGCAGCGCGGGATCGCGCGCGATGAGATAGAAGGCCCAGGTGACCGAGCTCGCCGAGGTCTCGTGACCGGCGAGGAAGATCGTCGCGACCTGCTCCATCACCTCGGCTTCGGTGAAGGGTGCGCCGGTCTGCGGGTGGCGCGCGTCGATCAGCGACTGGACGATGTCGTGCCCGCGCTCGCCGCGCTCGTGCGTCGCGGTGTAGCGCGCGTGGACGATGGGGGCGAACACCGCATGGATGCGCCGCGCATCGGCTTCGGCGCGGCGGCGGAAGCCCAGCATCGGCAGGCCGTAGATCCTGAGCGTCGACGCGCGCTGCGAATGCTTCTGGTACGCGTGGAACGCGTCGTAGATCTCGCGCGACCCCGCGGTGTCGAGCACCACCGAGAACAGCGTGCGATAGATGATGTCGGCGGCGAGATGCGTGATGAGCACGTCGATCGGCACCGGCCTGGTCAGGTCCATCGCGCGGATCTGCGCGATCAGGTCGTCGACCGCGTCGGACATCATCGGGAACACCGTCTTCAGCGCGGTATGGCCGAACGCCGGGTTGACCATCTGGCGCTGGTCTTCCCAGTCCTGCCCGTTCGCCGAGAACACCGAATTGCCGATCAGCGGCAGCAGCAGGTCGCGCTGGAACTGGTGTTTCGGGAACTGCTTCCACTCGGTCTCCAGGATCCGGCGGACCAGCGGCAGTTCGTTGGCGATGTAGAAGTCGAGCGCGGGCGTGTGGATCTCACCCATCTTCATCGTGTAGCTGCGCTCGAACAGCACATGGATCCACGAGTTCCAGCCGCGCCAGAAGCGCAGCAGGAACGACGACTTGCTGGCATGCGGCGCGGGGAAGGGGGGCGTGAAGCGGACGCTCACGGGATATCCCGGAACGCGGCGACCGCGGCGGCGATCGGGCGGCGGCTGGCGGTGACGCTGGGCAGGTCGATCGGGCTCACCCGGTCGCCGACGCGCAGATAGTCGAAGTGGATCTCGTACTTGCTCGCGAACCCCGTCTTGTAGTTTGCCCCATCGTAGAAGCGGTAGAAGCGCGGGTTGAGCAGGTCCATGCGCGGCTTGGGATCCGCGGCGACGGTGACCATCGGGTTGACGCCGTGGAACGCGGCACCGTCGGGCGGCGAGCCGACATCGACCCAGTGGAAGTCGTGCGCGGCGATGTTCGCCAGACGCCGGCGGAAGGTCTTCGCATCGCGGCGGCCGGCGACGAGCGGGATCGAATGGCCGTAGGTGAGCACCGCGAACTGCGCGGGCAGCGCGCCGCCGCGGCGTTCGAGCAACCGGTCGAGCGCCAGCATCGCGATGATCGAGCCGTTGCTGTGCGAGACGAGCAGGATCTCGTCCTCGTCGCCGTCGATGCCGGCGTCCATCGCGTCGGCGAAGGCGTCGAGCCTCGCCTGCAGTTCGGGCGTGCCTTCGCCGGTGCAGAGCTCGCTGTTGAAGATGAAGAACCGCATCAGCCACGGCACGCGGATCAGCCCGAGGATCGGCAGCGCCGCGGCGATCCCGATCGCGAGCCCGCCGAGCAGCGCGATCCACCAGCTCAGCCAGATCGATCCGACCAGCACCAGCGGCAACGCGATCAGCAACGGGATGACCACCGCCAGGATCGGCGGGTAGAACATCGTCACCAGCGGTCCGTTGGGCAGCGCGCGCGCCCATTTGAAGTCGAGGTGGCGGATATGCGCGAGGTACGTCCGCGCGCCGCGGGTGACGAGCTGCAGCGGGTTCTTGATCCACGCCTGCTGGACGATGTCTTCCCAGCGCAGGAAGGTATAGGCCGTCGTCACGTCCTGCGTCGCGTTGCGCACGCTCCAGTCACTGCGGACCGTCGAGGCCTTCTGCCGCGGCGAGACCTTCACGTCCTCCCCGGTCTTGGCCGCGTAACGCGCGACCTGCTCCTTCAGGAGGTGGTAGTAGAACCGTACGCCACGCGGATCGAACCCGCCGATGTAGAAGATTCTTCGCTTGAACTCGGTCATGGCAGGGGCCTATCGGACCTCATGGCCGAGCGCGAGCGCGATTATTGCTACTTTCTGGACCACCGGAAATTCAATCGCAACATCGGCTGCAGGCTGCATGACAACGCCTATGGCATCAATGGTGGCGGCGGCGAGCGCGAGCGGCGGGCGGCCGACATGGCGCTGTTCCGCCACATGAAGGCGCAGCGCGACCCGATGGCGGTCCTCACGCTGATCGGCTGCACGCTCTATGGCTGGTTCTTCTTCAACTATCATCCGGGCCGCTGGCTCTGGCGCGGGCAGATGGTCCGCCGTTTCGTGAAAGCTCAACAATGACGACTGTTACCGTGCGCGACGTGACCTTCGGCAACGCGCTGCCGTTCGTGTTCGTCGGTGGGCCGTGCCAGATCGAGAGCCGCGACCATGCGCTGATGATCGCGACCCGCCTTGCCGCCGACGCGCGCGCGGCGGGCGTCCCGTTCGTGTTCAAGGGCTCCTACGACAAAGCGAACCGTACCTCGGTCGCCGGGCAGCGCGGGATCGGCATGGACGAGGGGTTGCGCGTGCTCGAGGACGTCCGCGAGGCGCTCGGCTGCCCGGTGCTGACCGACGTCCACGCGGTGGACCAGGTCGCAAGTGTTGCTCAAGCCGTTGATATCATTCAGATTCCTGCGTTTCTTAGCCGCCAGACCGACCTGCTTCTGGCGGCCGGCGAAAGCGGCAAGGTCGTCAACGTCAAGAAGGGCCAGTTCCTCGCGCCCTGGGACATGGCGGCGGTCGCGGCGAAGATCGCGTCCACCGGCAACGACAAGATCATCCTGTGCGATCGCGGCGCGAGCTTCGGGTACAACACGCTGGTATCCGACATGCGCGCGCTGCCGATCATGGCGGCGACGGGCTATCCGGTGATGTACGACGCGACGCATTCGGTGCAGGCGCCGGGGGCGGGCGGGCAGTCGTCGGGCGGCGACCGCAATTTCGCGCCGCTGCTCGCGCGTGCGGCGGTGGCTGTGGGGGTCGCGGCGGTGTTCGCAGAGGCGCATGACGACCCCGACAATGCCCCCTCGGACGGCCCGATCATGCTCCCGCTCGACTGGATCGCGCCGCTGCTCGCGAAGCTGGTCGCGATCGACGCGGTGGCCAAGGGCTAGGTCTCCACGCGTCCGCGATGCCCGACGGGGGATGGACGCGACTGACTTTTGTGACCTTTGACCCCCGTCTGCGCGGGAGCCGCAGGGATTATCAGGGCCGTACGTCCCAGGACATGACCCGCGGCGTGCCCGACGAAAGGGCGACCTCACCGTAAGCACCGGTGCGCAGTCGCCCCGCACCCGGAAACGCAAAGCGCGCCGCGCCATTGCTGGTGACGATCAGCATCGTGCCGTCCGCCTCCTCGAAGCAGCGCCGCCATGCCGCCCGCCGCGCCTCGGCATCGACCCGCCAGTCGCTCGGCGGCGTCGCGTCACGCTCCCAGGCCTCCAGCGCCGGCGCGCCGATCCGCGCCCTGACCGCATCCTCAGTCAGCCCTTCATCCGGCCCGTGATCGATCTCCACCAGCCAATCCGCCGGCTCCACGGGGCAGCGCGTAGCGTCCAGGATCAGGGCGGCGGTCTCCCGGGTCCGCAGCAGGGGGCTCGACAGACAGCGATCGAAGACGAGGCCGCTCGACCGGAAATGCGCGCCCAGCGCCTTGGCCTGGACACGGCCCGACTCCACGAGCGGCAGGTCGGTCCGTGCGCCGATCCGCCGCGCAGGCTCGTCGGGCGCGAAGGTGTTGCCGTGCCGCGCGATGATGATCCGGCCCTTCACGTCCCGAACGGATCGCCATGCTGTGCGATCAGGTCTTCGGCCCGCCCGATGTCGGCTTCGGTATCGATCCCCGATATGTCGAACCGCGCCGGCGCCACCTCGACCGCGTCGATCGTCAGGTGCAGGTCGAGCAGGCGAAGCTGTTCGAGCCCTTCGTGTTGCTCCAGTTCGGTCGGCGCTGCGGCTTCAAATACCTCCAGCGCGGGCAATCGATAGCCGTACAGCCCGACATGGCGCAGTACGGGAGAAAGCGGTGAAGCCGCGCGTGCGCCAGCCTCGTTCCGGATCGTAGGCAGGATCGCCTTCGAGAACCAGAGCGCTCGCCCTTGGGTGTCGCGCACGCACGTCGTGCCGCTGAACGGGGCGCGCTGCTTGTGGACGCGGAGCGCGTCGAGCGCTTCCCAGGTGAGCCGCACGACCGGAGTAGCGACGTCCGCTGCCGCGTCCTGCAGCGTTGCGATCACCGCTGACAGCGCACCGACCGGCTGGAACGGCGCGTCACCCTGAAGATTAACGACGATGGTGTCGTCCGAAGCGCCGATTGCGCGCGCGGCGGCCAGCGCACGACCCGACCCGGACGTAATCGTCGGGTCCGTCATGACCGCTTGGATTCCGGCCAGCGCGGCATGGTCTGCGATCCTCGCATCGTCGGTGGCGACCACCATCCGTACGTCGCCAGCCGTCGACCGTCGCGCGAGATCAATCGTCCGGTGCAGCAAGCTTTGCCCGGCGATGACCCGCAACGGCTTCATCGGCAGGCGCGTCGACCCTGCCCGAGCCGGAATGACGACGAGCGCGCTCAGGCTATGCCTGCGCGCAGCGTGTCGTGCATGTGGATGACGCCCTCCAATCGCCCTGCCTTGGCAACGAACAGCATCATGACGCTCTTGCCCTGCATCCGGCGCAGCGCCTCCGACGCGAGTTCGCCCGGCGCGATCGTCAGAGGGTTGCGCGTCATCAGGTCGCCGACGCGTGCCTCCATATTGCTGCCGCCGGTAATCGCGCGTCTCAGGTCGCCGTCGGTGAACGCGCCGAGCAGCGTGCGTTCGCTATCGATGACCGCCGTGCCGCCATATCGCGCGCGCGTCATCTCGATCGTCGCGTCGAGCAGGGTGGCATCGGCCAAGACGTGCGGAACATCCGCACCCGTCGCCATCAGATCGTCGACCTTGAGCAACTGCGCGCCGAGCCGGCCATTGGGATGGAACTTGTAGAAGTCGTCCGCGGAGAAGCCGCGCAACTCGATCAGCGCCATCGCGATCGCGTCGCCCAGTACCAGTTGGAGAGTCGTCGACGTGGTCGGCGTCAACTCGATCGGACATGCCTCCCGCACATTGGGAAGCAGAAGTACCGAATCAGCGGCCAGTGCGGCCGTGCTGCTCGCTCGCGACGTGATGCAGGCAAGCGGAATACCGAAGCGCTTGCAATAGGCGATGATCGGGATCAGCTCGGCGCTCTCGCCCGACCGTGTGATCATGATGACCAGGTCGTGTTCGGTGATCATGCCCAGATCACCGTGGCCCGCTTCGGCGGGATGCAGGTACATCGCCGGCGTACCGGTCGAGGTCAGCGTCGCCGTGATCTTGCGCGCAATGATCCCGCTCTTGCCCATGCCGGTGAAGATCAACCGGCCGTTAAGGGCAAAAATCTGATGGACGACCGCATCGAACGTCGTCGAGAACTCGATCTCGCCGAAGCGGTCGGCCAGCGCGTCGATCCCCTTGTTCGCTATGCGTAGGGTCCGCAGCGCTGCGATCGTCGTCTTGGAAGGCCGCTCGGTGCGTGCCAGCCCATGTACTCGGGTCGCCACGTCGTATTTCCTCCACAAATCCTGCCGGGAACGCGCCACGATCTCCCAGCGGTGGTTCTCCATCGCATGCTTGACCAAGGTCCGACCGACCGTGGCGGACCGGGTATGACACCCGGAACCACCATGCTCTCCGGGTCGGGCTTAGGACGCCGGACCTGCCCTCGCAATCGCAAACCCGGCGAAAGGATTGATTCGAGGGTTCTTTGGCCGAAGCGATGATCTCCCGTCACATGTCCGGTCGTCGGACGTGCAAGCTTCCCGGGTCATGCACGCAAGGATGGCCAAGGGATCAGTTTTCGTCGAGCGCCGCCAGGATCGCCTTGCCATAGGCGGTCTTGCTGAACATCTTGCCGCGCGCCTCGGTATGTTCGCGCGTCGTGAAGCCCTTCAGATACGCGATCTCTTCCAGACATGCGACCTGGATGCCCTGGCGATGCTGGATCGTGCGGACGAACTCGGATGCTTCGAGCAGGCTGTCGTGCGTGCCGGTGTCGAGCCAGGCATAGCCGCGGCCCATCTGCTCGACGTAGAGCGTCCCCGCCTCCATATAGAGGCGGTTGAGATCGGTGATCTCCAGCTCGCCGCGCGGCGACGGCTTGAGCGCTCTCGCATACTCCACGACCTTGTTGTCGTAGAAGTACAGGCCGGTGACCGCGTGATGCGACTTCGGGTTGGCCGGCTTCTCCTCGAGGCTGATCGCGCGGCTGCCTTCGCCGAATTCGACCACGCCGTAGCGTTCCGGATCGGGGACGTGATAGCTGAACACGGTCGCGCCCTCGGTCCGTGCGACCGCGCTTTCGAGCAGGTCGGTCAGGTGCGCGCCGAAGAAGATGTTGTCGCCCAGCACCAGCGCGACATTGTCGCTGCCGATGAAGTCCGCGCCGATCGTGAATGCCTGCGCCAGCCCCTCGGGCTTGGGCTGCTCGGCATAGGAGATCGCCAGGCCGAAGTCCGAACCGTCGCCGAACAGGCTCTTGTAGTTGCCGAGAAATTCGGGGCTCGAGATGATCAGGATCTCGCGGATGCCGGCGAGCATCAGCACCGAGAGCGGATAATAGATCATCGGCTTGTCGTAGACCGGCAGCAGCTGTTTGTTGACCGCGAGCGTGGCCGGATGGAGCCGGCTGCCGGTGCCGCCGGCGAGGATGATGCCCTTCATGGCTTTTTTCCGATCAGTTCGTCTAGGATGTCGCTGAGTGCCGCCTGCCAGGCGCGCGGGCGGATGCCGTGGTCGCGTTCGATCGCGCTGTGGCTCAGCATAGAGTTGGGGGGGCGGGTCGCGGGGGTCGGATATTCGCTGGTGGTGATCGCCTGGACCGAGGCCGAGACGTTGCCGCGCGCCGCCGACTGCGCGAAGATCTCTTCGGCAAAGCCCGCCCAGGTGGTGGGGCCGGCGTTGCTGAAGTGATAGGTGCCATTTGCGACCGTGCTGTCGTCGACCATGCGCACGACGATCATCGCGATCGCGGCGGCGAGGTCTGCGGCAGCGGTCGGGCTGCCATGCTGGTCGCCGACGACGCGCAGCGTCGGGTTGGTCGCGCCCACGCGGAGCATCGTCTTCACGAAATTGTTGCCGTGCGCGCTGACCACCCAGGCGGTGCGAACGATCGCATAGCGACAGCCCGCGGTCTTCACCGCCAGCTCGCCGCCGAGCTTCGACGCGCCATAGACGCCGAGCGGACCGACGGGATCGTCGACCTCCCAGGCGCCCTCGCGCTCGCCGTTGAAGACATAGTCGGTCGAGACCTGGACGATCGGGATGTCCGCCGTCTTGCAGGCTTCGGCGAAGGCGGCGGGCGCGAGCGCGTTGACGGCCCAGGCCGTGACGACGTCGCTCTCCGCCTTGTCGACCGCGGTATAGGCCGCGGCGCTGACGACCGCGGCGAAGCGGCCGGAGCCGACCAGCGCCGCGATCGCTGCGGAATCGCGCAGGTCGAGCTCGTCGATGTCGATCGCCTCGACCGCATAGCCTTCAGGCCAGGCATGGCGGGCGAGTTCGGTGCCGAGCTGGCCCTTGCCGCCGGTGACCAGGATGGTCTTGGTCATGATCAGGCCGCCAGGCCGCGGCGCTTGTCGGCGGAGTGCCGCGCGACGATTTCCTGCCACCAGGCCTCGTTGTCGAGATACCAGGTGATGGTTTTCTCGATGCCGGTCTCGAACGTCTCGGCCGGCTCCCAGCCGAGCTCGTCCTTGATCCGCGTCGCGTCGATCGCATAGCGCTTGTCGTGGCCCGGGCGGTCGGCGACATAGCCGATCTGCTCGGCATAGGACTTGCCGTCGGCGCGCGGGCGCAGCCGGTCTAGGATGCTGCACACGGTGTGCACGACCTCGACGTTCTGCTTCTCGTTGTTGCCGCCGACATTGTACGTCCGGCCGACCTCGCCCTTCTCGAACACCGCCTGCAGCGCGCGGACGTGATCCTCGACGTACAGCCAGTCGCGGATCTGGTCACCCTTACCGTAGACCGGCAGCGTCTCGCCCGCGAGCGCCTTGACGACCATCAGCGGGATCAGCTTTTCGGGGAAGTGGAACGGCCCGTAGTTGTTCGAGCAGTTGGTGATCAGTACCGGCAGGCCGTAAGTATGGCCCCAGGCGCTGACCAGATGGTCGGACCCGGCCTTCGACGCCGAATAGGGCGAGCGCGGATCGTACGGGGTCTCTTCGGTGAACAGCCCCTCGTCGCCGAGCGAACCATAGACCTCGTCGGTCGAGATGTGGTGGAAACGGAACGCGTCCTTGGCGGCACCCTCGAGCGTGTTCCAATAGGCGCGCGCCGCGGTCAGCATCTGGAAGGTGCCGACGATGTTGGTCTGGATGAACGCGTCGGGACCGTCGATCGAGCGATCGACATGGCTCTCGGCGGCCAGATGCGTGATGATCTCGGGCTTGAACTCCTCGATCGCGGCGGTGACCGCGGCGAGATCGCAGATGTCGCCTTGCACGAAGCGATAGCGATCGCTGTCAGCGACGCTCTCGACCGTCGACAGCGTGCCCGCATAGGTCAGCTTGTCGAAGTTGAGGACCTCATGATCGCTGTTCGCGATCAGGTTGCGGACGAGTGCCGAGCCGATGAAGCCGGCGCCGCCGGTGACGAAGATACGCATAGGTTGAACCCTCAGGCGAGCGGGAGGAGCGGGTTGCCGTCATAGACGAACGGCGAATCGAGGTCGGCGAGCGCGGGCAGTCGCGTGTCCTTATCGGACAGTTCGGGCGTTGCGCCCGCGGGCATCGGCCAGTCGATCCCGACGCTGTCCCAGCGGATGCCGCCGTCGCAATCGGGCGCGTAGACGTCGGACACTTTGTAGGTGACCTCGCAATCGTCCTCGAGCGTCAGGAAGGCGTGCGCGAAGCCGACGGGTACGAACAGCTGATGGCCGTTTTCCGCGGTCAGTTCGGCACCGACCCACTGGCCGTAGCTGGGCGAACCCCGGCGCAGATCGACCGCGACGTCGTAGATCCGACCGCGGATGCAACGGACAAGCTTGTCCTGGCCGTGGGGCGGGGTCTGGAAATGCAGGCCGCGCAGCGTGAACTGCGGCTTCGAAAGCGAGTGGTTGTCCTGCACGAATCCGCAATCGATGCCGATCGCAGCGAACGTCTTGTCGGAATAGACTTCGGTAAACCAGCCACGGCTGTCGCCGAAGCGCTTGGGAGTGATGAGTTTGACCGGATTTGGCGTCATATTCAATGCAATCGTCCTTCGCAAAACGCGCGCCTGGGGCATCGCATTGTGTCCGACCCATGGAACTTCGCTGACGATTTCCGCCGGTTACCGGGGGGCCTGGGACGGGCTACCCACGGGTCGTTACTTGCCCTTGTCGGATATCAGCGGCTGCTGCTCGTCCAACGCCGGTCCTCACAGCGCAAGTACTGACCCAAGTCAAGGCGCTGCGCGGCCATGCCGCCCGGGGCGGACGGTCCCCGCCGTATGACGTCCCTGCGCCAATGCGTTGCCATGCATCGGCGGTTGGCGGTGAGTCTCGGACCTGTGGACAAGACCCAGCCGCGCGCCGTTGCGCACCGCCTTACCCGGCGCGAACCACCTAGCGCGCTACCTCGCGCGCGAGAGTGCGTACGACGGCCAGGTGATCGTGCCAGGTGGGGGGCGTCCAGTGGTCGATCCTCCCCAGTGCCGCCTTCCGCCGCTCCGATTGCCTGTCGGTATAGTCCAGCACGGCGTTGATCCAAGCCGTGCCGTCGAGCGGATCGAGATACTCGGGCGCGCTGCCGCCGGCTTCGCGCAGTGCAGGCAGGTCGCTGCAGATGACCGGCGTATTGACCATCAGCGCCTCGGCGACGGGCATGCCGAACCCTTCAGCGAAGGACGGCATTAACAGCGCGCATGCGCCCGTCAGCGCGGCGGACACGTCGGCATCTGCCATGCCGTTGATCTCGTCGACGTGCGCGGCGACTGCCGGACAGCGTTCGAGCATGTCTACGATGTTCTCGTTCTCCCAACCGCGCTTGCCGATAACTAAGAGGCGCGGCGGGTTTTGCGTGGTGTCCGCGAGTCGCCGCCAAATGTTGAGCAGCAATAGGTGGTTCTTGCGGGGTTCGATCGTTCCGAGGCAAACAAAATAGGGCTCGGTAGGCGGCACCAGTTTTGGCGGCTGCCGCACTGCGCCATGGGTGCCGAGCGGTGCGACGCGAATTGCCGGCGCATGTGCCTGGGGAAGCAGTCTGGCGAGACCGGCTGCGGTAGCGTGTGAATTGGCGATCAAGCCATCGGCTAGGCGTGCCAGCGTCGCCATGCGGGTGCGGTGGATCACATCGCCGCCGGCGCGCGCGTATTCCGGATGCTCGATCGGTATAAGGTCGTGAACAAGAGCGATGAACGCTCCGCCCTCGCGCGTCACGATACGCGACATCAAGCGTGGTTGATCGAGCGTATCCGGAGAGGGCTGGATCAGTACGCGCCTATCGGCTGCCCGCTTGCGCGGTATAGGCAGGGGGAACAGCGCGACCATCCACCAGAACGCATCGATCTTGCGGCGCGCGCGTGGCCGCTGATTCCCGGTCGTCCAGCGTTCCTCGATGCGGTCGAGGTACCGGCCGGCCCAAAACGAGGAAAGTCGGCCGTAGCGCTTGAATACCGGGTTCCAGGCCGAGAACGACAGCCTCCCCGGCGATTGACGCATCAATTCACGCGCATAGGACAGTTCGACCCGGTCGACGCCGCTCGGCTGATTCGTCAGCACCCGCGACAACAAACGCGAGAGGCTCAGTACGATTTCCGGTTCGGTCCCCTCATCGCTCACGTCGCGGCGGCCTGTAGGGTGAGTGGGCTGCGAGCGCCCGTCAGCCGCGCTACAGACCCTTCGACGACCATCTCGACGCCTTCGTCACTGCTCAACCCACCGGCTACCAGACAGCGGTCGCGTAAGACCCGCGTGAAGGCGTCCCAAAGTGCAGGATCGGGGATGGTCGGTGCCTGCCAGAAACTGTCGAGCGGGCCTGAATGAATAAGACCCTCGATGCCGTACAACGCCTTGCCGAGCACGTACGTCGGGACTCCGGCGCCCAGCGACAGCGTGCCGACCGTGCTGTTGATCGTTACGACGCCCATGGCGTCCTCGATGATCTTCGCAATATCGCCGCCCTCGAGATAAAGTACCCGATCTCCAACGCCGTGCGCGTCCGCCTGCCCGCGGATGATGCGACGCCAGTCGATGACGCCGGTGTCGAGCGGGTGCCTTTTGATGATCAATACGCTGTCGGCCGGCGCCGCCCTCGCAAAACTCTCTATCGTAGAAAAGGCCGCTGACGACATGCCGGGATAATGCGAGTGCACGCGAAGCTGATAGTCGGAATTCAGCTGCAACGGCAGGACGAAATGGCGGCCGCGGCCGATCGATTCGAACCGTGCCAATTGTTCCCTGATCCGGCCCGCCCGCCGGTTGCGGTCCAGATAATGGCGCAGGTACGCCCAGGCTTCCGCATAGGCCGGTTCGGTTCGGTGCGTGCGATAGCCTGGAAAGCACCAGCCGCTCAATTGCGATTTGAGGTAATATATAATCGTCGTGCGCACACGTTTGGAAAAATCGCTCGGCACTGGAGGTTGTTGACTCGACGGGGGAAGGTACTTGGCCTGTTCGCGGTACCATGCCGGATCATTCGACAGCATTGAATGGCCATTCACGCCGTCCTGTTCGAGGGTCATGAAGTCAGGCCTGATATAGCCTTCTTCGAAAACCCAGACCCGGACGCCACGCATGGACGCAATGATGTGCGCCGAGCGGTGGTGCGGGCGGCAATCTCCATAGAGAACCACGTCGGTGATCCCATGGTCTTGGACGAACCGCCCGAAGAACTCCGACCATTCGACCAGCGTACCGGTGTAGTCGGTAGCCGGGTCCTTCCAATCATGACGGTCCCCACCATTCAGATTGATGCGGTGCACGCTGTGGCCTTCGCTGCGAAGCCGCGCCGCCAGTCGCCGAAAGAAGTCGCCATGCGGCCCTTGCAAGAACCCGAATACTTGTTGCCCGACCATATTCAATACTTTACGCTATACCAAACTTCGTTCGCAATTTCCCCACATAGCGGTTCGCACGCGCCTGAAGGTGGCGGTAGCGCATCGCTACCGTCAGTCGCGGGCGATAGTCCGGCGAGGCGAGGCGGTCGACAAGTTTCTCTGCGGAGCAGCGCTTGCCGGTCAGCGGATCCATATACCGCGGATAGAGGATTAGCGCTGCGGCGCCGAGCTCGCTGAGGGTGGCTCGGCGTGTCCGGCGAGGAACCGGGCCGGCGAGGTCCGTCGTAAGGCCCCATCCGGCATAGAATGGATGCCCGTGGGCGGTCACCGCTTTTCCCCGCATCAGAGCCTCGAACCCGGCAAGCGACGTCAGGACATGGACCGCGTCGACTTGCTCGATCAGGCCGGTCATGGTGCCCTCGCGGACGACGATATCGGCATAGCGTCGTGCCAGATCATCCGGTACGCGCCCCTTGCGATGACCTTGGTCGACATCTGGATGTGGGCGATAGATCACCATCGCCTCCGGTTCCGCGACGCGGGCGCGGCGTAGTAGGTCGATGTTTCCCGCAACGCCGCAACCCGACGTCAAGACCGACAGGTCATCTTCGACCTGGCCGGCGACCAGCACGCGTCGACGGCCGTCTTGCGGAAGCGGGATGGTCGCGCGGCCGACCTCGTATTTGCCAAGGCCGCTTTGAACCATTCGCGCCATCAGCGTGTCGGCGCGGGCGAGTATCTGAGGCGAAAAGTTGCCAGCCTCGATCATCACTTCCAGGTCACTCGCGCGCGATGCATCGTAATAAATGCCGCGCCGGTCGACGACGATCGACGCTGGTGGCGTACAGTCGCTACCGAGGCCGATCGATCGGATGAAGCCGTCCTCTAGCCGGCATACCGCGACATGCCGTTCTGCGGCGCGTGCCTCGAAATCAGCAGGAACGCGCGATGGCCAGATCGCCACAGCACCCCCCGTGCGTTCCGCGGTATCAAGCGCGGCGCGCCAACCTGCAAAGATAGACCTGTGGGCGGGGGGGGCATCCCAGAGCATCGTGGAAATTTCGTCGGCCTTCCAGCGTGCGATCCCTGCTGCCGCCGCGATCGGCTCGCTCAATTCACTCACATGTTTATCCTGTCCGGCGCATTGGCATCTTGGACCAACCCGCATTTCGCTGACGCCGCCGCCGATAACGATCTCTACCATGCAGATGGCCTTGTGACACGTCACCTGCAATCCCCTATATCGTCCACCGGAATCGGTCGGCGGACAGCGTGCGCCCGCCGTTTGGGACGCGTCTCTACCGGCAACTTTGCGCCCGCTACATGTGGTGTCGGGTCCCTTTGTGTTGGGTAAAGCGGATCGCCAGGGGGGTGGGATGTCGCTATCGGTGTTGCCCTTGCCGGTATGCTGACGCGCGCGCATCGGACCGGATTCGTTCATCACACGGCGGATATTGACCTGTTATGCCTTACCAGTCCCCGATCTTTCCCGGCGTGCCCCTGATCGAATCCCCGCTCTTCGAGGCCGAACTCGCGCATATGGGGCTCGATCCCGCGCAGACCGAGCTGGCGATCGCGCTGAACCGCGACGGCTATGCCGTGTTCGATTTTCCCGATCCCGAGATCGACGCGCGGATCGATCGCATCAAGCGCCGCCTTGCCCCCCAACTGGGCCTGGCCGAGGGCGGTCCGGGCGATATGGCGAAGACCGGCAGCGGCACGGGCCGCGTGCAGGATGCCTGGCGCGACGACGAGGATGTGCGCGCGATCGCCGCGAATCCGGCGGTGCTCGACCTGCTGGGGCGGCTCTACGGACGAACCGCATTCCCGTTCCAGACGCTGAACTTCCCCGTCGGCACACAACAGCATCCCCACACCGATGCGGTGCATTTCTCGTCGATACCCGAACGCTTCATGTGCGGCGTCTGGCTGGCGATGGAGGATATCGACGCCGAAGCGGGACCGTTATGCTACGTGCCGGGGTCCCACAAATGGCCGATCGTCAGCAACACGATGGTCGGCCGGCCGGGCTGGGGGCAGGAGCTGAGTTCGGCGCAGGAGCCCTATCACAATGCGTGGAATGCAATGGTGAGCGCGACGGGCGCGCCGACCGAAACCTTTCTGGCGCGCAAGGGGCAGGGGCTGATCTGGGCCGCGAACCTTCTCCACGGCGGCAGCCTGCAGACCGATCCGACGCGCACCCGCTGGTCACAAGTCACGCACTATTTCTTCGACGACTGCGTCTATTATACGCCCGCCTTCTCCGACGAGCCGCTGGGAAGGCTCGCGCTTCGCGACATCGTCAGCGCCGCCGACGGCTCGCCCAAGCCCAATCTCTATCTGGGCGAGAAAATCATGCCGAAGGCCAAGCCGCGCAAGACGCCGCTGCATCGGCTCGCTCGCGCCGCAAAGCGCAGGATTGTCGGTTAGCATTCCACTAGTCATCAACACGCGGCTGACCGTCTCAGTGGCCAACTATGGCTAACGGAATGTTGAGCGGTGGTGCAAACCGCTCAGCGCTTGCTCGTTGCCACGGCCCGCGTAGCGAGATCGGGACGCGCGCGTCATGCTACTTCAGTCTCTGACGCGTGCGATATCGCTGCAAAAGTACGCGACGCTTCAGTCTGCAACGCAAACTGGGTCAATGTACGTCGGTAAAATATGCACATCAAATGTAGTCGATTTTATAACGAAAATAAGTTTAGTCCCGTATTGGCTAGTAAAGATACGGGTTTTTAGTATTAAGCAGCTGACTTTTCATTGACATATCGGCGTCGGCACGTACGTTGAATTAGAATAAGATGGTGAGGACTTGTATGGTGCCGACTTTAGAAATGGTCACGCTTGAGAATTTTGATGCAGAGCGGTATCTGCTAGCGAATGCCGACGTTGCGGCTGCCTTACCGAAGGCAGGTTTTACCGCTTACGATCACTTTCTGCTTTACGGCATGAAAGAAAAGCGAAGTCAGGTAGCTTTGGTCGAGACACAGTCGCAGGTCGGTAGTCGACATGGGCCTGTGACAACACGTTGATCGTCCAGCAATGTTGGTTTTGTAATACCCATCGGCGGCCATAGGGCTGCCGACCTGCAGTATTGTACGCGCATGCCGGAGCCCACGGCAGCGGACACTGTTTTTGGTTTACCCCGACACGGCGGCCGGTCTTAGCCGATCATATTGTCACAACTTATGGAAATCGGGTATTAAAGGTGGCTTGGCCCGATCGCACGGCGCCGACACCAAGGGTCGGTATCGAGCCCCGTCCGGTGGCTTGGGTCGAGGCAGGTCACGAACCTTGTGATCACTTGCAAACTCGCTATCGCGGCACGGCCATGCTGCTTAACCCCATAAAGTGCCAAGCAACCATCGCGGATGCGTACCTTACGGCAGTGGTCCATTTCCATGCGTTGCGTACGCAGCCCAGGGCCTATCTGACGGCCGCATGGTGGTGGGTCCGTCGTCGCCGCGTGCGCGCGCGCGGGCAGCTGGCCCCTTTGCTCAGCAGCGCACCCAAGGCCTACCGGCTTTGGGTGTTGCGCCAGGATCGGGCCGGGCAACGCCGCAGCGCGCCTGACGGTCATCCGCGCATCGTCGCGTTGGTGGACCCGGGCAGCGACGGCCGTGCCCTGGCTGAAACGCTGCGCAGCCTGTCCGCGGAGGGTGTGCCCGCCTTGGTGATCGGCTCGCCGGAGACACCGCGCCTCGCCGACGCCGCGGCACGCATCGACTGGGACCGCCAGCCCTGGGTGATGCCGGTCGTCGCGGGCGACACGATCGCGCCAGGTACTGCCGATGCCTATCGCGCCGTGTTGCACGACGATTCCGGCG
>Ga0265798_10005629_pt1 | contig 16726 bp, 17 predicted proteins | sample P3T30metagenome_FD_192430 | JGI IMG/M metagenome (GOLD analysis project Ga0265798, IMG submission 192430) | Plant litter microbial communities from East Loma Ridge, Irvine, California - P3 T30 | ecosystem: Environmental > Terrestrial > Plant litter > Unclassified | place: USA: California... | reverse complement strand
CCGCAGACCATCGTGCTGGCGGAAGCCGCCAAGACCCAGGGCGTGACCGAGCAGGCGCTGTGCAGCAGCATGGCGGAAGCGGTCAAAAAAGCCGCGGCGTCGCTGCCGCCGGGCTGATCAAGGGCCAGCAGCCAACAGCTGCTGGCAATCAGCATATCTACTAATAAATCGATGGCGTCTTTAAAAGGTTAAAGCCGCCACGATGCCTATCGCTACTTGCATCATAACCATAACGCCTTGAATGGCGAGTAGCCGCTGTGCACCAGCCATGCGTAGCGCGATGGGTCGTCCTGCTTTGCTTTGCGGCATCAAGCCAAGTTGCATGAGGGATCTATCAAATGCAGTCAGGTCATGGTCTTCGGCAGCGGCTGAGATCCTAAGAAAACAACGGGCGTCGAATCCCACTCGCAGCGCCATCCAAGTTTCAGCCAGCCCGGCCAGCAGGATCACGGCTGGCCCTATCGCCGACCGCCAGCCCGGCACCAAGAACACCGCCGCAGCCGCTCCGGCGCAAAGCGCCGCGGACAGCAGGTGCAGGACCTGTCCTTGCGCCAGCAGGTCCGCCAGCGCGGCCGACGCGGCACGATCACCTGTGGACGTGGGGGCCTCAGGCGGCATCAGGCAGCACCACGCGCGGCCGGGCGGCACGGATCATGACCGCCGCCGTTGTGGCGTCCGTGGCTCGCCCGGTGCGGACCAGCCAGGCAGAGACGGCCGCGGCGCTGCGCGAGTAGCCCAGGGCGCAGCAGACCAGCACGGGCCCGTCGCCTCGCGCCACCTCGATCGCCGCCGCGGCCGCCTGCAGCGTGGCATCGGCGGGCCGCACGAGGTCCAGGCAAGGCAGGGCGACGCGCCGCCCGTTCCAGCGCGGCAGCGGGATCTCGGCGCAGAGGTCCACCACGGTGCGGAACGGTCCAGCCGCGAGGTTGCGTGCGGCGGGCTGGCGGCCGAGCCAGACTCCGCCCGCCACGTGGCAGGGCGCCGGCGCCCGGCGGGTCCAGAGCCAGGCGTTCAGGCGTGCGGCGAGGATGTAAGGCGCGAGAAGTAGGAAGGTTGGCAGGGGCATCGTGCCGTCGGTCCTCTTGCCGAAGCCCGCCGCCCCCGCCAGCACGTAGTTCACGGTCACGATGCAGCAGGAGGCGGCGGGCCAGAACAGCCAGAGCCACCAACCCCCGCCCCAGGCGGCCAACGCCGACAGCGCCATGGCGCCCGCGGCATAGGCGGCCGCGAGCAGCAGGCGTTTCCGGTCGCGCGCCAGGCGCCCCCCCAGGGGATTCGGCGCCGCGTCGGGCCAGAGCCAGACGCAGAACAGCCCCAGCAGGGCACCGGTCGGCACGTCCACGGCATGGTGCTGGTAGGTCGTCAGCACGGACAGCCCGATCAAGGCGAACCAGCCGTGCAGCGCCCAGCGCCAGAGGCGCCCCGGCGCGTGGCGGGCGTAGAGGTCCCACAGGATCACCAGCAGCGCGATATGCAGGGACGGTGCCTGGTTGAACGGCTTGTCGAAGCCCCCCAGCACGGCGAACAGGAAGCCGGGCAGCCCCGTGCTGTCCGGCCGCGCGAAGGAGAAACGGAGCGGCACGGCGATGAAGCAGGCGACCGCGATCACCTGCGCCGTCAGCAGGCGGGCGGCGTGGCGGTCCAGCTCGGCGCGCGTCGCGCAGACGAACAGGGAGGCGGCATAGAAGGCGTTCACCGACCAGTAGGGAACGATGCTCCAGGCGAGGAAGGGGATCTGCCGCTCCCATCCGAACACCACCACCGGCACCCCCGCGCGCAGGAACGCCAGCCAATTCGCCAGCCCGTAGCTGGCATAGAAGAACAGGCCGAGACCGACCAGCCACAGCGCGGCGCGGCGCCAGGGGCGGCGCTGCGTCATGACGCGCCGCCCGCCGCCCGCCGCGCGAGGGAGACGGTGAAGATCCCCTCGTCGTCGATCCGCTGCTCGATCTTGCGGAACCCGGCGGCGGCGACCAGCTGGTCCATCTCCGCCTGCGTCCGCCGCCGCATCACCCAGGCCTGGCCCTCGCGGTGGCTGGTCAGGGCGCGGGCGATGAGTTCGAGCTGCGGATGCCAGGGCTGGTTGGTGTAGACGAGGAACCCGCCGTCCGGGATGGCGGCGGCGAGGCCATCCAGCGAGCGGCGTACCCGGTCGTTGTCGGGGAACAACTCATAGAGCCCCGACACGATGCCGATGGTCGGGCGCGGCTGCACGGCGGCCAGGTCGTCGCGGTCGAAGGCATCGCCCTGCTCGAAGCGCGCGATGCCGCCCAGCCCCTTTTCCCCGATCAGCCGGCGGCCGGCCTCGACGTTGAGCGCGCTGTAGTCGCGCAGCAGGATGGCATCCGGCCGCGCCGGCGCGCCTTCCATGGCATCGAGGACATAGCGGCCGTGGCCGGCGGCGATGTCGAGCAGGCGTATGGGCTGCCCCGCTGCCGCCAGCCGGCGTATCGCTTCCCGCAGCAGGGCCTCCGCGTTGCGCTTGCGCTGCCGGATGCCTCGCCAGCCCGGCGAGTCGAGGTAGGAGCGGTCGATCGCGCGGCCGAGCCGCCCGCGGCTGTCCGCCTGGTCGCGGTAGACATAGTCCAGCGTGGAGCCGGAATCGAAGCCTGTCTCGTGGCCGAGCCGCAGCCCCGCGGACACGCGCCCGCCCAGCCGCAGCCCCAGCCGGGTCGCCCCCCAGTACAGCCCGCGCGGCGACAGCGCCGCCAGCGGGGTGGCCAGCGCGTCCGCCTCGTCCCGCGTATGGCCGGCCCGGTCGGCGTCGAGCAGGGACGCCGGCTGCGGCGGCTGCGCGAAGCGGGCAAGCACGAAGTCGCGCACCTTCGCCACCACGGGCGCACGGTCGCGCTCGCCCAGCGTGTCGTGAAAGAAGCCTGGCAGCACGTGGCGTTCCTTCACCGCCGACCCCAGCCGCTCAAAGAAACGGTGCTGCGGCGGCTGGCGCACCACGTAGTCGCTGCCGGAGATGAGGAGCTGCACCGGCACGGTGATGGCGCGGGCATCCGCCACCACGCGGTCCGCCGCCGCGTAGAGGCCGAGCAGCAGGTTGACGGCGATCGGGCGGGTGATCAGCGGGTCGGCGGCGAAGGACGCCTGCCGCGCCTTGTCATGCGTCAGCAACGCCGCCTTGACGTAGGAATTCACCTTGAAGTCGCCGCGCAGCCGCCGGAGCAGGCGCAGCCCCGGCACCGCGAACGGCACGTACAGCCGTACGTCGAAGGCCGGCGAGGCGAGGACCAGGGCGCGGAGGGGCGGCGCGTAGTCATGCACCCAGGTGGCCGCCAGGACGGCGCCGACGCTCTGCGCGACCACCGCCAGCTCCGCGGCGGCGACGCCGTGGGCCGCAGCCAGATGCGCCACAAAGGCGTCGAGGTCGCGCACCGAGGCGGCGAAGCCGGGGCTGTGGCCGCGCACGCCGCCGGACAGGCCGTGGCCGCGGGCGTCATGCGCGAAGATATCGAAGCCCGGCAGGTCCAGCTCATCGGCCAGGTGGGCGACGCGGCCCGAATGCTCGTGCCCGCGGTGCACGAGCACGACGCTTCCCTGGCGCGGGGTGCCGCTGGCCGCGGGCCAGTGGCGGTAGAACAGCTCAACGCCGTCATGCGTCTGGAAGCGACCGTCCCGGCAGGGGCGGGCCGTGGCGTCGGCGGGTGGCGTCATCACGTCGGGATCTCCGCGAGGGCGCCACGTGCGCGCTGGATGGTAGTGAGCAGCAGCAGAAGCGAGAGCAGCCAGGGCAGCGGCCCAAGCCAGCCGGGCAGGCCACCGGCCAACCCCGCCCAGACGCCCAGCGTGCCGAACAGCAACGCCCGGTCGCTCTTGCCGAAAGGCCCGTCGTAGCGCCGCGCGGCACCGATCGTCGGTCCCAGCACGCCAACGAACTCCGACAGCATCGACAGCACCACGACGGCGCCGATGCCCGCCGCCCCGAAAGGGAAGATCAGGGCGAAGGGGGCGTAGAGGGCGGCGTCCGACACCACGTCGCCGGTCTCGTTGAGCAGGGCGCCGAGGCGGCTGCATTGCCCATGCTCGCGCGCCATCATGCCATCCACGGCGTTCAGGCCCATCCGCAGCAGCAGCCAGGGTCCGAGCAGGATGAGGATGCCGGGCGAGGCCTCCAGCCGCCAGGCCATGATCGCTCCCAGCAGCACGGAGCCTGTGGCGGCGGCAACCGTCACCTGGTTCGCGGTGACACCGGCCACGACCAGCCGCCCCACAAGCGGACGCAGCAGGTTCTGGAAGCGGGGCTTGAGGGCGTAGAGGGTCATGCCGAGACGCCCTGCAGGGCCCGCGGCGCGGCCCCGGCGAAGCCGTACGTGCCGGCCGTTGCGGGACGCCCAGGCGCCGACCGCGCGTGCGGGGCGGCTCGGGGGGCCGCCACCCGGCCGACTGCCCGGAGGCGGGCGCCGGATCGCGACGCAGGGGATGGCGGGCCGGGCGGGCAGGGGAGGGGCGGGCTGATCATCGGCATCCTCGGGGGGGGCTGTACGGCGGCGCGGGGCTGGCATGGCCGGCCGGTTTCCCGACCGTGCTGCGGGGCGGGATCGGTCACCGGCCGGTGCTGCCGGGCCCGGTCGGCTCGCTTGGGGCGTGCAGGGCGGCCCAGGCCATGGCCGCGATGTCCGGGGCGAGGGGCGCGAGCGGTCCTGTCAGGCAATCGTAGAGGCGCCCGGTGGCAGGCTGCAGCACGAGGCCCACCACGGCGAGAGCCGCGAGGTCCGGGTCGCGCTGGGGGATGTCGCCAGCCGCGATCGCCGCCTCGATCATCAGGCGGATGACGGCGACCGGGTGGGCCCCGCTTGGCAGGAGGCCGGCCAGGTGGTCGTGCTGGCGCAGGACCAGGAAGCGGAAGCGTTCCTGGTCCTCGTCATGCAGCCGCAGCACGGCCTCGACCGTCGCTTCCAGGCGCTCCCGGAAGGAGGCGCCGGCGGGCGCCGCCGCGGCGATCCTGGCGGTGTAGTCGGCGAAGCCGTTCGCGAACAGGGTGGCGACCAGCGCATCCTTGCTGCCGAAATGGGACAGCACGCCGGGGCCGGACATGCCGCAAGCCAAGCCAATGTCGCGCACGGAGACGGCATCGACGCCGCGCTCCCCGAAAAGGCGCATGGCGCAGGCCGTGACCTGTTGGCGCTTGCTCTCATAGCGGGCCATGCCCCTACTTTCTTACTTATCGATAACTAACAATCCCAGATGGGGAACGGGGTGTCAAGGACGGCTTTTTCTCCCGTCGGCGAGGCATGAACCGGCGACAGGCGGGATGCCGTGCCGCGAAGCCGGCGCCGTGCCCGCCACCCTTTCCTTTTCACCGGCAGGCGTTACCGTCGTTCCCGCTCCAACCAGGGGATCGCGTGACACACACTCCGGATGCAGACCGCCGGTCGCTGGACGAGTCCTCGGTCGAGGAGCTGGATGCGGCACTGCGGATCTACCGGCGCCTGCCGCTGGAGCTGCTGGGCTTTCTCGTGCTGCTGCCTGTCGTGGGCATCGGCCTGTCTCAACTGAGCACCGCGCTGTCGCCGCCCTACGGCGTGTACATCCTGGGCCAAGGGCTGCTGACCTGGGGCCTGCTGGCGATGATCGGCCTGCTGCTGGGCCTATTCTGGTGGCACGGCCGGCAGGTGGGGCGGCTGCTGAACGAGCCGGCCCTGGTCGCATCCCCCATCGGCGGGCTGCTGGCCGGCACCAGCATCATCGCGGAGAAGGCGATCAGGATGGACATGGAGTGGAGCGGCTTCTACGGACCGCTCAGGCCCCGGCGTACCATAAAGCCAGCCTGAGAACGGCGCAGCGCCAGCCGGCGCGGGGTTCCGCCTGCCCGCGGCCCGGGCCGGGCGTGTCCTGGCACAGCGGGTGCCTACCGGTGGTCCGGCCCATCCGCCAACCATCGCGGTCCACGCCGTGGCGAAGGACAGGCGGAGCGGCGGCGATGTCGCGTAGGACGATCATCACGTTTCAGCCAATGCGCGTCAGCGGAGCTTGCCGGCCGGCGCCAGGGCAGGGCTTGTTTCGTGCCGGCCCGCCGGGCCATCGAATCCGAACCGACTGAAAGTACCAGCCCATGATCTCAAGACGCCTTCTGGTCGCATCCACGATGGCCCTGCCGCTGCTGCCGGGACTGGCCCATGCGCAGGCGCAGCTGGGGCTGGCGGAGCGGCGCGCCATCGCCGTCTATCGGCAGGACAAGTGGCCGACGATCGAGCAAGGCATCCAGCAGGCTGCGGGCTTCGCGGTGCCGGTCGAGGTGGAATGGGACCAGCTCACCATTCCGGGCGATGCCGCGCACTACGCCGACGACGCATTCTTCGGCAAAACGATCTTCGAGCCACTGACCACCGCGCTTCGCGGCATCACCCGCGACGAGATGGGGCGCGACGCGCTGCGCGCGAAGCTGCAGCGTATCCACATCCGTTATGACGAGAAGACTGTTCCAGCCTCGAACTATCCGAACGGGCTGGCCTTCGCCAATGGCGTGCTCGACATCAACTGGCGCCCGTTCTCCAACGTGCATGATCTGCAGCCGCGCATCGAGGCGCTGACGCAGCTTCTGGAAAAGAGCCTCTGATCTCGAGGCCCGGGCCGGCCGCGCGGTGCCGGCGGGGGCACCCGGCTAGTCGTCACGGCAGCCCCGGCGGTGTGTCCGGGGCCAGCTCCGTGCTCCGGACCCAACCAGTCGCCGGTTTGTCCCCGGACTCGAAGCGCACCCTAGTCTATCTGGCGCGGCGATCCAGCACAGCCACCACGTCGTCGCGGATCACGGAGGGCGAGCGGCGAGCCAATACTTCCGGCGCGGGCTGCAGCACCGCCTGTTCCGCCGTGACCAGGGTGGCACCGATCCAGTCTTCACCCAGCTGCGCCAGACGGGCCCGGTAAGGTTGCCGCACCATGTCACCGGTGCTCATCAGGCAGCCATCCTGGTTGTCGCGCAGGAACAAGGATACGCCGCCGCCCTCGAAGGATAGGTTCCCGGCGATGGTGCCACCGCCGGGATACCAGGTGGTGACGATGGCCCGACCGTCCTGCAGGCTGCCTTGCAGCAGGAAGATGCAGTTGAACTGCGGCGCCGTACCGGTGCCGTTGCCGGCCCGCGTTTCCGAGAATACCCCGCTGACCCTGCCGTCCTGAATCGCCAGCGTCAGGCTGTCATAGCGGCCGGACGTCGGCGTGACGGGTGGCCCCGCCTGGACGGACGGCGGCCATGTCACTAGCAGAGCCAGCAGCATCACAGCAGGAAGCTTCACGGGCTGCATCGTCATGGACCCCGTGTGTTTGAGCGCGGTTTCGCGCTGCATGGCGGTCCCGCGGGCTGCGCCCTTGCCGCCGCGCTGCGGCACGACCGGCGACGTCGTGGCGTCGGCATTCTGGCAAGCTCATCCCAGCAGACTGCCGACTGGCGGGCCAAAGCCGGTCCAGGCCGTCATGGGGCGCACGGGGGCGTGGCGCCGGATGTCCCGGCCTGGCGTCCGCGGGGAACTGGCAAGGTACGATCCCATCACCTGGGGGTGCCAGGGTCCGCAGCACGCTTCAGGTAAGCCTCGCCGTCGATCAGCAGAACGCTGTCGCTGCCGGGGTCCGGCTGCAACAAGCCATGGCTTTCGCGTGCACCATCATCACCCTCCAGCAAGAGTTGGTAGCCTTCCAGCTGATAGGCGCCCGTGGTGATGGAGGTAGTCCTGCCCTGGCGGATATCGAGCGTCTCCACCTCGCGACGGAAGCGGCCATCGGTCCCGAGTGTGAGCTGCTGCTCCACGGAGCCCTCGGAAGAGACAGTGCCACCTGTCCAGCTACCTTGCAGCGTCGCGCCGGCCGGCGGTACGGCGGCGGCGGTCAGGGCTGTGCCATCGATCCGCAGCGCCGCATCCTGGCGCAGGAAAGGCAGATCGCGCACCTCCACCAACCCGTAGCGCGCAGCGCCGTCGCGCAGACGGATGCGGTCCGGCGATCGCAGCCAGCCGCCGCCGAGTAGGCTGTAGGTGCCACAATCAGCCGGCCGCACGCGGCAATGGGCCGCGACCCCGCCGTCGCCAGCCGGCGCCACCCGGCTGAACAAGCCGGAGCGGTCGAACAACAGCACCCAGATGTCCGCCAGCACCTCCGTGTCGCCTTCGCCGTTAGGGCGATGGACGAAGCGCAAGCCGGTGAAGGCGCCGTTCAGGCCACCGGCATCCTCGGGCGGGACAGGGGCCGGCACGTCCGAACCTGGCCTGACGGACCGCACCGCCAGATCAAACGCGTCTCTGGCCATCAGCGCGCGTCGGGGGGCCAGCGCTCGGCCTTGCAGCAGCAGCACGACGCGGCTAACGCCGTCGTCCATTGCGACGGCGTCCAACACGCCCTCGCTGCCTGCCCGCCGTTCGAAGGCGAGGCGATGCCCGCCGGCGGTCACGCCCGCGCCCCGCGCGTCCGGCGGCGACGCGGCGCCGGGCATGCCGGCCAGGATGCGCGTCAGGGCGGCTTCCAGGCTTTCCTCGCGCGGCAGCGGGCCGGACGCCAGGATCGCCGCGTGGCCCTGCTCGAAGTCGCGCCCGGCCTGTTTCATGCCGGCTACCGCGGCGGCTTCCGGCATCCAGCCGGAGGGCCACCGGAACGGCAGCTCCTCGGCCGCCCAGGCCGGCGCGGTCGCCACGGCCGCTAACCAGAGGATGACACCGCATGCCCGGGCGGCCCTGGCCCGGAACGGCGCGGCGAGCCGGTGCGGCATGGAAACCCACATCAGGCAGGGCAGCGAGACAGGAAATCGGTGCCGGACATGCCCGAAGCTTACCGCCCGGCGGCCGATGCGTCACCTGCCGCCGCCAAGCCTCGGCGCCCGGGCCGGTCAGGATCAGGGATCATGTCGCCGCCGACAGAATGTGGCATGCACCAGGTGCAGACGGCCCAGGGCCGCCGCCGCCTACCCGGCCAGGATGGCCGCCGGTATCTGCCAGCCTGTCGCATAACTGGCTTGAGGGCGAGGATGAGCTGCCGGTGGTGTCGCGCCGTCCCTCCTACTGCCCCCACTGCTGCTGCTGGTCAGCTGGCTGTTGCTGCGGCAAGTGATCGAACTAGGTCTGACAGAGGGCCGGGTGGTGGGGCTAGCCTTCCCGGCGGTGCTGGCCGTCAACGTCGTCGCCTACCCCACTGCCACCGCGCGGCCGGGGTCGCGATTGCTAGAGCGGGCCAACATCGCGGCGGTGGTGCTGGCACTGCCGGTGCTTGCCGCGCTGAACTGCCTCTAGCGGACCCCGCGGCTGGATGCACGCAGCCAAACGACCCACCTGCTGCACGGCGATGTGTCGGCCGACAAGTTCGACTTCGATCGCCTCGGCCGATTGGGGCACGACGGGCGGCAGACCCTGGCAACGTTGCTCGATTACCCGGACCCGGAGATCGCTCTCCGCGCTGGCCAAGCCGCTCAGCATGTGGAAGGAACGGCGGTGGAGCATTTCGGTACCCTGCCAGAAACCACGCAGCTGCGCGCCGTGCCGGCCGGCGCGGTGCTGCCGCCCGGCCTCATTGAGCACTGAGCAGGCGCGGCCGGAATGCCTGGACGTAGAATGCCTCGCCCGCGCCCAGCCGCCTCCGCTACCAGAACTCGACCTCGGCGGCGTGCTATTCTGCTAGGCACTGCTGCAGGAGGACCCTTGTCGTTAAGGAACTCTTTCGAGCTTCCCCTGTCTGACGGTCCGATAGGATTTGTCTATGCCGGCGTGATAGTGGCGTAGGCCGGCAGTGATGCGGGCACAGAAAAGCCATGTTGATCAGCTTCGTCTCGCAACGGCCTGAGCCCCTGTCCCGATAATCTTGCAGCAATGCGCATTGCTATCTGGCCAGGCGGCTGAGCCATGAGGGGACACGATAGCCTCTCACGTTTGCCCTCCTCCACTGCTTTTGGAGAAAATCTGCCACAGCATCGATGATGAAACCGACCTCGCCCGCACGCCTTTTTCTGCAAGCCTCACCGATGGGAAACGATTCATGTGCAAAAAAATCCGCAGTTCTACAACGTTGAATGCCCTGTCGCTCTTCGCGGCTCTTCTCATGACGCCTGCCATGGCAACTGCTGCTGGACCATCGGAGACGGCCACGGCCCCGAAGGCCGCAACCAGGCCGGCGGAGGCCACCGATTGCGATCAGCTGGCTCAGCCGCCGCGAGCCAGCATGGGCAACCTGCCGGCACTCGTGGACGGGGTCAGTTATGCCGACCTGCGCTGGCCCGCCGCCCGGGCCGCTTGTGCCCGCGCCATGGAGGAGGCACCCGGTGAGGTTCGCTTCGTCGCCTTCGCCGGTCGTGCGGCGGATAAGGGCGGTGACGCCAGCGCCGCAGCCCGCTTCTACCGCGCGGCGGCGGACGAGGGCTACGCGCTGGCTCAGGTGAACCTGGGCGTCATGCTGGAAAGTGGCGAGGGCGGCCTTCGCCGCAACGATGCCGAAGCGGCACGGCTCTACCGCCTCGCGGCGGACCAGGACTTCCCGGCGGGGCAGGCCAGCCTCGGTACCTTCCTCCTCGCCGGCCGTGGTGGGGTGCGGCGGGACGAAGCAGAAGCTGTTCGCTTGTGGCGGATGGCCGCAGATGCCGGCAATGCCCAGGCGCAGAACAACCTTGGCAAGCTCTATGCCGAGGGACGCGGCGGACTGCGGCGCGACATGAATGAGGCGACCCGGCTGTGGCGGCTGGCTGCGGAAGGCGGGGTTGCCGAGGCTCGCAATAACCTTCGCCGGGCGGGACGGAGCTAACCCCGGCATGGGGGCACAGCTCGCAGCGATCCGCAGCAACGCCGGCCAAGGTGCGACAACTGTGCCGGAGGTTGGGAGAACCACTGCGAAAGGTCGGCCGAATGCTTCGTAGCTTTCTAGCATTTGTTCTGGGCTTGCTGCGGTGGGCGCTTTGGATCCTTTGCGTCCTATTGATCCTGCCCTTGCTGCTAAGCGTTCCAGGCCGGCCGGCGTGGTGGGAGTTCGCTCTCTACATCGCTACGCTGGGCGCGGTGGTGGGCTACGCCCTGCTATTCTTGCCGCTCAGCCTCATAGCGTATCGGGCTAGGCGGCAGGGAGCCGCAGGCGCTCTGATATCGAGCCGCCGGACCATCGGTGTTTTAGCCACCGCCGCGATCATCACCCTGGCCACTGCTTTCGGGCAGCAGAAGCTTCGCGAAGCCGCACGTCCGGCGCTCACAGCGCAGGAATACGCCATCAACGCGCTTTCCAACGCGATCCTCCACGAGGATACCGGGTGGCTACGGCGCTTGGTGGCGGACGGTGTCGACGTCGATCAGCCAATCTCCCTTGGTTCGACGGCGGCGGTGTTCGCAGCACAATCTGAATCCTGGCCGGTTGTCCTATTTTTATTGGAGCACGGCGCTGATCCGGATCGTGCCGACGACCGTGGTGATACGGTGCGAACATTGGCCGATGGCGGCAAAGCTCGCCCACGTGATCCTCAGTCCGCGACGGCCCTGGCATCCGTCCGCGCTATGCTAAATCAGCGGTAGCCAGAGCTGTTGCGGCATTGCAGGCAGACAGGACCGCGATCAAGCGTTTGCATCGATGCGGGTCAGTCAACGCTTCTCCGTCTCTAGCCTCTCTACCGCCGGCAATCCGTGCCCAGGAGCACCGCCCAGGCCGGCTCTAGTATTGCGTCCGAGGGGGCTTCCGCCCGGGTCCGCAGCACCAGACGAAGCACGGCGGCGTCGCAGGGACGCTCCGCCGTCAGCGTGACTTCCTCACCGCCAGAGCCGCCGTCCCCACGGTCCAGACGGTAGCGCGAGACGATACCGTCAGCCCGGCGCACCTGCGGCAACCCGGCAGCAGGGGTGGCGATAGGTTGGATCGTCAACGTCATGTCGTAAGCAGCCCGTTGTGCCACCAGCGGACGTAGCAGAAGGCCGCGGCGTATAGGCCCAGTGCCGAAGCCCTCGGGCACCGGAACGGACAGGATGCGGTCCTCTACGGCCACCTGGGTGCGAGGCAAATCATGCCCCGTCGCCCATGCCGGCATGAAGGCAATGATGGCCAGGGCACCAGCCAAGTAACTCCTATGACAGCTCGCAGCAGTCGCTTGATGCGACTGCGATAGTCTAGGATGGCCAGCGCACTGGGTACTAACAATGTCCCGACATGAAATCAGTTGGTTGTTTCGACCATGTCTCACCCGCGCCAGTCTCTCAAAACGTTCCACATCAGAGCGGCCCCGACCAAGGTCATCAATCCTGTCAGCAGGAGCATTCCATATACGACGCCTCGCGACCCATAGTGTTGGTAGAGCCAGCCGCTTCGCTCAACAGCCTGAGCCGGTGCATCAAGCCGGCGGAGACTGGTCACAAAGCCAACGATCCCCACGACAAGCACGCCGACAGCTCGGATCAGGCGGATCGTGATTGTCGTATCATTCCAGGCCATCGGTGATCTCCAAGCCATGTGACAGGTGGTTGCAGCATAGGTTGGAAGATCACCGCAACCGGGATCACTACCTAAGGAAGGGGACGAACCGCGTTGGCATACTAATCTTACACCTCCCCATCCCGTGGTCGTGGCTAATGGTACCAAGTCGTTGCGTGGTCTGCTTGACCGGTAGGCGACGCCGCAGGACAAATTCCGGAACGAATGGAGAGGGTGAAGGCGATGCGAGCAGCGCGAATCCGGACCGCCGGGTTTTTGGTCGTTTTGCTGACCGGTCTCGCGGCAGGGGGTGTTGCAGCGCAGGCACCGGACCAAGCCACGCCCCCCTCGGGCCAACGGGCTGCGGTTCGGGACCGGGCCGGCTTGATCATGACCCATGCCGAGGCACGCCGGCGCCTGCCGAACACCGTGTCGGACGCAGGCGTCGCCATCGAGGTGCATGGTCGCGACCTGCGCAGCACGGCGACGCAGCTTGGTCGGCAGGCACAAGCACTGCTTGGCTATTTGCGGGCGCAGAACGTCGAGCGACTGCGCACGGAGGGCACAACCTTCGAGCCTGAAATTCAGGAGTTACGTGGCCAGCCCGATCGCATCAAAGGCTACACCGGCCGGATTACCGTCTCGTTCCGGACCAACCCGGATCAGCTTCCTTTCGTGTTGGCCGGCAGTCTGGAGAATGGCGCGACCGCACTCGGGCAGTTCGGCTCCTCGCCGCGGGAGGAAGAGGTCGAAGTGGCGCGGCGCGACATGGTGGAGGAGGCGGCTCGGGTGGCGGTGGGCCAGGCGCGGGCGATTGCGGACACGGTGGGCCAGCGCGTGGCTGGCATCGAGCTCGTCGAGGTCGATCCCCTTCCGCGCGTCGAGGCTGGCCTGCCGATGGAGGGGTACCGTATGGATCGCGCCGCGCGTCCTGCTCCACCCATCGCGGCGATCGCATCGGCGGCCGGCGACTCCTCCCTCTCGGTTACGGTGGTGATGACCGTGCGCGTGGCGCCGCCGGGATAGCGGCCAAGGGATATGTCCCTGGGCTGGAACAGGGCTTCCGCATCGGCAGCGCGCAGGACGCCATGCCAATGTGGCATTTCTCGTCCGGTTTGCAGTACAATGCGAAGGTTCCGGGAAACGCGGCATCATCGATGCCACGGCCCCGCGCCTGACAACCGGTTAGCCGAAGTCGAGATCCTCATCCATCCGGCGGTTCAGCGCCTTCGCTGGCTTCATCCAGTTTGTCCCGACGATGCAGGCTGGCGTGGCAGGGGCAACGCTTTCCTCGGCTCCTTTACCACCAGCGCTGGCACATCGAGAGCGGCTTCAGCCAACACAAGCGCCGCCTCGGTTCAGCGCTGACCGCGCGAGGACATTAGGCGCAGCGCCGCGAACTCATCCTGCGTGTCCTCACACACAACCTCATTCTCCTCGCTGCAACCGTATGAGCTTTTCAACAGAGCAAAGCGGGCTTTAAGAGACCTTCAGGAATTTTTGGGGATGGCATGGAGAAACCTCTACCCCCTTTGTTTGGGGTATGGGGGGTTAGGGGGCGGGCTGAAGTGGCGGGGTTCAGCGAGGGCGTCAGTCCTCCTGTTGATCAAGCAACTCGGCCCATTGAGAGATGGGACATAGACCCGCTTCACGGGCCAGCATTGGTGTCAGCCAATGCCTTGTGCTTGCCTACATCCTCCCCGGTGGAACGCTGTAGTCCCTGGGGGTCCTTGTCCTGACCCTATAGGAAGGAACATGTCCATCGTCCCCACCCGCGCTGCCCGGTTGCTTCCCGACCTGCCGGGCTGGACCTCACCAGAGCCGGCCTGGGACAGCCACAGTGAGCACGGAACCCTCCTGCGCCGGGTCTACACCCGGGGCCGCGCTGAAGCGGCCGTCGAGCTGATGGGCGGGCCGTGGGCGGCGGATATTGTCGCGCAACAGGTGAACGTCCCCCTGGATGACGAGGCCGGGTGGGGCGGATCGCGAAGCTGGTTGCTACGAGGCTGTCGGACCCACCTCGTCGGAACCGGGCGCGGCGGTGTGCACAGCCTGAGCATCGTGCTGCGCGGCGGGCCAGGGGATCTGCACGGCAGCGTTCGGCTATCGATCAGCGGCAGGCACCTGCGGGCGGCGGACGCGGAGGCCATAGCTCTGATGTTCGACTGGGAGGCGATGGTGGCGGCGCTGGATGGCCCACCGCCCGACCCGGCGCGCGTTGCCACGGCCTCGTGCCCGCCGCCGGAACCTGTGGAGGCGCCACACAAGGGCGAACCGGTGCTGTGGCCGATGATACCCACGCTCGCCTCGATGGAACGGTTGAAGCGGCTGCAGCGGCGACGGCCGCCGCGCTTCGTCATCGTCAACGAAGCGTCGATCTGGGAGGCCCTGTCCTCAGCGGCCGAGGGGCCCCCGGGCCAGGACGTGACGGCTCAGGACGCGGCGCGCTTCGCGGCCATGCCGATGCCGGTGCTGGCGATTACGGATCCTAGCTTCGCACCCGACCTCATCTGGGTCGGGCTGCACTTCGCCTCGGCACGGCTGCGCGAGGCGCTTGGCCTCGGGCCGGACGTAGTCGAGTATCGCGCGGTGGACGCCTCCGGCAGCGCGGCGGCGGCGCAGGCAGCGGACTACCAGGTGTTCCGGGTGGTGCGAGAAGCCGACCCGGTGGACCTCGCCCGCATGTACGGGCACGAGCCAGACCGCGGGGCAGACGGCCGCCCGACGACCGCCTGGCTGCTGTCCGTTCATGGCCCGCATGCTCCGCCGCGGCAGACAGTGTGGCGCGAGGGCTTCGTCGCGCCGGCACCGCTCTTTCGTGACGCATCCGGACGGCTGATGGCCACGGAGGCGCTGGCGGAGCGCGTGATGCGGGCGAGGCTCGCGGATGTGGCGTTCCAAGATGTGGTGAGCAAGGCATCGCTGCGAGACCTGGCCTTCCGGACGCTGCGGTGATGTTGTCGAGGAACCCATGGATGCGGCTGGCCGTCACAGCGGCCGCGACGCTGGTGCTGCTGCTGCTCGACTATGTCCTTCTGGCTGCGATGTTTCTCTACCGCCCGGGCGGGGCGGAACTCCTCGCGGGTGTCATGCTGATCGGAGCACTGGCGGCCGTGCTGCTGCGCAGGCGGTGGCTGATCATTGCCGCGCAGAACGTGGTGACCGCCGTGACCGTCCTGCGCCTGCTGCAATGGGAGGGGCCCGAGCAGGCGAAGGATCTCATCGGGCCCATCGTTTTCGTTCTGCTGCTGGCGTTCGGCAATGCCCTGGCCTGGCTCGTCGCTCGTGCCATTCCAACCCGCCAGCATACCCCGTCGCCAGCACAAGGGCCTTAACAGACCTCCAGGAATTTTGGCGGGGTGGCATAGACTAACCCCCACCCCCCCCTTCCATTGAGGCATGGGGGGGGTGGCCCTCAGCGGTAGGCTTGTGTGTAGCTCCGCGAGCCTGTCGTATTCCTTGCGACGCGCCCCCCTCGCTGCCTAGGCTCAACAAGCCCGGTGCTGAGGGGATAGTGTCGTTCTTGGCCTGCTGGCGCAGCATGAGCAAAGGCTGCTGCGCGCCGGGCTTTCCTTGCGTCAACGCATCGGCTGTCCAGTCTCATTGCCGGGTTCACCGTTCGCGAGGTCTGCTGGAAACAGCGCTGCCATGACGAACTGGGCTCAGTATCGCCTGCAAGACACACGGCTGCTGTGCACTTGGTGTCCGAGACACCACGCGTATCTCCATGTCTTAGGCATACCGATGTTGCCTTACTGCTTGATCATGATGTATTAACGTTTCTACAAATCTTGATGGACTAGTGTGATGTCGATCACCACGCTGTCGAGCCGCGAGTTTAATCAGGACACCAGCCGCGCCAAGAAGGCCGCTGCCGAGGGCCCGGTGATCATCACCGACCGCGGCAGACCGGCGCATGTGCTGCTCAGCTTCAAAGATTACCAGCGCCTCAGCGGCGGCCATCGCAGCATCGCCGATGCCCTGGCGATGCCGGACGGTGAGGACATCGCCTTCGAGCCGCCGCGCGCTGTCCTGGGCAGCCGTCCCGCTGACCTCTCCTGATGCTGCTGCTCGACACCAACGTCGTCTCCGAGCTGCGCAAGATCCGCAGCGGCAAGGCGAACCCAAAGGTGGCCGGCTGGGCTGACAGCGTCGAGACCGGCAGCCTCTACCTCTCGGCCATCACCCTCCTCGAACTCGAGCTGGGCGTGCTGCAAGTTGAACGCCGTGATGCCCGGCAGGGCAGCGTGCTGCGCGCCTGGCTGGAGCAGCAGGTGCTGCCGGCCTTTGCCGGGCGGGTGCTGCCGGTCGACACCGCGGTCGCCCGGCGCTGTGCCCGGCTGCATGTGCCAGATCCGCGCGCCGAACG
>Ga0265798_10005628_pt1 | contig 16726 bp, 13 predicted proteins | sample P3T30metagenome_FD_192430 | JGI IMG/M metagenome (GOLD analysis project Ga0265798, IMG submission 192430) | Plant litter microbial communities from East Loma Ridge, Irvine, California - P3 T30 | ecosystem: Environmental > Terrestrial > Plant litter > Unclassified | place: USA: California... | reverse complement strand
ACGTGCAGCTTTTTTAGACAAGTATTCCGAGTGCAGAGGCAATACCTGTAGTAATTCGGGGCGTAGCTCAGCCTGGTAGAGTACTGCGTTCGGGACGCAGGAGTCGGAGGTTCGAATCCTCTCGCCCCGACCAATTCGTTGGTCAGATCGCGTAGTCGTTCATACGCTGGTCAGATGTCCTTGTACCGACAAGGACGAGAAAAAGCACCGCATCAACATGCGGTGCTTTTTTGTTTTGGGCGACGAGTTTTGATGCGCTTGGTCTTGGCGACTGCCGCAAACATTGCGGTGGCCATGCACCCGCATAGTATTGCCTCGCACTCGTACCCCGCGCGCCAAGCCAAGCACCTGGCAGCCAGCACTTGGTGCTGGGCAATCGGCACCCAGCGCCTGGCACCCCGGCACCCGGCACCCGGCACCCGGCACCCCAGCACCCCAGCACCCAGCACCCAGTACCCAGTACCCAGTACCCAGTACCCAGTACCCAATACCCAGTACCCAGCGCGCAGCACCTCGCCCGTTCGGATGCCTTGTCTAGCTGGCGTGGTTGATGTTCTGTCGAATTTCAACGGCGCACTTGATACCTCCGCGCTTTGCGCACTTGGCATCGCCGTGTGATGGTCCGCTGCCCATCGGTGTTGGGCGACCAAGGCGCGCATTGCAAGACGTCTTCTGGCGAATCCCGGCACTCGCATGCCTCACGCATCGCGTATCCCTCCGTGCATCCGCCGCTCAGCGTGTTTGCGTCCACGTATTTCGTGCCCACATGCCTCATTGATGTCTGGCCTGCACGCCGAGCGCTCGTCTTCAAAAATAAATGATCACTGACTTCTATTTATTAAATGTCAGTTGTCATCTATTATTTCGGTATTGATGATCCAAGCAGGAACCGCCATGCCTCGCGTATCGAAAGTCCAGGCCGCCCAGAACCGGGACACTATCCTCGATGTCTCCGCGCGTTTGTTCCGGGAGCGTGGCATCGGTGGGGTCAGCGTGGCGGACCTGATGGCCGATGCCGGCCTGACGCATGGCGGTTTCTATGGACACTTCGATTCCAAGGAAGCCTTGGCCGCCGAGGCCTGCGCCCGCGCTTTTACCCAAAGTGCCGAGCGGCGCCAAGCGCGCATTGATGCCTTGCCGGCAGACGCAGACGTCCCCCGCGCTTATGCCGCGATGTTCCTGGGCGAAAAAAATATCTGCTCGCCTGGTGATGGTTGCCCTGCCGTCGGCTTGGCCAGTGACATTGCGCGCCAGCCTGCCGACGCGCCTGCACGCGGCGTTTATGCCGAGGGCGTCGAAGGCATGCTGCAGGATTTGATGAGCATGGCCCCGGCCGCGAACCGCGCGGACGTGCTGCTGCGCCTGGCCACGCTCGTCGGTACGGTCACCCTGGCCAGGGCCACCGTCGGTCAGCCGATTTCGGATGAATTGCTTGCCGCCGTACGCACCGTACTGGCTGCGCCGCCTGAGAAAAGCGGCTGGGCAAGTTCGGTATTGCCGCCAAGCGGCTGAATGCAGCTTGGTGAAAGTCGAAGATCCAGGTGCTGGCGATCCCGGGTCAGTGATCCAAGGGTGGCGAACCAGAATTTGGCGCACCTTCAATGCGTGCTCCGATGTTTCTGACCCGATGTCACCGAGCCGACATCACTGATCCTGCGCCAGCCGCTGATCTGCAACCCATCCAGCACGCGCGGTGCCGCTTCCAGCACCTTGCTGCTCCCATGTTTCCGAAATGCCCCGGCGCGCCTGCGCATCCCACCTGTAGCGGAACCTCTTCACCATGTTTGCCCAACAGTTATCGAGCTGGCTCGCCAGCAGAAAGGTCCATTACGCGTGGATCATCGCGGCCACCACCTTCCTGACCATGCTGGTCACCTCGGCTGCGCTGGGCTTGCCTGGCGCGCTGTTGCAGCCGCTGCACCAGGAATTTGGCTGGACCACGGAAAGCATCTCGTCGGCGCTGGCTTTGCGATTCGTGCTGTTCGGCTTGCTCGGCCCCTTTGCCGCGATCTTCATGTCGCGATTCGGGGTGAGGGCGGTGGTGGTGACGGCACTCACCATGGTGGCCTCCGGCCTGGCGCTGGCCACCCTTGCCACCGAGCTGTGGCAATTATTCGTGTTGTGGGGCGTGGTGCTGGGGGTGGGTTCCGGCCTGACCGCGTTGGTGCTGGGCGCCGTGGTGGCCAGTCGGTGGTTCACCGCACGCCGCGGACTGGTGATCGGCATGCTGACGGCCAGCTCGGCAACCGGCCAACTGCTGTTCCTGCCGCTCGCCGCATGGTTGATCGAACATGCCGGCTGGCGCATGGCAGTCATCCCGGCCTTCATTGCTTGTGCGGTGGTTGGCGTGCTGGCCTGGTGTTTTCTTCGCAACCATCCGCAGGACGTCGGGCTGGTGTCCTTTGGCGAGCCCGTGCCCGATGTGATCACGCCGCCACCGGCACCGGCCGCCATGAGCCTGGCGACGCCGTTTGCCATCCTGCGCGAAGCAGGCCGCAGCCGCACCTTCTGGGTTTTGTTCGGCACTTTCTTTGTGTGCGGCCTGAGCACCAATGGATTGGTGCAGACCCACTTCATTTCGCTGTGCGGTGACTACGGGCTGGGTCCGGTACCTGCCGCCTCGGTGTTGGCCATGATCGGCGCATTCGACTTGGTCGGGACGATCTTGTCGGGCTGGTTGTCGGACCGCTATGACAATCGCAAGCTGCTGTTCTGGTATTACGGACTGCGCGGTCTGTCGCTGTTCTGGCTGCCGCACTCCGACTTCACGTTCTACGGACTGTCCTTGTTCGCAATGTTCTATGGCCTGGACTGGATCGCGACCGTGCCGCCCACCGTGCGCCTGGTTGGAACAACCTTCGGCAAAGAGCGTGCGGGCCTGGTATTTGGCTGGATCTTCGCCGCCCATCAGCTGGGCGCGGCCGTTGCCGCCTACGGAGCAGGCCTGTCTCGTACCGTCTTGCTCAGCTACACGCCGGCTTTGTACGCAGCGGGCGGTGCATGCCTGTTGGCCGCGATCGCGATCATTGCCGTACGTCCGGCTGCGGTACCGGTTTCAGGTGTCGTGAGTCCGGGTCGATCCTGATCGTCGGCGCCGGCGGGTGCTGGTGAACTTGGCTTGAAATCGGCGCTACGTGTCTGGCTTGATGCATCGACCGGGTGCGTCTACCAGCCAGGCGACCGAGCGGGTGACCAACCAGTGATCAATGCTGCGATCAAACGCCTGACCGTTAGGTGAAATTCGTCGGAAACAGGGACCGTCACGTACGGCCCTTTTTTATTGCGACCAAACACGGCTTGGTGAGTGTTTCGGCCTGGCGTGCAGCCAAGTATCACTGCCTCATGAACACCGCTGGCCTCGGCCACTGAAGCACTGATCGCCCAGCCGTGTGCAGGCAAGCTCATTAGGGTCTATACGGTCAGTCGTGTCGGCATCCGCCGTGGCTTGCTGCCCGTATATCCCCAAGAGCGTTACGGATCTGAGCCCATCGCGGGTCGGCCGTTGCGCCAGGGTTGGGGTCTGCGATGTGCGATGACGAAGCGCTCGGACAAGATCTCGGACAAGATCTCGGACAAACGCGGCGTGGCTGGAGGCAGCCCATGCAGACATTCCAGACGAAAAAAAAGCCACCCCGAAGGGTGACTTTTTTCGCTCTTAATCCGGCCATGCCGAAGCATGGCCCTAGACAACAGGCTTACGCCTGTCGTGGATTAGAACTTGTGACGCAGACCCACGCCGAATTGCTTGGTGGTCACGTCGTTGCTGACGTTGCCACGGCTCACGGCCAGGGTGTTTGCGCCGGTGGCGTTGACATTGTCAACAACCGACACGTACGTGTACAGGTTGGTACGCTTGCTCAGGTCGTAGGTGTAGCCGACTTGCCAGCCGTCCACGTCCCAATCGCTAGCACGCTTGTACGAACCGAACACCGAACCATTGCCAACCGGCACGGTCACGCCAAGCATGTAAGCCTTGGTGTTTTCGAAGCCAGCGCCTGCGATGCCGCCGGGAACGCCGGTCGTCAGGAAGTTCGAGCCGATGTTCTTTTGGTCAGCGAAAGCTGCGTGCAGCTTTGCAACGCCGAAGTCATACACGGCGCCCAATTGCCAGACCTTGGCGCTATCCACGCCACCAGCACCGTAGTTGACGGTGTCATACGAACCGGCAACCAGCAACGGGCCGTTCGAGTAACGCACTGCTGCGCCAGCCAGACGGTTGTTTTGGGTGCTGACGTTGGATTCGTTACCGTTGTTCTGGGCGCTGTAGTTGATACCAGCTTGGAAGCCACCGAAGTTCGGCGAGATGTACTTCAGGGTGTTGTCGGTACGGACGGTGTCCATTGCGACAAAGGTGTTGCCCAGGTTGGCGACGTTGAAGCCAGCGCCGAACGGGTCAACTGCACCGAAGAATTCCGAGGTGATGGTCACTTGACGACCGAAACGGACGTCACCGAAGCCGCCGCTCAGGCCAGCCCAGGATTGACGACCGAACAGGCGGCCGCCTTGCAGGGAGGTGCCGGTGCCTTGGTCGAAGCCGCTTTCCAGCAGGAAGGTGGCCTTCAGACCGCCGCCCAGGTCTTCGGCGCCTTGCAGGCCCCAACGCGAACCCGATTGGTTGCCGCTAGCCAGTTCGTTCAGCTTATTTTGGCCGTCGGTCTTGGTGTACACGTAGCCGACGTCGACGAGACCGTACAGGGTAACGCTGCTCTGAGCTTGGGCAGCGCTGGCGAAGCCAGCCAACAGGGCTGCAGCAAGGAGGGTCTTTTTCATTCAGGTTTCTCCGATGATTGTGAGAAGACTTGGCGCACCAAAAACAGTGGTCTTGCGAAACGGACACCGCTACAGCAGCGTCGAACCGTTCTTAGGGGCTGTCCCCGAACTTCCGTTTCGGGAAGCTTGGGCTATTGCATCAAAAATCAGGGCCGGGTGCCAAGCTTCTATTCGGTAAAGTGCTAGAAACACGATTTCTGTGTCTGTTCCGAACAACACTTCAGGCTTAGGCCCCGCTGCCGTTAATACGCTCATCCACTCGAATGAGCACGTGTTTCCCAGGGAAGAATTGCTATGAACCCCAGTACTCACACGTCACCCCTGCGCCGTACCGGTCTGCTCGACGCTTTGATCACCGAAGTTGATCGCGGCCTCCAAGTACTGAGCGGAGCGGTCCGGGCAAGTCGTCCAAACCCTGCGGGTCGGGCCGACGTCGGCATGGATGGCTCATTAACTTCAAATGAGCGCCGTCATGCCGCCGGGTTGATGAGAGTGAACCATGTCGGAGAGGTCTGCGCCCAGGCTTTGTATCGTGGACAGGCCGCAATGACGCAAAATCCCAACACCCGGGCATTGCTCGAGCATGCCGCAGCCGAGGAAATCGACCACCTCGGCTGGCTGTCCGAGCGCCTGGATGAACTGGGTTCGCGCCCCAGTCTGCTCAATCCGCTCTGGTATGCAGGGGCGTTTTCGCTGGGCTTGCTGGCGGGCCGGGTGGGCGATGCCGTCAGTCTGGGATTCATGGCCGAAACCGAACGTCAGGTCGAAGCCCACCTCGATACCCATCTGGAAGAACTGCCTGCCAATGATTTGCGTTCGCGCCGCATCGTCGCCCAGATGTCCGAGGACGAACGGGAGCATCGGCTCACCGCGCAAAAACACGGCGGGGTCGAATTGCCGGCGCCGGTGCGTGCCGGCATGCAGGCCAGCGCCAAGGTAATGACCACCACTGCGTACTACTTATAGGAAAAGCACCAATAGGCGTTGCCACCCCGCAACGAGGGGCAGGTTGAGCGCGCCGGACAAAAAGAAAGGACGCGCTGGCGTCCTTTCTTTTATCTGCAGGGCAGGGCGCTTTGGCCGGCCGGTCCGGACGCGGCTCTGTCGGCCAAGCTTCAAGACCAAACTTCAAAGCCAAGCTTCACGACCAGGCTTTAGGGCCACGCTTCCACGACCGACGTTCACGACCAAGCTTTGGGACCAGTCTTCCACGAGGCGGCTCGCACCATCTGCTTTCCATGATCGACTCCGCCGATCGGGCTTCGGCAATCAAGCTTCGACGATTTCCACCGACAGGGTCTGCTCGGCGGTGTGCGCCAGCATGGCTGAGGCCGAGCAATATTTCTCGTGCGAGAGTTTGACCGCGCGTTCCACCGCATCGGAAGGCAGCGACTTGCCGGTCACGGTGAAGGCGTAGTGAATCTTGGTGAAGACCTTCGGATCGGTCTCTGCGCGGTCAGCCACCAGTTTGACGCTGCAGCCCTGCACCGCATGGCGTCCGCGCTTGAGGATCAGCACCACGTCATAGGCGGTGCATGCGCCCGCGCCAGACAGCAGCATTTCCATGGGGCGCGGCGCCAGGTTGTGTCCGCCGCCTTCCGGGGCGCCATCCATCACGGCAACGTGTCCGCTGCCGGTGCGCGCCGTGAACAACATGCCTTGGGGGCCGCCCCAGTCGATCGTGGTTTCCATGCGCAGTCCCGCCCTGAGAAGAAAGAGCGGAAATCATAGCGCTGCCGACTGCGCTCGCGCTGCATTGCGTCAGTGGCTATTGGCGAAATGCGAGTTGTGTCGAAGTGTTGCACCAACACAGTGCGCTTTTTGTCGCTGACGCCAAAAAATACGCATTCAGGGAGCGGTCTTTATGGCTAAATCGATGATTCTTATGGGGTTTTCCACGGGTAGACAGTTATGCAACATTTCCGTGCGTTCATGCACCGAAATCTTGCGTCGCACAAAAACAGTCCCTATAATTCGTTCATCGAATGTCGCTTCAACGGTGACGCGATGAGCAGCTGGCTCGGTCCAAGACCTCCAGCAATGTTCAGCGCGATATAGCTGGTTCACCAGCTTCCCGGTTTGGCGCAGTCGTACTGAGTCTCCTCCACCCTCCTTTTTTGGTGGATTTAGCCCGAAGCGATTGCTCCGGGCTTTTTTTTGCCCAAAATTTGAAGCGGTTGGCTGACGGTTGCCCATTGGTGGGAAGCGCATATCCGCATTGGTGCCTGCATCGGGCCGAATCCCGCTATATCTATAGCTGTGCCGCCCCGGGCTCCATCCACATTCGTCCCGGCCAGCGCGCTTCATAGAGCGCAGCCGCGCACTGGCGCTGCATCTGCGCCACATCTTCCATCACTCGCGCACGTTCCTGCTCGCCCGTCCCGCGTGCTGCCTTGCTATTCGCTCTCCTGCGGGCTATATTCGAAGGCTTGACCGGATCTACACTCGCTGGGCAATGTCGGCTTTGAAGCAAATTCCACCTCGATGGTTTCCGTCTTGGTGGTTCTTCGTTTTTTTGCCGGTCTTGCCACTCCAATAAAGCGCAGGTGGATGCTGGACGGGTAATCAACCCCGGGAGGTCGGGCTTAAGACCAGGCTTGTGGTCTGTTCTTAACATCGGTTTTTCAGCTTGGGCTCTTTCGGGGGTGCGGGTTGGGAGGCAGGTAAGTCCGATCCTTTGCCGTCAGGTCTGTCGAAGAGGCAGGCCGGGCTATTACGTGTCAAGGCAGCAGGCCAACGCTTGTTGTCGGGCACGGTACCAACAGTTCGTCGTCCAGAGGAAATCCTCATGAAAACCTTCGTTGCGAAGCCGCATGAAGTGACGCGTGACTGGTACGTGATTGACGCCAAGGGCAAAGTCCTCGGTCGTGTGGCCAGCGAAGTCGCACACCGTCTGCGCGGAAAACACAAGCCGGAGTTCACGCCTCACGTTGATACGGGTGACTACATCGTCATCATCAACGCAGCCGATATCGTCGTTACCGGTAACAAGGCTAAAGACAAGCGTTACTACCGTCACTCGGGCTACCCGGGCGGTATTACCGAGACCACCTTCCAGAAAATGCAAGAGCGTTTTCCGGGTCGGGCAATGCAGAAGGCCGTGAAGGGCATGTTGCCCAAGGGCCCGCTGGGTTACGCCATGATCAAGAAGTTGAAGATCTACGCTGGGTCTGAACACCCGCACAGCGCGCAGCAGCCCAAGCTGCTCGACATCTGAGGAGCCGCGCATGATCGGTAACTGGAATTACGGAACCGGCCGCCGCAAGACTTCGGTGGCGCGTGTTTTCATGAAGAAGGGCTCGGGCCAGATCGTCGTCAACGGCAAGCCCGTCGACGAATATTTCGCTCGCGAAACCGGCCGCATGGTCGTGCGCCAGCCGCTCGACCTGACCTCGCACCTCGAATCGTTTGATTTCAAGATCAACGTTCATGGCGGCGGCGAAAGCGGCCAGGCAGGCGCAGTGCGCCACGGCATCACCCGTGCACTGATCGACTACGACGCTTCGCTCAAGTCGCAGCTGTCGCAAGCCGGTTTCGTTACGCGTGACGCTCGTGAAGTCGAACGTAAGAAGGTCGGCTTCCACAAGGCACGTCGTCGCAAGCAGTTCAGCAAGCGCTGATCGGCTCGGCGGTCTGGGGCGGTTCGCACCGTTCCCAGACACAAAACAAAAGGCCGCATTCAATGCGGCCTTTTGTTTTGCTGTCATGGCTTGGTGGTAAGGTTTCAGTCCACCTCTATGCGCACAGGATTGCCTGGGGCGCTTCTTTCAGACGGAGATCGCGGTGAGCAAGGAAAACGGACAGGGCAAGGTACGCGTCGGCATCGTCGGCGGAACGGGCTATACGGGCGTGGAATTGCTGCGCCTGTTGTCCCAACACCCCAATGCCGAACTCGTGGCGATCACTTCCCGAAAGGAAGACGGCCTGCCGGTTGCCGATATGTACCCGAGCCTGCGCGGCCACGTGGACATCGCGTTTTCCTCGCCCGACAAGGCTGAACTGAACAAATGCGATGTGGTGTTCTTCGCCACGCCGCACGGTGTGGCCATGGCCCAGGCCCAGGAGCTGGTCGACGCCGGTGTGAAGATCATCGACCTGGCTGCCGACTTCCGCCTGCAGGACATCGCCACGTTCGAGAAGTGGTACAAGATTCCGCACAACTGCCCGGACCTGCTGAAAGAAGCGGTCTACGGCCTGCCGGAAATCCGTCGCGAGGCCATCCGCAAGGCACGCATCGTGGGCAATCCGGGTTGCTATCCGACCACCGTGCAACTGGGCCTGCTGCCCTTGCTCGACGGCGGCAAGAAGCTGGTCGACAGCGCCAACCTGATCGCTAGCTGCGCCTCGGGCGTCAGCGGCGCCGGCCGCAAGGCCGAAGTCAGCCTGCTGTTCTCGGAAGCCAGCGACAACTTCAAGGCTTATGGTGTGGCCGGCCACCGTCACCACCCCGAAATCGTGGCGCAGTTGCAGGACCTGACCACCGAGCCGATTGGCCTGACCTTCGTGCCGCATCTGGTGCCGATGATTCGCGGCATGCATTCCACGTTGTTTGCCCGCATCCTGCCGGAAGCGCGCGATACCGACTTCCAGAAGCTGTTCGAAGACCGTTTCGCCAACGAGCCTTTCGTGGACGTGATGCCCGCAGGCAGCCTGCCGGAAACCCGTTCGGTGCGTGCATCCAACAGCTTGCGCATTGCCGTGCATCGGCCCGATGGCGGCGATCAGCTTGTAATTCTGGTGGTTCAGGACAATCTGATGAAGGGCGCAGCAGGCCAGGCCGTACAGTGCATGAACCTGATGTTCGGCCTGTCGGAAGACGCAGGCCTGCGCCACATCGCCGTCCTGCCCTGAGTTTGCCGGTGTGCATGCTTGGCTTACCCCTTGGGCGAGCAGGGTTGAATTTGCTAGTCAATAGCGGTTGAATGGAACTCTCGATCCATCGATCGCGTCCAATTTGATTGCGCGACCGGCGCCAGGCGGGTGATCTGCCCGCCGCCGTTGTTCGCCAGGAGTGCCAAATGAATGCAGCAGTAGAAAGTGTGAACTTCGACGCCCCTCCGATCCCGCTGGTCTTCACCGACTCGGCTGCCGGCAAGGTCAAGCAACTGATCGAAGAAGAAGGCAACCCGGAACTGAAGCTGCGCGTGTTCGTGCAGGGCGGCGGCTGTTCGGGCTTCCAGTACGGCTTCACCTTCGACGAAGTGGTCAATGACGACGACACCACGCTCGACAAGGATGGCGTCCAGCTGCTGATCGACCCGATGAGCTTCCAGTATCTGGCAGGCGCGGAAATCGATTACAAGGAAGACCTCGAAGGCGCACAGTTCGTGATCAAGAACCCGAACGCGTCTTCCACCTGCGGTTGCGGATCGTCGTTCTCGGTCTGAGTGCTGGCTCGGGTTCCGGCCCGAGGTTTTCGCCTGACGTTTTCGCATCATGTTATCTGCGGTCCTGACCTGTCGGGATCGCCAGTCTTATTTGGCCCGATACGTCTTGATGATGTGTTTGGCTGACCCAGGCGCCCTGGTGAGAACCAGGGCGCCTGCTTGTTTTTAAAAAAGGTTTTGCACCATGGCGCTCATCGCCCTGACTGAGATTCAACTCGCCTTCGGCCATGTGCCGCTGCTCAATCGCGCCGACGTGTCGATCGAGCCCGGCGAGCGTATCGGGCTGATCGGCCGCAACGGCACGGGCAAGTCTTCGCTGTTGCAGTTGATCGACGGACGCAACGTTCCGGACGATGGGTTGATCGCACGTCAGAACAACCTGCGTGTGACCACGGTGGAGCAAGAGCCGTCCTTCGAAGAGGGCGACACAGTGTTCGACGCCGTCTGCGGTGGCCTGGCCCAAGGGCGCGATCTGCTGCGCAGCTATCACCAGGTCACCCACGACCTGGCCGAGGCGCAAGGCGACGAATACGACGTGCTGATGGACAGGCTGATGTCGCTGCAGGGCGAGCTGGAAGCGGTCGACGGCTGGACGGTGCAGGCGCGCGTGGAAGCTACGATTTCCCGCCTGAACCTGCCGCCGGATGCCCCGATCGCCGGCCTGTCGGGCGGTACTCGCAAGCGTGTGGCCCTGGGCCGTGCGCTGCTGGGCGAGCCCGATCTGCTGCTGCTGGACGAGCCGACCAATCACCTCGACTTCGAAGCCATCACCTGGCTGGAAGAACTGCTGAAGGGCTTCTTGGGTTCCGTGTTGTTCGTGACCCACGATCGCCATTTCCTGGACGCTGTCGCCACCCGCATCATCGAACTCGACCGCGGCAAGCTGGTCAGCTTCCCGGGCAACTTCACGGCGTATCAACAGCGCAAGGCCGAACTGCTGGATGCCGAACGTCTGGAAAACGCGCGTTTCGACAAGCTGCTGGCCCAGGAAGAAATCTGGATCCGCAAGGGCGTGGAAGCGCGTCGTACCCGCAGCGTCAGCCGCATCAAGCGCCTGGAAGACATGCGTGGTGAACGCCGTGAACGCCGCAACCAGATGGGCAAGGTTGCCATCGACGTCGCCGAAGGCGCACGCTCGGGCAAGCTGGTGGCCGAACTCGAGAACGTGTCCAAGCACTTCGGCGAGCGCACGGTCATCCGCGATTACTCGACGACCGTGATGCGCGGCGACCGCATCGGCCTGATCGGCCCCAACGGTGCCGGCAAGACCACGCTGCTGAAGCTGATCCTGGGTCAGCTGGAACCGGATGCCGGTACTGTGCGCCTGGGCACCAACCAGTCGGTTGCCTACTTCGACCAGATGCGTTCGCAGCTCGATCCTGAATCTACTCTGGCAGACGTCATCAGCCCGGGTAGCGAATGGGTGGAAATCAACGGCCAGAAAAAGCACATCATGAGCTACCTGGGCGACTTCCTGTTCGCCCCCGAGCGTGCGCGTTCGCCGGTCCGTACCTTGTCCGGTGGCGAGCGTGCGCGCCTGCTGCTGGCGCGCTTGTTTGCCCGGCCTGCCAACGTGCTGGTGCTGGATGAGCCGACCAACGATCTGGATATCGAAACCCTGGAACTGCTGGAAGAACTGCTGCAGGACTATCCGGGCACCGTGTTCCTGGTCAGCCATGATCGCGCCTTCCTGGACAACGTCGTGACCCAGACCATCGCCTACGAAGGCGATGCACGCTGGCGCGACTACATCGGTGGTTATGAAGACTGGCTGGTGCAGCGTGGACGCAGTGCTGACAAGAGCATTCCCACGCGTCCGCTGACCGCATCGCCGTCGGCGGTGGCTGCAGCCGCCGCTGCGGCCCCTGCGCCCGCAGCGGTGGTGGCGCCGGTCAAGGCGCCGGCAGCTGCGCCCGCCCCGGCACCTGCACCTGCGGCAAAAAGCCGCCTCAGTTCCTGGGATGCCCGTGAACTGGCCGCCTTGCCTGACGAGATCGCCAAGCTGGAAGCCGAACAGGTCGCGCTGAGCGCACGCCTGGCCGATGGCGAGCTCTATCGCAGCAACCCGGCCGAAGTCGAGCGCATTCAGGCACGCGCGACGGAAATCGACGGCCTCTTGCTGAGCAAGATGGAGCGTTGGGAAGCCCTGGAAGCGAAGCAGTAATGCGTTTCTAGCGGTCCCGGTGCTGGCTGGGGCTGCACGATGGACGATAAAAAACTCACATGCGGCAACGCATGTGAGTTTTTTTTATTTCACGGTACCCGCGCCCAAGGGCTCAGGCGCCGAGCAAGGCGCTCACCCAGACTGGCGTTCAGAAGCGCCTGAATACCGGCGGCGAGCATTCCGCGATGGACGCCTTGCACTTCCCACCGGATGCCTGCTCGCACTTTCCCATTGCTCTTGTCAGCGCTTTATCCAGCGTCTCTGCAGAGGATATAACGCTGCCCTCGCCACCCCGTATCGGGTTCACGGCCGCAACGCACTGATTGCGGTAGGTAAACGTGACGGTGCAATTGGTATTGCCCAAAGCAGCGCAGTTCTTCATCGCCACTCTTTTTGCGTCGTCTTCTGACGCTTGTATCGAACTGACGCCGGCGTCACCGTGGGGCGTCGTGGCGATCGCGCCCCAGGTTTTCAGCCATTCGCCCGAGGGACGCGGCGGTGACGGGGGCATTTCACCGCCGGAGGCAGGGCTGGGGCCGCAGGTTGCGGCACCGGCAGGCGTACCCACCGGGCAAGCGGTCTGGGCGTTGACGGAAGTGCCGAATCCACATGCGATCAGCAGGGAAACCGCTGCGAGCCAGGCAAACGCTTTGCTGTGTGTCATCGATGATTCCCTGGATTCTTCCATCGCTGCAAAAGACAGACGTTTGCATGCGCAGCGCCTGTCTTTGCAGATGTGTTTATTGCTGCACCAATTCGACCCGTCGATTGCGTGCGCGACCCGCATCGGTCGTGTTGGTGCTCAGCGGGGCAAGGGATGCAACCCCCTTGGCGGTCATGCGTTGCGGGTCGATCTTCATGGCGGCCAGGGCCTTGACCACCGCCTCGGCGCGCCGAGTTGATAGATCAAGGTTGCCATTCAAGCCACCCACGTTGTCCGTGTGGCCGACAATATAGACACGCAAGGACGGGTTGGCTGCCAGCAGCTTGGCCATCTCTTCGAGGGAAGGCCGTGACTCCGGTTTTACGTCCGCCTTCGCCGTGTCGAAATAGACACCATAGACTGCAACCTTGCCGTCTGCGTCGATGCCTTTCTTCAGATCCGACGCGCTGAGCACGCTTACCTGTCCTGTGGCCATGGGTTTGCCCTCGACCACCTGCTCATAGGCGAGGACTCTTTTGTTGGCGGGGTCCTCCGCCACCCAGAGCAAGACGTGCACATCGCCGTCTGCGCCCGAGCGCTTGGTCACCAGATAGCGATTCTTGTCGTCGAAGCTGGCATTGAAACCGGTCGGCATCACCTTGCCGCTGTTGGCAAGAAAACCACCCATATCCCGACCGCAGGTTTGCGCAGCGCATTGGAAAACAACCTGGAAGTTGGCGCGACTCAGCGCCTGCTCATAGTTGCGCATGACTTCCAGCGCAGTCTTGTCGCCGTCGATGGCATAGCCGATCTGAGTGATCTTCCCCTCTACCTTGGCAACGTCGGCTGCGCCGATTGCCCCGCTGTCCGCAATGGGCTTGACGGGCAAGACGGCTTCATCGAAGGCGCTTGTCTTGTAGTCGAGGATCTTCGCGCCGCTGAAACGGGTCAGCAAAGGATGATCTTTTGCGCCTGCCACGTCTGCTGCCGCCGCGAGCGGGCTGGCGAGCACTGCATGAACGATCCACGTTGTGATGAGGGCACGTCGAATGGTCTGCATGAGCTGCTCCGAATGACGATATCGCGCGCCGCGGATGCCGACGCGCGGCGTGAATTCTAGGACTGCGCATCCGTGCTGCCTATCCGTCAACTGGACCAGAGATCACTTGCCCAGCGATGATCAGACGCCCGTATTTTACGCCGGGTGATATGCACCCAGCGTGCGCAGTCCTCGCGCACCCGTGACAGCAGGTAAATTGCCCGGGCGGCCGGCGACATGCATGGCGGCCAGCCAGGCGAAGGCCAGTGCTTCCATTTCGTTGGCCGGGACGCCCAGTGCGTCGGTGGCGCGTACCGGGATGCCCAGGCGGGCAGCCAGGTCGGCGATCAAGCTGCGGTTGTAGGCGCCACCACCGCACACCAGCAGTTCTTCGGTAGCGGGCGCGTGGCGTTTGACGGCGTCGGCAACCGTGCGCGCCGTCAGGCTGCACAGCGTGGCCTGCACATCGGCGATCGACAAGGGCGCGTGATTTTGTTGCCAAGTTTGCAGACGCTGATCCAGCCACGCCGCATTGAATCGGTCGCGCCCGGTGGATTTGGGCGGTGCAAGCGAAAACCAGGGTTCGCTGTCGATCAGGTAATCCAGCAGGCCTGGGTCCACACGGCCCTGTGCTGCCAGCGCGCCATCGGCATCAAAGGGGGCGCCGGTATGGCGTTCGCACCACATGTCCATGAACAGGTTGGCCGGGCCGGTATCGAAGCCGGTGACGGGCTGGCCGGGGACCAGCAGGCTGACGTTGGCAATGCCGCCCAGGTTCAGAATGGCGCGTGCACGCTCGCCGCCGAACAAGGCATGGTGAAAGGCCGGTACCAGCGGCGCACCGTGCCCGCCCGCCGCCACATCGCGGCTGCGCAAATCGGCCACCACGGCAATGCCGGTGAGTTCTGCAAGCTCGGCGGGGGCGTTCAACTGGATGGTGAAACCGGCTTCCGGGCGGTGGCGCACCGTCTGGCCGTGGGCGCCGATGGCGCGCACTTGGTGCGCATTCAGCTTGGCATCGGCCAGCAGCCTGGCCACCACCTTGGCATAGACCGCCACCAGCCCGCGTGCCGCCAGGGCCGCGCGTTCCAGTTCGTTGTCACCGGGAAGATTGAGCGCCGCCAGCTCGGTACGCAGCCCGGCGTCGAAGCCCAGGCTGGCCGATGCCAGCAATTCGGGTGGGCCATCGTCTGGAAAACGGGCCAATACCCCGTCCACGCCGTCCATGCTGGTGCCTGACATCAGGCCGATATAAAGCGGGGCTGTCGAGGCGATGGGCATAGGGAAGGGGGCAAAAGAAAAGATGCGCTCGGCAAAGATGCCGAGGCTGGGCAGTTCGACGGATATCACGGCCTGCGCGCAAAACAAAACGCCCATCCGGTGGGATGGGCGTCGGGCCGATCAGCGGGCTGCGGTGGCGACCGACATGCCGTTCTGATCGAACTGGCGCATCAGGCTGAGCTGATGCTCGAAGTTCGCGACGCCTTTGCGGAAGGCGACCAGGCCACGTGCATCCAGGGTGGGTGCTTCGGGCAGGGCGATCTTCATCGGGTCGACCTGTTCATTGGCAATGCGGAACTCATAGTGCAAATGCGGGCCGGTGGCGTAGCCGGTCGAGCCCACATAACCAATGGTCTGCGCTTGCGTGACCTTGTCGCCCTTCTTCAGGCCTTCGCCGAAGCGGCTCATGTGTGCGTAGGCCGTGGTGTAGTCACCGAAGTGTTTCACCACGACGATGTTGCCGTAGCCGTTCTGCACGCCGATGAAGTCGATCACGCCATCAGCCGTGGTGCGGATCGGTGTGCCGCTGGGGGCGCCGAAGTCCACGCCCTTGTGCGCGCGCCAGGTCTTCAGGATCGGGTGGAAGCGCATCGAGAAGCCCGAGGTGACCCGGGTGAATTCCAGCGGATTGCGCAGGAATCCCTTGCGCATGCTCTTGCCGGACAGGTCGTAGTAACCACCTGCCTGACCTGCTTCGCCGTCGTACCAGACTGCCTCGTAAGGCTTGCCGGCATTGATGAATTCAAGCGCCAGCACCTTGCCCGAACGCACGTAGGTGCCTTGGTGGGTAAAGGTTTCGTAGACCACGCGGAAACGGTCGCCGCGGCGAAGATCCTTGTGGAAATCGATGTCGCTGGAAAGAATTTCCGCCATTTGCGTGGCAACCGAGTCCGGAATGCCGGCAGCGTCGGTCGCGCCGAACAGCGAACTGCGGATTTCTGCCGTTGAAGCTTGTTCGTGGCGTTCGGTATCGATGGCCATGTCGCGCGCAACCAGGCCTTCCGGCGTGCGCTCGACGTGCAGCAGCTGGGTGACGACCTTGCCCTTGTCTTCCGCACCCGGGGTGTGGATATAGCGCAACCAGCGGATCTTGCCTTCCGCATCGGTCGACGCCTGGAAGAGGCGTCCCGGGTACAGCTGGAAAATGCTGCGGGCGCTCGGCGAGGCACGCAGGAATTGCTGCAGCTCGTTGTCGTCCACCCCCATGCGGGTCAGGATGGTGGCAACGGAGTCGCCACGCTGTACCCGTTCTTCACGAATGAATTCGGGAGCAGCCTCTTCCTGGAACGCCACTTGCTGAGTAAAGTCCGGTAGAGCCAACGACTCGACAATCTGTCGAGTGGGCAATGCGGCAACATCGTTAGCCATCGGGACGGTACCGATTGCAACGGTTGCCCCAAAAACGCCGAGAGCACCGGCGGAGATGAGTGCGCGCCTGCGAA
>Ga0265798_10005627_pt1 | contig 16727 bp, 13 predicted proteins | sample P3T30metagenome_FD_192430 | JGI IMG/M metagenome (GOLD analysis project Ga0265798, IMG submission 192430) | Plant litter microbial communities from East Loma Ridge, Irvine, California - P3 T30 | ecosystem: Environmental > Terrestrial > Plant litter > Unclassified | place: USA: California... | reverse complement strand
CAATGTCGACCTGGCCTACGGCCACGCGGTGCGCAAGGCGCGCCTGCACTTCTCACTCGGATTCACGTTCTGATGGATACACCTGAAAACACCCCGGCGCCGACGCCTGATCAACCCCAGACCAACCCACGCCGCTGGCCGCGCCGCGTCGCGATCGGCCTTGTTGCCACCGGCGTCATCGTCGGCGGCACGCTCTGGTACCTGGGCCGCGAAACCACCCTGCAGATGATCGCCCAGCGCGTCGCCAGCGCCACCGGCGGCAAGCTCACGCTCACGGGCGTGAGCGGCACCTTGTACGGCAAGATGCACATCGAACGCCTGATCTGGCGCACCGACGAGCAGGTCGTCACCGCCAACAAGATCGACATCGACTGGTCACCGGGCCAGGTGCTTTCGGGCGGCATCCTGATCGACCAGCTGTGGGCCGCCAGCGTGCGCATGCAGACGCTGAAGGAAACCGACGAGCCGTCCGTGCTCCCGACCAGCCTGGCCCCGCCATTCCGCATCGAAGTCGACGACGCTCGCCTCGCCAATATGACGATGGTGAACATCGGCGGCGCCGAAACGCGCATCGACAATATCCGCGTGCGCGCCAAGGGCGACAAGCGCAGCTGGGTCGTGCAGAACGCGACGGCCGCCACGCCATGGGGCCAGGTCGCCGCCAATGCCACTGTCGGCGCGGCCCGTCCCTTCAAGATCGACGCCACCGGCAGCCTGACGCAATCGCAGGCCAGCGCCGGCGCGCGCGCTGCGCAGTTGCAGATCAAGGTCGGCGGCGACATTCAAAACGCCACGCAGATCGACGCCACCGGCACTGCCGGTCGCGCCATCGGCGACGCCCACTTCACGCTCGCGCCGTACGCCGAGATCCCGCTGCGCGCGCTGCGCATCAATGGCCGCAACGTCGATCCGGGCTTCTTCAACCCTGCCCTGCCGACGGCCGACCTGACCTTTGCAGTGGTCGGCAAACTGGACGAACAACGCAATATCAGCGGCAGCGTCGACATCACGAATACGGGGCCGGAAGGCACGATCGACCAGCAACGCCTGCCGCTGCGCGCAGCGCGTGGGCAACTGGGCGGCAACCTGTCGGCGCTGAACGTCTCGAACGTGCTGCTCGACTTCGGCGCGGCCGGCAAATTCACCGGCACCGGCGGCGTGCAGCGCACCAAGGACGAAGAAGGCATCGGCACCGCGCGCTTTGCGCTGCACACCGACCGCTTCAACCTGCGCGAAGTGCATTCGGCCATGAAGCCGACGGCGATCAAGGGCGATATCGCGGTCACCAACGAAGCGACGCGCCAGACGCTCGAGGCGAACCTGATCGACGCCGGCCTGCGCCTGACGGCACTGGCCACGCTGGAAAACAATGTGGCCACGCTGCGTGAAGCGACGCTGCGCGCAGGACGCGGCAGCGTCACGGCCAGCGGCACCATGAACCTCGAAGGCGACCAGGCCTTCAAGGCCACGGCCAACGCAAGCCGCTTCGATCCATCCGAATTCGGCGACCTGCCGGCGGCCGACATCAACGCCACGGTCAATGCCGCTGGCGTTCTGACGCCCGCATGGAAGGTCGACGCCGACTTTGCCGTGCGCCAGAGCCGCCTGATGAACCAGCCGCTCAGCGGCAAGGGCAAACTCACGGCCGACGCCAAGCGCTTTGCCGGCATCGACGCCAACCTGGCGCTGGGGCAGAACACGGTCGACCTGAAAGGCGCGTTTGGCGGCGCGGGCGACCGCCTGCAATGGCGCCTGGACGGCCGCCAGCTCGCCGCCGTGCGCGCCGACCTGTACGGCGCGGTGGTGGCCAACGGCGTCGTTACCGGCACCATGGCGGCGCCGCGCACGACGTTCGACGTCAACGCGCGCAACCTGGGCTGGGTCGACGCCCAGCGCAAGAACAACAGCGGCGTCGTGCGTGCCCAGGGCGAAGCCTGGCTGGGCGGTTCCGAGGATGCACGCGTGGTCGAAGTCAAGGCCACCGGCGCGACCGAACGCTTTAACCCGGCCGCCTTCGGTTCGCCACTCGCCGGCAATATCAACTCGACCTTCACTGGCAGCGGCCGTGCGGGCGCCGACTGGCGCGGCGCGCTCGACCTCAAGGTGGTCGACTCGACCCTGGCCAATTCGCCGTTCTGGGGCCATGCGCGCCTGGCGGCCGACCGCCGCCACGTGTCCGACGCCAACGTCGACCTGCACGTGGGGCCGAACGTCATCGCTGCCACCGGCAGTTTTGGTGCCGCGCGCGATGCGCTCAACTGGCGCATCGATGCGCCGCAGCTGGCCGCGTTCGGTCCCGAGTACGGCGGCGTGCTGCGCGGCTCGGGCGTCCTGTCCGGCACTGCCGACACGCCATCGCTCACGGCGACCATCGCGGGCCAGAACCTGCGCGCCATGGGCACGCACACGGTGCGCTCGCTCAAAGCCAGCGCCAACCTCGGTTCCGGCCGCGGCGCAAGCGACCCACTGGTGACCGATGTCGAGGTGCTCGACTACGTCAACGGCGACACGCGCGTGGCGTCCGTGCGCCTGAAAACCGACGGCACCCGCGGCGCGCACACGCTGCGCCTGTCGGCGCTGGGCGATGCGTTCGATGCCAATGCCGAACTGCGTGGCGCCTTCTCGAAGGACACCTGGAGCGGCACGCTCGCCGTGCTGCAGAACCGCGGCCGCTATGCGATGAACCTGCAAAAGCCGGTGCCGTTGACCGTCAGCGGCGCGCCGGGCGGCGGTCTCGCCGGCCTGGCCAGCCCGGAGCGCATCGCCTTCAATGGCGCCGTGATCGCCCTGCCGAACGGCAGCATCACGGTCGACGCACTGACCAAGGACGGCCCGCGCTGGGCCAGCCGTGGCCATGCCGACAACGTACCACTGACCTACCTGGCGCAGTTCTCCCCAAGCTTGGCCGACAATGCACGCGGCGACCTGACGCTGGGCGCTGCCTGGTCGGTCGACATGCGCGCGCCGCAAGCGCAAGGCGCTGCGCCTTCGCTGGCAGGCAATGTGCGTGTGTTCCGCGAAAAGGGCGACGCCATCGTCGGTGGCGACACGCCCGTGCCGCTTGGCCTGCGCCAGCTGGAGGCGCGCGCCGAAGTGGTGGGCAGCAGCCTGCGCGTGAACCTGGACCTGGACGGCGCCCGCACCGGCGTGGCCAAGATCGACGCCAACGCGCAGATGATCAACGGCCGCCTCGAGAGCGCCAGCCCGCTGCGCATGACGGCCAATGCCAATATCCCGTCGATCGCCTGGCTCGCAGCGCTGGCCGGCCAGCCGGGCCTCGAACTCGACGGCGCGCTGCGCGTGGCGATGACGGGTGGCGGCACGATCGGCAAGCCGAGCCTGAACGGCAATCTCGATGGCGACAAGCTGGGCGTGCGCTGGGCTGAACAAGGCGTGAACCTGCGCAACGGCGAACTGCGCGCGCTGCTTGGCGGCGACCAGCTGCGCATCGAGAAGCTGGCGTTCCAGGGCCGCCAGGGCGGCGCCGCCGCCAGCGGCTACGTGCGCTTCGCGGACGGCGCGCCGACGATGGACATTCGCCTGAACATGGACAGGCTCGAAGCCCTGTCGCGCCCGGATCGCACCGTGATCCTGAGCGGCCAGGCGTCGCTGGTGCGTGACGCCAGCCGCTTCGCACTGGAAGGCAAATTCCGCGCTGACCGCGCCCTGATCGAATTCGCACCGCAAGGCACGCCGACGATTTCGGACGACGTCATCGTGCTGGGTCGCGCCACCACCAAGCCAACACCAAAAACCAGCGAGAAGGAAGTGCCGCTGACGGTGGATCTGGCGGCCGACCTGGGCGACGACTTCCACATCCGCGCGATGGGCATCGACGCCTACCTGGCCGGCACCGCCCGCGTGCGCATGACGGGCAGCGGCCAGCCGCGCATCAACGGCACCATCCGCGCGCTGAACGGCACCTACGCTGCGTATGGCCAGAACCTGTCGATCGAGCGTGCCGTGATGACCTTCAGCGGCCCGTACGACAACCCGTCTCTCGACATCCTCGCGGTGCGCAAGCGCCCTGAGGGCGAGCAGCTGTCCGAAACCAACGTCGAAGCCGGCGTGCAGGTCCGCGGCACCGCGCAATCGCCAACGGCGCGGCTGGTGTCGACGCCGAACGTGTCCGACAGCGACAAGCTGTCGTGGCTTGTACTCGGCCAGGGCATGGAAGCGGCCAGCGGCGACCAGAAAGGCGTGCTGGCGGCAGCTGCCGGCGCCCTGCTGGGCGGCAGCGGCGGCACCGGCGGCATCCAGTCGAAGATCGCCAACTCGCTGGGCGTGGATGAACTGGGCCTGAAACAGGGCACTGGCGGCGGCGATGGTTCGGGACTGGAAAGCACCGTGGTCACGGTCGGCAAGCGCATCTCGCAGCGTGCTTACCTGAGCTTCGAGCAAGGCACCAGCACCGCATCGAGCCTGGTGCGCCTGCGCTACAAGCTCACGCCGCGTATCTCGCTGCAGTTCCAGACCGGGACCAACAGCGCACTCGATATTCTCTATTCGTGGGCGTTTGATTAAATTGGTTTAGACAGCAGCGGGCAACCCTGCCCGCTGCTGTCCCACGGCGCCCGCCATGCGTGCCAGGCGACCAAGCAGCACCCCGTTGAACACACCGAACACCAGGCAGATCGCACCGGCCACCGCAAGCTGGTGCGCCAGCTGCGGCTGGACCACCAGCACGACCGACGTGATGTACTTGGTCAGAAAAATCGCCAGCATCAGGATCAATGGCATCACGCTGCCACGTACCAGCACGCAGTCCGGCGCCGTACCGGCTGTAATGCGCGTGCGGCCGAACCGCCAGGCCAGCAGCATCGCCGCCGCACAGCCGGTGACCCAGGCGGCTACCAGCACCATTCCCATGTCGAACTTGAGCGCCATATCGTTCAGCGACAATCCCAGCATCACCAGCGGCAGGATCAGCATCCGGCGCAGCGTCAGTTCGCGATCGCGCATCTCGGCGACGCCGCGCCAGAGCAGGAACGCGAGGATGGCCCAGACATACAGGGGCGTGTGGGTCAGGATCTGGATCAGCATGGCGGACTCCGTAACAGGTAGAAGGTGCATGCATTGTGCGGACGCGCCGGGCGCCGCGGCATCCCGTGCGACGAAGCAGTGCCCGGGCGGCGCGAACCGCCTGCCGCGCGGCGCGAACTTTGCGCTGGCCGGGTAGAATCTGGCCATGGCAAGCAAACATCCCATCTTTCCCGGCCCACGCACCGCACGCGGCGCAGTGCTCGCCGTGCTGTTGTCGAATGCCGACCAGGCCGGCAGCGAACCGCTGCGCGGGCGCGTCACGCTGGCCGCGATCGTGCGCGCGCTGAAACGCAAGTACCACTGGCCGATCGAGACCACCAGCTTCCCGTCCAACGATATCGACGGGCGCGCCACCTGGGCCACCGTCTACAGCCTGCCGCAGGGTGTCATCGATACGGCGCTGGCTGGCAAGGGCAGCGACTGGCTGCGCAGCACCCGCAGCGGCGGCGAGGCCGATCAGGCTTGATCCCGCATGGCCCGCGACAACATCAACGACATCCTCGTCTTCATCGCCGTTGCGCGCGAGCGCAGCTTCACGCGCGCCGCCGCCAAGCTGGGCATGAGCCAGTCGGCCCTCAGCCACATCGTGCGCGGGCTCGAGGAACGCCTGGGCGTGCGCCTGCTCACGCGCACGACGCGCAGCGTCTCGCCCACCGAAGCGGGCGAGCGTCTGCTGCAGAACGTAGGCCCGCGCCTAGAAGAAATCGATGCCGAGATCACGGCCATCACCGACCTGGGCGACAAGCCCGCCGGCACCGTGCGCATCACCGCGATTGACCACGTGATCGACACGGTGCTCTGGCCGCGCATCGCCCCACTGCTGCCGCAGTATCCCGAGCTGCACATCGAAATCAGCTCGGACTACCGCCTGGTGGACATCGCGGCCGAGCGCTTCGACATCGGCGTGCGCCATGGCGACCAGGTAGAAAAGGACATGATCGCCGTGCGCCTGACGGCCGACGTGCCGATGCGGATCGTCGGCGCACCTGCCTACTTCGCGCGCCAGCCGGCGCCGGCCTCGCTGCAGGATCTCATGACGCACAACTGCATCAACCTGCGGCTGGCCAGCAGCGGCGGGCTGTATGCGTGGGAGCTGCTGCATGATGGCCAGCCCATTGAGGCGCGCGTGCGCGGCCAGGCGGTGTTTACCAACGTCCATCACATGCTCGCTGCGGCGCTCGATGGCGTGGGCGTGACCTTCCTGCCCGAGAGCCTGATCGCGCCGCATGTAGAGGCCGGGCGCCTGGTCAGCGTGATGGAAGACTGGTGTCCCAGCTTTCCCGGCCTGCACGCCTACTACCCGAGCCGGCGCCATTCGTCGCGCGCGCTGGGCCTCGTGATCGACGCGCTACGTTATGCGGGTTGAACCACGCGGCCAGCGCGTGACGCCAGCAGCGCCAGCAAGCTGGCCGCCACCAGCACGGCGGCGCTGAACCCGAACGTGGCGCCATGGCCGCTGGCGTCGAACAGCAGGCCGCCGCCGGTGGCGCCGAGCATGATCGCCAGTTGCACCACTGCCACCATCAGGCCGCCGCCAGCTTCGGCATCGCGCGGCAGCGTGCGCGCCAGCCAGGTCCACCAGCCCACCGGCGCCGCCGTCGCCACCAGTCCCCAGATGGCCAGCAGCACCGTCGTTGCCGCCACTGACTGGCCGACGACGAGCAGCCCCGCCGCGATCGCCGCCATGATGAGCGGGATCGCGATCAGGACCGGGTACATGCGCGCCTTGAGCACGGACCCGATCAGCGTCGTGCCGATGAACCCGGCCACGCCCAGCACCAGCAGCATCAGCGACAGCGTTGCCACATCGACGCGGGTGACGGTTTCCAGGAACGGCCGCAGATAAGTGAACAGCGCGAACTGCCCCATGAAGAACAGGCTCGCCGCCGCCATGCCCAGGCAGACCGCGGGGCGCTTGAGCAACGCAAACATGCTGGCCGGCGCCTGCCGGTGTTCCGGGCGCAGCGCGGGAAGGCTGAACCAGAGCCAGGCCAGCGCCAGCGTCGCCACCGGCACCAGGCAAAAGAAGGCGCCGCGCCAGCCAATCACGCCGCCCAGATAACTGCCCGCCGGCGCGGCAATCACCGTGGCCAGCGCATTGCCGCCATTGAGGATGGCCAGCGCGCGCGGCACGTCGGCCGTGGGTACCAGACGCATCGCGGTGGCCGCCGACATTGACCAGAAGCCGCCGATTGCCACGCCGATCAGCGCGCGGCCCACCATGAACAGCGGATAGTTCGGCGCAAACGCGGCCACGGTGCCGGAAGCGATCATCAGGCCGGTCAGCGCCAGCAGCAGCGTCTTGCGATCGAGCCGACCCACGACGGATGTCAGGCACAGACTGGTCAGCAGCGCGAACGCACCGGAAATGGCGATCGACTGCCCGGCCTGGCCTTCGGTGATGCGCAGGTCGGCTGCCAGTGGCGTGAGCAGGCTGACCGGCATGAATTCGGACGCGACGAGGGCAAAGGCGGCAAGCGACATCGCCAGCACGGCGCCCCATGCCGCGGGCGCGGCCGGCTTGCTGTCGCAAGCGACTGTAATGGTTGGATTCATTGGTTATGCAAGAGTGAAAAACAAACGCTCCTCCTGCACCAGGGGCGCAGGAGGAGCGGAGAAGCAGCCCGCCAGGGGCCGCGGGGAACTTACGCGGCCAGCGTAGCGCTGTCGATCACGAAGCGGTACTTGACGTCACCCTTGAGCATGCGCTCGTAGGCGCCGTTGATCTCGTCGGCGCGGATCATCTCGATGTCCGACACGATGCCGTGTTCGGCGCAGAAATCGAGCATCTCCTGGGTTTCAGGGATCCCGCCGATCATCGAACCGGCGATCGCGCGGCGCTTCATGATCAGGCTGAACACCTGTGGCGACGGATGCGGCGAATCCGGCGCGCCGACCAGCACCATGGTGCCGTCACGCTTGAGGATCTGCAGGAACGCGTCCAGGTCGTGCGGCGCAGCCACCGTGTTGATGATCAGGTCGAGGGTCTTTGCCTGCGCCGCCATGGCATCGGCATCCTTCGAGATCACGACTTCGTCGGCGCCCAGCGCCAGCGCGTCGTCACGCTTGGAGGCCGACGTCGTGAATGCCACAACGTGTGCGCCCATCGCGTGGGCCAGCTTGATGCCCATGTGGCCCAGACCACCGATGCCGACGATGCCGACCTTCTTGCCAGGACCCGCGTTCCAGTGGCGCAGCGGCGACCAGACGGTGATGCCGGCGCACAGCAGCGGCGCCACGGCGGCCAGCTGCTCTTGCGGGTGCGTCACACGCAGCACGAAGCGCTCGTGCACGACGATCTGTTCGGAGTAGCCGCCCAGCGTGTGGCCCGGTGCATCCGGGGTTGGCCCGTTGTAGGTGCCGACCATATTGTCGCAGTAGTTTTCGAGGCCCTCGCCGCAATCGGCGCACGCCTTGCACGAGTCGACCATGCAGCCGACGCCGACCAGGTCACCGACCTTGTGCTTCGTGACGTGGGCGCCGATGGCCGACACGCGGCCAACGATTTCGTGGCCTGGCACGCAGGGAAACTGCGAGCCGGCCCATTCGCCGCGCACGGTGTGCAGGTCGGAGTGGCAGACGCCGCAGAAGTCGATCGCGATCTGCACGTCGTGCGCGCCAGGTGCGCGGCGCGTGATGTCCATCGATTCGAGGGCTTGGTCGGGCGCGTAGGCGCCATAGGCTTTGACAGTCATGGGAATCCTTGTGGTGGTCTTGCTTGTTTACTTGAAATCGCGGGATGGCCGCAGGGCCGCAGGGTCGCAGGGTCATGCAAAGGCGCGGCGGCACTGGGTGAATCTACCAGCAACCACTATAGCCCTGCTGGCGCGCGAGAGTAAGGCCGATTCGCTCATGGGGCATATGACGCTCCCTCATGAATACACCGGCCGGGCAGGCACGGCAGCTTGCGCCATACCATCGACGCCGGTGGCACAATATGGCCGGGAGAACCTCGCATCACACAAGGATGATGCGTTACCCCGGTCGCATTCCATGGAGCGCAGGCGCATTGACACCATCCAACGACAATCCGGCCCTCGATTTTCTGCGCTTGTCCAGCAAGCGCAGGCCCGTGGTGCGCTTCGTGGTCGCCGCGACGGTACTGGCCTGCATCCTGCTGGTGGCCTTTGCCGCGTGGTTCATCGAGACGACGCGCCAGGCGCAGATCGCGCAGACCACGGTCGCCACCAGCAATGTCGCGCGCATGGTCGGGGCCCAGGTCGAATCGGCCATGAAGACCACGAGCATGGCGCTGGCCAACGTCGCCGAGCGCGTCGAACACGATGGCACGCGCCCCGCGGCGCTGGCGCGGTTACAGGCGCACCTGGTCGAACTGACCCACACGACACCCGAGCTGCACGGCATCTTCGTGTATGGCGAAGATGGCGCCTGGCTGGCCACGTCGCTGGACCAGCCGTTCGTGGCCAACAATGCCGACCGCGCGTATTTTCAGTACCACCGCGAGCATCCGGGGCGCGGCATCCACGTGGCCCATCCGGTGCGCAGCCGCTCGAGCGGCATCTGGGTATTGCCGGTATCGCGCCGCATCGACCATGCCGACGGCAGCTTTGCCGGCGTCGTGCTGGTCACATTGAAGGTCAACTTCTTCGAACAGATCTACGACGACCTCGATGTCGGGCGCACCGGCACGGTGCTGCTGGCGCTGGAGGACGGCACCGTGGTCTACCGGCGCCCGTTCGACGAGAAGATCATCGGCACCAACCTGTCGCATGGCGCGGTGTTCCAGGCGATCCGCAACAAGTCGGCCGGCGCCGAGTTCCTGACCGCCTCGATCGACAAGATCGAGCGCCTGTACAGCTATCGCCGGCTCGACCGCTTTCCATTCGTGATCGCCGTCGGCCAGACCAAGGACGAGCTGCTGGGCGACTGGAAGCGCTCGAGCTTTTTGATTGGCGCGGTCACGCTGCTGATCGCGGCGCTGTTTACGCTGTTCGGGCGCAAGCTGGTGCGGCAGATCGCAATCCGCGACCGGCTCGACCAGACCTTGCGCGCCTTTTCCGAAGACCTGCAGCGCGACAACCAGGGGCTGCATGAACTGGCGCACACCGACAAGCTCACGCAACTGGCCAACCGGCGCCGCTTCGATGACATGCTCGACCATGAATGGCGCCGCGCGCAGCGCAGCAATGCGCCGCTGGCGCTGATCCTGCTCGACATCGACTACTTCAAGAAGTACAACGACCATTACGGCCATCCGGCCGGCGATGCCTGTCTGCAGGGCGTGGGCGGCGTGCTGGCCGCCAGCCTGAATCGCACCGGCGACCTGCCCGCCCGCTACGGCGGCGAAGAATTCGCCATCATCCTCCCGGCGACCGATCTGCATGGCGCGCTGGCTGTCGCCGAACGCATGCGCCAGGATATCCTCGGCCTGCGCATCGCGCATGTGCAATCGCCCTTCGAGACCGTCACGGCCAGCCTTGGCGTGGCCTCCTTCGAGCCTGGCGGCAAGGAGTCCTTGAGCACCGCCGACCTGGTCGTGCGCGCGGACATGCAGCTCTACCAGGCCAAGGCCGCTGGCCGCAACCGGGTGTCCGGCGCAGCCTTCAGCGCCACCGGCGCAGATTCAGGCGAGGGCCAGGCCGCGCAATGAGGCGTCGACTGCGTGCAGGCTATCGACTTCGCAGGTGGGAATGGCGAGCGATTCGTTGGCCAGGCGGCCCGGATTGAACCAGACGCTGTCGATGCCGAAGCGGTTCGCGCCAAGGATGTCGGCATCCAGGCGGTCACCCACGATCACCGTATCGGGCTTGGTAAAGGTCCGCGCCATCTTGCTGGTGTATTCGAAGAAGCGGGTGTCCGGCTTGGCAAAGCCGCAGGCTTCGGACGTCGCCACGAACGACAGCGACGGGGCCAGCCCCGAACTGGCGATGCGCCGGTGCTGGATCGCGTGCGCGCCGTTGGTGATGATGCCCACTTCGCCGATCCCGGCCAACGTCTCGCACAGCGCTACGGCGCCATCGACCAGCACGACGGTATCGGCGAGGGATTCGCTGTAGATATCGCTGGCGACGTGCGGATCGAGATCGATCCCGTTGTCGGCGAAGGTCTTGCGAAAGCGTTCGATGCGCAGGAAGTCCTTCGACACGGCGCCCTGTTCAAAGAGGCGCCACAGCGCAACGTTGGTCATCTGGTACTGCGCGAACAGGACATCGAGGCCCTCACGCAGATCGAGGTGCGCCATCGTGCGCTGGAAGGAAGCTTGTTCGGAAGCCCGGAAATCGAGCAGGGTGTCGTCGAGGTCAAACAGGAAGAGTCGGTGTTTCATTGCGTCCAACAGTAAAGCGGCAATGCTGCATGGTAGCACCCGCCGCCAACCTGCGTCAGCTGGGGTTCGGATCGGGCACCGGCTCGTCATCGTGCGGCAGATGGCCCGGCTGGTGGTGCGGATGCGGATGCGGCGCCTCGAACGGATCGGGCATTGGATCGTCGACGGGCGCCGGATCCGGCGCGCGATGGGCGTGGATGGAAAACGGCGGCGCTGATGGCGCGGTATGGGCTGCTTGCATGATGCGGTCCTCCTCGATTGGCTGATTGGGCCACCTTAGCATGCGCTCCTGCGGCGCGGCGCGCGCCGGCAGTGGGCTACAATGCGGTCTTTCCGAACACCGCCTGCTGACCGTCCCCATGGAACTTTCGATCACCACCCTGGCCCTGCTCGTCCTGACCCCGCTGCTGGTCTGGCGCATCTACGCGCGCATCAAGAAGCAGATGCTGCGCCAGCGCTCGATCTACCAGCGCCATTACACGGGCATCCTGGTGTTTGGCGCGATGATCCTGGTGCCGGCGGCGCAGCTATTCGCCAGCCCTTACAATCTGGCGGCGCTGCTGGTGGGCGCGGTCGGCGGCATCGGCTACGGCGTGTGGGGCCTGAAGCTGTCACGTTTCGAGGCCACGCCCGAGGGTTACTTCTTCACGCCGAACGCCCGTCTGGGCCTGGTGATGGCGATGATCCTGGTGGCCCGCATCCTGTACATCGGCGTCGAGATCTACGCCAACCAGGGCAAGGGCTTGCCCACGCCCCAGCTGAGCGACAGCCCGCTGACCATGCTGTGCGTGGGTCTGACCAGTGGCTACTTCGCCTGCTATTCGGCCGGGCTGCTGCGCTGGCGGCGGCGGGCCAAGCGCGAAAGCTTGCAGGCATAAAAAAAGGCTCTGTCACTAAACTGTGTTGGTGATTCGATTCTCGCCCGTCTGCTGCCTTGGCGACAACCGTGGCGGCGTGCGAAGGACTTGATAAACTAACCTCCTTGCCTCGCATTCTATTAAAACCATGACTACAGCCTCCGACCTTCCGTGCCTCCCCCTCGACAGTTCGAGGTGGGGCGAGCTTGAACACGCTTACGGCCACGCATCCGACATCCCGGACCTCCTCCGGAAGCTCGATTCGATTCCTTCGGCTGTCGGCGACCAGGAGCCCTGGTTTTCCCTGTGGAGTGCCCTTGCTCATCAAAACGACGTTTACACTGCATCGTTCGCGGCAGTGCCCCATGTGGTGCGGGCACTGGCAACTGCTCCCTTAACCGCTGACTCGACCTACTTCCAATTCCCTGCCGTTGTAGAGACCTGGCGACAGGAGAAACAAGTCCCGATACCAGAAGATTTGCAGGTCGCTTATTCTGCAGCGCTCGCAGCGCTCCCGGGCTTGGTTGCTCAAGCGTCCGCTCGCGAATGGGATGGGGACTTCCTAGCTTGCGCACTCTCGGCGGTTGCCGCTGCCAAAGGATTTGGCAATGTAGCGGCGGCCGTGCTCGAGATGACTCCTGAGGTTGCTGACGAATTCACGGAATGGTTCTTTTCGCGTTGAATACCCTTGCATCAGTCGTCGTTGGCGCCAGTTGGTAGGCCAATAGCGTCGAGTAGGAAGTGGTACGGTTTCGCGGTTCCGCCGCGGCGGTCGAAAAAGCGGAACCAGGCCAAGTAGAACGGTAGGTTCTTCGTCGCGACACCTCGGAAGGGCCGCATCGACGCTTTTATTCGGCTGTGGAGTGCGTTGACGTTCTGAATGTGGTACGGCCCCAACTTATGCGTGCCGCGCGGAATCTGGCGCAGTACGATGCCCAGCGCCTTCGCGGCTGTCTTGTACGCGCTCGCGGAGTCCGAAACCAAGACGGTGTCGCGCTTCAGCACGGGTCCAAGAGCAGCGCCTACCGTTGCAGCGCTCGGAACCGAGGGCAGGACCACCATGAAGCTGTCGCGCGAGCCCCGGGCCACAGCAGTGAGTACGGCAACCTGTTCACGGGAGATGCCCCGCTTGCTCGCCGGCGTACCGCGTTTATGCGCTGGTCTTGGCAGGCCTCGCTTCTGCCCTTTGTATGAGCGTCGAAAGAATGCCTCATCAGCTTCGGCTACGCCTAGCAGCTCACCAGGCTGATGCTTCTCAAGCAGTGGCATCATGAGGTGACGGTATCGGAATGCGGTGTTACGGTGCACGCCCAGGCGGTCAGCTGTATCTCGCACGCTGAGCACGTCCTTCATGCAAGCGGCATTCTCCAAGAGCTTCGCCTTATCGTGCACGCGGCTAAAGGGCGTGCCGGTAAGGCTGGTAAAGGTCTTGCGGCAACCGCCGCACCGGTAGCGCTGGTCTCCCGTGCCGGTGCGCCCTCATCGAGCGAACTCAGGGTGACCGCAAAGCGCGCACCCCGCAAGTGACGCGACTCGCTTGTCCGTAAGGTCCTGCACCTCTCGTTTGCCATTCAGCTCATCCACCCTCTGCGACACGTTGCGCAGCTGGGTAGGGCTAAGATTGCCGAGCATCTCAGTAAGCCGTTTGAAGTCCTTCTGTTTCATTGCAAGTCCGCCGCGTCAACACGAGGAAAATCATTGTACCAACACAATATGGTGACAGAGCCTAAAAAAAAGGGATCCACATCGGATCCCTTTTTTTCATCAAGCCGCCTTCGCGTCTTCCTTCCGGCGCTGCAGCACGAAGATCGGCTGCGCCCACTGCTGGTCCTTCTTCTTCTTGCTCGTGATGAGCGTCAGTTCCGACGGGTCGTAGACGTCCGTGTTGTGCGTCAGCGGGGTCGTCATCAGGTACTGGGCGTCGGTGTTCTTCAAAAACTCGCCGACCAGCTGGATGTTGCGGATATCCAGGTGGGCAAACGGTTCATCGATGAACACGAAGCCGCCCGAGCCTTCTTCGGACTTGAGCAGACCAATCAGCAGCACCAGCGACTTCATGACCTGCTGGCCGCCCGACGCTTCGCCGTCGTTCATCCCGATCTGGTCCTTGCCGTCGAACTTGAAGCGCACGTGCAGGCCGGCCTGCGACAGTTGCACGTCGTCGTTCTCGAGCCGCACCGGATCGGCCTGTACATCGATCCCGGCCAGGCCACCCAGTTCGCGGATGTTCTTGGTATAGGTCTTGATCGTATAGCGCAGGCGCTCGATGTAGGCGCCGCGCGCATTGCCGGTCGCTTCGATCGCGCGGTTGTTCTGGTAGCGGCGCTCTTCGGTTTCCGTCTGGCGACTTTCGAGCTGGTCATGCAGGCGCGCGTACTGGTCGATCACCGTCGGGTCGAGTTCCCAGTCGTCGCGCGCCAGTGAGCCTTCGAGGGACCCCAGGCGCAGATTGACCTGGTGCGCATTCTGGTGCTTGGCCACCAGGTCGCCGCGCCAGTTCGGATTCTTCCACGCGCCCGGCACGGCGCGCCAGCTGCGGCGCAATTCCAGCAATGCTTTGGCGTGCTCGGTGCGCTGGTCGATCTGGCGGCGATGGTTCAGGCGCATGCCCGCCTCGGCTTCCGACAGCGCCATGCGCGCGTTCTGCCACACGGTGTCGGCGCGGGTGCGCGCGACGGTCGCGTTCTTGCTCAAGGTTTGCAACTCGCCCAGACGCGCGCCCACTTCCATCCGCTCGGCCTTGAGAGGCGCCAGTGCACGCGCGGCTTCCTCGAATTCTTCCTGGCGCGCCGACAGTTCCTTGGCCGCGTCCACGCCCGCAATGCGCGCCTTCAAGCCGCCCACTTCGGCGGCCAGCTTCGAGATCGCCAGCGTCAGCGCGTCTTCCTTCTGTTCCAGCGCCGGCAGCGATTTCTGGATCGCTTCCAAACGCTGCGTCTTGCCGGCTGCGCCAAAGCGATAACGCGATGCTTCGACGAACAGCGAGCGACCACCGCGGCGCTCACGGTGGTAGGCGTCCGGCGTGATCCACTCGTCCGAGCGGCTCTTGAAGCCATCGTCGACCGAGTCAACCCGCACGATGCGCTCCAGCTGGTCGATCAGCCAGCCTGGCGCTTTGCCCGAAAAACTCACTACCGACAGCAGGCTATCATCCTTGACGACCGGCGCCGTCACGCAATCGGGCACGATGAAGTGGCGATAGCGTTCCTTCTCGGCCAGGCGGTAGGCGTTGGCGGCATCCGATGCTTTTTCGAGCAGCACGACCGATGCGTAACCACCGAGCACACCTTCGACCGCGCCCTGCCATTTTGGATCGGTCACTTCGACGATGTCCGACAGCATGGCGTGCGCGATGCCTTCGTCGCGCAGTGCGCGGCGCATCAGGCGCTGCGCTTCGGGTTCCGGCATCGCGCTCTTGCCCTGCAGCTGGGAGATCGTCGCCAGCTCGCCCGCGATCTTCGTCGACACGGCTTCGCGCGCGCTCTTCTGGCGCGCCAGCTCGGCTTCTTTTTCACCCAGCTGTTTGCCCACTTCGGCGATGTCCGCACCCGCGTCCGCCGACAGCTTTTGCAGGCGGTCGCGCTGTTCCAGCAGGCTTTCCAGCGGTTTCAGGCGCGTGTTTACTTCGGTCAGGCGGCGGGCCAGTTCGCCGCCCTCCTGCTCCAGCTGCGTTTCCTGCTTCTGCGCTTCGGTCAGCGCGCGCTGCTGGCTGGCCAGCTGGCTGCGTTTCTCAGCCAGTTGGCCGTCAGCCTGCACCAGGGGCTTCTTCGCTTCGCGCAGCGTGCGCGAGACCAGGAGCGCTTTCTCGCGCGCTTCGTGGTACTGCAGCGCCGGCAGCACTTCTTCGTGCAGCTCGCGCTTTTCTGCGTGCAGGTCGGACCACTGATGGTGATTCGCCACGCGCAGGCGCAGGCCTTCGAGGTTGGTGCGCGAGGCTTCCAGCTCGGCCTCGAAGCGCTTGAGCTCTGTCTCAGTATCGCGCTGGTGGCGCTTGGCCTCGTCGTAGGCGTCCAGCACTTCCTTGTCGCCGAAGACCTGGAACACCAGGTCGAGCAACTGGCGCGGCGCGTATTCGCACAACTTGTCGGTTTCGCCCTGCTCCAGCGCCAGCACTTTCGACATCGCCGGCGACAGGCCGGCCGAGGCCAGGCGCTTGCGGTAGTTTTCCACGCCCAGCCAGTCGGTCGCTTCGGTCACTTCCTCGATCTCGACGTTCCCGGGTCGCATCAGGTACTGGCGCTTCCAGTCGCCGCCGTTCTTCTGCACCTGGCAAAAGAGCGTGACTTCATCGTCGGCGAAAAAGCCCGAGTGACGAAACGGCCGGTTCGATAACTGGCGGCCTACCGGCTTGTTGTCGACGACGGCGCGCAGCCAGGCGCTTTGCTGGCCCGAGTGGCGCGCATAGTGTTTGTACGTGCGGCCCATCGAGCAATCGAGCCCGAACAGCGTGCGCATCGCGTCGAGCAGCGTCGTCTTGCCCGAGCCGTTCTGGCCGGCGATCGTGATGATCTTGGCGTCGAGCGGGATGTTCTTGATCCGCT
>Ga0265798_10005626_pt1 | contig 16734 bp, 9 predicted proteins | sample P3T30metagenome_FD_192430 | JGI IMG/M metagenome (GOLD analysis project Ga0265798, IMG submission 192430) | Plant litter microbial communities from East Loma Ridge, Irvine, California - P3 T30 | ecosystem: Environmental > Terrestrial > Plant litter > Unclassified | place: USA: California... | reverse complement strand
CCGGGATTGGCGAGGGGATTACAAAGTGGTTGGGGGTATGATTGCTGATGAGGTTTAGGGTCATGTTGTGGCCATTCAGTATCTCGTATTTCTCGTACACAAAATCCTGCCCTGCCTCTGCATTCTACTTCCACTCCCACAACTCCTCCACCACCCACTCATACTCGTGAAACTTGATAACCGCACCCAAACCCAGTATCTCGGCCCGGAACGCCGCACTACACGGCAAGAACAAATCGCCAACCCTCATGGACCGCTGCCACTTCTCCTTCTCCGTCTTACCGGGGTGCTCGCCATTCCACTCCCAGCGCTCCGCCGTCGTCCTATCCCGCTCCATAATGAGACCCTGACAATACTGACCAACACGCACAACCAAGCCCCTCACGCCCGCGTGCTCAGCCTGGCAGCGCAAGACGACGCAAAGTTTTGTACCCGCCTCATTCGTCGACACCATCTCGACATCCCTCCACATTTCCTCGTGCGTCTTGACAGCGCCCAGGGCCGGGTGAAAGGCATGGCCAACCTCGAGCGTCAGGTCCTTTGCAATCGGATACATGTGGCCCTCGTCCACGGGAATACTCTTGGTGCCAACGGTAAAGCGCGAATCAATCCAGTGCGCCCAGGTCGAGTGCGTCACGTTCGCCCATGACTCATCTTCAATGCGCTTCTGCGACTTGCCGTGTTGCGGGCCTGTGAGCGGCAGAGTGATTGGGCGTGAGGACGATGTACCGCCAAAGGCCCACTCGAGACGTTGCGACTCGCCGTCGTTTGGCAGTGGCTTCAGCGCGTTCGCCACATTGAAGGGTTTGTAGATGCGGATATCGACAAAAGTGCGTTTGGGACTCGTCAGCACGAGCGTGTCTGTAGGCTCGAACTGGTGGGACGGCAGGTTCAGCGGGTTCTTCTCTGGCAGGTGGATCGAGTATGGAGTATCGGTGCCTGGTGGAAGGGGGTAGGGCAGAAAGTAGATGTATTCGCGCTTGCTGATATTGGGCTCGTTGCCATTTTCGAGCGTGGGGATGGTGTTGTTGTTGGCTGCGGTGACGGTGACGTACGTGTCGGCTGCTGGTGCAGCACTGGAGTGAGTGGGCTGAGAAGTATCCTCGCTGTTAGATGGACTAGTCATACTGATTACCGGCTCGCGATTAGGTCGAGTATAGATAATGTACCCGGAGTTGAATCTTGCTTGCTTGCTTTGGTACCTAAGCGTGAAAGCCCCAAGGAAAATTGAACGAGATATTGATTTGATATCTGACAATGAAATAAGTGACTACGACAGTTTTCTTATTCTCAAGGCAAATCTTACTGAAGATGAAAGGATGCGATGAAGAAAGAAAAGTCACGCGTTGTAATTCTTCACAGCGATCTTGCAAATAGAAGAAGACGGCGCAAAGGACACTCACCTTGTACTTACTGAAGCGAGCCAATATCTCGAAACTCACCCACAGTATATATAAATGCGGCGGCGTAGATGCTCAATCTACACACAATTGATGTTGGTGTCGTGCTACGAGTGTGCAGTGCGGGGGGAGGGGGGACGAGAACTCAAGTGGGGGAGACCCCTCACCACGCTACGGCCGTTTGCAAGTGAGGTTCAGCAGGTAGTGTTAAGTAGGATTTGAAACTGCAGGGTGACCTATTTACAATAAACGCATATTATATTCATGACGAGGAAAATATAGACATCCGCATTATCCATGTAGTAAACACCTTCCTAAAACTAAAGTACACGCTAATGACACAGTCTATCGCGAATCGCTCAAAGGGTATCAACATATCGAACAAACAAATACCAGACGCCACTTTTGTTTTCCTTTGCAACTTTCACCCACACGCAAAACAGCATCTCAGCGCAACGAACCACGGAAACTCCAACCTCTCTTCCTCGCCGCAGTTTCTGTCTGTGCCCTGGCCAACTCCGGCATCGGCGCTCCATTGCCCTCTGCAGTAGCAAAAGTATCCCTTCCAAACGTCTCTCTTCTCGGCAGTCTCCGCGCACGACTCCATGTCCTACCCCTCATACTCTCTCCACCATCTGCCAAGTCTCTTTCTCTCTGTCGCCTCTGTTGCTCTTCGGCACTCTGTTGTTTCCAGCCACCCTCAGTCCTATCTTCTTGCTTCTCTGGCCACAAAATCTGCTTGATGATGACGGCGCGGACGTTCATGGTGATGACGAAGACCCACATCATGATGAGAGCAATGGTCATTGCGCAGCCAATGTATTCGATAGGTTTGTTGCCGTTGAGAGCGCGGGCAATGGCAAACGTGGACGTTGTGAGGGCGGTGTTGGGGAAAACGAATGAGTACCACGTCATTGCAAAGTCCATCTTGCCTCGTCTGGCGCAAGACCAATGCGCACCGACACTCACGAAAAAGAACCATAGGGCTAACCCCCAAAGCCACAGTCCAAGATAGTTTGCGCATATCATGCCGACTTTTCCTGCTAGCTCGCCGTTTCCTTCGCCCATGAAGTCGCTTGACACCGTCTTTGGCAGCTCTTGGCCCATCATTACTATTCCTGCAATGGTGAAGCCCGAGGAACCAACGCTGATGAACATGCCTGGACGGAGGGATTCCTTGGGAAGCTTCTGCGTCATGAGGCGGTATATAAAGGCAGCGTATATCATGAGCGAGACTAGAAAGCCGATGCCTTGGATGACGTAGCCAGTAAGAATGATAGCGAGGGCAATTGCTGGGTCGTCAACCTTGGGAGCGAGGTTACCAGCATGAGGACCGATGATGAGCAGTGGATATGCGGGGAAGATCCAAATAGGCGTCATCTGGGAGATGGTAAACGTCGTAGTTGACCACCTGTAACTGTTAGCAAGCCAGTCGGGCCTGAAATGGTAATAGAAAAGGACCTACATGAGCAAGTAGATGCCAACAGAAAAGCAAACAGCAAGCCCGCAGTCCATGTAAAACAGCACGACCATGCACTTCTCCAGCCATTCTCCCACACCCGCCATATCAACTCCATACTGGCTAACGTTGATCAAGATGATACCAAAGCTAACCAGCGCAGCCGGTATGAACAAGCTCTCGGTCGGGTGCAAGAAAGAGGCTTTGAAGGTGCGCGGGTAAAAGTAAAAGCGGCAGGATATCATGGCGACATTGAACAAAAACAAGACGATATTCAGAATGAAGAAGGTGCATCCCAGCGCATAGAGGCCATGGAAGCGAATAGGCACCGCGTACAAAACATTTGCAATGCCTCCCGTGGCCATGGTAAGACAGAACCAGGTCCAGGTAAAATGACGGATGCGTTCTTTGAAGCTCAGCTTCTTCCTCTTCTCGTACACATCCGCATCTTGGCCGTCGCGAGCGCTGCGTCGAGTACTGCCTCTGCTGGCGACAGCGGTCAGGGCTCCAGGATTCCGCGGCTGCTCAAACTTGTCCGTCGATCTCGTATTGACCCTCTCGCTGTCGGGTCCGTGGTACTCCTCCTCCTCCTCTTCTTCTTCTTCCTCTTTAATCTGCTCCTTGACGCCGTTTGCGAGGCCTTCGCTGCCGGCCCGGCTTTGCGGCAATGTTGCAAAGCCAAGATTGGGATCGTCAAACGGGTTCTGGTCCGTCGGCTCGGGAAGGGGGGTGGCGACGTTGGGGTGGCTTCGCCATTGCAGCCTCTCCTCCGCGCTCGATATTGACTCCTCCGAGGCCGGCGATTCTGGTCCCTGGATGTTGAACGTAGGAAAACTGTCTGCGGTGGGCAGGCGACCTATCGTGAGGTTCTGGCTGTTTCGGTTCATGGTGCCAAGTTCAGGCCGCCAGGGTACATGCGGGGCGAGTAGCAATTGCTTGAACCGATTTCTGTCTCTTGCTGGCGGTGATGTCACAGTCTGGAAAAAAAAAGGCGTCAATTTCTCGCAAACTCTCCTTGTCGGAAGACGCAAGCCAGAAGCAAGAAAAAAAAAGTGTAAACAACAGAACAGTGGAACGAAAGCGATGAAACTCGACGCCCGGAGATATGCCCAGGGCTATGTATATTCCTGCCCGAGCCTGTCCCCCTTCCGCCCGCGTACAGTTTTTTTCGACCAGGGCAGAACTGCCAACGTCGATCTGCCGCAACTTCCAGCTCCCACCACTCACGCGCCGCCAACCCTCCTGTAGCGGCCACACCATCTCGGCTATCTATCCGGCATCCTTGGAGGCAACCAAGGCGGTGCCTAGCGGGACTCGGGCTATTAAAGTAAAAAAAGGAATTGGCAAGTTTCACCGTCACCGATGACGAAAGCTACGAAGCAAAAAGAAGAAAAAGGGGCTCTCAATTAACAATTCCAGACTTCATCATCGTCATCGTCATCATACGCTTTTTGCTCCGAGAGAAGGCCGATTTTGCTTTTCTTCCTCTTCGTTGCACCGTAATCCGGCATAAACTTCGGTGCTTCCATGACAAACAAACGCCTCCGACCGGTCACCGCGGCCGGATCGACCCTGGCCCCCAACGCTCCTCCTACCCAACGCGTTCCCAACGGAGAGGCATAGAGAGAACAGAGGAGCCTGACCGGACATCGTACCCTGGAAAAGCCCAACCACTGATACGAGCTTCGTAAGCTCATCCCTACCCAACGTGTCCCAACCACCGAGTCGGTCCCACTAGCGAGCGAGCGAAACTGATAGCCCCTTCCCCCCACACATAGTGCACGGCATCATGTGTGGGGTACTGCTCTGCGGTGCGTTCCCCAAGGTCAAGCCCGCCCATACTAGTTGCAGATCAGCCGGTTAGACGGCCGCGACCAACAAGTGTACCAAGATGTTCCACGCCATTGTGTCTTGTCTTTGGGGCCTGCTGAGCAAAGAACGGCATTTTCCAAGCAAATCTGCGTAGCCAGCATGCGGATCCCCAAAGTCCCTGCGTGCGTCCGTGTCAGGACGGACATGCAGGCTTCCCCCGCCCTACTTGGGAAAATCCACCATTACCCAGGCGATAGCACGGATATAGACACAGCAGGCACATCATTGTGGTTAACGCGCTAATTGCCTTGCCCAAAAAAAAAGTGGACCAAACACCAAATCACCTCTGCAATGTCGCTTCCTCATTTCCTAGTGTTACAGAGAATCCGGCATTGAGTATGCCCCTCCTCCCAAAAAAAAACTCCATGTCATGCTACCCCAATACCATCACCCGCCCTTTACCAGTCCCTTCGCTATAGTAAACACGTACTCCCCATACCAATACATGTATTACTGCCTCTTGCTCGCAGCATTGCCGTGCCGCATAAGCTACCAGAAGCTACACCAACCAATATAATGCTGACACAAATTCTCCAAATTCGTTGCCTCTTTAATCAGTCTGTCAACCTGTATCTCAGTTGGTAGATCTTCGCCCTTGCCGAAGTCTCGACCTGTCAGCTTCTCCTTGACCCTACTGAGCACCTGCAACGCCCGCGCATTCTGCACTTCCTTGGCATCGACGTCGTTGTTCTGAGGCGGCGCAACAGAGGACCGGTGACGGGGACGGCCAACGATGCTGGACATTTGATGATCGGGCGGAACGTTCGCCGCTTCGCCCATGATGGATTGACGGCGTTCCGAGGGGTAGTTTGGTTCAGCCGGGGAAGTATCACGGTGGTTGAGTCGCCACGTCAGGAGGGGATCGTGAATAAACTGTTTATCGGTTAGCACCCAATCCATCTCGCTGTAATGATGCATGACTTACAGCTTCAAGCACTGCCATGACGCTCTCCTTGTTACTCCTCAGAACCCGCATGACATGCTCACAAGTTGTCCGGTAGCTTCCCTCAATGTTACTGACTTCCATAGCATACGTCAACATGCGCGTCAATCGGAACGGCACACGCTCTGGGTACTTCTCTCGATGCATGGCTACCTCGAAGCAGTCTCCGAAATCAATATGGATAACCTTGCCTGTAATTCGGTCAAGCATCAAGTTACTGGGATGACGATCTCCAAGACCTAAGATATAGCCCACCATCGACATGACTGCCAACGAACGAGTATAGTTAGTACGACGATCGAGCCATGCTTCTGAAGACTTGGACTTGAGCCACAAGACGCGGTAGAGATCCTGGCCTGTCGTGTTATCAAGTGCATATCCAAACACCTCTACCTTTTGCATGAGGGTGAGGCAGTCATAATCGGGCGCCATTTGCAGCATGATGCGGTGTTCAATGTTGAGGAGAATCTTCCTACTATCGCGGTACTCGCGAATCAGAACATGCAGTGTGTCGCTGTTAGGAACAAACCCAAGAAGACCAGACTGCGTGCTAAGCGGAACGGCAGCATATCGCTGGATATTGAGATGACGTTTACGTGACTCGACGTCGTTGGAGAGCAGTGTGTTGCAGAGGCCAAAGAGTTGCATGACACGCTCATCTTGGCGGATGTCTTCGTGGCCCTTGAGGATATGGGTATGTGCCTTGCCATCACTGCCGCGCATTTCTAGTTTCCTGGGCCGCTGCTTAGATTGGATGACGGACGCGACTGGATCAAATGATATGATCCGAATGACCGGTTTCCCAACTTGGTACGTTCCGGGAACAGCGAGCTCAAGGTCATGGGCGTCTTTGAGCTTTGGTGAGACGTACTGCAACTCCAGCGTCATCAAGGATGGCAGTTGACGGGCAATCTTGCGGAACACCTGATAGTAGAGATCCCACGCCTGGTTCAGATCGCCAATTTCGCCAGATGTCCTGAACGTGTTACACCAGTCACGAGCCTCCTGAAGTTCACGGCCGAAAGACTGGATAAACGAAATCTCGCGTAGTGTCTCTGGTCCCTTGTCGAGCATTGCGTGCAGGGGTGCGAGTGTGGCGAACATGCCGTCTATGTTATGGTCGCCGAAGTAAAGTCGACTGGCTTCTTCGAGGCCCTCATGCCATTGCTCATGCCATAGTACGGCGATACGAATGAGCTCATGGCTCACAAGGTCGGCCTGTTCGACCAGCTTGGGCGAGTGCTCGCGCATGGCCTCCATGAGTTCCTTTGCGGATCGTTGGCGTCGAGATACGTCCGACTTCATCGAGACCGTCAACGGAAACACCAAAGCTTGAGGATGTGCCTTTCCAACTTCGATAAGCAGCTGGTGGATGGACTGTCTAACCACGGCGTTTGGCTGATTGATCCTAGCAAGTAGTTGCGGGATAACCTCGAGCCACGTATCGATAGGTACCGACTTCGTTCCTTCTGTAATGGTACGATTGACTCCCTCCCTTCCACCATAACCAAACCACAGCGTAAGCAGTCTGAGCGTATCCTGAAGCGAGCTAGTTGAAGAAAGGGCGATAGACTTGAAGAAGCCCTGGATAGCCGGGATGACGTGATCGTGGATAATGTTATTAGGCACTTCAGTAGCCTCCCGGTCGGACTTGGACGTAATCGAGTTGATGACTTCGAAGTTGGCGAGTGCCCACGCATGCCATGCTTTATACCAGTCTTTGTTGTAACGTGTAGCTGCAGCATAAGCGGCAAGTATCTCGTGCACATACTCATGTTCCCATTCGCCGTCCTGGAGTTCTTGCTGCCAGTCGCCCTGCTTGAGGTAGCATTTCGCAAGTAGACGGTGACATTGGACGAGTTCGCTGGGTGAGACGCCTGTGGCTGACCCATTTAGCATGGCTGAACCATTCATACCATTCAGACCGTTATGCCCATTAGTGGCAGCAAATGGGTTCATGTTGTTGAACATGTGCTGGCCATTGGACATACCGTTCATTCCGTTCTGGCCCATCATCGGGTTTGCAGCAGCCCTAGTTCGCATAGCCAGGTCCTCGGACAGTCGCCCGGTGAATTCCTTCATACTATCAAGAGCTTCCTGCTTGTGGTTCTGGTCTGCCCACATGTACTTGTAGGTAGTATACGCAACCGGGTGCGAGATGGCGTGGGCGTTGTTGCGCACGAACTCGACGACAGTACTGTCGCCTGTGCTCTCAATATCCAATAGTTTCTGCAAGGCCTTGTTTGCAAGGTTCATCCTGTTACTCTTACGGCAAAGGTTGGTATATTTGATCCACATGTCGGTACCTTCTTGTGGCGAGATGACAAGCTGTCGCACCTTGATCATGCGCTGCCAGACTTCCGGGTTCGGCTGTAGCCCCCTCAGTCGCTTCATCCAAGTCTTCCGCATGCTCTTTTGCTTTTCCAGGTTTCCTTCATTTTGTTTGTACTGCATAATCTCCTCAAGTTCCGCCAACATCTGCACGCGGATCATCGGTAAGTAAGCACGCTGGTACGACTCCCCCAAAAGCGAGCTGAGCTCCGTGTCGAGACCCTTGCGAGCTTTGGCAATCTCTTCCACAGCAATTTCGAAGCGGTTGTTGTGAATATTGAGAATCGACGCGAAGAATGCGCGGTCAGGCGACTGTTCCTTCATGACACCAAGGTAGTTGTCCATGTCAGCAAACTTGCCCAACCCCCATGCGGCCGTTGCAGCGAGCGGTGCTATCGCCTTGCGGTACTCTTGTGTCGCATTGGCCCACTTCTCCTTGGACAAGCTAGAAAGAAGATCCCATTCACCCAGAGCGTGCAAGCAGCGCATCTTGCCCATAGTGACGTCGAAAGAGTCTGGCTCTTCAAGCTCACGCCTCTGGTACGCCGCAAGCGCTTCGTCCCACTTCTGCAACTTCTCAAACCAAGTCTCTTTCAACTCAACGTCATGGTAATTCTGCGCCTTACGCAAAATACCGAAGGCAGCATCGGTCTGCTGCAGCTGGTTGTTGATACTGATAAGGGCTTCCACAGCGCTGGAGTTCTGCTCCGCGTTGAATTCGAGCTCCTTATAATGCAGTGCCTTGGCAAATGCGTGGCATTTGCCGGCATACATGCCAAGTATCCGGACGTCGATTGGTAGAGCCTTGTCGTCGTGCTCCATAAACTCTGCTAGGTTCAGCAGAACTTGCAATATCTCAGGCGGGATATTGGGCGACGTGAGTGCAGTCTCGATGGAACGAACAAGCTCCTCTTGGTATTGATCGTACAGCTCTGTCCAGCATGAGACAAAGGCAGAGTTGAACAAGGTTCTGGCAATTGGGTTGTACACGCTACCGAGTGGTGTGCAGGCGCGTAGTGCTTGTTGTGGTGATTCTCTCAGCAGTTCCACACTGAATCGTCGCATCCACTCGATCCAATCTTCTTTGGTGGTCTTGTTCGAGGCCTCCCAGGCCTGTTTCAGATGCTGCTGATTGACTGCTAACTTTTTGGTGAGAATTTCCGCGGGGTTCAGGTCTTCGTCATCTTCACCGTAACGCTCATCTGGGCTGAGATCTTGGGGTAAAGGCTCGCCCTTCTGCAGCTTCGACACAATGCGCCCATAGTTCTCATGAGGTACTTTGTGCGCAATGAGGATCTTGTTTACAGTGGGTACAAAGTGGATGTAGTCGGGGCCAAGCTGGAAGATGAGCGCGCAGAGGGTCTCAAGAGCAACCTGCTTCAGCGTCGGCTCGCTGCCAGAAAGTACTCGGCAGAGAGGATGTACGATACGTGCAGCAAACTCAGAAACATTGACTTGTTTCGAGAGACGCCCTAACGTCTCGATAGCATGTCTCCGAATCTGTATAGGTTGGCCGGGCTTATCGAACATCTTGACCATGACTGGAATGATGAGATGCATGTACTCTTCGGCACTCGAGCCGAAGATGAGGAACGCATGAAGTACTCTCTCTGACGGTAAGCGCTTTCCGGTTTGATCAGAGTCAAGCACACTGAGCATGAGTGGCAGTACATCGGCCAAGTAGACCTTGAACTCGCCTTCCAGTGAGCGAGCGATGGCCTCAATTAATGAAAGGATAGTGGCTTGGAGCTGCGGACTGCTACTCCAATACTCCTTGATTGTTGCCAAGATACTTGGTAAGTAGGGGCGGATGTGTTGGCGTACAATTCGAACAAGTTGACTGAGCTGGTTGAAGTAGCCTTCCGACCTTCCCGCTGGCGTAGATTTTATTACATGGAGAAAGCCCGGCACAACCTGGTTGAGGAAAGGCACACATTTCAAGCCCATTGTCGCATAAATGTTCATAACAGCCTCTACGATGGCAGTGTGATATTGAACGAGGGATGGGTCTTTCAACAGGCCCATGAGCGTACTGATGACGATCGTGGGGTAGTACTCCTCATTAGAGGGTGTGATGCCTTGCATGATGAGCGAGACATCGGTGATAGCTTGCGCTTCCAAGATGAGGTGCTTGTCTGGCGACTGCTCCATGATCTTTTGATACTCGTCGGGATCGAGAGCTCCAAGGGTGCCCATGAGCCTAACAGTTTCCCTTCTAAGCTCACCTTCCGGTTCCGTCTTCACGATGCTCATGAGAATGTTCATCAACTCTGGGTAGTCTCTGTACGGCTCTATGACATAGCCAGCGTTCGTAGCTAGCTGCCCTAGAGCTTTCAGAGCAGAGAAGCGCTTAGCATCCGACGTCTGATCTTGCATGAAATCCAGAATGACGGGCATGAGGTCCTTGATATATTTGATCATCCCCTCGCCGCCAACTGTTGCGAGATCGCCAATGGCTTTGAGCGTCGTTGACGCAACTTCTGGATTTGGATCTTTACACTTGGGCAAAAGGACCTCGATGATTGGGTCGATCAGTGGCTTGATGAGACTGTCAGCAGCACCCACAAGACTACTAATTAGCTTTGCACTTTCTTCCTTGCTCCGTGGGCTGTTGGCATAGTTGACCTCGGTGAGTAGCTGTAGAAGGACTTTGCGCAGTGAAGGAAAAACATAGGCAGGGTTGACAGCTGTCAACCGACCAATGATGGACATGGCAGCCTCCCGAATACCGAATACCTCATCGTTTAGAGCAAGGAACAGAGTACGAACATTGTCCGCTTTGCCCAGATGCCGGTCGAATCGAGCATCCAAGGCTATCAGGACATCCCACCTGATGTCTGGATCGACATCGCCGACACCAACAGTCAAGAGCTTTTCGATGATGTCGCCAACCACCTTGGTCGCATGAGTACTTGTCTGGTGGACGATAGGATCCTTGACGAACAGCTGGCAGCAGGTTAACGCAGCGCGTTTGCGGATCTCTGGATTATCCGCCTCTACGTATCGAATGGCAACATCGCGAACGAATTCGTTCAGAACATGGCCTGTGAAATCAAAACTGCCCAATGTGTGTAGCGCTAGTGCAATCTCAGCCTCTCGTGGGGCGATGGTTTGCGGATCTTTGTGGTCACGTGTCCATATTTGTGGAGGCTGCGATACCTGATATGGACTGCCCAAGGGTAAGAAGTGTCGGCCGGCGAGAATCTGGCTGAGGAGATCAAGCAGCTTTTCTTGGATCATCGGCCGCGAAGGTGGTACGTAATGCGCCATGTCGACGAGTGCTTGAAAGAGAGAGTCGCTCAACCCGCATGAGAAGATGGGATCCAGGAGCCGTTCGACAGACTTGGTTAGGGCTTGGCCGACGGCTGCTGATATCATACTAAGACACTGAAATATGGGCGCTTCGTTGATGCCGCTCTTGTTCCGGGACTTGGCTATGAGACCCTCCTGTATGAAGCCTAGGATCCCCTCCAGATAAGGTGAGATGGCAACTCCAACGGCATTCGCGATCTGTCCAATGGCCACGAATGCCTTGTCTCGATCGCGATCCTTCCTTATCAGGCCTTGGAGATGTAGCATGCACTGATGCAGGTACTTTGTCGCAAATTCAGTCGGCGAATAGCCAGCGAGTATAGGTATAATAAGCACCACCTCTCTTCGTACTAGAGCGTCGCGATGCTCCCTGTACTTGAGCACCTGTTCAACAGTCTCCTTGTACTTTTGGTCGTTCATGAACATTGCGCTTTTGTCAAGCAGCTCCTTCATGGTGAGAAGCGAGCCATGGATCGCTTCGTTGGTGTTGATGGTAAAGCCGCGGAGAATCTCGTCGTAGACCTTTCCAAACCAGAGTTGGCGCATTTGCGAGTCGCGTGGAGAGATGATCTCGAAGCATGCGCTGATTGCCTCGGCGGCAGACTCTCGGATGAGGACCTTGGGGTCGCGGAGGGCGACCCAGATGACCTCGAAGATCTGTGCAATCCATTGGTACATGAGCGTGGGCGAGTTCTTCGCCAGCTCGCGCAGTATGAGGACAGCAGCGAAGCGTCTGTTCTCCAGGCGCTCTAATTGCAGCCACTCCAGCGCGCCCTTGACCTCTGCTTCGACCAGCTCTGCCGTGAGGGTGCCGCCGGGCTTCGCCAGTCTTCCCAGGGCCTTGGCCGCCACCACCATGGCCGTGACATCCTGGCCCCGCATCACAGCCCTCAGGTATGAGGCAAAGCGCGTCGTCTTCTGGCCCGCATCGTCGCCGCGGAAGTCGATCAGAGCGTTGAGCGCGTGGATGCCGCCGATGCGTTCGTTGGAGTCGCTGCCTGTGACAATGAGGCCCGAGATCTTTGTGTAGACTTCATTGTTGAAATTGGTGAAGACGTTGGGCGCGAGTTCTGCGCAACGTCAGTGTCTAGTAGCTTTGGGCGGGGATCCTCCACCGCCATGGTGCTCACCTCGGTGCGCGGCTTCCACCGTCTGCCGCAGTGTGTTTGCTGCTCGCTGTCGTGTCTCGTCGTTTCTTTGCCCGTCAGCTTGCCGTCACGTTCAGTTTGCCATGTCGGGCTCACTTTGAGCGTAGTTCGTGCACTATGCGGTCCAGGGCGGACGAAAGGGGACCTTGCTGCGTCATCTTGACTGCTTCACCTGAAGCCTGTCGCAGCAAGAGCGTGTATGCTCAATCCATCCATAGAAGGGACAGAAGAATGGTATTAGAGGGCCGTTGACGGCGAATTGGTCGTCGCCAAACTTACTGGTCCCGACGCAAGACGCATGTCACGAACCCGGCCTAGCGAAGCTTGGACCGCACCACGCTAGCCGCGGGAGCTAGTCCGTAACCTTTTCACCGGGGAAGCGCAACTGGCCATGACAAGGCCACTGGTCGGCGCGGTCAACCACATCAAGGGAGAGTCGGGATACATGACTCCACTATCGATTTCATCAAACACACACCACATGACGACAATCATGTTGCTTTTCTCCGCTGGAGCCCAATCACGCACCCCTTACCAGAGACACTGTCCGTTCGCTATGATACACAACCACTCAACCCGCCCAGCTTGCCCAAGGGTAGCAGCGTTCCATATACCTCTAGCCCGCAAGCACGCCCTCCGCGACATGGCCGATTACTCCGCCAATTTGCCCAAAGAAGATGGACTTTAGGATTGTTTCGCCCTCTCCCACAGCCCACATGCCCGCCTCACTCAGCTTTTTCTTCCATATTCTCTTTTCCTTTTCACTCAGCTCATCCCACTTTCTCGCCGCCACATGCTTCTTCAGCACCTCCTCATCTCCTGCGTGCACCTCTGTACTAAGTGTGCCTTCGGATTCATGGTCGTCATGGATCACGAGAGCCTTCTGTGCAGGTAGATCGGATGGTTCCATGTCGGACAGGGCGTGGGGGAGATGCAAATGTAGCAGATCGGCGATGCGCTGCGATGTCTTGACGACCGGTGAATTCGCATTGTTGAGGATGGCGTTGTGACGTTTCTCGCGGACTGCCTCACCAAACGTCTTCTGCTGGCCTGCTGCCTTCTGCAGTCCTGCCGGGAGTATGCCTTTTGTGAGATCGCCCTCGGGATCCACAAGCGACTGTATCAACAGAGCTAGTACTGCGACGACCATGGCTACGGCTAGATATGTTGCTGCTGTGAACATGTTCCTTGACCGTGTCGTTTGCAACACATAACGTGATCCCGTATGTTGAAGTGGGAACGTTTCCACGCTAATGGTATTTCCAAGACTGGTACTTGCAAGACGAATGTACTGCGGTGGTGTCTGGCGGCCTGCAGGGACTTCGGGTTTGGAAAATGGCGAAAAGATAACTTTGGTCATTTGCACGTCATGCACCTGGCCTGTATCAGCACATGTTCTCTGGGGCCAATACATGTCGACTCACATTGTCGTAGTTGTTGAACGAATGGAACGAGCTCAGAGAGTCTCTAGCTGGGCCATGATAGTCCATCGTATACACCGTCAAGGAGATGTCGATTGCCCCTACAGCAATCGCAATCTGATATGCTCCCTCGTCGTCTGCGTCAAGGAGGCAGACATCCATGTCTGTGGCAGCCTTGACATGCTTTGGCATTGTCTTGCGTAGAACGATACTACCTGGCCCCTGCTCGTACAAATGCAAGAGCAGCAGTTCAACGCCGGTGCGATTGGGCTTGTTTGATAGGAGTAGTAGATGCTTTGGTGAGAGCCAGCGTACACATCTCAATTTGCTCCGCGTACCCTTCTCAACCTTTGGTATCGTGTAAACCTGCATGTGCTCGCTCTTCCCTCTAGCCTTGTTCTGCTCGAAATTATACCTCACATCCTGCACAAAGACCTCCTGGTCAGTCACATAGGCTACCCGAAATCGCCCCTCTTCTTGTGTGAATATGTCCAGATCATTCGCCTCTTGGGCTTTGGTTAGTGTGATGCGCGCTATTATGTCTTGGCTTGTCGGCTTATTCGATGTTGCGCTGAAGATGACGACCTCGTTTTCGTCGCCAGCAAGACTAGAGGCAATCGCTCCAATCCGCCTATTGGGTGTACTAGAGGCTGGACGTTGTGGCGGTGATAATCTGACTATCCGCTGGTACCCCTCTTTCTTTGCGCCGACCGACTGTGGCGTGGTGAAGAGCGTAGTCTGGCTGAGAAACTCTAGTCTGCCGTCGGTCCCCTTGTTCTTCGGTAGTCGTAGCTCAAACGCCCGCAAATGCTCATTCCGGCCATTTAAACGGCTTTCCTCACTGCTGTTGTTGCCGGCAAATAGAATCAGGCCATCTTTTGTTGAGAGGTTGTCTAGGCATGTTATTGAGTCGTCTTTACTCGCTTCGATTTCCGCGATAGGCTGTACGGTCGATGCGCGTGAACTGAAGTCGAATGCAGTGATCTGGTTCTTTATTCCAGATCGACCTGCCTTGAAATTGCGATGCACGATCAGCGTATGTTTTGCGTGCGACTCGTATAGGCATGGTACTCACACCTCCACCGCCGCCGACTACGAGAACACCCGGTCTATTGTTGGCGAATGTAGCTGCGAAGATGGGGTAGCTGGCTACTCCTGTTAATCGTGCTAAACCTGCAGCCTTGTGTGTACAGCGCAAACGTACTCTGAGCCTTAGACACAGTAGGGCGCGACATCGGAACAATCAAAGGTTACGTGATGCGCTTAAGGCCGTCTCTGTCCAAGCGTCGCGATCAAGGTGGCGGGCGGCAATTGGATAGACGGGACGGTCCGTTCGGGGAGAGAGGCAAGTTTGACGGAAGACAGTCGCATAAATATAGGGATTCGATTGATGAGGTCTGTAGCTGTCTGAGTGTAGGGATAAGGTTGGTGTGCCTCCGCTTCTGTCCACGTTGCGTGGGATGTGAACAAACGTGCCGGCGCAAGCGTCATCGGTTGCCGATTCAGCTTATCGATAACACTCCGACGCGACCACCTTTGGCATCGCCAGCCCCCACAGAAGAAAACATCTATATACTAATTGAACAAGTCCAACTCCCGCGCAGCGGCCCTGCAACCTCTGGAAATTTTCGCGAAGCGACTAGTTTACCCCCTATTTCTATTTTTCTACCTCTACAAATTTATTATAGCCTGTAGCTGTCGCTATTGCTATTATAAGACTATAGTTTTCGTCTATGTAGCCTATTTTTTAGTGTTCTCTACCCTACTAAATAACTAGAATATATTTTTTCTATTATTTTCTATATAACTAGCTTCTTATAGATTCTTATAGGTTTGTCTAATCTAGTTATAATGCCTTAATAATGCGTCTACTCCTCTATCTAGAATACGTTTTTATAAGTAACTAGCTAGGTATTCTTACTTATATTTTGCTAGGCCTATTAATAGTATTATAATGCTATAAAGTTTACGTTTAATACTTATAGTATACTATATTAACTCTATATTAACTATAAAATAGTACGTACTAGTAGTAGCCTATATATTCTTTTTATACTTACTAATACTAGTCTATACGTAATACTTATAGTTATTATTTATAGTCTACTTCCTTCTCTTCTTAAGGTTTATCTACTTAACGTACTTATATAATATCTTTAGAGATATCTATACGCTTTTTAATACCTACCTCTACTACGTATAGAGATAATAGTCTCTCTAGATTACTTAAAATACTTCTTATATAACTAGAATAGCCTAATCTACTATTACCTTTTAGCCTAGATTATAATAATCTAGGCCTAATAACCTACCTCTATACGTATTATAATGCTCTACACTAGATATTAGAGCGTAAATTGTCTTCTAGTACGTTAGCGCATAAATTTATATCTTACTACCTTAATAGCTATATTTTACTTCTACTATTCTCTAACTTACTCTATTATTTATATAACTTACTATATAGCGTTACTCTATCTACTAAGGCTTTCTATAAGAACCTCTATATATATAATTTAGCCTTTACCTTTACTTTGCTTAACTATACGTAAACGAATTAGGGTGCTATAGGCCTAGGCGTCTAGGTATTCTAAATCTATAGTGTGTTGTATTACTATTCTAGCCCGCTATAAGAAATCTAAGGTACTCTACCCTAGTACGCCTAGCTATATTTCTATAATCCTTAGTTTATAGCTAAGGTAAGATAGTAACGTAATTTACAGTAGGGTGACAAAACTAAAAAGTCAATCAAAAAGTTATAGATTTAACTGAGCTATATCTTTAGAACTGGACACGCTAGACTAAATCGGGTTAGTGTTTTGAAAAGCTAAGATCTTTGGCTTTTTTT
>Ga0265798_10005625_pt1 | contig 16736 bp, 7 predicted proteins | sample P3T30metagenome_FD_192430 | JGI IMG/M metagenome (GOLD analysis project Ga0265798, IMG submission 192430) | Plant litter microbial communities from East Loma Ridge, Irvine, California - P3 T30 | ecosystem: Environmental > Terrestrial > Plant litter > Unclassified | place: USA: California... | reverse complement strand
AAAACGAGGCCGGCACCGATCACCCGCTCAGGAGCGATGCCCCGGGCCGAGAGGCGCCCATTCAGGAACGCGCCGCCCATCACCGACAAGGAACTCGCCCCGAACACCAGCCCGTAGGCCAGCGGATTGAAGCCGAGGGCGTCAATGAACACCAGTGCGGAACCGGTGATGTAGGCGAAGACCGCGCCTGCCGCCGCGGCGTTGCACAGCGCGTGGCCGAGGAAAGCCCCGCTCGCCAGAATCCGGCCGTAGCCACGCAGGATCCCGGTGGCCGCCGGCTCGGGACCGGGCCGCCGCCGCAGGGGCTCGTCGATGTGCCGGATCCCTACCAAGGCCACGAGGGCGGCGGCGATCGGCGCGGCGTGGATCAGACGCCAACTGCCGAGATCCATCACTTCCGCGCCCACCGCCGGGGCCACCATCGGCACAACGTTGATGATGAGGACGACGAACGACATCCGCGCGCGCGCCGCCTCGCCCCTGAACAAGTCCCGCACCATCGCCAGGACCGCCATGCCCGGGCCCGCGGCACCGATCCCCTGGAGGGCGCGGAACAATAGGAAGTGCGGCAACGTCCGCGCCGTAGCGCAGCCGAAGCCGCAGGCGACGGCGGGTTTGCGGCCCAGGCGGTCCGAGGCCGGACCGTAGACCAGCAGCGCCGACCCGAAGCCGAGCAGGTAGGCGCTCATGGCCGCGCCCATCGCGGACGGCGGGACATGCAGCGCGGCCGCCGTGTCCGGCAGGCTCGGCAGGATCATGTCGATCCCGAAGGTCGGGAGGGCCGCCAACAGCCCGAGCAGGGCCGAGAAGGCGGCTGAGCCGGGGCGGATGCGGGGATGCCCCGGCACGAGGGCCCGGATCAGGCCCAACGCCGGTCTCCGCCCCGATCCGAAGCCCTGTGCGACGCTGTCATCGCCTCGATCTCCCGGACGAGGCCGGCCGCGTCGAGATCCGCCCGCACGGCCGCGCCGAGGACCCTCGCGGCTGCCCGGAAACTCGGTTCCGCCAGAAGCCGGCGGGCCGCCGTCGCAATCTCGGTCTCGAGCGCCCCGGCAGGAAGACGCAGGCCGGCGCCGCGCTGGGCGATACGGGCGGCGTTGTCGGCCTGGTCGCGCGCGAGCGGGATGACCAGCAGGGGCACGCCGTGCAGCAGCGCGCGACTGACGGTGCCGTGACCGCCCTGGCACACCACCAGATCCGCCTCTGCCATGAGGGCGTCATGGGAGGCCGCCGCCACGACACGGATGGTGGCCGGGGCAGCGAGATCCTCCGCCACGACATTGTGGCCGGTGGTCACGACGGTCTCGGCATCGACTGTCCCGAGGGCACACGCGATGCGCCGTAGGAGGTCGGTCTGGTTCTGGGCGCCGGTGCTGCCGGCGACGAGGATCCGGGGCCGGCGCGCCCCAAGCCATGCGGTCAGAGCCCCGCGGGACCAGCCCGGTTCATCGAGCAAGGGCCCAATGTACCGATAGTTGGCAGGAAGCGCTTCGGTGTCGAAGTCGAAGGTGCGGCTGATGGCCAGGAGGACGCGCTCCGCCTTTTCGAAGTGCGCGAACGCGGTGGCGACCGGGGGCAGCCCGAAGGCGCGCCGTGCGGCGTTGAGCACCGGCCTTCCCTGTTCCATCGCGGACACGATCGCGGTTTTCGCTGCCTCCACTGCGGCCTGCTCTTCCGCGTTCCGCGGCGGCGCCAAGCCACTGGCTGCTGTCGGAATGCCGGGTAGCGGACGGATGCTGACATGCGGCGACAGGACCGCGTGCGGCAGTGCGGCGGCCTCGGCCGCAAGGGCGCAGCCGACCAGGAGATCGATGCTCAGGACGGCGTCGGTCGGAACGCGGCGGATCTCGTCCAGCGTATCCGCCGCGTAGGTACGCGCCGGCGCGAACATGGTCTTACGCAGCCAGTCCGCCAGATCCGAGAAATCGGCCGGGTCGGCATCGATGCCGGTCGGAGCCCGGCGCCACCCGATGAACGGGAAGCCGGCCGCCTCGACCTCGCCACGCATCGCCAACTCGGCCATGACGCGCGGGTGGTGGCCCGCCCGGTGCAACTGCCGGGCTGCCGTAAGCACAGGGCTAAGATTGCCCGTGGTTCCCCATGAGATACATAAGACATGAAGCGGCATGGTCTTGATCTCCCAATACGATCGCGCATGAAGGCGTTGTTTCGGATTGTAATTCAGCTAATACATCTCAAAAATTAAATTTATTACGTCGATATTAATCGATATTAGCATTGCTGGTGCCGATACTGCGCACTAATATTGACAAGAAATTCGATATAATCTGGATGCGTATGGTGGATACATCCGCCGTAGGCGAAGCCGATCGTCAAAGCCTCCAGCAGCCATGCGAAGGCGCCACGTCCCGCTGAGGGGCCAGCGACCAACGGTGGAGTCGGGCCGGTACGATCCCGGGATCGGCTGCCCGGCGGCTGCCCAGTGTCCGCTACGGGATCCCGCCAATCTGGTCCGGACTTACGGAAGTGTCTGCGGCTGCGCGGGCAGACCGCCGCGATCACGGCATCAATCATGGCCACCTCTCCACTACGAGAAGTCGACAATTGTATTTTCGAGTTACATCGCCATGTCGGTCAGCATCAATTCATATTACAGCCGTAACAAACCGTCTTTTCGTTCGTCCGATACAGCTATGTCCAGGGCGAATGCTCGTGTTGTGTTGCCCCGCACAATATGAAGGGCGCAATCCTTTGGGGGGCATGATATCAGCTTCGCCGTGCAAGGCCCGACGTCCGGACGTCCCCTGAAGGGCGGCCGGGGTGGGTCGGCGAAGGATGGGTCGGTCTCCCGGGCGGCGCAGTCCCCCAATCCGGGGCAGCTGCCTTTGTCCTTGAGCCGGCGCATCGAGATCGTGCCGTCGCGGCAGGCTGCCGCGAAGCGGAGTTGGCCATGATCGAACCCAGTCTGGACCGGGGTCACGGGCGGAGCGCACGTCCCGGCGCGACGCGCATCCTCCTCGTCGAGGACGATGCGGGCATGCAGCGCATCGTCTCGGACCACTTCGCCGACCACGACGTCGACGTCACCCCAGCGACCGACCGAGCGGAGGCGGAGAAGCGGCTTGCGGAAGGCACTTTCGATCTCGTCGTGCTCGACCTGAGACTGGGGTCGGAGAACGGGCTGGATCTCTTGCGCGACCTGCGCGCCAGGAGCGACCTGCCGGTGATCATCACCACCGGTCACCGCCGGGACGAGATCGACCGGGTGATCGGACTCGAACTCGGCGCGGACGATTACCTCGTCAAACCCTACGGTTTGCGTGAGCTGCTCGCCCGGGTGCGGGTGATCCTGCGGCGAGCCGAGGTCGTACCCATTCCAGCCCGGGCCCAGGAATCTCACCGGAGCCGCTTCGACGATTGGGTTCTCGACCGGCGTCGCCGGCGGCTCACCAACCCCGCGGGCGCGGATGTCGCCCTCAGCAAGGGCGAATACGCGCTGCTGGTGGCCTTCCTGGACGCCCCTCAGCGTCCACTGAGCCGCGAGCAGCTCCTTCAGGCCACCCGCGTCCACGAAGACGTGTTCGACCGCAGCATCGACGTCCAGATCCTGCGGCTGCGCCGAAAGCTGGAGGCGGATCCCAGCACACCGCGCCTGATCGTCACCGAGCGCGGCGTCGGCTACGTCTTCGCCGCACACGTCGAGAAACTGTAGCCGTGGCCCTGCCGCGCTTGGCCCGGTCCGCCGCCGCCGCTCTCGCGGCTGGCCTCGTCGGCAGCGCCCTGGCCGTCCTGCCGCCGTTCGCCCAGGAGCAGCCGGCCGGCGGCCGTCTTCCGGCCGAGGCCGTGGAGGCGTTGGACGTCATCACGCCGGTCCCGAGCAGCCTCGGGTCGGATCCGGACCGGATCGCACTCGGCCGGATGCTGTTCACCGACACCCGGCTGTCGCGCGGGGGCGACCGGGCCTGCATCACCTGCCACGACATCCGCAGCAACGGCGCGAGCGCGGTCGCGCGGAATCTCACCGCCGACGGCACGCCCGCCCCGCGTAACACGCCCACAGCCTTCAATGCGGCACTGAGCTTCCGCCTCGGCTGGGCGGGCGATATCCCGACCCTGCAGGACCAAGCCGAGCTCGCCCTGACGCGACCGGAATTCCTGGGCGGATCGTGGCCCGATATCCTTGCGGTGATCCGCGACGATCCGGCATTCGCCGAGCCGTTCCGCGCCGCTTACGGCCGGGAGGCCGATCGGGAGGCCGTGATCGACGCGATCAACAGCTTCGAGCGCAGCCTGCTCACCCCCGACAGCCGCTTCGACCGGTGGCTGCGCGGCGACGCCCACGCCATCACCGAGGCGGAGCGGGCGGGCTTCGCCCTGTTCCGGGGCATCGGCTGCGCCGCCTGCCACCAGGGCGTCAATGTCGGCGGAAACCTGTTCGAGAAGGTCGGGATCTTCGTCACGATCCCCAACAAGGCCGCCGAGGTGCTCCGGGTCCCCAGCCTGCGCAACGTCGCGGTCACGGCCCCCTACTTCGACGATGGCGGCATCGCGACGCTACCCGAGGCGGTGCGGCTCATGGCGCGGGCCCAGCTCGGCCGGGAGCTGACGGCTTCGCAGACCGACGCGATCGTGGCGTTCCTTGGGACCCTGACCGGCTCCTACGCGGGACGCCCCCTCACGGCTCCGAACGCGCCCTCCGCGGTGCCGCAGCGATGAGGCTGACCGCGCAGGCCGCTGTCCTCGGCGCGCTGCTGGCCGCGCTTCTCACGTGGCTGATGATCAACGGCAAGGGCGAGATGGACGCCGCCTACGTGCGGACCCAGCGAACGATCGACGCCATCGCCCTCGCGGAGTCCCGGATGCAGCACGACGTGCTCCGCGCCAGGACCGGGCTCCTGCGCAACTACGATCCGATCGTGGCCCACCTCCGGGACATGCGCGCGGCGCTGGCCGGGATGCGCGCGGCGAACGGCCCCGACGACGGCGAGATGCACGCCTTGGCCGAGACGATCAGCCGGGAGGCGCAGATGGTCGAGCGCTTCAAGACCGGCAACGCTCTCGTGCAGAACTCGATCGCCTATTTCGACTCCCTCAGCGACCGCATGTCCGAGCCGGATATCGATCCCCGGCTCGCCCGCGCGGTCGCCGTCCTGCAGATACGGGTCTCGGAGTTTGCTAGGGACGCGAGCCCCGAGCGGCTCGACGCCATCCGCGCCCGGCTCGACGCCCTCGCTGCGGCCCCCTGGGGAGCGGACAGGGGTGCGGACATAGGCGCCATCGTCCTGCACGGCCGTCAACTCCTGGATCTGCTGCCGCAGGTCGACACCATCACCCGCTCCCTTCCGGCAGCGTCGAGCGAGGCGGCGCGGCAAGCCTTGCTGGAGGCCCGCCGCGCCCTCAAGGACCGGCGGCAGGCCCGCGCGGACGGTTTCCGACTCGCCCTCTACGCAGCGGCCCTGGCGCTGCTCGCCCTGGTGGTTCGCGTCGGCTTCCTGATGCGGGCCGGCACCGTGATCCTGCGCCGGACGATCGTTTTCCAAGCCGTCGTGGCGCGGGCCACCAACCTGTTTCTCGCCAGCCAGCCCGACGAGATCGAAGCCCACATCGTCGATGCCATGGCCATCGTGGGCGAAGGAGCGGGGACGGACAATTGCTACGTCCTCATGCTCGACGGCACGGATGCGGTGCATCTCTGGAATCGGCCGGGGCATCAGGCGCCTTGCGGATGGCCAGATGCGCAACGGGCCCTGGTGCCCGAGATCACGGCCGCCCCGGAAGACTACATCTTCATCGAAACGGCGGACCGGCATGGCCCTCCGGCCCTGCTTCAAGCCCTCGCGCGGCGTGGGGTCACCACATTCACGTGCGCGCGCATGCGCCGGCAGGGCAGAATCGTCGGCGTGCTGTGCTTCGAGCGCACGAGCAGCACCCTGCCGCCCTGGATGCGGCACTCGCGTGGCCTCCTGCAGGTCGTCGCCGACAGCTTCGGGGCCGCCCTGGAGCGGCAGCATGTCTGGGCGGAGCGCCGCGAGATCGAGGCGACCCTTCGGCGAGCGCAACGGCTCGAAGCGATCGGGATCTTCGCAAGCGGCGTGGCGCACAACATCAACAACGTGCTCAAGGTGATGCTCGGCCATGCCGAGATCGCAGCGGACGCCCTGCCGGCCGATCCGCAACGGGCCCGCAAGCAGATCGATTTTCTGGTCCAGGCGGGTGGCCGCGCGCACGAGATCGCGGCGCAGATCCTCGATTACGGGCGGCGGGGCGGCGCCGCCCAGAGCACAAGCGCGGTGGATGCGATCGTGTCCGAGACGGTGGCGCAGATCCGAACCTCGACCGCCGACCCGACACGATCCGCCTGACGGGGGCTGCCGAAGGCGCAGTCGTAGATGGCGAGCCGGCACAGCTGCAGCAGGTGGTCCACAACCTCATCCGTAACGCGATGCAGGCCTCCGAACCGGGCGCGGCGGTCGACGTGCAGCTCGCGCGCGTCCGGCTACCCGAGCGGCGAACCGTCTCCCACGGTGAGCTGCCAGAGGGCGAGTACGTCCGTATCCGCGTGGCCGATACCGGCCGCGGAATGGATGACGGGACGCTCGCGCGCATCTTCGAGCCCTTCTTCACCACCCGTCCGGCCGGAACCGGGCTCGGGCTCGCCACCGCCTTCGAGTTCGTCCAGGAGCAGGATGGGGCCTTCGACGTGCACAGCGCAGTGGGAGAGGGCAGCACGTTCGAGGTGTGGTTGCCCGTGATCCCGCAGGCAGAAACCGCCACCTCGGTCGCCGGCGCAACCGTCATGGTTGTCGGGGGCGTGCGCGCGGCTGTGCAGGAGGATGAGGAGACCCTCGCGGCCCTGGGCTACGAGCCCATCGGCTACACCGACACGGAAGCAGCGCTGGCGGCCCTGCGCGCGGAGCCCGAGCGCTTCGACCTGCTGATCGTCGAAAACAGGCCGTCGGGTCCGTTGGGTCTCGCCTTCGCCCGCCGGGCCGCCGCGATCGTGAACCGTCCGATCGTCCTCTCGCTCTCGGCCGCAGACACGGTGAGGCCGGAGGTCCTCTCAGCCGTCCCCATCGTCGATGTCGCGCGCCGACCCTGGCGCTCGACCGCGCTCGCGCTCACGCTGCGACGACATCTGGGATCCGAGATGCGGAGCGCACCGTCCCGGCGCGACGCCGCGAGAGCCAAGCGTTTTCAGAAGAGCACTTGATCAGAGACCCGGATCTACTGCTATTTCGGCTTGGTGGGTCCCCGCCGCTTCCCTGAGAGCCGCTTGCGAGCGCATTGCCATCGGGGACGGTATTAAGTCCGTGATCCGATGCGCTCACATCCACCGAACCGGGATTTATTTCGGCGGTAAACGCTCGAGCTGCAACCACCTTTGCAAGCAGACGGAAGCGCGGATGGCCTGCTTTCCGGCATCGACACCTTTTCTTTGGCCAGACCTAGCACAGTTGCGATTGATAATTTACGATATTGATCCGGTTCATACTTACGTCATACGGAATATAAGGGGTGGCCTAGAAACATTGCTGGCGAAACCAGTTTGATTCCCAATCAGTTACGCTTGAATGATGGGATTCGGTTTCCCGTCGCTCGGCCACGGACGTAGTCGAACTAGTGATCCTGGGCCGAGCTGGTTTCCTGGCGGTTGTCGAGCTTGCGCAATGCGGTGGCGATGTCCTGGAGGCTGGCATCGCCCTTGCGCAGGACGCGGTCGGCCTTCGACAACCGGTCGCGCTCCTCGGCCGTGACATCCCGGGCGCTGAGGACCACCACCGGCACGTCGGCGCAACCCGGCAGTCTTCTCAGACGGTCGAGGAACGAGAACCCGTCCATCACCGGCATGGTGAGGTCGAGGAGGATGAGGCGCGGCACGCCGAGCCCGACCTGATCCAGCGCCTCACGGCCGTCGCCGGCCTCGCGGACGCTCCAGCCGTTGCGTTCGAGGGCGGTCCGGAGACGGTGCCGCATGTCCGCATCGTCGTCGACCACCAGGACATCGCCGTCTGCGGCCCGGAACTGGTCCAGGATCGTCCGGAGACGTCCCCAGTCCACCGGCTTCGGCACGGCATCGACGGCTCCGAGCGAGGCGCTGAGCGTCGCGTCGGCGACGAAGCTCACCATGACCACCGGGATGCCGGCGGTTTCTGGGTCCGACTTGAGGGCCGCGAGCACAGACCAACCGTCCATGTCGGGCATCATCACGTCGAGGAGGATGGCGCGGGGCTTGAGCGACCGAGCGAGATCGAGGCCGGTGCGCCCGTCCCCAGCCGTGCGCACGGAGAACCGCTGGCGTTCGAGGAACCGGGTCATGAGCTCGCGCTGGGACGCCTCGTCGTCGATGACGAGCACCAAGTCCCCCGTGCGTTCGCCGTTCTCCGGCACCGCGTCCGGCCCGTCATCGACCGTCCGGTCCGGTGCTGCCGCCGGCACGCGCAGGGTGAAGCTCGTTCCCTCACCCGTCGCGCTCGTCACGGTGATGTCGCCGCCGAGCAGCTGAGCGAAGGCACGGCTGAGCGCCAGCCCGAGCCCGGTCCCGCCGTAGTTGCGCGTGGTGCTCTCGTCGGCCTGCGTGAACCGCTCGAACAGGCGGCCGACCTGCTCGGGGTTCATGCCGATGCCGGTATCCCGGACCGTGAACCGGAGCCAGTCGCCACGGGGGCCCGTCTCCCGTCCGGCTTCCAGGGTGATGGTGCCGCCCTCGGTGAACTTGGCCGCGTTGGAGAGCAGGTTGAACAGGCACTGGCGCAGCTTCACCGCGTCCGTGCGGGCTTGGCCCGCATCGTCGCCCACGTCGAGTACGAGGACGTTTCCCTTCTTCTTCACCAAGGCTTCGACCGTGGCGGCCGCGTCCGCGACGAAAGCGGCGACGTCGATGTCCTCGGGATAGAGCTCCATCTTCTCAGCCTCGACCTTCGACAGGTCGAGCACGTCGTTGATCAGCCCGAGGAGATGCTGGGCGTTCGACTTGATCTTGCCGAGATCCTTCAGGAGGCTCTCCTGCCCGAGTTCCTCCGCCTCCTCCTCCAGCATCTCGGAATAGCCGATCACGGCCGAGAGAGGGGTGCGGAGTTCATGGCTCATGTTGGCCAGGAACCGGCTCTTGGCCCGGCTGTGCTCCTCGGCGGCGTCCCGCGCCTCCTTGAGCGCGACCTCGAACGCGTGGCGCTCGGTGATATCCTCATGGACCCCTACCCACTCCCGAACCGTCCCGTCGGCATCACGCACCGGCACCGCCCGGGCCACGTAGCGGCGCCAGCCGGCTTCGGCGGTGCGCACGCGATGCTCGACGGTGTAGGAGGCCTCGTCACGCAGCGCCTGGGTCCAGGTCGCGACCGTCGCGGCGACGTCCTCGGGATGGATCGCCTCGGCCCATCCCGCGCCCATGTAGGTCTCCGGTGCCTGCCCGGTGATGGCGGCCCATCCCGCCTGCTCCTCGACGAAGCGCCCCGTGGCATCGGTCGTCCACATCACGCCGTTCACGGCCCGGACGGCGGAGCGGAAGCGCGCCTCACTGACGTGCAGGCGGCGCTGCACCCCGCGCTGGTCGAGCGAGGAGGCGATCATCGCCAGGAACAGGATGAGGAAGGTGACGCCCGCCACCGCCAAAGCGAGGTCGCGCTGGCCCGCCGCGAGGGTGGCCACGTGGGGCGCATGAGCGCCGGCCTCCTGCGCGGTGAAGGTCGCCGCGGCCATCCCGGTGTAGTGCATTCCGGCGACCGCCAACCCCATCACGCAGGCGGCCGCGAGCTTCTGCCAGGGCCGGTTGCGGCGAAAGGTGAGCCATAGCGCAGCGGTGGCAGCGGTGACCGCGATGGCGACCGACACCGCCACCACGGCCGGATCGTAGGCGAGGTTGCCGGGGACCCGCATGGCCGCCATTCCGGTGTAGTGCATCGCCGCGACGCCAAGGCCCATGAGCGGGCCGGCGACCAGCAGCGAACCCGCGCCCGTTCCCCTGCGTGCGACCCAAGCGAAGGCTCCGGCGGTGACGCCCACCGCGATCAGCAGGGATAGGAGGGTCAGTCCGAGATCGTAGGCGGCCACCATCCCCATTTCGAAGGCCAGCATGCCGACGAAATGCATCGACCAGATGCCGCCGCCCATCGCCACTGCGGCGCCGGCGCCCCAGGCCCAGCGGGGTCCGGCGTCGGGGCGCCGGACCCGCGCGCCGAGATCGAGGGCTGCGTACGAGGCGAAAATCGCGATGATGATGGAGAGTGCGACGAGGAGAGGATTGTATCCGGTGTGAACCATAGGACTTCCGGTGCGTGGGGGGCGGTCGTAGCACCGAACGACTGCGGTCTTCGGTCGATCTCCGAATCGTGAAGGCCCGCTTCCGGCGGGAGCGCTCGCCGCCGAACCGGATACGGATCCAGCGTCGGCGAACGTATCGGATCAAGGACTTGGAGCAGCTCCCGAGCGCAACGCGATAGGGAATGGCTCTCGCGCCGGTGGCTCGGCAGCGCCCGATCGCGTCTGCAGGCTTTGCCGCAGCCCCGGGCTACGTGACCACCGAGCGCAGCAGCGCTGGCAATTCGTCGAGGCCGACTTGGCCCTTGCGCAGGACGCTGTCGGCCTGCCCCGCCAGTCGCCGCCGGTCCTCGCCGTCGACGTCCTTGGCGGTCAGCACGACGACCGGGATCGAGCCCCATTCCGGCTTGGCCCGCAGGATGCTCAGGAAGGTGAAGCCGTCCATCTCGGGCATCATGAGGTCGAGCAGAACGAGGCACGGCCGCTCGGCGGCGACGGCGGCGAGCCCGACCTTGCCATTCTCGGCGGCGACGATCCGCCAGCCTTCCCGGGACAGCCTCGCCGCCATCCGGTCACGCGTGTCGTCATCGTCATCGATGACGAGCAACGGACCTTCATGGTCCTGGGGACGGAAGCGGTCCATCACGCCATGGAGTTCGTCCCAATCCACCGGCTTCTGCAGGTAGTCCGTGGCGCCGAGGGAGAACGCAAGGTTCCGCTCGCCCAGCACCGTCACCATGATGATCGGCGTGTTTCCGAGTTCGGTATCGCCACGGAGCGCACGGAGGACCGACCAGCCGTCCATCTGCGGCATGGTCACGTCGAGGAGGATGACCCGAGGCCGCAGGCGGTGAGCCATGTCCAAGCCCTCCCTGCCGTCGACGGCGGCCGCGACCTGGAACCCGTCGCGCTTGAGGAAGCGGGTCAGGAGATCGCGCGTTGCAGGATCGTCGTCCACGACGAGGACGACGCCCCGCCCGGATGCGTCATCGGACGGCGTCGGCCCGGCATCCTCGTTCACCTGAGGTGCGTCGTTCGTTCCGGCGATACGCGCCGGCACCGACACCGTGAAGGTCGTCCCACGCCCCGCCTCGCTGGCCACCGCGATGGTGCCGCCCAGCATGGATGCGAACGCCCGTGTGATGGAGAGGCCGAGCCCCGTCCCGCCGAACTTCCGCGTGGTCGAGGCGTCGGCCTGCGTGAACCGCTCGAACAGCCGTGCCTGCTGATCCGGGCTCATGCCGATTCCGGTGTCGCTTACCCGGAAGGTCAGCCAATCGACGCCGTCGCGTTCGCCCCGTTCCGCCGACAGGGTGATCCGTCCGCCTTCCGTGAACTTGGCTGCGTTGCACAGGAGGTTGATCAGGCATTGGCGCAGCTTGGTCACGTCGGTGCGCGCGTCGCCGAGGTCGGCGGCGAGGTCCAAGGATAAGGCGTTCTCCTTGGCGGAAACGAGAGATTCCACCGTAGCCGCGACGTCGCGCACGATGGCGTCGACGGCAAAGTCCTCGACGTAGGTCTCCATGCGCTCGGCCTCGATCTTCGAGAGGTCGAGGACGTCGTTGATGAGCCCGAGGAGGTGGCGGGCATTCGCTTCGATCTTGCGCATGTCGGGCAGCAGGTCGTCGTGGCCGCCGTCCTCCATCTCCTCCTGCAGCATTTCGGAGTAGCCGATCACCGCCGAAAGCGGCGTCCGAAGCTCGTGGCTCATGTTGGCGAGGAACTCGCTCTTGGCCCGGTTGGCCTCCTCCGCGGCCTGCTTGGCGGCAGCCAGATGTAGCTCGTCCCGCTTGCGTCCGTCGATGTCGGTCACCACCATGACGGCGCCGATGCAGCGACCGTCGATGTCGCGCATCTGCACAGCCGAGAATCCGACCCAGGCGCGGCTTCCATCACCGCGCTGGTAGTCCACCTCGAGATCCGCGCGCGGCTCGCCGTCCCGCGCCACCCGGGCCAGCGGCCATTCTTTGGGATCGACCCGGCGCCCGTTGGCGTGGAACCCGATCCAGCGTTCCGGCCGCTCGCCGGTCGTATCGTCGGCCACCTCGTGCCCGAGAATCGCTCCGGCGCGGGCGTTGTGACCGACGATGCGTCCGGACGGCGCCTCCGCAATGAGGACGCCGACGGGGAGCGTCTCCATCACCGTCCGCAGAGTAGCCTCGCCCGCCCGCATGCCCCGGCGCGCCTCGGCCTCGCCGGCTTCCGCCAGCCCGGCCGGTATGGTGCCGGCGAACAGCGAGGCGACGTGCAGGTCGAGGCCGGTGAAGGCATCGGGGTGGCTGGACTGGAGCTTCAGGACGCCGACGGCCTCGCCTCCGCGGAGGATCGGGACGCAGACGGCCGAGCGGGCGCCGAGCGCTTCGACGAGGTCTCGCCTGACCCGGGGATCGACGAGGAGGTCCGGGCAGAGGACCGGCTTGGCATTCATCAGGCAGTGGCCTGAGAGGCTGCCGGCGATCGGGACGCGCAGCCCCACGTGGGCGCCGAGCGCACCGCGTGCCGAGCGGTAAACCAGTTCGTCGCCCTCGCGCAGTTCGATCACCGCCCCTTCGGTTTGGGAGACCGCGGCCATGACGCCGCCCACAAGGGTATCGAGAATGACGTCGCGATCCCCGGCCGCCTTCGTCACGGCGGCCTGGGCGGCGATCAGCGCGTTCTGCTGATCGATCAGCGCGGCCTGGCCGGAGAGAAGGCCCTCGCGCTCGGCGACCGAGCGGCGCAGCTCCATCTGTGACATGACCTGTCCGGCGAGCGAGCGCAGGGCTGTCGCCTGCCGGTCCGTGAGACCGTCCGGTCGAGGAGCCAAGTCGATCACGCAGAGACTGCCGAGGCGCTGGCCGTCGACGGCCTCCAACGGCGCGCCGGCGTAGAAGCGAAGGCTCGGTTCGCCGGTGACGAGTGGATTGTCTCGCGTGCGAGGGTCCAGCGACAGGTCCGGGATGACCAGAATGTCCGGTGCGCCCAGAACATGCGCGCAGATCGATTTGTCGAGGGATGTCTCGCACGAGGCAAAACCCGACTTTGCCTTGAACCACTGGCGGTCGCCCGCCACGAGGCTGACGAGCGCGACCGGGGCGGAGCAGATCAGCCGAGCCAGCTCGACGATATCGTCGAACCCCTTCTCGGGAGGCGTGTCGAGGATGTCGTACTCGCGAAGCGCTTCCAGCCGGCGGGCGTCGCCGACATGAGGCGGGAGCGTACGGGTGTCGGTCATGGGCGGCTCGCTGTCGGGAACGGATGCGCTCGCCGACGCAAGGCCGCGATGTGACGGGATGCGGAGTTCGGGTGCCCCCGACAACACGGTGACCGCGCAGTGGTTGCTGGCCCGCCCCGGCCACGTCTCCGGGCGGCGCTTCCCGCACCGGGGTGTGACGCGACGCGTCGGATTCGAGCGCGGCGGTCCAAGCTCGTGCCGACGCGCTGACCGCCCTCGTCCCGCCGCTCGCAACGATTGCACCCACGGCGTCGTCGGTGTGATCGAAGCCCTGTTAGGGGGCTGCTGCCCCACGACAAATCCGGGCTCACGTCATGGCAATTGCGATGGGACCAAACCGCTAAGCCGGAGTTGTCGTCCGAACACGTCTCCCAAGGTACCCGGGAGCTCCTGATGCGGGAGCCGGATGCCGCTATCCAGATGGGGCCCGATGGCCGAGTCCGTTACGACGCACGTCCCCCGGCCTCGCGACATCCTGTCGACGGGGATCGATGGCCTCGACGAGATCCTCGATGGTGGGCTAACGCGCAGCCGCCTTTACTTGCTCGAAGGGACGCCCGGGACCGGCAAGACGACTGTCGGCCTTCAGTTCCTCCTCAACGGCGTCGCCCACGGGGAAAAGGGTCTCTACGTCACCCTTTCGGAAAGCGCCGACGAGCTTTCCTTCGCTGCCGGGACACACGGGTGGTCTCTGGACGGCATTGAGGTCTACGAACTCGTCAACGAACTCGGCCTCGACCCCGACAGCGAGCAATCCGTCCTACATCCGTCCGAGGTCGAACTCGGAGAAACCGTGCGCGAGGTGATCGACCGCGTCGACAGCCTCAAACCGCAGCGGGTCGTTTTCGACAGCCTGTCCGAGCTTCGCCTGCTGGCCCAGAACCCCCTCCGCTACCGGCGCCAAATCCTGGCCTTGAAGCAGATGTTCGCGTCCAGGAAATGCACGGTTCTCCTGCTCGATGATGGGACCGCTGACGTCCAACTCCACAGCATCGCCCACGGGGTGATCATGCTGGAGCAGATCCGGCGCGGTTTCGGCGCCGCACGCAGGCGTCTCAATGTCCTGAAGATGCGCGGCGTCAAGTTCCACGGCGGAATGCACGACTTCGTCCTGGATACCGGCGGCGTCGAAGTCTTCCCCAGCCTCGTTGCGAACGATCATGCCGCGAAGTTCGATATGACCCCGGCATCGACCGGCTCGCATGAGCTCGACCTTCTCCTGGGTGGAGGGCTAGCTCCCTCGACCAATACCCTGCTGCTCGGTCCCTCGGGGGTCGGGAAGACCACCACGGCGGTCCGCTGCATGCTGGAAGCGTTGGATCGCGGGGACAAGGCGACCTACTTCCTGTTCGACGAGGGTCGGCAGACCATGCTCACGCGCGCCAGGGCGCTGGGAATGGATCTCGACGCGCATCTTTCCAGCGGCAGGCTGGTCATCGACGAGATCGAGCCGGCCGAATTCTCGCCCGGTGAATTCGCCTGCCGGGTACGCGGCACCGTCGAGACGCGGGGCGCCAGCTTCGTCGTGTTCGACAGCCTGAACGCGTATATCCACGCCATGCCCGGCGAGGAACACCTCGTCCTGCAGATGCACGAACTCCTGAACTACCTGAACCAGAAGGGCGCAACGACCCTGCTGGTTCTCGGTCAGCACGGCGTGATCGGCGACGTCCGATCGGATATCGACCTCAGCTACCTCAGCGACGGCATCCTCCTGTTCCGGTACTTTGAGTCCAATGGCTCGGTTCGGACCGCTCTCTCGGTGGTGAAGAGCCGCGTCAACGCGCATGAGCGCACCATTCGGGAGCTCAAGCTCTCCCCCATCGGCCTGCAGGTCGGCGCCGCCCTGACCGATTTCCAAGGCATCCTGTCCGGCCTGCCGACCTACGACGGCAAGGTGGCGCTGATCCCCGGCGGCGACGCGGCGGAGGCGCCGTGATGCCGTCTCTCGACCCTGACGGGGAACGCGTCCTGATCCTTGCGCCGCGCGGACGCGACGCGATCGTCATGGCGCAGCTGCTGTACAAATCCGACGTCCTCACCACCGTCTGTGCCGATGGCGACGCATGGCTCGACGGCCTACGCACCTCCGTTGCGACGTCGATCGTGACGGAAGAGGCGCTTCTCGACGTCGATCCCACAGCGCTGAACGCGTGGGTCTCGTCCCAGCCGCCGTGGTCGGACTTCCCCTTCATCATGCTGGCGACGCGGCAGGCCGGACGACGCACCTCCTCGGCCGCCGCCATGATCGAACGCCTCGGCAACGTCGTCCTGCTGGAACGCCCGATCAACGCGGAAACGCTCCTCAGCGCGGTCTCCTCGGCCTTGCGGGTCCGCCGCCGCCAATACCAGGCTCGGCAGCATATCCGGGAACGCGAGGATGCCCAGCAGCGGCTGCGCATCGCGAACGAGACTTTGGAACGTCGTGTCGAGGAGCGTACGCGCGAGGTGGAAGCGGCGCGCGAGACCCTGGCCTTCGCGCTGGATTCCGCCGGCATGGGGTCGTGGGATCTCGATCTCGTCAACGATACGGCACGACGCTCGCGCCGACACGATGCGATCTTCGGCTACGACGTGCCGATTGCGTCGTGGGGCATGGCCGAGTTTCTGAACCACACCGTGCCGGAGGATCGGCTCTTGGTAGAGACCGCTTTCGCCACGGCGGTCGGGACTGGGACACTGGACATCGAATACCGGATGTCGCGGGCCGATGGCGCGATCCGTTGGATCGCGGCCAAGGGTCAGGTGGAGTATGGAAACGACGGACGCCCTGTCCGTATGGCTGGCATCGTCGTCGACCGGACCGACCAGCGAAACACCGAGGAGGCCCTGCGCCAGGCCCAGAAGATGGAAGCCATCGGGCAGCTGACCGGAGGCGTGGCGCACGATTTCAACAATCTGCTCACCGTCATCGTGGGCGGCCTCGACATGATGATCCGCAAGCCGGAGAACACCGAGCGCGTCGTCCGCCTAGCGGAAGCCGCGATGAATGCGGCGCGGCGCGGCGAGCAGCTCACCCAGCAACTCCTGGCGTTTTCGCGCAGGCAGATGCTGCGGCCCCAGACCATCAACCCGAACCGCCTCCTCACCGAGTTCAAGCCGCTGGCCGAGCGGGCGGTCGGCGGCGCACTGGAGCTCCGGTTGGATCTCGACGCCCTCATCGACCCGATCCGGATCGATCCGGCGCAGTTCGAGGCGGCGGTCCTGAACCTTGTGGTCAACGCGCGCGACGCGATGGAGGGGGGTGGCTCAAGGATCGTCGTGCAGAGCCGGAACCTGCACCTCGATACTGCGGCGGTTGCCG
>Ga0265798_10005624_pt1 | contig 16740 bp, 13 predicted proteins | sample P3T30metagenome_FD_192430 | JGI IMG/M metagenome (GOLD analysis project Ga0265798, IMG submission 192430) | Plant litter microbial communities from East Loma Ridge, Irvine, California - P3 T30 | ecosystem: Environmental > Terrestrial > Plant litter > Unclassified | place: USA: California... | reverse complement strand
ATGGCGCGTGCCGCCGCGTCCTCCATCGACGCGCACAGCGTGCCGTCTTCGGGCGTCCAGGCGGATGGCCGTTCATAACGCAGATACGGGATGCCCAGCTCGCGCGACAGCCCGATCAGCTGCTCGGACATCGCACTGGCAAACGGATGCGTCGCATCCACCAGCAGGCGCGCGCTGCGTCCGGCCAGCACCTGACGGCGTGCCTCGACGCCCTGCCGCCCGGCCCAGACGGTCGCGCCGGGACAATCCTGGCGCGCGATGGCGCCGCCATGATCGCTGGCGGCGGAGACCACGACCGGCAACGATTGCGCCAATTGCGCGGCCAGCGCATTGCCGTCGCTCGTTCCCGAAAAAACCCAGACGGCGCCTTCCGGCAGTTCCTGTTCCGGCGCGGCGGATGGCTGCGTCCAGTCGTTGTAGCCGCGCGGCGTATAGATATAGTTGCGCTTCCTGGCCGTGAAACGGTTGCCGACCACGATCGATGTCAGCATGTCGAACTTCAGCCCCGGCAGCTCGTCGAGTCGGTGGATCTCCACCTGCTGGCCGGGCCGGTAGGCGTTGCGCACAACGCCGCACAGCGTGCCCGGCGCCTTCGACTCGAGCATCAGTTGCAACACCCGATACACGCCTTCCTGCCGGCTGGCGCTCTGCACGTTGTACATCACGCAGGCGAGATCGGCCTGCGCGATATGGCGCGCGCGGTGCTCGATCCACTCCCAGGGGCACAGCAGGTCGGACAGGCTGAGTGTCGCGAAGTCGTGCGACAGCGGCGAGCCAAGCAGCGACGCGCAAGCGTTGGCCGCGCTGATGCCGGGCACCACGTTGACTTCATACGTGTCGTCGTCGTGCATTTCCTCGAACGCCAGCGCCGCCATCGCGTAGATGCCGATGTCGCCGCTCGATACCAGCGCCACCTTCCTGCCCGCGCGCGCCTGCTCGATCGCCAGCAGCGCCCGTTCGCGCTCCTGCGTCAGCGGCGGCGAGTGAATCTCCTTGCCGGCGATATGCGGCGCGATCCAGCGCAGGTACAGCTCATACGCGACGATCACGTCGCTGTCACGCAGCGCCGCGATGGCGCGCGGGGCGATCAGATCCTCGAAGCCCGGTCCGACCGAGACCAGATTCAATACACCACTCATACTCTATTCCATTCGTTGTGATCCATGACGACGGCAACCGCGACGCCGTCCAGGCTTGTTTTCGGTACAACCAGCATGCCGCGCGGACTGGCGACAAGGGCCGCGGGCTCGCAGACACCGTCGAGCCCCACGTTCTGCCGCACCCAGTCGGACGGGCGGCTTACCCATGGCCGCGCCGCCAACGTGGCGCGCGCCAGCACCCGCAGCGGCAGCGCGTGGCGGGCGCAGAACGCCAGCAATCCCGGCTCCTCGGCTTTCAGGTCGACGGTCGCCACGTCCCGCACCGCAGCGAGCCGCAGATCCGCCTGCGCCAGCGCATGCAGCACGGCCGCTTCTATGCGCTCGACCGGCACGCCCTTGCGGCAGCCGATGCCCAGCGTCAGCGGCTTGACGGCTTCCGTGGCAGTCGTCACGACCGGCGCGGCACCGGTCGCGTTGGCAACCGCGTACGCCAGCGCGTTGGCGCCGCCCTCATGGCCGCCCAACAGTGCGATGGCATGGCGCCCCGCTTCGTCCAGCACGACGAGCGCCGGGTCGCTGTGCTTGTCCGCTGGCAGGCCGGCGAGGAAGCGCACCGCAATCCCGGTGGCGCCGATGACGATCCATTGCGCGTGGCTGCGCCAGCTTGCGGCAAATTGCTCCTTCTGCGAGGACCCGCCGGACAGCCAGGGCCGATGGATTGTGCCGCCCAGGCGGGCCTGCAGCCGGCACGCCAGCGCTTCGCCGTCCTGCCGCACGAGCCAGATGCCGGGGTCCACCGTCACGCGGCGTCCTTCGCCGCCTTCTTCACGACGCGGAACAGGTGCGTGAAGTCCTTCGAATACAGGCTGGATTCCGCGGCGATGCCGCGGTCCAGCGCGGCGCCGACCAGCATCATCGTCGTCAGGTTCCAGGCACCCCGCTTGGTTTCCTCCAGCACGGTGCCCAGCGTGCCCTGGTAGGAGCGCTGTTCCGGCCAGCTGGCGCGGTAGACGAGGCTGACGGGCGTCTCGGGCGGATAGTGCAGCAGCAGGTCCGTGACGATCTTTTTCAGGTGCGGGCCGGACAGGAAGATGCACATCGTGGCGCGGTGCTCGGCCCAGCGGGCAATCGACTCCAGCTCCGGCACGGCGGAAGCACGGCCGGACACGCGCGTCAGGACCACGCTTTGCGACACCTCCGGCTTGGTCAGTTCCGCGCCGATGGCTGCCGCCGCCGCCGTAAACGACGACACGCCCGGCACGATCTCGTAGGCGATGCCCAGCGCATCGAGGCGGCGCATCTGTTCCGCCGTGGCGCCATAGATGGCCGGATCGCCCGAGTGCAGGCGCACCACGTCCATGCCGGCTTCGCGGGCCCGCAGATAGCAGGCCTGCTGCTTTTCCAGGTCCAGCTGCGCCGTGTCGATCAGCTCCGTGCCGGGCTGGCAGTGTTCCAGCATCTCGACGGGCACGAGCGAGCCGGCATACAGCACCATGCGTACGCTGCCCAGCAGGCGCGCGCCGCGTAACGTGATCAGGTCCGCGGCGCCGGGACCGGCGCCCACAAAATAGACTTTCATGACTTTCCTTCAGCGTTGGCTGCGCGGGCTGCGCCGCACCAGCAGGGTGGCCAGGTAGCCCATCGCGTCGTCCGCGACCAGCGCGCCCACGTCGGTGGAGAGCAGCTCGCCGGGCAGGCCGATGCGCCGGGCAAAGGCGCAGTGCTGCGCAATTTCCATGCGCCGCAGCAGGTCGAGCACCCACGGCAGGCGCGTGCCCACCTTCATCAGCACGACGATGTCGTGCGTTTCGATCTCGCGTCGCAGTTCCTCCGGCGTCTCGGGGCACGGCAGGATCAGCACCCTTTCCTTGCCCTCGCCCAGCGGCCAGGCCAGCGCGGATGCGGCGGCGGCGTAGCTCGTCACGCCCGGGAACGTGCGCTGCGGCAGGTCGGGAATGCGTTCGCGCAGCGCCGCCAGCACGTAGCCGTACGTGGAATACGTCATCGAATCGCCGATCGTCAGGTACGCGACATTGCGGCCGGCGCGCAGCTCGGCGGCGATGCCGTCCGCCAGCGCCGCGTAATGTTCGCTCAGCACCGTGCGGTCCGGGTCCATGTTGAATTCGATCTCGCGCAGCTTTGCGGGGTCGGGCACGAAGCCCGTGCCGGCCAGGCATTGCAGCGCGACGGAGTCGGCGACGCCACGCGCGCGCGGCGCGTAAATCAGGTCGGCCGCACGCAGTGCATCCAGTGCCGCCACCGGCAGATAGCCCGCCGGGCCGGGACCGACACCCACGCCCCAGAACGTCCCGCTCATTGTGCGGCTCATTGCGGCCCTCCCAGCAGGTTGCCAGCCAGGTCGAACAACCGCACTTCCAGCCGCCGCACCGACGGCACGCGCGCGTGCGCCAGCCGTCCGATGCGGTATTCGACCTCGCGCCAGAACGCGTCCGCGCCCGGCTCCTGTTTCAATATGTCCATTGCCGCTTCCACCGTATTCGCCAGTCCAATCTGCCGCACCATCTCCGGTGCATATCCCAGTTCCGCGGCGACGCTTGCCACGCCGCCCATCGCCATCCGGCTTTTTCCCGAGTGCGTGTCCCAATAGCCGTCCAGCACCTTGGCCAGCTTGCCGGGGTGCCCTGCCAGCCACAATTCGTCCAGCACGCGCCCTTCTTCGCGCAGCGCGCGCTCCGTGAAATCCAGCGCGTCGCCTAGAAAGTTCGCGATCTGCACGCTGCGCGCCTCTGGCAAGGCCAGCACGTCGCGCGCGTAATCGCGGCCGATCTTGCCGGGCAGGTAGGCCACCCGCGGCGCCCCGCCCGCCAGCGCCACCCGCACGTACACCTCGATCGACGCGATCCACGTCGCCAGCGACATCGGTTCGACGATGCCGGACGTGCCGAGGATCGAAATCCCGCCGACAATCCCCAGCCGCGGGTTGAACGTCTTTGCCGCGATGGCTTCACCGTTCTCGCAGCCGATCGTCAGATCGAAACCAAACTCGCCGTCGTCGGCCACTTCCGCCACCGCCGCACGCATCATCTGGCGCGGCACGGGGTTGATGGCCGGCTCGCCCACTGCAACGCGCAGCCCGGGCGCCGTGGCCGTGCCGACGCCACGCCCGGCGATGAAGCGCACGGCGCCAGTGTCGTTGCGCGTGACTTCGGCAAAGATCGTCGCGCCATGCGTGCTGTCCGGATCGTCGCCGCCGTCTTTCAGTACCTCGGCGCGCACGACGTCGCCGCGCCGCATCACATCGGCCACCGGCACCGTCAGGTAATGCACGCCGTCGGGCAGGCTGACGTCCACCGTCCCTTTGGCTTCGTCCCACAACAGCAGATACAACGCCGCCTTGACGGCCGCCGTGGCGCAGGTACCCGTGGTGCGGCCGCGCCGCAAGCCGTTCAGCGCCAGGACCGACAGGTCGAGGGGCTGTCGTTCAGCCGGCGCCACCCGCCGCCAGCCCGTTCAGCGCGTCGATCATCAGGCCGTTGACGACGCTGGCGGCCCATGGCGAGCCGCCGCGCGTGCCGCTGTTGGTAATGCGCGGCACCTGCAGGCTGCGCCGCAGCAGCTCCTTGGTTTCGCGCGTGCCGACAAAGCCGACGGGCAACCCGACCACCAGTTGCGGACGCCAGCCATGCTCGCGGATCAGCCGGACCGCTTCGGCGATGGCCGTGGGCGCGTCGCCGATGGCGACGATGACGTCGTTGCCGAACTTCTCCCAGCCGCGCCGGATCCCGGCGGCCGAACGGGTGATGCCATATTGCGCCGCCATCAGGTGCGTTTCGCGATCGTGCACGCCGCACCACGTGTCGATGCCCAGCTGCTCCAGCAGCTCGCGCTTCAGGCCCGTCTGCACCATCGTCACGTCCGTCACGATGCGGCGGCAGCGCAGCAGCGCGCGGATGCCGCTGTCGATGGCGCCGGGCGAAAAGTAGAAGTCATCCACGGCATTGAAGTCGCCGGACGTGTGCACGATCCGCTGCAGCACCGTCAGCTGGTCCGGCGGGAAACCCGACCAGTCGCGGCCCGCGGCGATGATCTGGAAGCTTTCCGCTTCAATCGGATGCGGCACGTAGGTCTTGTACACCGGCGCCGCCTCCGCGTTCTCCTTGCGCTCCAGCAGGCCGCGCACGGCCACGTGGTGGGCGCGCTGCGGCTCACCCACCTGCTGTTCGAAGCCGACGATCTGCACGCGGTACTTGCACAGCGAGCAGTTCATCGCCGCGCGCCCCTCGACCGCTTCGCGGGCGCGGGCGATCATCACGTCCGCCACCAGCGGATGCACACCGAAATACTTCGCCTTCAGCACCTCGACACCCGGCTCGCGCTGCGCCAGCTCGTCCGCCGCGGCGTAGATGCGCTTGACCAGCACGCCGTCGAACAGGAAGAACGGCAGCACGACGAGGCGCGTGTAGCCCAGCCGCGCGGCGCGACGCAGCCCGTCCGCCACCAGCGGCTGCGCCGTGCCCGAATAGCAGACCATCACGGCGCCGAAGCCCATGCCCTCTTCCAGCATGCGCGCCAGCTTGGCCACCTCGCCGTTCGCATCCGGGTCGGTGGTGCCGCGCCCGACGACGACGAGACAGGTGTCGGACCTGCGCACGGTATGTTGCGACACCGCTTCCGCCTCGACGATGCGCTCCTGCGCCAGCTGCAGCAGCTTCGGGTCAAGGCTCATCGGCGCGCCGAAATGGAAATCCACCTCCGGGAAGTCGCGCGCCAGCGCCAGCATCTCGGCCGGCATGTCGTTCTTGGCATGGCGTGCCGCCAGCAGCACGCCCGGCACCAGCGCGACGTGCCCGGCGCCCGCCTGCACGTTGGCGACGGCCGCGTCGGCGATCGTCGGGCTGGCGAATTCCAGGTAGCCGTGCGTGACGATGTCGTCCGGCGCGCGCTCGCGCACCAGCGCCACCAGCGCCTCGAACTCGCGCACGGCGTCCGGATCGCGGCTGCCGTGGCCTGCGACGACAATGCCCATCTTGCTCATGGCGCCGGCTCGATCTGGCTGGCCATCGGCACCAGCGTGCGGATCAGCATGATGCTCATGTCCGAGCAGCGGTGCTGGGCGCAGTCGGCCAGCGTGCCGTGCCACTCCGCTTCGCCGCGCGTCAGGTTTTCCCACACTTCGGTCGGATGGTCGGGCGGGATGCCCTGCTCCATAAGGTAGGCGGCGATGTGCCATGGCATGAACGAGCGCGCCTCGTCCCAGGGGCACGGAATGACGATGGCGTTGCGGCCGTCCTCCAGCACGCGCACGAGGTGGCGCTTGAACGGCGTCAGGTCGCCGCGCCGGTGGAAGGTGATGAACGTCGTCTCGTCGAAGCACACGCGCGCACGCGACGCGAGGATCTGCGCGGACGAGATGCCCGGCAGCGATTCGACGGGATGACCGCAGGCCCTTTCGACGCGCTCCAGGTACTGGAAGCCGCTGAAGTGGATATCGCCCATGAAGACGACGACGCAGCGCTTGCCGGCGTGGTGTTCGATCGCCACCTTGTCCAGCTGCGCCACCTGGTCGCGGTAGCCCATGCCGATCACCTGCGCTGTGGCGGGAATCAGCTCGCGCACGACATTCAGGACGGCGTCGAAGCCCGCCACCACGTCCGCACTGCGGATCAGCTCCGCGCCGCGCTGCGTCAGGTAACCCGTGTCGCCGGGTCCGGCGCCGATACATACGATCATTGCAACTCCAATGTGAATTTCATGCGCCGGCCAGGCGCGCCCGCACCGTCAGCGCCAGGCTGTCGGCCGACAGTTCTTCCAGGGTCAGGCAGTCGGCGCCCAGCGCGGACGCCAGTTGCGCCGCGCGGCCCAGCCGCAGGTAGCCGGCTTCCGTGTCGATCACCAGCGCCGGGACGCGCCGTGCGGCCAGTTCTTCCGCCATCGCCAGCGCCTCGCGCCATGGATCGCCGCCGTCGGCCAGCGCCACGTTGGCACGGCCGTCCGTCAGGATCACCAGCAGCGGCGGCAGCGCGGCGGCATCCGCGCGGTGCAGCGTTTCCAGTGCCAGCTGCAGCGCATGCGGCAGCGGCGTGCGCCCGCCTGTCGGCAGCTCGCGCAGGCCCTGCTCGGCCAGGTCGACGCTGCGCGTGGGCGCCAGCAGCAGTTCGGCGCCCTGGCCGCGGAAGGCGACCACCGCGACCTGGTCGCGCCGCTGGTAGGCATCCGTCAGCAGGTCCAGCACGGCGCCCTTCAGCGCGGCCATGCGGCTTTGCGCGGCCATCGAGCCGGAAGCGTCGACGACAAACAGGATCAGGTTCGCGCTGGTGCCGGCGCGCACCTGCTGGTGCAGGTCGCCTCGCGTCACGTGGAACTCGCCGCCGCGCAATGCCGCGCTGCGCAAGGTGGCGCCGATGGCGATGCTGGTCGGGTGTTCGTCCGGCACCGCGCGCAAGGTGTGCCCGCGCGGTGCCTGGGCCGCGGCGCTGCGGCGTCCGGCCGCGCCATAGGCCGCGCCGGCATCGACGTCGATCCGCGCCGTCTGGCCGCTGGCGGCGGCTGCGAATACCTGCTCCTGTCCGTGACCGTCGGCGTCATCACCATCGCTGCTGTCGTCCGCGCTTCCCTCCGGCGGCTGTGCCGCCTGTCGCAGCAGATCGTCCAGCCGGTCCTGGTCCAGGCCGGGCTGCTCGAACGGCTTGCGGCGGCGCCGGTGCGGCAGCACGAGTTGCGCCGCCGTGCGCAGGTCGGCCGGCGTCACTGCCTCGCGGCCGTCCAGCGCGGCCAGCGCGCGCGACGTCTTGTGCAGCACGATGTCCGCGCGCAGGCTGGCCACGTCGAACTCGCAGCACAGGTGGCTGATCAGGTCCAGCATGGCATCGTCCAGCCGCACATCGGGCAGCAGCCGCTGCGCCGCAGCCAGTTGCGCCCGCAGCGCTTCCTGTTCGTCGTGCCACCTGGCCGCGAAACCGGCCGGATCGGCTTCGAAAGCGATGCGGCGCCGCACCACCTCGGCGCGCTCCGCCTTGTCGCGTGGCGCCGTGACTTCCACCATCAGGCCGAAGCGGTCCAGCAGTTGCGGCCGCAGGTCGCCCTCTTCCAGGTTCATCGTGCCCACCAGCGTGAAGCGCGCGGGGTGCGAGATCGACAGGCCCTCGCGCTGCACGCTGTTGACGCCCATCGCGGCCACGTCCAGCAGCACGTCCACCAGGTGGTCGGCCAGCAGGTTGACTTCATCGATGTACAGCAGCCCCCGGTGCGCGGAGGCCAGCAGGCCTGGCTGGAACGCGCGCGCGCCGCCCTGCAGCGCCTGGGCGATATCCAGGCTGCCCAGCACGCGGTCTTCCGTGGCACCCAATGGCAGCGTGACAAACGGTACGGCGGACGCCTGCGCGCCGCCGTCGCGGCAAACGTCACAGGGCTCGGCGCGGTGGCCGGGCGCGCAGTTGAAGGCGCAGCCGGGGACGCGGGCGACAGGCGGCAGCACGGCGGCCAGCGCACGGGCCGCCGTGCTTTTCGCGGTGCCCTTGTCGCCGCGGATCAGCACTCCGCCGATCGTCGGATCGACGGCGCACAGCAGCAGCGCCGTGCGCAGCTGGGCCTGGCCGACGATGGCGGCAAATGGGAATATGGTGCTCACTTATTGCTCATCCTATTGACTCCCGCGGGGCGTTTCGCCGCGTTCTTCCAGCAAGGCTTCGCTTTGCAGGTACAGTTCGCGCAGCCGCTCCAGCGTGGCGGGATCGGGCGCTGCCCACATGCCGCGGCCGGCCGCTTCCAGCAGCCGTTCGGCGATGGCGTTCTGCGCCCACGGATTGGCTTCGCGCAGGAACTGCTGCATGGTGGAGTCGAAGGCGTAGGTCTGCGCCACGTCCTCGTACATCCAGTCGTCCATCACGCCCGCCGTGGCGTCGTAGCCGAACAGGTAATCGACGGTGGCCGTCAGTTCCAGTCCGCCCTTGTAGCCGTGGCGCTGGATGCTGGCCAGCCATTTCGGATTCACGACGCGCGAGCGGAACACGCGCAGCGTTTCCTCCTTCAGGTCGCGCACCTGCGCGCGCGACGGATCGTGGCTGTCGCCGAAATAGTGGCGCGGCTGCTGGCCGGACAGCGCGCGGATCGTCGCGATCATCCCGCCGTGGAACTGCAGGTAATCGTCGCTGTCGAAGATGTCGTGTTCGCGGTTGTCCTGGTTGTGCAGCGCGATCTGCACGGAGGTCAGGCGCGTGCGGAAGGCGGAGCGCTCGTCGCTGCCCTGCGTGCCGCGCGCGTAGGCGTAGCCGCCCCAGTTGACGTAGGCCTCGGCGAAGTCGCTGTCGCCTTCCCAGTTGCGGTGCTGGACCAGCGGCAGGATGCCCGCGCCGTAGCTGCCCGGCTTCGCGCCGAAGATGCGGTAGCCGGCACGCCGCGCCGCCTCGCCTTCGTCGATGCCGCTGCCGATGGATTCCGCCAGCTCCGCCAGATAATGCTTGCGGACGAAATTGGCTTCGGGCGGTTCGTCCAGCGCGATCACCTGCTGCACGGCGTCGTCGATCAGGTCGATCAGTTGCGGGAACGCGTCGCGGAAGAAGCCGCTGATGCGCGTCGTCACGTCGATCCGGGGCCGTTTCAATTCCGCCAGCGGCACGATCTCGATGCCGCACACCTGCCGGCTCTCGTGCCGCCAGACGGGCCGCACGCCCAGCAGGGCCAGGATCTGCGCCACGTCGTCGCCATGCGTGCGCATCGCGCTCGTGCCCCAGATGCTGATGGCGACGCTCTCGGGCCAGCCGCCCGTTTCGCGCTGATAGCGTTCCAGCACCTCGCGCGCCAGTTGCTGGCCGACGCGCCACGCCGACTGCGACGGCACGCTGCGCGGATCGACGGAGTAGAAATTGCGGCCCGTCGGCAGGATGTGCGCCATGCCACGCGTGGGCGAGCCGCTCGGACCGGCCGGCACGTAGCGCCCGGCCAGTCCGGCCAGCAGGTTGTCGATCTCGTCGCTCGAGCGGCGCAGCTTCGGCACCAGTTCGCGGCAGGCGAAGTCCAGCACCTGGCGGATGGCGTCGAAGCGCGCGGGGCCGGCCACAGTGGCCCGTGGCGGCGGCGCGGCGACTTTTGCGCGCGGGCGGCCCAGTTGCGTAACGACGCTGGCGCGGGTGCGTGCGGCCGGTTGCAGGCGCGGCGCCGCTTCCTCGTCGAGGGTGCCGAACACGCGATCCAGCACCGTGTCGACAGCCGTCGGCGCGTAGCCGGCGGCGCCCAGTTCGACAAACAGGCGGCTGCACAGGATCTCCACCGCATCGAGCGCATTGGCGCGCGAGACGACGGGACGGCTGGCCAGCCGCGCGAGGGCCGGCGCTGCATTGATGCGCTGGCCGTCGGCGCCGGGGCTTGTGAGCAGCATGTCCACCGTCAGGCCGAACAGGCCGGCCACCGCCGCCTGCAGGCCGGGAACGTCCAGGTTCGGCAGCCGGGTCAGCGACACCAGCATGTCCGGCATCTGCGCATCGTCCGGGCAGCGGCCCAGGATGTGCAGGCCGTCGCGGATCTGCGCCGAGCCCAGCTCGCACAGGTAGCCATCCAGGTCTTCGATCAGGTGGGCGACATCCGAGCCGCCCATCGCCGCCAGCGCTTCCGGCAGGCCGGGCTCATGATCGTGGTCGTGGTCGTGATCGTGATCGTGGTCGTGGTCGTGGCCATGATCATGGTCGTGGTGATGGTGCCCATGGCCGTGCTCATGGTCGTGTGCATGGCCGTGCTCATGATCGTGGTCATGATGCAGCAGCCGCGCGCGCATGTCCGCATCCAGGTTGGTCTGCTTGACGAGGTCCCAGATCTGCTGCTGCAGCAGCGGCAGCTTGGCCGGGTCCAGTACTTCGACCTGGTAGTACTCGTCCACCAGCTGCGTCAGCTGAGCCAGCGCGCCGTACGTGTCGGCCGTCGTCATCGGCGGCGTCAGGTGGTCGACCACGACGGCATGGGCGCGGCGCTTGGCCTGCGAGCCCTCGCCCGGATCGTTGATGATGAAGGGGTAGAACAGCGGCAGGTCGCCCAGCAGCGCGTCGGGGAAGCACGCTTCCGACAGGCCGACGCCCTTCCCCGGCAGCCATTCCATCGTGCCGTGCTTGCCGACGTGGACGATGGCATCGGCGCGCCATTCGTCGCGCAGCCAGCGGTACAGCGCATAGTAGTGGTGCGTGGGCGGCAGGTCTGGCTGATGGTAGATCGCGTCCGGGTCCATGCCGTAGCCGCGCGGCGGTTGCAAGGCCACGAACGCGTTGCCCAGATCGATACCGGCCAGCGCCAGGTGGCCGTCGTGCACGTAGGCTTCGCCCGGCGCCGGGCCCCATTGCGCCGTCATCTTGTCCTGCAGCGACTGCGGCAGCTCGGCAAACCATTCGGCGTAACGCGCCGCCGGGACCCGCCCCGCGGCGCCGGCCAGCTGCTGCGCCGTCACGTACAGGTTGTCGTACGAGCAGCGCGCCACGAGGTCGTGGATCAGGGTCGTGCCGTCCGGCGGCAGCTCGCCGATGGCATAGCCGTCGTCCTGCATCGCCGCGAGGATGCGCATCAGCGACGCCGGCGCGTCCAGCCCGACGGCATTGCCGATCTGCGCCGCCTTGCTGCTGGAATTTGTGAACATGAAGGCGACGCGCTTGGCCGCATTCGGCAGGCGGCGCAGGCGCGCGTAACGCGCGGCCACGCCGGCAATGCGCGCGGCGCGGTCGGCCAGCGGCGCATACTCCACCGCCTCGCCCGGCAGACCGGCGGCGCTTCCCTTGAACGACAGCGGCACCGTGATGATGCGGCCGTCGAATTCGGGCAGCACGACGTTCATCGCCGTGTCGAGCGGATTCAGGCCGCGGCTGGAGGCGTCCCACTGCGGCAACGTCATGCCGCTGGTGATGGCCTGCAGCACCGGCACGTCCAGTTTTTCCAGCACGCCGACGGACCAGCCGGCGGGTGTCGTGCCGCCCGGCGTGATCTCGCCCATGGCGAACGACGTGGTGTTGATCAGCACATCGACGCTGGCGGCGATGAAGTAGCGCAGCGCCTCCGGCACGCCTTCGCCGGCGCGCAGCGACGAAGTAAATACTGGCAGCACGTCGATGCCGCGCGCTTCCAGCGCCGCGAGCAGCGCGTCGACAAAGCGCGTGTTCCCGCTCATCCAGTGGGCCCGATAGAACACGATGCCAGCCGCCGGGCGGGAAGAGTCGCGCAGCGCCTGCCAGTCAGCCAACGCGGCGCCGGACGGCAGGTCGGGGTTATAAATGCCGTGCTCCGGCAGCGGCTGGGCGGGCTCGAAGCCGTGGCCCGTCAGCAGCAGGTGGTCGGACAGGTAGCGCAGCAATTGCGCCAGGTTGGCGCTGCCGCCCGCGTGGAAGTACGCGAGCGCCATCTGCAGTACGTGCGCCGGCACTGTCGATACGGCGGCCAGCTCCGGATCGGGTTCGCCCGTGCCGCTGACGACGACCAGGTGCCGGCCCTGCCGGCGTGCCTTATCGACCAGTTCGCCGAAGCCGGCAACGCTGCCGAGGCGGCCCAGCACGCGGACGACGATGACGCCCGCGTCGCGCAGGGCGCCATCCAGCAGCCCGGCGGCATCCTGCTCCTGCAGGTTGACGCCGGCCACCGGGCCGAAACCGGCCGGCAGCTGCGCGCAGGCCTGATGCAGCACGGCGAGGTCGTTCGACGCATGCGTCAGCAGTGCGATGCGGGCAAGGTCAGCCATCTTTGGGCTCCGGTACGCAGGTATCGCCTTCACCAAGGCGATGGAAGATCAGGTCCGCAACCTCGCGGCCGTTGACCAGATGCTCGTCGACGATGCGCGCCGCCGCGGCTTCGTCCACGCGCTGGTACCAGACGCCTTCCGGATACACGACCAGCACAGGCCCATTGAACTTGCACGCGACCATGCAGTGCGTGCGCGTGCGCTTGACCGCCAGCTCGGGGCGTGCGTCGATCAGGGTCCCCATATGCTCGAACACCGCCTGCGCCCGGCCTTCGCCGGGCGTGCAGCGGGGGCCGACGCACATGAATACGTGCCGGTCGTGAGTGCGCATCGGTCAGCGCATGCCTTGGTTAGAACGGTTGAAGCGACGGTGGAAGTGGCCCGTCAACGCGCCCAGCGCCAGCCAGAACGCGGCATTGGCCAGCGCCGAGGCGACGATGAACGAGCGCGCCAGTTCCGGCGGCGCGACACCGCCGTGCACCGCCGGCTGCGGCGCGCCGACCAGGTGTGGCACCGCCAGCAGCGCGAGCGCCAGCACCTTCAGCGACCAGTGGCGGCCCCACACCAGCAGCGCCAGCGCGGCCGCGGTGCCGCCGGCGGCGCACAGCCACCAAGCCTGCCGCGCGACGACGGGCGCCGCCTGCGTGCCGGGCAGTTCCGGCGGCAGCCCCAGCGACGGTGCGACAAAGAACACGGCATAACCGGCCGCGCCCCAGAGCAGGCCCTGGCGCCAGTTGGAGTCCTTGCCGCGCAGGGTCAGTACGGCAGCCAGCAGCAGTGCGTAGCCGACAGCCATGCTGACATCGGCCAGCGCCGTGTACGCCGTGCGTTCGAAGCCGGGCTCCGGCTGCCAGCCACCGTGCTTGTGCTCTTCATGTTCGTGCGCGTCCGAGTGCTCATGCTCGTGCGCTTGCGCATGCTCGTGCGTATGCGCAGGAGCTGGCGTGGCTTCGGCCCCGACCTCGTACGTCTCCGCGGTGCGGATGATGTCCGTCACCTGCAGGTGCTGGACACCCGTCAGCAGCAGCCCGGCCACGATGCCTGCGGCGGCGCCGGTGGCAACGATGCGGCTGAAGATGCCGGGGCGCCGCGTAGGCAGCGCCGGGCTCAGTGGCACGGGAAGCCCGCCGAGTGGCGGCTGTCGTGCGCCGCGTTGTGCAGCGCTTCCATCGGCGCGAAGCCGGCGCCGAACAGCAGCACGATGCCAAGGGCGGCCGCCGCGAGCGATGGCAGCAGCGCGTCTTTCAGCGACGTGGCGACAGGGGACGTTGTGACGGATGGTGCGGACATGGGAGCCTCCGGGTGCAGGTTTGCCGTGGTTTAGCCTGGACTGGGGAGGATGGTGCGGAAGAGACGCTGGACGCCGGCGCGGCAAAGAAGGATGCGGCCGATGCAGTTCCTCATCCGTATCGCCCTCCGCAATACAAACGCGCTGTACTGCTTCGGGCTGGTTTCCGGACTCGCGAGTGGCGCCGGCACGAGGCCGGCCACCTGGTACCGCGCCTTCCCATGCATGACAGCACAGTGGCGAATTGCGGCACCTTTGGCTCGCTTACCGTTGCGGGGGCAGTGCCGGCATTGCCACCCTCTCAGGGCGGCGCACCGGCTTCCCATTTAAAACCGCACACGAGGGTGGGCGGCTACCGGAAGCTGAATTACCGGCGAAGTATAGGTGCGCCCGCCTGCATTTGCAAGCTTTGGGGACAGGCACCTCGTGGGGCCTTTTGCCCCACGAGGTGCCTGTCCCCGACGTTTATCTTCCCGCCCGCGCATCCCACCGGTTCTCGAACACGATATCCGACAATGCATGCCGCGTATCCCACCCTTCGATTTCCAGCATCGGCGCCGGATAGAACTCGGCCACGTGCCCGACGCACAGCACGGCGATCGGCTGGCTGCCCGCCGGCATGCCGCACAACGCACGCAGGCGCTCGGGGTCGAACAGCGATACCCAGCCGACGCCGATGCCTTCCGCCCGCGCGGCCAGCCAGAAGTTCTGGATCGCGCAGGCGGCCGACGCCAGGTCCATTTCCGGCATCGTGCGCCGGCCGAACACATAGTCCTCGCGCCGGTCGATCAGGCCCACCACGAGGATCTCGCCGCAGGCCAGGATGCCTTCCACTTTCAGCCGCATGAATTCGCCGGAACGCTCGCCCAGCGCGTCGGCCGTGCGCAGGCGCTCGGCGTCCACTTCGGCGTGGATCGCCTGGCGCAGCGCCGGGTCGGTAATGCGCAGGAAGCGCCACGGCTGCATCAGCCCCACCGACGGTCCGTTGTGGGCGGCGGCGATGAAGCGTGTCAGTTGCGCAGGGTCGATAGGACCGGGGACGAAGTGGCGCACGTCGCGGCGCTCGCGGATGGCGCGGTAGACGGCTTCGATCTGGTCGGGCGGGTAGGCGTTGGGGTTATGCATCGGCGCATTGTACCCACGCCCCCGCGCCGCGTCAGTAGCGCCGCATCACGAATTCGGCCACGCACACGGGTTTGCCACCGGCCTCGCTCTCCATCGTCACGTGCCAGACGACCTGCACGCAGTCGGCCAGCGGCTCGACGGCGGCGATGCCGAAGCGCCCGCGGATGCGGCTTCCCGACGGTACGGCGGCCGGGAAGCGCACCTTGTTGACGCCATAATTGACCGTTAGCCGCGCTTCTCCCAGCGAGACGCAACTGGCCAGCATCGCCGGCAGCAGTGCCAGGGTGAGAAAGCCATGCGCCACCGTGCCGCCGTACGGCGACTCGGTGCGCGCCCGCTCCGCATCCAGGTGGATCCACTGGTGATCGTCCGTCACGTCGGCAAAGGCGGCGATGCGGTCCTGGTCGATGGAGAACCAGCGCGACACCGCCACTTCTTCTCCCACGGCGGCCTGCAACGCCTGCGGCGTGTCCAGCACACGCGGCGCCGTCATGCCGCCTCGCCGAAGCCCGGCTGGGCGATGAAGCGCTCGATATGGTGATCGACGTCGCCCAGCGTCAGGCCGATCGTCGTCAGGCGCTTGAACAGGTGGGCGGCTGGCAGTTCGTCCGTCACGCCCATGCCGCCATGCAGCTGCACGGCCTGTTGGCCGACGAACTTCGCCGCCTGGCCGACCCTGGCCTTGGCGGCCGAGACGACGCGGCGACGCTCCTCCGCATCATCCGAGTCCACTTTCACGGCGGCCAGCATCGCCATCGAACGGGCCTGCTCGAGGTGGATGAACATGTCGGCCATGCGGTGCTGCAGCGCCTGGAACTTGCCGATCGGCGCGCCGAACTGCTGGCGCGTCTTCAGGTAATCCAGCGTGGCCGCGAACAGCGCGTCCATCACGCCGATCGCCTCGGCGCACAGCAGCGCGGCGCCATAGTCGGTGGCCGCTTCCAGGATCGCCCAACCCTGGCCCGGTGCGCCCAGCGGCGTGGCGGGCGCGTGATCGAACGTGACGGTGGCGGCGCGCAGGCCGTCGATGGTGCGGTAATCGCGCACGACGACGCCCGACGTATCGGCATCGACGACGTACAGCGCGATCTCGTCGCCAACGCGAGCCGAAACGATGAACGCGTCCGCCTGGCCGCCGTGCAGCACGACCGTCTTGACGCCGCTGACGGCCGCGTTGTCCGCCGGTCCCGTGCCGACGGCGGCGATGGCCGCCAGGTCATGGCGCGAATCGTGTTCCGTCAGCGCGCACGCGAGTTTCAGTTCGCCCGTCGCCACGCGTTCCAGCATGGCTTCCTGGCCACCGGCCAGGCGCAGGAAACGCGTGCCCAGCACCGTGGCGAAGTACGGTTCCACCACCAGGCCGCGGCCCAGCTCCTGCATCACCACCAGCATGTCGACGGCCGTGCCGTCGAAACCGCCCTGCGCTTCCGGCACCGGAAGCGCCGTCATGCCCAGGTCGACTAGGGTGGCCCATGCGTCCGGCGACGTGCCGGCATCCGAATGCACGATGCGGCGGCGCGTCTCGAAGCTGTAATCGCGCTCGATCCAGCGGCGCAGCGCGTCCG
>Ga0265798_10005623_pt1 | contig 16741 bp, 17 predicted proteins | sample P3T30metagenome_FD_192430 | JGI IMG/M metagenome (GOLD analysis project Ga0265798, IMG submission 192430) | Plant litter microbial communities from East Loma Ridge, Irvine, California - P3 T30 | ecosystem: Environmental > Terrestrial > Plant litter > Unclassified | place: USA: California... | reverse complement strand
CTTGCGGTGGCCGCACTCGGATCGCGCTCCAGCCGCAACAATACCAGCGACAGCACCGCCGCGATCATGTCGAAGCGCCCGTCGATCGTGTCGGGGACGCCCCCCGTTTCATACCAGTGCGGCAACCGCGCCTGGGCGACGACGGAATCATACAAGGCCAGCGCGACATCGTCCTCGCCGCGCCCGAACAGTCTCGATAAGAAGCTCAAACGCATATCCTCTCGCGGTTGCCCAAGGCCTGCCCTTGTTTGGCCGCGTTTCCCGGCATATTGAGGCATCGCGTCCGGGATGCAATGGAATGGCGTGCCCTGCCGTGGGGTGTCCGCGCCCGTGTGGAGAAGTCGATGAGCCTCAAGACCGTCCGCCAGCTGACGGCCGCCGTCCTCGCCGCCACCGTGATCGTGGGGGGGAGCGCCTGCGTTCCGCTGAAATCGCACCAGGGCTATGTGATCGATCCCGATCTGGTCAACTCGGTCCAGACCGGCACCGACAACCGGCAGTCGGTCCTCGCGGTGCTCGGCAAGCCGAGCTTCACCAGCCAGTTCAACGAAGGCGACTGGTATTATATCAGCCGCGAGGCGCGCAATTATGCGTTCAACAACCCGAAGGTGCGCGATCAGGTCACCGTCCGCATCAGCTTCGACCAGAAGGGCGTCGTCTCGGCGGTGCGCAGGTCGGGCGCCGAGCAGGTCGCGAGCATCAGCCCGTCGAGCAAGATCACCCCGACGCTCGGCAAGAAGCGCAATTTCTTCGACGAGCTGTTCGGCAATATCGGTACGGTCGGCGCGATCGGCGGCGGTGGTGGCGGCGGCGGCGGATCGAGCGGTCCGAACGGCAGCGGCGCCCCGTAACCTCGGCACAGCGTAACGCGCGGTTACATTCTGATACAACCCTGTCGAAAGTCTGACGCCGCCGTTCGCGGATCGTTCAGTCGGCGGGGGGCATACCCTCTTCATCGTTCGGTGTTTCCATGATGCACCGGACCGTATTGGAGGAGATGACCATGCGTACTCTTATCGCTTCTTTGGTGCTCGCTGCGACCCTGACCCCGGTTGCCGCCCAGGCCCAGTCGAACCAGGAACTGCGCCGCGACCGTCAAGACATTCGCGCCGAGCAGCGCGATCTGCGCCAGGCCTATCGCAGCGGCGATCCGCGCGCGATCCGTGACCAGCGCAACGACGTCCGCGAAGCCCGCCAGGATTTCCGCGAAGATCTGCGCGATCGCGACCGCGCATGGGGCCGTGACGACTGGCGCGGGTTCCGCGACCGCAACCCCAATGCCTATGCACGCGGCGGCTGGAACGCCCCGTTCCGCTACACCGCCTTCCGTCCCGGCCTGCGGATCGGCCAGCCTTATTACAGCAGCCGCTACGTCATCGCCGATCCGTGGCGCTACCACCTCCCGCGCGCCCGCCCGGGCCAGCAGTGGGTGCGGCATTACAATGACGTGATCCTGGTCGACACCCGTCGTGGCTATGTCGTCGACGTCAACCGCGGCTTCTACCGCTAAACCTTTTCGTCGCGCCGGACCGGCCGTCCCCTGGCAACAGGGGGCGGCCGGTTTGCGTTCGGCAACCGACAAAGCCCGACGGCGCAATACGCCCTCCGGGCATAGTACGCCAAATCGAGTAGATAATACGCCAGACCGTTACCAAGCCGTAACGATATCGCTGCGTTCCGTGGTTAGATGCCGCCTACTGAGTCGGGGGGCTTGGCATGGGGATCGATTGGACGGCGGGGGTGGCCGACGCGATCGCGCGCGAGACGTTGCTGTTCTCCGCGATCGGGTTCCTCATCGGCGGGCTGGACGACCTTGCCGTCGACATCCTGTGGATCGTCCTGCGCCTGTCGCGGCGCACGCCTCCGGTACCACCGACGCTTGCCGCTTATTGCGCCGGACCCGAGCGACGACTCGCGATCTTTATCGCGGCGTGGGACGAATCGCGTGTCATCGGCGCGATGCTGCGGACCGCGCTCGCGCGCTTCGATCATGGCGATTACCGGCTGTACGTCGGCACCTATCCCAACGACCGCGCAACGATCGCCGCAGTGGCGGCGGTCGCGCAAGGCGATCCCCGCGTCCGGCTGGTGATCGGGGAGCGCGCGGGGCCGACGACCAAGGCCGACTGCCTCAACGCGCTGTGGCGCGCGCTGGGTCGCGACGAGGTACGCGACGGTGTGCTCGCCGCGGCGATCATTCTGCACGACGCCGAGGATCTGGTCCACGCGGGCGAATTGCGCGTGTTCGATGCGCTGATCGGGCGGTTCAGCGTCGTGCAACTGCCCGTGCTGCCGCTTGTCGACCGGGGGGCGCGATTGATCTCCGGCCATTATGCCGACGAATTCGCCGAAGCGCACGGCAAGCAGATGGTCTTCCGCCAGACGCTCGGCGTTGGCATCCCGCTCGCCGGGGTGGGCTGTGCGATCGAGCGGACGATGCTCGGGCGGATCGCCGCGGCGCGGGGTGGCAATCCGTTCGACGAAGCCTCGCTGACCGAGGATTACGAATTATATGGAGTCCAAGATAAAACGTATTATGTCGACGAAATAATAATGCGGAATTGGAGATTAGTCTCAAGCCCAACAGCACGATGCTGGCCGCAGGCCGTTCCATATAATAATTGCCTCTGATGCTCTTCGGCATCGCCGAAATGGGTGAAAGCCGCCCGTCCGCTTTCGGGAAACGAACCGCGTGAGCGGACGTTCGTTCAGACAGCCGGGCAGGGGGCGGCAACGCCGTTTTGTGGTGGATTACGGCCCGGCCGCTTTCGGCCTTGCAGATGGCATAAGCGGCCGTTTGTTCATGAGGCTTCCGAGGACAGCTAGGCGCCCCAATCCCGGTCATCGGAGCGCATGGCCGTCACTGCCGTTAGCGGACTTTTTTTGAACCTGACTTGTGACGCCTTAGAAGCCGCGGAAAACTGTGCCTCAGTCACCTGCGTCAGAACTGTCCGGTTGTGACACCAAGGGGTCCATATGCGGTCATTCAGCGGATGCGAGCCGCCCCTTAATGACGCGATCAATTTTGAGGCGTTGATAATTTCCCGCGGGTGGTTCTCCCGGTATTGCGGCGGCGCGCCCGTTTGGAAATCAGTGGATCGTTGGATGTAGGTTGATGGCGGTCTGAGTTCTCGTCTTGCGGCAGCAGCCACTTCACTCGGTAGGCGTCCTGCCAGTCTGGATCTTCGCAAATGCAGCGGACCGCGACTGAAGCCCGCTTCAACACATTAAAGGTCGGCCTCGACGTAAGCGGTCGCAGCAGGTCAACGACGGATCGGGTGGCCGGCCGCACCTCGCGTATGCCCGTGCGCTCAGCGACGACCTCGGCCGCAAGCATTACGCCAGCAAGCGCCGACTGGAAGGCCAGCGGCACTTCGACGTCTGCGCCGCTTCCGTCGCCGGCCCGCATGACGAGACCACCGCAAACCGCCCGTTGCCGAAACGCACGTAGCGGGAGGCCGGCGTGGGCCATCAGCGGAGCAGGATCATGTCCACCCGCTGCCGCCACCTCGCGGGCGAACGCCTCGCCGACCGGACTGCTGACGACCAGCATGTCCCTGAGCCGCATCTTGTAGATCTCGTGATCGAGCCCAAGCTCGCCTGCTACGATTTCGTCGAGCGAACGACGCTTGCCGTGCGGGAGATAAAGGCAGGCCAGGCACGCCTGTTCGCCGTCGAAGCCGTGTCGCGAGATGCCGAGGTCGCCATCCTGCGTCCAGGCGTTTACGATGCGGCGCGGCAGCGAGCTCTGCACGAGAATGCGGTCGCGGGCGCTGTCGAGCGCCACGGCGACCAGGTCGTATCGCGCGCCGGCGCTCCGTCCGACGTAATCGCTCCATGTGCCACGGGACGGCACCACCTTCAGCCTTGATCCGGCAAGTTCGCGCTTCGCTAGCATGATCTTGACCGCTTCATCATCGGCCATTGTGGTCAAGACGTAGCGCTGTAGGTTGCTGAGCTCCACGGTCTCGTGATCGACCGGGTGGAGCGTCCCCGCGATGCCGGGCACACGCGCGATCGACCAGAGGAACGCGTTTCCGACTGCGCCAACCCCGACCAGCTGCACGGCGGCTATGTCTACCGAGGCGCCTAGGTCCAGGTTGGCAGCCCGCGTGCCCGTCTCGAAGTTCAGGAGCGAGAGCGCCGCGTCGTCGTCGAGACCGGCGTGCGGCAGCAGGTCGGCGAAGACGGCCCGGAACACGTTCGCCATGCCGAGGCACGCGGCTGCACCGGCGCCGAAAGGGTTTCCGCTGTTCACGGAGCCCACCGGACCGGACGTGGACACCTTGGCAATCCAGCCTTCCGATCCGGCGTATACGACCACGTTGGCCTGATGGCGCGTTGATCCGACGACCAGCGCTACCTCTCGCAGTCCATGGGGCTGACCATTGGCCAGGGTGATCGCCGGGTTGATTGCTTTGACCAACCTCGTCAGTTCGTCCGCGAGATCGCTGCCGCGGTGCAGCGGCAGGATGCGCATGTTCGGATAGAGGCGCGCGGCGAGGCGGGCGGAGAGGTCCAGCGTGCGGCGCGCCTCCAACGATCCTTCCGCCGTCGCGTCGAACGCGATCGTGACGATGACGCCTTCAAGCCTGCGCTCGAGATCGGCAAGGCCGACGCCACGCAGGGCCTGCCCAACGCTCTGCCGCGCACGGTCAAAGAACGGTGCGAACCCCATCGTCAACGACCGACGATACGGAACATGCCGACCACTCGTTCCGTTGCGACCGGCGTCCATTTGGGTCGGGCCGGGGACCGCCCCGTTGGTGTCACGCTCAGCCGGTAGGTGGCGCAGCGCGACAGGACGAACGGCGCGCGTGCGAAGTCAGGAACCACGATCGAGAAGGAGCCGAGCGCGGTTGCGATGGCGTATTCATCGTCGACCTCGCTGTGATACGCGTTGGTCGGGTGGCTATGGATCTGCGCGAGCAGGCGCAGGCCCGAACGGTAGAGGTGCAAGTTGATCCGGCGCAGCTCGGCCTCCCCGACGGAGACCAGCAGCCCGTGTGCGCTGCGGATCCCGTTCTGCTCGGGGACGATCGTCTCCTGGACCCGGAACGACCGCCCGTCCTGCACCCCGGCCCATAGGGCCATCCCCTCGACGCCGCGCCGTCCGGCCGCGGCGAGCGCCGCGTGCGCGGTGGCGGCGACATCGGCGGGCACCTCGATTGATGACACCTCTGTGAGCGACGCCTTCATTCGGGAACCTCCGTCTGCTGCAGCTGGACCAGCATCTGGACGCCGAGCTGAGTCAGCGGCGCGGATCCGTATCGCCAGAGCGTCTCGACCAGATCAAAGAGTGCGCCGCCATCGCGGCGGCGATGCAGTTCCCAGGCGTCGCCCGTGTGCGCCGGATGCTCGTGATACTCTCTGACCCCGGGCAGACAGAGGAAGGCAGGTAAGGCGGGTCCATGGGACTGGACGAGATTGACGACGACCTCCGCGCCCGGCACCGGCTGTTCGCCCGGCACGCGCGGAGCGGTCTGTCTGCGACGCAGCAAAGTCTGGAGCTCCGACGTCGCGAGCTCGCGATCCTCGAACGGATCCCAGAACTTTACCGAGAATGGCTTTACGTCGTAGTCGGTGAAGTCGACTCTCACGGCCAGCGCCATGACGCGCGGCACCATGCGCGTGGCGAGGAACGCAATCTTGACGTAGGGGAACTCTGCCTCCGTAACCCAGATGCCCCGTGTTGTCAGCATCCGCTCCGACGCGCGCAGGCGGCCCACCTCGCGATCGAATTTCTGCCTGCTGACGGCGGCCTCCGCAGTCTGGCTCATCCAGCTTCGCCCGTCTTCAGGCTGGCGACAAGTTCCATACCGTCGTGGATGCCGAGCCCCGCGAGGGTGGAGGCGAGGTCGAACACGCGTCCGGGGACGTCGGTGACTTGCCAGTCGTCCACCGCGCGTCCGACGTGCTCGGTCTCCGCGAGCACGCGCGCAAGGACGTCCCGCAGCGTGTCGGTCGGCCTCGCTTCGATCCCATGGGGTTCGCCGCCCACGATGAAGGTGAGATGGAGGACGTCATGTGTGGGGACGGGAACGGGCGGGATCGGAACGGGCACCGGAGCATGCGCCCTCTTCCGTCCGTAAATCCGCTCGACCCCTTTGGGGGCCACGTCGATGGTGCCGCCGCGTGCGATGACGCGTTCCGCCGGGCCCTCAACGACGATGTCAAGATCCTCGTGGATGTGGCCGTATTTCCTGATGTCGGCTTCGCCGATGCTCGGCAAAGGCCATTCCCAACCCAGGTCATTGACGGTGAAGTCGAAGTCCTGGTCACCTTCCGCCGCGATGAAGACGCGCGTCCGTCCGGCCTCGTGTTCGATCGGATCCTCCAGCCCGACCGAGGTCGTGTAACGGTCCTTCACCTCGACGAGCCGCCAATCGGCGGCTGGGTTCAGACCGGCACCTATCCTCACGTCGCGCCCCTTCATCAGCCGGTCGTCTGTTCCGATGAACTCGCCGTTCACTTCGTAGCCGTAGGGGTACCGATCCGTGTGTTTTTCGGGCCGGGTCTCAGTCTCAGCATCCATGTCACTCACCTTCACCGCCGCCGCCGGCGGTTGCCGAGCGATTCGTTTACGTCCATAAGATATATGGCCAGTTGCCTTGCTAGTCAAGAAACTAGACGGCAGTCTAGAAGTGGTGATGGATTTTGGAATGCTAAATGACTGATAAACGTACTGGTGACATGCGGTGGGGCGTCCGTCGGAGGCTCGAGTTCATCGACTTCCGGCTGTTCTGGGACGGCAGGTTCAACCGGAAGGACCTGTCGGATACGTTTGGCATCTCGGCGCAGCAGGCCTCGGCGGACATCGCGCTTTACACCGCCGAGGCGCCCCAGAACCTCGTCTACGACGGCGGGGCACGCGCCTATCTGCGGACGCCAGACTACAAGCCCACGCTGATGCAGGCGTCGTCGGAGCGGTATTTACTCCAGCTGGTAGCTATTGAGAACCGCTGGATGTCAAAGGAGGACACTTGGTTCGACGACGAGCCGCCGATCGAAAACGTGTCGCTGCTGCGCAAGCGCACCGATTCCGCAATCCTGCTGCGTATCCTCGACGTGATCGGTCGCCGTGGACAGCTGGAGATCCGATACAAGTCAATTACGGGCTCGCCCGAAACCCGGCGGGTCATAGCCCCGCACGCCCTCTTCCACGCCGGGGGACGCTGGTATCTGCGGGCATGGTCCAGCGAGCACCGGGACTTCCGCGACTACAACCTGTTCCGCATCGAGCATGCGGGGGCGATCGAGCCGACATCCGCGGATCCGGCCCTCGATTACGAATGGTCGCATCGCATCGAGCTTGAGATAGGCCCGAACCCAGCGCTATCGCAGGACCAGCGGGCGGCGATCGCTATGGAGTACGGGATGACCGACGAGCGCCTCGTGGTCACCACGAGGCTGAGCCAATCCTTCTACATCATGACGGAGAACAACCTCGACGTCGAGCCGGGGACCCTTGTGCCCGGCAAGCAGCAGCTCGTTCTGCTCAACCGTGCGGAGGTCGTCGCAGCGCGCGCGACTGCCCGCAAACTGTCCACCTCTGCCGTCGCGCGGGGCTCCGTTTGATCGGCGGAGACGTCGACCGTTCGGGCATTAGCGCGGTTCTGCTGTTCGGCAGCCGCGCGCGGGGCGATAGTTCACGGGGATCCGACACCGATCTCCTGCTCGTTTCAGCGGGAGGAATGCCGCGGCACAGATCAAGCGGGCATCTCTCGATGTTTTTCTATCCGTGGCCGAAGCTTGTCGAGGACGCCCGTGCCGGAGACCTCTTTGTCTGTCATCTGACGATGGAGGCGCAACCTGTGTACGACCCGACACTGCGTCTCGACGAACTCCGCGCCGAGTTCCGGCTGCAGTCGAGCTACGCTCGCGAGATAGCGGCGGCGTCCGATGTTGGTTGGTTCCTCGACCAACATGCCAATGAATTGGTACCCGCAGTCGTCACGCGCAGGATGCTCTGGTGCGTCCGCACGATCCTCATCGCCAAGTCGGCAGAGCGCGGTGAACCGGTTTTCGCGCCGATTCGCCTTGCCTCCAAGACCTCGTCCGCGGCCGCTGCCGAGTTGCTTCTCGATCGACATCAGCGAAAGCCCGATGCGAGCATGAGACGCCGTTTTCGCAGCTTCCTGACCGAACAGGCGGTCGCGTCGTCCATCGGGGAGAGCGCCGAGCTGGGCGACTATGAGCGATGGTTCGAACGTTCGGGCAACGCTGTCGGGCTCCGAACATTACGGTCCGGATTAACTGCGCACGAGGATTACACTTGAACGAGGAGCACTCATCGAACCATTCGTCTAAGAACGAGCTTGTCGATTTCGGCATGGCTTTCGTAGACATTTTGCTAACAAACGTCCGCTTTAACGCAAATTTTTCCCCCGAAGCAGCCATTCCTCTTCCGGCAAAGATCAGGGATTTAGCGATGTCAAAACCGCGGTTGTGACACGCGCTGAAGTGCAGCTTTTTACCTTTCGCGGACGGAAATGTTGCTAGTCCAAAAGGGCCCATGAGCTGTCGGTCCGCTCACGGCGCGAGCTGCCGGACGGGAATGCGCCCCAATATCGGTCATTCAGATCGTCGTGAGGGAGCCTGAAAGCGGATGCTTGTGTATGTGAGAACAGCCAGCGAAGCGAACGACGGATCATTGCGCTAGTGTTGATCCCAACTTGAGGGGGAATGCGATGTCGAAAAAAGCTACGTTGGCTTCTTATCTCGACCCACCCAGCTGGCGATCCTTTACTCCCGACGAACAAAAAGCCTATTTCGCTGAACTGCGTGGTCGCGCGAAGGCGGGAAACAAGAGGCGTGCGGCGACCCGGGGACGCAAGGCCGCGCTCGTTCTGCAGGAGAGCGTCTCGCCCTTCGACGCCTACACCTATTTGCACGCCCGATTTGGCGCGCCGAACGGTCTCCAGACGATGCTGGCGCGGGACGATTCCGACAACCTGTTCCACTGGGACTACTATCTGAAGGCGGGCGGTGCGAAACTCCAGTTTGTTGGAGCGTCAGAAGAGGTCCATGTCCACTTCGACATCAACGTTACCGACGAGCAATGCGTCGCCTTCATCAAGGCGTTCCGCGCCGATTTCGGAAGGGTCGGCCAAGACAAGGGGCGCTTCGCCGCCAGCCTTGAGAAATGGAACATTTTCCCCAACCAGTTCCTTGCGATCGCCGATCGCTGCGCGGAACTCTATGACGACATCGCCACAGCGCTGCCCAAAATCGAGCGCAAAATACTCGCCGACAAGTTGACCACTCAGGCACTAATGGCCGAAAAGCGGCGTAAGGCGCATGCCCGGTGGATGAAGGCGGTCACGACCGCGCCGACGGAGCTGTCGGTGCTGATGCCCGTCCTTTTCGAATCCTTTATCGGTCTCATCGTCGCCTTGCTGATCAAGCCGGAGGTGAAGAGCAACGCGGAGGCCTTCAACGCTTTCGTCAGGAGTCCCCTCAATCAAAAGCTCCTCGCGATAGCCGACCGGTGCACGGGCTTTGGTAGGCCGCTCGCACAGGAAGATCCGGTCTTCGGGCGGTATTGGACGGTAGTGAACCGACGCAACGACATCATTCACGGTAATGTCGATCCGGTCCGGGATGCGCTCGAGGCAGTCTATTTCCATGGCAAGCGCCCGCTCTACAAGACGGGGGGCGACCGCATGCGCCAGCACTGGAAAAGGTTAATCGACCGGTACCGGCCACAGGATGTTGTGGACGACTATCTGGCAATGCACGCCTTCATCATCGACATCCTCGACCACATGACCCCTAATGGGCGTCGTGTGGTCGAAATGGTGATGGAGGACACCCAGCCCGGCTGGGATAACCGGCGCAAGATCGCCGGTCGCTTGTTTCCCGACCATGTGGCGACGACGGTGTTCGAGGGTATGCGGTACGATTGGCAGCTGGAGCGAAATTAGGCTTCGCGCCGATCGCGCACTCGAAGCAGGAATGAGGACGAGACGACACCATGGCGCGAAATCCAATGTGGATCGCCACTAGGCAGGGACAGGATTGGCGCGACGAAACATCGCTCGCGGCAATCGACTGGCTCGTTTCGACCGTCCCGCTCGCCGACTGGACCACCCGCATGGACCGCGTCCGCGCAGTGTTCGAGCCCGCTCGCGACCTTTGGCCGACTGGCGCCCGGCCTCCACTCTACGATCCGCGCGATCTAATTGCCTGGTACATATTCCAGGCAAACGCCTATGCCACCGATCGCGCAAACCTAGCGGAGCATGAGGCGTATCGGATCGCTCCGGTTTTCCGCCGGCTCGGCCAGCTCCTGCCGACGTTGGAGTGCGTCGTAGGCGCCGAAGAGCGAGCCGCGCGTATGATGGTCTATAATCGTTCTACCCCCGACGAAGCACTTTATGAACTACTGGTGGCGGGTGCCTACGGTTCGCGCGGCTGGAGCGATGTCCGCTTCGTGCCCGAGGACCCACCCAACCGGACACCGGATCTCCATATAAGTCGCGGACGCAGCCGCTGGGCGGTCGAATGCACGCGCACAGGCCGATCTGACTATATGGCGCAGGAGCGCGCGGCCGGCGACGTCCTAGCTCGTTTGGCGCTTGAGGAAGCCGAGCGGGCCCGAGTGTCGATCCGGGTGGAGACGATCTACCAAGACGAGTTGATCAACCTCCCCGAGCGGTACCTCGCCGACAGGGTCGCGAACTTTCTTTTGGGCGGGCCCGGCGAATGGGAAGATGCGGTCGGCGGGGGCAGAATCGAACGTGCGGATCTCAGGCAGCTGCGAGCCTTGCTTCCCTATGACGACATCATCTTCGGTGCAAGCCGGATGATCGAGTTGGTGATGGGCGACTATATGGATGCCGTCGACTATCGCATGGCGGGCGAATGGACGCCGGCGCCCGGCCGCACCTTTCATGCGACGGCGGTTTCTCGAGCCAGCGTGATCGGCTGGATCAGCGCGTCGGAGGAGGCCGCACGGCGCAAGGCGATGCACTTTCGGTCGTTGGTCGCCAAAAAGGCAGGCCAGTTGCACGACCGGCCCGGTGTTCTCCATGTCGGTTATGAAACGACAGGCGGGAATGCCGCGGAGGGGCTGCGGCATCGGTTGAACGCCGAGCAGATGCGAAGCTTTGAGTCGCGTGGCAGCACGCTCGAATGGGTCTACGGGAACTATCTGACGCCGGAGCACACGACCGCGCGATTGGAGTCGGCGGCGCTTTCGGAAACCACCGCCACTTATCCAATCAAAGGCCGCCGGCATCGCCAGCCACTCCGACACCATATGCTTTTCCTCGACGACGACGGAACGCCGGGAAGCCACTGGCTACGGTGAACGTTGAACTCACGACCTCAGCCTTACTAAGGCCGTTCGCATCCCGTCCTATGTCAGCTTATCCTTGGAGCGTTCTTGATAACTGTCAGGCAGCTTTCGGCTCACTTCCAGCCGTTCAGCGGCACCTGAACGAACGCCCGGTTTCGGGAAGCGCATCATTAGCGCTGAATGGTCGGGATTGGGTCAGCCCGGGCCCGTGGTGAGGGCGGGCTATTCTCAATAATTGGGATTTGTGCGCTCTTTGGGAAGGGCCTCGTCACCGTTCCGCGTGGTCCATTCGCAGTCCGGCTCACAGAAAACGCGATCTGGCCATTGGGATGAAGCATCACAGTCCTGCGCATCGCGCTGGTCGATCGTCGCAGGCGAAGGGCGAGTAGGTCCAGCGCATTCGCCAGCGCGTAAGATCGCATGAGGCGATTAAGCGGGCTTGGCTTTTCGTCCCTGCCGCACGAACATCGCAATTTCGTCGTGCAGCCGGTTCAGATCGTCTATCTGATGAATATTGCGCGCCGTCGCCAGACGGTCTCGGATCGATTGCGCCTTGTCTATCAGCCCTGCTTCGCCGCTAAGTAGGAAAGCCCGCTGCGCCCTCTCAAATGCGATGGCACAATCCATTGAAGGTGCGTCGAGCGCCAGATCCAGTAGCTGCTCCTCAAACTCTGCCAGTGCCTCAACCTCGTCGAGAGCTTGGTGCACCTTGCGGGCGAACGCGGTTGGATTGGCTGGATCAAAGTCGATCCAGTCTGTTCGTTTCAGGTCAGAAGGGGCTGCTGCATCCTTCGATTTGACGATCATAAGTGGCTTCCCGCACATGGCGGCGAACCCCAGCTCGAGCATGATGTTTGCCAGCGCGGTTGGCCGAGTTTGATGCGAAAAGATCGCAATCGTAAGGCCGGTGCCGCGGATCAGCCCAAGAATACGTTCGAGGAAGTCTCCTCCGCCAGTAGAGGCGTCGGCGTCCTTTACCCCAAAGCGCCGTAACGCCAGCTGTTCAGTCACCGCATCTGTGATGTCCTGATCTAGCTGCGGAGCATCGCCAATCTGGCGCATCACGAAACCGTGTCGAGGAAAGAGCGTTCGCGGCGGAAGGGCAATAACCTCTTCCGACAAAGGCGAGAAAACGAGCGGCACCCTACTTCTTAGGCTTCGCTTCGCGGATGCCCTTATAGGGACCCGCCGTTTTCTTGTGATCGATGATGCGACCAGTGCTGGTGTCGATCTTCACATAGCGCTTGGTAACCGGATTGAGCGCTTGGACGCGCTCCTTGACCGCACCCTTGCGCGACCCATCCCCGGTATTCTTTGCCACCGAATCACCGTCCTCTCGGCGCGCCACAAGCACCAGGGCACAACATAGCGCAGCCAGCGATTGACCGCACGTGCAAGCGCTTGAACGTGCGCCTAGCGTATACGCGTTGATGGCTGTTGCGGTCCAGTACCAGACGAACGAGGACGAGAAACCATGCCAGAGCTACCTCCACTAGAAGAAGAGTGCCCCGATTGTCACGGCGAGGGCCGTGTAGGCGTCTTGGTCGGTCCGGAACGATGGAGCACGGGCAGCCCGTGTGAGCGATGCGGCGAAACTGGCCGAGCTCCGACGGAAGCCGGTGCAGCCATTCTGGCGTTACTCAAGGGCAGGCGTCTTGGTCATCGATAGGCTAAGACGTACTGCGGAAGCTCTGAAGTGAAGAAACAAACAAGGATGCTATGCCTAGATGGACTGCCTCGCTAAACGCCCCGGGGTAGCCACTGCCTAACCTGATATTGAGCGGAGTTAAGAGATTTCGTCGCGCAGCAAAATTCGTGAAATAATGTCTGAACTTGCCTTACGGTCAGCGTGAGCTGAATGTCCACGAGTTGTTCAGCCTGCTGATACCTGTACTAAATTGGTGGGGCGGTGCCGACCGGCCACGTCGATCACTTCTTCTTTTTGTCGGGTCGCTGAGACAATGCCGATCCAGCGGCCGTCTTCGAGTCCTTGCCGGTTCGACCGTCCTTCAGGACCTTTGAGGCTGCCTTGCCGGCCTTCTCGCTCGTATGCTCGTTCTTCGCCATCGATCGGCTCCAAGCAGGCACCATCTTGTGATGCACAGGGCTAAACCGTCTCTCAGTTGATTAGTTCCTAACTTGTTCCGACGAGAGCAAGGCCTTGGATGGCGACATGAACGACCGTCTGCTTATGAGCAGCGTTGTCGGTGCCGTGAGCGTCTGGAACTGGGTCCTCGCGCCGAGGCTGGAAGGACGGGTCTCGACCCAACCAAGACGTTCAGCTTTCCCCCGATGAACGTCCGGATTTGACAGAAGCTGCCGATCGTCATGACGTTGCGGAGAAAGAACATGGCCAACGGCCATGTCAAGCGGGCGACACTATATCGGACGGTGATTCCGGATCAGGTCTGCCTTCATGGTCTCAAGGCCAAGGATCTGCTGCGCCGACAAGGGTATCAGGTCGAGGATCATCGGCTGAAGACGCGCGAAGAAACCGACGCTTTCACGGGGTAGCGCTCGGTCAGGACGCCGCCGCAGACCTTCATCGGCGGCAAGCGCTTGGGCGGTTATGACGATTTCCTACGCTTCTGTGGCAAGACGGTACGCGACCCCAAGGCTACCACCTATTGCCCAATCATTGCCGTGTTCGCCATGACGGCGCTGATGGCGATTGCCACCAGTCATGCAACCTATGGCACGCCCCTCACGATCCGCGCTGGCAAGTGGTCCATCGCGTTCTCGATATGCGTACTGGCGATGCTCAAGCTTCAGAACGTCGAGAATTTCTCGTCGATGTTCCTCGACTATGACCTGCTGGCGAAGCGTTGGGTTCGCTATGCTAATTCACCCGCTCGCGGAGGGCGCAGCCGAGGTTCTGATGACCGCCCGCGCGCTGACGTGGCTTTCGGTGCCGATCACGCTCGTCATCGGGAGGATCGGCGCGGTGTCGGTGGTCAATGTGGTTTATGTCGACAAGCGGGACCTCAAGTGCGCCTGCGTGGGCGGCGACAGCAACATGCCGCTGGGGTTCATCTCCTTGACCGAAAACGTAATGATGGTGGCAATGGCGATAGGGGTGCTGATTGCCGCGACGTCTGTGGCATAGCGTTCAAGCGTCTCGCGTCCGATCAGTTGGCGCTGGCAATCACCGCCCGCGTGACGTCCCCCATCAGGCGCATCCGGACCGGCAGGGGTTGGCGCGTGCTGGCGATCATCACGGCCAGCCCGTAGCGGTGGCCATTGGGTGCGACCAGCAGGCCGATATCGTTATACCCCGTACCGAGTTTGCCGAGGTCCTGCCCCGTTCCGGTCTTGTGCGCGAGCGTCCAGCCGGGGCGCAGCCCCGATTTCAGTCGAAGCGGGCCGGTCTTGCTCGACCGCATCAGCGTCAGCAACGAGGCGGTCGATCTGGCGCTCAACAGCTTGCCTCGGGCCAGCAGGGACAAACCCAGCGTCACGCCGTCGGACGATGCGCCGTCATAGGGCGCCGCAAGATACCGCTCGAGCGCGCGTGCGCGGGCGTCGTAGCGCAGCGCCGCGCGCGCCTGGAGAAAGCCCCAGCCGCCGGCCCATTCCGAACGCCATTCGAGCCCGGCGGTTTTTGCCTGCAGGATTCGTTCGCCAGGCCCGAAGGTTACGCCAGCGACCCCCTTGGCGACGAGCATCGCGTTGATCGCGCGCGGACCCCCGACCCGCCAAAGCAGCACGTCGTTGGCGGTGTTGTCGCTGCGCGTCATGGCATTGCGCAGCAGCGCGCCGACCGTCGTCCTGTACCCGTCCTTGCCGACCAGCGCGCGGATCGGTTGATGGAACAGCGTCAGGTCGGCGTGGCGGACGGTCACCGGATCAGCCAGTGACAGCCGACCCTTGTCGACCGCATCCATCACCGCGATCGCGACCCACAATTTGCTGACGCTTTGTTGCGGGCGCCGCGTGTCGCCTTTCCAGGATATTGTCCATTGATCGTCGATGTCACGGACCGAGATGCCGACCTGTCCCTTGAAACCGAGCCCCAACGCCTGGATGACGTTGAGCAGACCAGCCGGAGGTTGTGGACGCACCGCAGCATGCGGAACCGTTGCCGACGCGATGCGCGGTGTCTTGACCATCAGCGCCGGTCGCATCGGCTGCGGTGGCCGGCGTGTCCCGGGATCGTAAGCGGCAGGCACGCAACCAGTGAGCACAAACCCCGCTGCCGTGAAAGCGGCGCAGCGGAATTTCGGTAATAGCAACAATATCAGTTCCCTTTGCGCCATGATTAGCGGGCCCGGACCGTCGCGTAAGGGGGATGGGGAAGTTCCACCGTGGATGATGACCGCTTGATCGCGCGGCGGCCGTACATGCCAGTCTGCGAGCCGGGGTGGGGCTAGGACGATGCGTCGAATTGAGCCGTTTTGCCTGCTGAGACGTTGCGACCATATGATTTCAGACAAAGTGTTTACTCGCCTGCGCGGCGGCGCATTGCCGCTGCTCGTCCTTTCGGCGGCTTGCCCGGCTTTCGGGCAGGACATGCCGGCGCCCGCTCCCGTGTCCTCGAACTCGCCGTGGGATGGAACGATCGACCCACAGACCGTCAGCGATCCCGTCCTCAAGCGACTGTATGCGAAGAGCGGGTGGCGGTCGCTCTGGTCGCCGCCCGACGTTGCGATCCTGGAAGCTGCGCTCGCCGATCGGAATCGTCACGGCCTCGACCGGGTACGTTTCGCGCCGCAGCAGGATGCATCCTCGACCGCAGCCGCGCAGGACGTGGCGCGCACTCGTGCGGCGCTGGACTATGCGACTGCGCTGCTGGTCGGACGTGTCGACCCGACTGCGCTGCATTCCGTCTATACCGTGCCGAAGGCGAAGGCGGACGTCGCCGCGGGTCTCGGCGCGGCACTCCACGCGGGAACCTTGCAAGCGTATCTGGATGCGTTGCCACCGCAGGACGCGGAATATCGCCAGTTGTCGGACGCGTATCTCCAGCTGTCCCATACGGCATCCACGACGTCGCCGGAGACGGTTCCGGCAGGACAGGCCATCCGGGTAGGTACGGACGATGGTCGCGTCGCGGCGATTGCGGGGCAATTGCGCGACAGCGGGTATCTGCTGTTCCAGTGGCCGGGCGCTACGGTGGAAACGACGGGAATGGCCGTACCGGCGGTGGCCCCATCGCGCTGGACTGCCGAAATGGCGCAGGCACTGGAAGCACTGCAACGCGATTATGGCATCGCGGCGGATGGTGTGGTCGGTCCGGAAACGCTCAAGGTCCTCAACCTCGGATCCGGTGACCGCCTGCGCGCGCTTGCGGTCGCGCTCGAACGGCGGCGGTGGCTCGAGCGGACGCCGCCGGCGACGCGGATCGACGTCAACACCGCGGCGGCGGAATTGCGATACTATCGCGACGGTATGCTCATCGATCGACGCAAGGTCGTGGTGGGCGAGGCGAACCGCGAAACT
>Ga0265798_10005620_pt1 | contig 16747 bp, 17 predicted proteins | sample P3T30metagenome_FD_192430 | JGI IMG/M metagenome (GOLD analysis project Ga0265798, IMG submission 192430) | Plant litter microbial communities from East Loma Ridge, Irvine, California - P3 T30 | ecosystem: Environmental > Terrestrial > Plant litter > Unclassified | place: USA: California... | reverse complement strand
CTGTGGTGCAGTTCAAGATATGCTGGTGAGCTTTCAAAGATGAGACGGGAAACCCCATATGAGCTCGGTTGTGCCTATCGGAGTGCTAGTGGAAGTCATGAAATATGGGATGATCAAAAGTGAACGCAGATGCGGAAGGTGCAGCGGGGGTTTGAATAGACCTCGTGTCGGATTGGGTGTGTGGAAAAGAGCGTACCGTGGCACCTGCCATTTTGTACCAACACTATCTACTTTACGCATGGGCGATAACGGAGAGTGCGGGTCAACGACTGGGTTCTGGTACAGCTATGAGTGCAAGGCAATCATCGCGATCTGCCCGTGTTGCTGAAATGTAGTTGCAAGAGTCAAGCTTCAATGTTCGGAAGTGCAGAGGAAGGAACGTTAGTACCTAGCTAGATATTGCGCTAGCCAACACGTGCTCGTCACGTGTGACCTTCAATGCAGAAACAGAATTTCGGAATGTCTGAGAATACGCTCATGAAGATTACCGCCATCAAGGAAGAAAGCACACACAGATGCAGCCATAGCCTTACTGTTCCATCGCAATACTGCGCTCGTAAAGATCAGACACTACCAGCAGATTAGTTCATGCCATTCCACGCGGTTTCGGAAAGAACTTACGAGTCAACCCGTCCAAGAAGAACCCCCCCAAATTCTTCGCCACTCGCTCATATCTAGCCAAGTCATCTTCATTAAGAATCACATTGACCTTGGCTCTGATACCCCGAACATGCGCCATGAACTTGAGGAAGTTCCCTGTTAGGCGGTCTACAAGGACGACCTCCATGTCACCACCCTTCAGCGGTCGGTTGTCAAGACGCATTACATACGTTGGGTCGTTCTCTTGGATGGCCTTTTGAAATCGCTCGGAGTGCTGGTAGAGGAAGGCCACGTGATCCGCGATATCCTCCCAGAAGCCGATGAGCGAGAGAAGCGCAACGCGACACGCTGCCGAATGGTGGACATCGATGGACTGGTGGCCGGGAAGACCACAGACACGACAGCCACCGTATGTAGGACGCGCCAATAGATTGAAGCGGTCGGGGTTTTGTGGAACTTGCTTTGTGCCGGCTGGAGTCAGCTCGCGAACGGCTACTGAGAGCTTCGTGAGCGTTTCGCGAACATAGTCGGCATCATTCGACGTTGGAGATGACATAGTGATTGGGTGCTGTGTGTTAGTGTTGCGTCGTTTGGAGACAGGAAAATCTTGTAAGAGTAATCTGCAGGTCAGTGCTTGCGAGGATCGCTGAAGTTGAGGCCGGTGATAGAGGGGGAAAAGTGCGGTTGTATTAGTAGACTGTGGACGAAGAAGGTTCGATGCAAGACACCGGGGTAGTCACGATCTCACCGCTAACAGTGAGAGAAGGCACGTGCCGGCCAAGGCAGCAGTCACACAGCTGCAGATTGTTTTCTCACGGATCAAGAGACCATAGTGAATCATGTCGCCTCATGAGCATGTGCATGAAGCGTAGAATAGAACAGTTGCTCAAACCCCAGGCGTAAGACCCTCAGGGTACTTTATTGGTATAATACCAGCCGAGGTCACCACCAAGCGGTGCATGTGCGATAAGACGTATCACTCAGTGTGAAGAGGAAGCCTACTACATCTGTCCTGCCATAGCAGGGCTACCGTGGCGTTGATCAAGGTGATCGTAGTTGAGGTCGAACTCTTTCTGTACTCGCGTTAGTGTCTAGTACGTCGTTCATAGGAAGTGCATTGGCAGAGCGGAACACATACCCTTTCTCTCCTCCAGTTCTTAACATCGAAGAATAGATACCATCCGTGTTCCTCTTTTGGCGAAATCCTGATAGGCGCCGCGAGATCTGGATCCTTCATCATCCACTGCTGGAGCTTCATGTGCCACCGCCAATCGCGGTTGTATAGCTCTTGTGCAGCAATTTCTTGCAAGATGTCTCTCGGGAATTGATAGAAGATAGCTAATAGTGTCTCGGCGGAGAAGCTGGCCATTTTCGAATGCAGTGGTGGAACATTTGTTACAGTGTACGCCGCCGGTAGAGTGAAATCTGGTGGAATTACTGGCTTGACGTTGGATTCCACGAAAGGTGAACCAAACGTAGGATGTAATGGAGAATTACTAAGAGAACCATTAGCAAATATGTTGAGCTGGGTAAGGGAACGCGTACTCTGGCCGGCTCAGATCGAGGCCCAGAACTGTCAGATCTTGGCCCATAGCCAGCGAGGAATAGTCGGGGCTGTCCATAGGAATCATGGACAGAAGTCCAGGTAGACCGTATCTTTCCGAGTCCGTCATGTCCGAGAGCTTCTTGTGTAGCATATTTTGCGCGTTCGGGGAGCCGAGAACGTCAGACCCAAATGTTTGCTCGAACTGATTCTGCTGCTGCCGTTGGCCGCCCGGGGCAAGATCAGCACCACCCCGCATGCTTGTCTGAGGACCTAGGGAGAACATGTTCCCTTGCTGCCCTATCCGTTGGTTTCCCTACATGGTGTTAGCTAAGGTACAGGAAAGTTGCTTGTGGTACGTACATCTGCTTGGTTGCCTGTCCGCATGTTCTCAAATGGTGTCCGTGATGCTATCATTGTCAGCGGCTGATATGATGGCTGAGACCTCTTGCTTACATGTACCTGGCGGTGCCCTGCCACCCACAGTGGGGTTGATGCTCCGGTCTTGCTGGCTATCTGTCGGGCTTGAGAGGCCGTTCCGTGTTTGTCCGAGCCCAGGAAAGGCGCTGTTTCCATTCGCACCGAATGCCGCTGCATTCTGTATCAGGCCAGCTCTTCGATCTTGTGGAATATCTCCGCCAGCGCCCCCTAATGGAGGGAACTCCTCGATGTTGCCTGTCTGCGGCTGAACACCCCCCAACTGTCCGACACCCCCTTGTCCTCCAAAACGATAATCATCCCCAGCACCAGAGAACTGGCTTTGGGATGAATCATCCTGTCCCTGGTTCTGCTGTTGTTGATTCGTAGCCTGTGTTGCCTGCCCTTGGCCCTGCTGTTGACCTTGGCCTTGCGGACGTCCGATCGTGTTTTGCTGGGCTTGCTGGGTGGTTCGTAGGGTGGGGTTCGACCACATCTGCTGCGCGGTAGTGTTCTGTTGCGCTTGCGGCGCGCCCGACAACGAAGGGAATTCCCTATGGTCATCAACATTTAGCTTGTGTCTCTCAACGTCCTTGAGATTCCCAGAATTGAGCTGTGGGGTGTTCTTTCGGTACTCTCCTTTCTTTCGTTTCGGAGGCATTTCGTGTGTTGACTTACTCAAGATTCAGCGGCGTATGTGGCTGCGAGCCGCCCATTGCTTGCGCGAAGCTTGACATGGCCCCGCCGTTTGTTCGTGTTTGCGCATTCGATAGGCCTGGCGCACCCATTGGAGCTCCGAACCCCCATTGAGATGCAGCACCTGCAGAGACAGCAATCAGCGATATAGCCCAAACTCGCTCTGGGGTTGTCCTCACCCATCTTGCCATTCTGCAACCTATTCGCACCGAGTGGGGCACCGCGGCCCGGATTTTGTTGCGCTTGGAACATGTTGGGGCGTATATTTTGTAGGAATGATGCGCCCTAGCCTACACGAGAGAGGTAGTTAGTATTGTTTGATATTGGAGTAGGCACTTGGGCGAGCGAATGGCAAGGCTGCGGCGAAGCAGTCGAGGAGGGCGCGTAGTGAATACGGCTGTGTAAAGGGATCGTAATCGTTGTAGGGCCGTTATTCGGGCGCGTTCGGTGTCGTAGTCGTGGGTGGCTCCATTGCGATGTGCGGCGTGGTGCGATTCCGATTCGACCTTGGGGTTTATGCGGGCAACAGAAGGAATGGGTGCACTTCGAGGGCTTGGAGAGAGAGCATTTACGAACCTGGTAATAGAGTCGTGATCTGGCCTTGGGCGGCTAGTGTACGTCGAGCTCACGGTGTTGTTGTATCAGTCTCGCGTACTTAGGTACGTGAAGTTGCGAGGTTCCCGAAACCGAAATAGTGCTAACCTAATCGGGCCTGCACAGGCTTATGACGCGGGGAGCCAACCGGCCCACGGGTGGATCTTCCGTTGAAATGGAGAGCTTCGGACTGCTTAGCATTGAAGACTGTGCAGACTCGTAATTTCGATACAGATGCGATAAGCACGTAAGAAAGAATGATAGCATGAACCTGGATTAGATGTCTTCTATGGCAACAATCAGCAACGTATCCCAACAGTATGCACATCGATGAATTCTAGCGAAGGCCTCACAAGGCATTGGATTGGAACATCTTGACGTGAACATCCTAAGGCCGTCAATATCTGTCCATAATTGCCTTCAGTCACCAATGTGTATCGTGAAATTCGTCCAAGCACGCGAGTATTGTGCATTGATGGTAGCTTATCGTGAAGACGACACAGAGAAGTAGTATGCCGAAAAGTGTTGTCCTGTAGTATGCCAAATCATCTTCCTTTGTACGCGGGACGTACAGAACCCACACGCTACTACCTCGAACCTTTTGAAGAGACATGCATCCATGCAACAACTGAACCCACGCTACTGATACGCTTACACGCGGAGTAAAACTTTAACAACAAAGCTATCGAACAATCACAGAAGCAAACGCTTGTGAGTCTAAGCAGGGCCTTGCTGAAATAGATGTGACATGTCGGCTTCACCGTTGATGCCGAAGAAGTTGAACCTGGGACAGAGAGTTAGTGACTGCTTTCGGACAGAATCGCAACTTCGACTTACCAGTCATCGACATTCAAGCTCATAGGCACGATGGGGTTGGGCCGACCTCCGGAACTTTGACTCCAAGCATCGTCCTGTGCGCTATGCTGTTGCTGGTTCTGCGACATCATCTCCATCTGTTGCTGCCAGGCCTGAGTATTATTATGCTCGTAACCGCCGGAGATACCCGGATTTGACGGTGGGTTCTGCATCTGTGACTGGCCCCCAGCAGTCTGTTGAGAGGGCATGCCAATGTTTTGAGGTTGACTTAAGGCAGGATCTACAAGGCTATGGTTTTGCATGGGTGACATCTGGGGAAAGTTGACTTGTGTATCGGCAGGGAACAGCTGGTCGGGCTGGAAGTTCTGCCACACTTCTTGGCTAATATTAGGGGTATCACGGGTCACCAGGAAAAGATCCGGTGGCGTTCCTGGATACGAGTATGAAGGGTTGAACGGGGTTGTAGGACGCGTTCCTGACCGTGAAGGGCCCATGAATGCGTCGTGATTTTGCCGATTCATCTGCGGAGATCCAGTAGTCATCTGGGGCATCTGCTGTTGGGGTTGCAGCTCGCGCGAAGGTGTGACGGCAGGAGTCTGCGGTCTGGATCGCTCATAGGAGACCTGGGCAGATGGCGGCCCACTTGGAACAGGGAAGCCTAGATCCATGTCATCGAATTTTCGTTTCGAGGATTCCTGGGCAGGCTTAGGTGGCGGTGGTGGTGGGACCGAAGGGACCTTGTTTTTCTTGTGGTTGCGGCCGGCAGCTTTCTGCAGACGTTCTTCAAGGTGCTTGTTTCCAAGAATCGATTCGAAGAGAGTATGCACCATCTTTGCGACAAGCCACACCTTGGAGACCTCTTTAAGAGCGTCCAAGCAGATCTGTAGTCGCTGCTCAGTCGCTGAGACGACAGACTTGTTAGACGACTTCATCTGGTACACGTGCATGATGAGAGCGGAGAACAAGCTGTAGACGATGAAAGCCGGAGTATACCGAATTTCATCATGAGCTCTGAGGTTTTCGATAATGGATGTGATCATGGCGGCTGCTTGGTACGCGATATTCCGTGATGGGTAGGCGTTGGCTTCACCAAAACCGTCAAGATGAGTGGCTTTTGGTGAGCCTGCTGGTGGCATGTGTGCGCGATGCAGAAGACATAAAGTGGTGCTGCGAGCGTTAGTCTACGTCAGAGTCAGAAGATGCATAGACGTACTAGTAATTGGAATGTAACAAGGCAGCCCAGAAATGATGACGATTTCGCTCCCACTGCACTTCCGGTGGACAGTGTTGCAGCCAGTCGGCAAGGGCCATGTCGCTGTGTGTCAGGTCTATGGCATTCGCCCTGCGGTGTTTCGACGCTACCGAGTATTGCTGTGATAGGACCAACCCCATAATCTCGCTAAGTTTGACATAGTTGATGAAGAACTGAACATGGATCGGATCTGGTGGGTATTCCGCGGCGTGCTCTGTCTCGTCGTCGATGAAGTCATCTTCAGACACCATCTCGACGTCGGAATCTTCAGGGTCAATGGCAACCGGCCGGCCGAGTGCGACTGCCACTGAACGGTCCCGGCTGTACAGTGTCCACCAGATACGCTTCCACAGGCGCTTGTCGGAGCGTGTGAGCTGCGATCCTTCAACGCTGCGGTGCATGCCCGAACCCTGAGCTACTACGATAGCGACTCGGGTCCAGTAGAAAACATTCTTGGTCACGTCCTCGGGTCCCTCCCAGTACCAGCCCATCAAGATGAGGGCTTGCACAATGGTCACGCGATCGTCTTCGAAGTTGGCATCGTATAGCGCCTTTGCGCGCTTATAGAACGTCATGGCGGCAGGGGTGGTTGAGCCACTGGAGTCCATCAACTGCGCATTGGTACACACGCGTGAGCCTGCCAGGAGTATGGCCTGCAGTAGCAGGAGCGAGGGCGGGTTCTTGGGGTCTCGATACTGGCGCATGAAGCGGCTGCGATTGATGACTGGCACGACCGGGGCCACCCATCTAAAGAAGGCTTCGACAAGCTCGTCGCACAATGCCCGTGGTGGGAGCAGGAAGGCGCCTCGCTGATGCAGTATCTCAATCTCCATGTTGTCCATCTCATTGACCCGCGCCTTCGCGCCCCGCACGTTCTCGGGCAGCGGGTAGTGGACGACATCGGTGGTGCCATATCGGTCGTGCACAAGCAGCGACAGGTTGGAGGACTCCCCGAGGTAGGCGACACGGCCGGCTTCTTTGATGGGGGCGCGCGCAAACTTGGGCTTCATGAACTGCACGTAGGTGCCATTGTGGGTAGCCTGTTGGGCGGCGTATTCGGGCGAGACGGTGGTGGAGGGGGTCCCATCCTGGGTGTTGTATGCGGTCGACTTCTCGCGGGGCTCGGCGGAGGTGCTGGCGGGCGAGCGGTCGTCGCTGTCGCCGCGGTCACTGCTATCGCGTCAATCCCATCCATCGATAATACTTTTGCGTGCGTCGCGTGCGCATACCTCTCTGCATCCTTGGCCCGGGCCGTCTGCGTCTTCTTGCGCTTGGGCTGGGGGATGCGGCACTCGATGCCGAAGGCGGTGCAGTTGGTGCATGGGATCCCCAATGAGGCGGCGTCGCATCGTACCTATTGCTGGTTATGTCGCGTTCTGGCAGCACGGCGGTTCCGCGGCTGATTACTCACTTTCCTCGCGTGACAGGCTGCGATGCGTGGTGGTTAGCATTCGTTATCCAGGCCGACCGAGGTGCCGAGGCTCGCGAGCTGAACCATATATCCCACCGACCGCAATGGCTCCTCCCTCGTACCATCAGGGGCGCAGATACAGGCAAGACATGGGTCGCACTCACTTTCGCACGCCCGGCTGGCGCGTTGCCGCCGGAAAGACGGGTGTCCAGGGGGAACTGACTGCGACGACGCCGACGGCCTGGCTGGTATGAGCATGTGCTGGAGTGCTGCGCGCGACTGCAACCTACGGGGTCCCAATGCTGGGTTGCGCAGCGAGCGGCGGCGGCGCTGCTGCTGCGGGCACGGCGCTGGCCATGAAGGAGTGTTCGCCAGACATGCTGCTGTCGCTGTGCTCTTTGACGCGGTCGTCGAAGGTTGAGGTTATGATTCGTCCGCAAATGGTCGTGTTCTTTGGGGGCACGCACAGTGTGTACTAGCGCGGGCGCCGGGGTGGTACGGGAGGGTACGGCAAGGCAGTTATTACCATTGCGACACGAAACGTGCTTTTTCCTGTCCAACAGGATATTCGCTCAGACGCCAGAAATTGCACTGCTACCTAGGCTGCTTCTGGGCCGTGTCACGTTGGCGTCGACTTTGGCTTCTTTGTTGCTCGGTTGGACGGCTGCCAGCTTACCCCAGATCACGTCTCCGACCATATGGCTCGCCTCCTATTGGCGACAATCACCAGTTTCATATGCGGACCGGCGAGACAGCATGGGAAGCAACTCATCGCCGGCTCTTTGAGGAAACTCGACTTTGTGATTTGCATTCACATGCAGACTATGCTCTAAAGGGGCTGGCTTTGCTCACACGACAGCAAGTGTACTGTCAAGTCCAGCCAATACCTTAAGCATGGCCTCGGAAGTCGTCCCGTGAAGTAATCAGCTTTCCCAGATACATCAAGCGTTTCAACTCTTCCAACGTCCATGACTGCTACGCGGAACACCCTTCGCGCTTCTGTCTGAACGCTTCCAACTTGACCTCCTTATTCGCAGGACTGATGTACCTGAGCTCCACATCCCCCACCTTGTCCTTGACAACCTCATCCTCGGATGCATACAGGTACTTCTGGTGCTCGACTGGGTCTAAGACGACTGTGTCGGCGTTCTGCACTTCCATCTCAAACACCAACTTGAGCCATGTCGTGGTCCTGTCCAAGAAGGTAAAATGCGTGACTTTCCTCAGTATGCGGGTCGTTTCAAGACCAGCTTCTTCTTTGAGCTCTCGAGCAGCAGCATGCAGAATTGTCTGGTCCGTATCATCGACTTTGCCTCCTGGGACCTCCTTTTTGGTGTTAGCACCGTGAGACTCGTAGCTTCCTCATTGACTCACCCAGAGATCAGGGAACGCTCTTTCCTCCGCTGCACGCTGCACGATCAGCAGCTTGCCTTCTTTGTTGAACACAATTGCCCCTGTGACGAGACAATCGTATTCGGGGTGCTGCTGGAGATAATCCTTTTCAGATACTGCATATTCTTGCAACGAATCTGGATAGTGGGGAGGTTTCATGATGCCACTGGAGTGTGAGTGAAGACAGGCAAGGAATGTTAGATCTGGGGCCTGTGAAGGCAGCTATGTACGCTCCAACCGTTGTTGCCTTGAGAACATCCTCAACACGTCGTGCAGGTTCAGGCTACCGCTAGACCTCAGCGAGGTACTACATAAGCAGAAAATACAGTCATCGCGTTGTCTATGGGCATGCTTACAAGTCCATGTGGATGATGCGCTGACACGTGAGCCAAGTGTTCGCGCGTCTAGATCGGCGCTAGGTGGTGAATTCAATCCAGTGCGTCACAACATCGACGCGCCTCATCCCCATCCCCGTCGCACGGTCGCCGCCCGCATCAATCCGATCACGAACACACTCACTCCCTGCGCATATTTCCTAATACCTTAAAACACTCGCGCTGGCGCCTTGCTACAATGCCCCGCCCACCACGATCGAAAGTCGCGTCGCGCGTCGCGAAACCCACCAAACCGAAAGCTGCCCCGGCGCGCAAACAGGCGGCGAAACCCATCCCAGCGCAAACCAAAAAGCTCAGTGAGGCAGCCAATAGTTTCAGCGAAGACAGCGATGGCCTCGTTACCAAATCGAGAACAACGCGTTCGCGCAGGACTCTACTGGGGGAGAAGACACCGGAGGCTCAGGACGAGGCAGAGCTCACCATGACTGGCGCGCTGCCGGCTGAAGAAGACATCCCTGTGTCATCGATTAAGAACCGCACTCCTGCATCGAATGCATCAAAGCGGACGCGGGCCACAAGGAGCAGTGCCAGGAAGTCCGCAGCACACACATCGCCAACTGCCATCGAACCAGCACACGAAGAATCGCAGATAGAAGACGATAGCGGCTATGGCGACTTGACATTCTCTTCCCTTGGCTCAAATTCACCAGCTCACGGCACCCGCCCGCCGTCTGCCATCAAAGTCGGCGCAACACCCGCACACGAGAGATCGATACTTGCTTTGACCAACTTCAAGCGCAGAGCACGGCAGCCAAGCTTGTTGCGCATGGTGCAGCAGACTACGGACGTGGAGGACAATGATCAAGACGACTTGGACAACACGGACAATTTCGACTTTGACGACTTCCTCCCCCACGCCGAATCAACACCCCTCAACGTGCGGAAACAGGTACCGGAGGAGGAGACACGGAATGATAGCGGCACTCAGATCTCAAGCTCCGGTTCCCGTGGTACAAAGCGCAAGCTGTCGCCTGTAGTCCAAGTACCACGCTCGTCACCACCAGTCAGTCCACAGTCTGGCGGCGATGTGGAGTCGGAGCGGTCACACTCCCCGAGCCTACCAGAAGTACTGCCGACACGTGAGGAAGTCATCGCGCAGACACAGGAAGACGATGAACCCTTGAGCGAGACGCTTGCACCTCCCATGTCAAGTAGCCCGGAACGCGAAGTATCAAAGCCGCCTCCAACCCCAGCGCAAACGCGACCACGCAGGAGAGGACGGCAGGCCAAGACACCCGTGGTGGACGAGGACTCTGATGGCGAGGAAACAGAGACACCTGCAAGGGCTAAGCAGAGGGCTAAGAAGAAGGCACAACAGAGCATATCCACCGCGCAACTCAAAGAATTGCTTCCACGTCGGCGCAATCGCTTGCGGGATCGCGATGAGTTTGAGATCGAATCGTCGGATGATATTGAGCAAGTGGACTCGGATCAAGATGAACTACAAATGCCAACACGTCGCGTTCGTCAGAGGCAGGGGGCTGGAAAGCCGGCATCGCCAAAAGCAACAAAGAAAACAGTTCGCGCCAAGAAGACTGCACCAGCAAAACCAGCAGGGAAGTCGAGCCGAACGTACGGTCGCAGGATTTCGTCGGATAAGGAAAATGAGACTGCAGACCAGAACGAAGCAGAGACCACCGAAGTCTCAGCCATTGAACAGTCTGAGAAGTTGGCTGCTATCAGAAAGAAGTTTGAGGAAGTGGACGCGTTTGAGCTGGAGTTTGAAGATGTGGATGCGACGACCAGCTCGAGCCCGTTCCGGTGACGGACAGGCCAGTGGGTGGGTGAGATTCGTTCTGTTCGATAGTGTGTTCTTACTGTTTCTCGTTCTGTCGACTATGACGACTGATGATGATATCCGTGGGTTTAATACACGCACATGGCGTTTGTTTGCGTGTCGCTACGCAGTAGTGTTATAGTACATGACAATGCACGATCTGTATCCAAACCATGAAGTAATGTCGTGAATGCATGGGGTGACCGAGTCAGCTCTGGCCTGAAGCTAGTCGTTATCTGGCCTTATCGTCACACGGCGCCCAGGCAGTTTGAGAAGTCACGGAGGGGCGGTGAAAGTCGAAGAGTACCCACTACTTACGTATCCAATTCATCTTAATCAATCGTGAGCCTTCTGCATGGTGCCTAGGTGACTTGGCATGGCACGTTCTGACGGTTCGGCGGCACAGCGCACGGGCGTGTTTGAATGAAGGGGTGTGGTACTCGGGGGTTACGTAGCTTCCTTCCCCAGCTGTTGACCCTCACGATACCCGAGCAACCTAGACACTGCGCTTCCGTCCTTGCTCCTGACGTCCACGCCATGTTCCCGTAACCCCATGTCATGCGGCTTCCCGACCACTCCAATCACTTGGCCTATGCAGCACCACCGTTACCCACTCCGCCTGGCGTCCGCATGCCATGAACCCCTCCAATGGCTCCTCGCTGTCCACGTCCAAGAGCAACTCGACACTGCGCCCCCGCACCCGAAGACTGATCTCGGTGGAAGATGACATCTATGCGACGAGTGGAAGTGAGAGCGGACCCAGTAGGGCCACGTCGAGATTGAACTCGCGGAACACATCTCCCACCCCGAATGCACGCACGGGCGGCGCTTCCTCGTCCCGTCTAAACGTCACCTCTGCCCCTTCGTCCTCCTTCCAAAGGTCCTCGGGCACCTCGACCCCGAAATCGCCCTCCCAAACACTTTCCGGCCTATGGGGAAACTCGCTGGCGGCTATTCAGGGCATTGCCGCTACTGTCCTGGCCAGTGACGGTACCTCGGACGAACCTGGAAATACTCGCAGATGTAAACCGGGCCATGGGCGTCGGACGTCGACAAGCGCCCCGCCGCCGAAACACTGGGGTCCTGCAGGCGCAGGCTCGCATGTCGGAGCTGGAACACACGAAGAGAGAGAGGCCATGGTCAGAGCGATGAAGCGCAAAGATCTACTGACCGCCGGTGAGCATCTGGTACCGGACTCTGTCGGCCGCATAAAGCGCAGGAATTCGGATGAACGGATCAGCGCTTCCGCACCTCCCAGCGAGAACGACGACCGAGATGCACTTGTATACATACATCACGTTCGCCCGCAGGACACGTTGGCGGGACTGAGCATCAAATACAACTGCGAGCAAGCTGTGCTACGGAAGGCCAATCGTATGTGGCCGAACGATAGTGTACAGATCAAGAAGCAAGTCGTCCTGCCAGTAGATGCGTGTGGCGTAAAAGGGAAACGAGTCCAAGGCCCGGATGCTCTCCCTGCCGAAGATCTGTTACTGGGAGAGTACGGCGAAGATTCCAATAGCAAGGCTCCACTTTCGGATACTCAAGGTCTTCCTAACGGCTGGACCACGCCAAAGAAGAAAGACCAAGAGAACGACTCCGTCCCCTCATCTGACCCAGAGACACCATGGACACATGATTCATGGGTTCTTCTGCCTAATGACAAACAGCCCACACAGATTGGCCGCATGCCACGAAGAGCGCTTGGCTTTTTTCCACCCGCTCGACGAAAGTCTCTCGCGTACTCCGATGCGTCGACCCCCCGGGCTTCTGTCGACCTTCCACGCTCGTCCACCTCCACAAATCCGCTCACTAGCTCTCCCTCGCAATCCGTTCGACCGCGCGCGTCAAGCAACCTGTCATCCGCCTCAGCCCACAGTCGTCAAAGAAGTACATCAGGCAAAGCATGGGGTCTGCAAGGCCCAGGGGGTGTCGGTACAATGGGCAGGAATGTGCGAAGCCCTGGGCCTGCGCAGGATGGTCTGAACAAGAAATTCGCTCAGTACCTGCCCAATATGGCTCCTCCACCCGGACAGGAATACTTTACACCGTGGGCGCCGGGTTTGCTGGACGCAGGTGCAGGAACATCAAGTCAGTATGGCGGATCCGGGGCTGTCACTCCGCTCAGTGGCAGCGGCTTGGATTTCCAAGAGCTTGGGGGTGCTATAGAAGGATGGGTAAGGAAGGTCGGTACACAAGCACAGAAGCTTTTGAATGAGCCGGGCACACCTGGACAGGGGAAACGCAGTGCCGTACCTGTCCTGGGAGCTGTCGGCGGTGATCTGGGCGACCTCATAGAACTCCAAGATGATGCCTTTGAGATTGGAGATGACGAAAGGGACAGGGGCAGATCGAGGGCAGAGGAGACGCTTGCGTCGACGAATGAGCGCTCAGTATCGAGACCAGCACAGCAGTACCAGTCAGCACGACCAGACATCAATCTCGTCCTGAGAGATAGGACGCGGAAAGGGGAAGGCAGCAAGAAGGATTAGACAGCATTGTGTGAATAAGGTGTAAAGGTGTTGGTAGCAACACGTGCATAGCACGTTGGCTTGCTTTGGGTATCGAAGCGTTTGGCATTTCAGGGCATTTGCAATATATCATTCACAGTCCCACGTTCATGATCACGAATTTTGCTGGCTTGCTTTCCATGCCCGGTTTTGTTGCTGATGATGTTGGTTGCAAAGACAGTTCGGAAGAACCACAACAAAGCTCTTCGTCGGGTCGCCGAAGGCCGTGCACCTCCACATTGGATCCGGACTAGACAGGCGGTGACTTATCGCGCCACTGTCGCTGTGAGGGCCGATTCCCATTATCTACTCGAATTGCGAGAGCGATATATCTAGATGTCCGCCAGAAGCGCATTAGGCAGGTGGTCATCTGCTCTGCTGCGGCATAGATCGGCATATGAAGCTGCTCCACTCCGACGATACCTCCAAACCACGCGATCACCTGCAACGTTTCTCTCCCAAGACGTCCGTCTTTCACCAACACCAACCTTGACTGGAAGACAATATACCAAGCAACATTCAAGGATAGGTCGACCTCTCACACCTTCAGCTACGAGGACAGCCGCATTCGCCACGATGCATCGCTCCCCCGCCGCCATGTTAACGAAACCGATGGCGGACCCAAACATCGAGATCCGCACACCCAGGGATCCCAACACTTTGTCTAACTATCACAACTTTGTGACACGGCATACTAGTGTAGACTTCGATATCGACTTCCAGAAGAAGAGGTTATTTGGAAGTGTGGTGCTGACGTTGGAGTGCTTGACGGATGAGGATGTGAAAGATGTTGTGTTGGACAGCAGGTATGTACACATTCTCTGCAAGACTGAATGCTTGAAATTCTTTACTAAATAAATCTAGCTTTCTTGACATCTCCGTTGTAGAAGTCGAGGGCAAAAGCGTCAAGTTCAACGTAGGAGATCGCGTGGAACCCTATGGCAGCCCTCTTACCATCACTCTTCCTTCCAAGGTTCCCAAAGGCAAGACTGTTGATGTAGAGATCAAGGTCGCAACCACTGATAAGTGTACCGCACTTCAGTGGATGACTCCCGCTCAGACCTCCAACAAGAAGCACCCCTACATGTTCTCGCAATGCCAGGCCATCCACGCACGTTCAGTCTTCCCTTGTCAAGACACTCCAGACGTCAAATCGACATTCAGCTTTGCTCTCCGCTCGCCCCTACCGGTGCTTGCTTCAGGTCTGCCTACCGGGGCAAGTGACTACCTGCCCCCGAAGAAGGATGGTGAGAGCGGTACCATGAAGTACACATTTGAGCAAAAGGTCCCCATGACTGTCTACCTCTTCGCTGTCGCGAGTGGAGATCTAGCGTGCGCAAGCATCGGTCCCCGCAGTACGGTATGGTCTGGTCCTGAAGAGCTCCTTGCCTGCAAAGACGAGCTTGACGGCGAGATTGAGCCTTTCATGAAGGCGCTCGAATCCATCGTCTCGCCTGCCTACCAGTGGGGACAGTACAATGTGCTTATTTTGCCCCCTTCATTCCCATACGGCGGTATGGAGAACCCGGTTTGGACTTACGCCACTCCCTCCATCATCTCTGGTGACAAGCAAAACGTCGACGTCATCGCACATGAGCTGTCACATTCATGGTCCGGCAACCTTGTCAGCGCAGCAAGCTGGGAGCACTTTTGGTTGAACGAAGGCTGGACTACGTATCTGGAACGCAGGATCGCTGCTGCTCTTCATGGAGAGGCACATCGCCACTTCTCTGCTATCATTGGTTGGAAAGCTCTAGAGCAAAGCATTGAGAACTACGGCGAAGACCACCCCTACACTAAACTTGTTCTCGATCTTAAGGGCCAAGATCCTGATGACGCCTTCTCTTCCATCCCGTACGAGAAAGGTTTCCACGCCCTGTACCAATTCGAGCTGCTTCTCGGAAAGAAGAAGTGGGATTCCTTCATTCCCCATTACTTCGATACATTCAAGTTCAAGTCTGTCGACTCGTACGACTTTAAGAGTTGCCTCCTAGAGTTCTTCGAGAAAGACGCAGAGAGCAAGCAAAAGCTGGACAACTTCGACTGGGACAAATTGTTCTACGCACCGGGATTCCCTGTCAAGCCAGACTTTGACCAGACTATGGTGAAGAGCTGCTACGAACTCGCAGACAAATGGCAGGCTTTGATCTCCTCCGAATCTAACGACTTCAAGCCCCAAGCCTCTGACATCGAAGGCTGGGTGTCAAACCAGTCCGTGGTCTTCCTCGAGAAGCTCCAGTCTTTCGCATCGAAATTCTCAGCCGACAAAGTACACCTGCTCGGTGCGACTTATGGCTATAACGAAACTCAGAACATTGAGGTTCTGTCGCGCTACCTCAACATCGGGCTCATGGCCAAGGCACAGGAGACTTACGAGCCTGCAGCAACATTGTTGGGCAAGATTGGTCGGATGAAGTTCGTGCGGCCCATGTTCAGGCTCTTGAATGAGGCGGATCGTGACTTGGCGGTTAGCACGTTTGAGAAGAACAAGGACTTTTACCATCCGATCTGTAGGCAGATGGTAGAGAAGGATCTTTTTGGAGAGGAGAAGAAGTAGAGACGGGTGGAATCATCAAGAAGTAAAAAATAGCTACAGTGATGTAAACATACGTAAAGGCTACATATGAAAATTGAACAAGTGCAAATGAAAGTAAATTTGTTATTGACTTGTGGTGTCGCTATGTATTTCATGCCAAGAAGTCTGTCGACATGGGCACACTGACAGCTCGTAACTATCACACTTCCATCACTTCCAGCCATCGGAGCAAACACCGAAACATAACATCAGAACTTCGGCCTTGCATCACCGAGACCGGTCTACCTCATCCCGTCACCATCTCGTGTCGAGGCAACCTGTCATTCTTACCCCACCGGCATACCGCATCCGGCACTCCCGATCCCCGCATCCCGCAATCCAGATTCCAGCTCTGCCCATCCTCTGCGGCGTCACGGCGTCTGTTTAACCCCTCATTCAACCGAACCGCCGACACAACGCCCCCTGCCTTTGCCAACCACTGTCGCGAATCGTATATAACACGTTGCCTCCTCCCGGCCGCCCAAGATGGCCCCTCCCAAACGCGCTTTGTTCTCTCTAAACCTCGATACCGACGCCGACCACGTGTACCAGAAAGTCGAAGACCACAGCAAGGACGGTACAGATAGAGTTAAAGTCATTGAAAGCAAAGGGCCGACACACGGACATACGGATCTGAGCTACGTGACGAAACCGTTTGAGAAGACAGTCAATCGCGCGGTCAACGAGGTCATTGAAGGAAGCGGACGGAAAGTACATTCCGCAGAGGGTCACGTATCGTATTCGACAAACAGAACGGACCGACGAAGTG
>Ga0265798_10005619_pt1 | contig 16748 bp, 18 predicted proteins | sample P3T30metagenome_FD_192430 | JGI IMG/M metagenome (GOLD analysis project Ga0265798, IMG submission 192430) | Plant litter microbial communities from East Loma Ridge, Irvine, California - P3 T30 | ecosystem: Environmental > Terrestrial > Plant litter > Unclassified | place: USA: California... | reverse complement strand
TTGTGCATTCCAAAAGACTATCAAGTTCACGAGCGAGGTCCATGTCATCCTCCAGTGGTTTCCGACCGGAACAAACATGAATTCTGGCGTACGCCAGTTAGAGCAGCTTTAGAACTGGCAACATTTGGCTAAACGGTGTTAAAGAGGGAGGTTCAATACCAAATGGAGGATGCCGATCTCCCCACCGATGAAATTAAACCTCAGCCCACATCCTGAGCAGGTTGTGATAATGCGCCGTCAATCCAACAGTCGTCTCGGACTCGCCATGCTCGGCGCGCAGTTTCTGGATATGCGTATCGAGATCGAACAGCATCCCCCGCTTGCCATCGTCGCGCACCATGCTCTGGGTCCAGAGGAAGGACGCCACCCGCTCCCCACCAGTCACCGGCCGCACCTGATGCACACTGCCCGACGGATACACGATCGCGTCGCCCGCCTCCAGCTTCACTTCGTGGATGCCATACAGATCGACCACTTCGAGTTCACCGCCCTCATACTCGTCAGGCCCACTCAGGAATACGGTCGTCGACACATCCGCCCTCACCGGCGGCAAGCCCCCACGCTGGGCCCGGATCGCGCCATCGACGTGCAAGCCATAATGCTCGCCGCCCGAGTAGGCATTGAAATACGGCGCCAGAACACGCAGCGGCAGCACACTGGAAAAGAACAGCGGATTAGCCATCAACGCCGCACTCACGATCTGTCCCAGCTCGACCGCCAGCGGCGAGCCCTCGCCAAGCTGGCGGTTGCGTTTGACCCTGGCGCCTTGCGCGCCCACGCTCTCGCGGCCGTCGATCCATTCCGGCGCCTCGGCCATGCGGGTGCGGATGTGGCCTACCTGCTCCGGCGTGAGCACACCGGGAATATGCAGCATCATGTCGCTTCTTCTTATTTTGGAACCAACAAAAAAATCCCCCCTGGCATGGCCAGGAGGGTTGAATCCGGTTGCCCGGCGGGGGTGGTACTCCGTGAGAAACATCCGTCAGCGCTTTCCCGGTCGCCGACAGCTTGAAACGCAAGTTGAATGCACAACCTGATAAAACACTCCAATCGTTCTTCCCATCTGTTTGAATGAGAATTATTCTCATTATGTACCCTGTTTCGGCGTTGTGCAAGCATTGTCGTGCACGACCCTGATGCCAGCAGGGGATCGCGGCCTCCCCCTCCCATTGTTCATGTCTTGTGACCGAATCAACTACAATACCGGGGATATGGGTTTATCATCACCTTCTGCCTTTCGATTCATTAACTGACAAGAGACTCACAAGCGCCATGCGTCGTCCTTCCAAAGATTCAACTCCAAAACTTTCTGCAGAAAGCCAGCGCCTCGTCAGCCTCTCGCAAGCCCTCATGCAAGCCGCCAGCCGTGCCGAGGAAAGGGCGTGGGAACGCCAACTGGACACGCAACTGCAAAAGCTCCTCAAAGCGAACCATCAGGAAAGCGTCGATAGTGCCCTGAATGCCCTGTTCAAGGATGACCTCGCCTCCTACGACGTATTGATGGACACCGTCGAAGCCGTGAGCGAATCGGCCACCATGCTCGAGCAAGGCGAGAACGGCGACGTCTGCTGGCAGGCGCTGCTGGTTGCCGCCCCGATCCTGGCCTGGACCCGTTTCTCGATCGCCACCGGCACGATTCCCGCCGACCTGCTGTCGACCCTGGGCGCCCACTTCTCGGCGCACCTGCTGGCCGAAGGCACCAAAATGTCGATCGCGCCCACCCTGTATTCGCTCGACCAGCTGCCGCGCACCCACGCCGAAACGTCGGCCATCACGCACAAGCTGGCGGCCGCCGCGCACAAGGGCGGCACCATCAAGCCGGCGCCGCACCTGGACGAGACCGCGCCATTCCTGGCCGACACCCGCTACCTGCTGATCGCGATCGTCGCGCCAGCCGGCGAGCCACTGTTCCGCTGGCAAGAGCCGCAGCACCAGCTGCGCTTTGCCGAAGAGCGCAACCGCAGCCTGGAGCAGTGGCGCGCGCAGGCGACCTCGAACGTGGCGCGCCTGCTGCCGGGTTGCGGCATCGAGCTGCTGCTGCCCGAGGCGTATTACGTGGCCTGCCGCGAAGCCGATAAACTCATTCGCCCGATCTCGATCCGCGCCGCCGTGCACTATCTGACCAATACGCTGGGCGTGGAAGCGTCCGACCTGCGCGCCGTGGTCGCCGGCTTCGGCGAAGAAGCGCCGGACATCCAGATCGACGAATACCGCGTCTCGTTCACGATGCGCCAGAGCGCCGACGTGGTGTATGGCATCGTGTGGCCGCTGTATGGCCAGGAAGACGAGGAAGGCACGCCGATGGAAGGTCCGCTGGCGGTCAACACTGAAGCGCTGAGTCCGCTCAACGAGATCGTGGCGCACCTGAACGACGCCGGCATCGCCCATATCAAGCGCATCAACGAGCGCTATGCGGCCGAATACTGCGACGATTGCGGCTCGCCGCTGTTCGCCGATCCTACCGGCGAACTGGTGCATGCCGAAATGCCGGAAGACGCACCGGCCGGGACCGAGCACTTCCACTAAGGTCACCGACGCTCCCGCTGCGGCGGGAGCGCTCCCCTACTCTGCCGGCTTCTGCGGCGTCACGAAATCCTGCGCCAGTCCCTGCGCTTCAAACCGTCCCACCACGAAATCAATGAACACCCGCGTCTTGGCGGGTAGCAGCCTGCGGCTCGCGTAGTACAGCGATAGTGCGCGGCCCTTCACATACCAGCCCGGCAACACGTCGACCAGCGCGCCGCTGCGCAGGAAGGCTTGCGCGTGCGGCAGCGGCAGCATGGCAATGCCGATGCCCGCCAGCGCTGCCTGCGCCATCGCTTCCGGATCGTCGCACACCGCCACCGTACGCAGTTCGACCGGCACTTGCTGGCCGTCGTCGTGGCGCAAGGTCCAGGACAGCAGGCGGCCACTGCCGACCGCGCGCCGTGCGATGCCGTCGTGCCGCGCCAGCGCATCCGGATGGCCTGGCTGTCCGCGCCGCGCGAGGTAGGCCGGAGACGCCAGCGCAATGCTGTGTACCGTGGTCAGTTCGCGCGCCACCATCCCCTCGTTCAATTCGACGCCACCGCCGATCGCCACATCGAAGCCCTCGCCGATCAGGTCGACCTGGCGATTCGCGACATGCAGGTCGGGCACGATGCCAGGATAGCGCTGCAGGAATGCTTCCAGCATCGGCACGAAGTACGTGCGGCCCACCAGCGGCGCCATCGCGATCTTGAGCGTCCCGCTCGGCTGGCCGGCGCTTTGGCGCGTGGCCAGCGTGGCTTCCTCGATGCGCTTCCAGGGCTCCGCTACTTCCGCCAGATAGCGCTCGCCCTCGGCGGTCAGGCGCAGCTGGCGCGTGGTGCGCTGGAACAGGCGCACGCCCAGGTGCTGCTCGAGACGGGCGACATTCTTGCTCACCGCCGCCGGACTCAGCCCAAGGCGGCGCGCGGCGGCCGAGAAGCCACCCTCCTCGGCGCTATAGATGAAAGAGACGAGATGGCTGATCGATTCAGGCATGGGAGTAATTAGCGATAGGGATCCGGGGATTTTATACCCTGAGTTGAAAGTCAAACGACTTTCGACCCGCTAGTTTCAACTCGGGGCTGGCAGCATACTGGCCGCTCAGTCACCCCACCCCATCAGGAGCGCATCATGAAAAACGCATTCGAAGGCAAGGTCGCCGTGGTTACCGGCGGTTCGCGCGGCATCGGCGCCGCAATTGCGCGCAGGCTGGCGGCGGATGGCGCCCACGTGGCGCTGACCTACCAGCAATCAGCTGGCCCGGCCAATGCGCTGGTCGAGAGCATCCAGGCTTCCGGCGGCAGCGCCGAAGCGATCCAGAGCGACGCCGCCGATCCGGCAGCGATCGAGGCCGCCGTCGCCAGCATCGCGGCGACGCGCGGTCGCATCGACATCCTCGTGAACAATGCGGGCATTGCCGTGTTCGGGCCAGTCGACGGTTTCGCGCTCGAAGATTTCGACAAGACGGTGGCGGTGAATGTACGCGCGGTATTTGCTGGCGTAAAAGCGGTGCTGCCGCATATGGGACAAGGCGGACGCATCGTGAACATCAGCAGCACCAATGCGCTGCGCATGCCGATGCTCGGTGGCTCGGTATATGCGATGAGCAAATCGGCTTTGACTGGCCTGGTGCAGGGACTGGCGCGCGAACTGGGTCCGCGCGGGATCACGATCAATAACGTGCTGCCCGGCCCGGTGGACACAGACATGAACCCGGAGAACACCGAGTTCGGCGCTGGCCTGCACGACTATATGGCGATCAAGCGCCATGGCCGGCCGGAAGAAATCGCCGCCATGGTCGCCTACCTGGCCGGCCCGGAAGCGGCGTACGTCACTGGCGGCAACCTGCTGATCGACGGCGGTTTCGCCGCCTGATCAGCAGCAGTGAGCCTGCTTAGGCCATCGGGTCGATGGTGAAGGCCGGCATGCGCGTGTTGGTCTTCGCGCTTTCCAGGAACTTGTCGGCCGTGAGCAGCGCCTCATGGATGGTGACGTCCATGTCGAGGTAGCGGTAGGTGCCCAGGCGGCCGACGAAGGTGACGTTCTCTTCGTTCTTGGCCTTGTTCACGTACAGTTCCAGCTGCGCCTTTTCGCGGGTCTGGCGAATCGGATAGTAAGGAATATCCTTTTCTTCGCACTGACGGCTGTACTCGGCGTAGCAGATGGTTTTTTCGTGCTTTTCCCACGGCGAGAAGTGCTTGTGCTCGGTGATGCGGGTGTATTTCTTTTCGTCGTCGCAGTAGTTGATGACGGCATTGCCCTGGTAGTCGCCCTCGGCGCGGAAGGTCTCGAAGTCCAGCGTGCGGTACGGCAGGCGGCCTTCGGTGTGCTTGAACCAGGCGTCGATCGGGCCGCTGTAGAACACGTGGGCATAGTTACCCTTGTCGGCCGGGTCGAAGGCGGTGCTCAGGTGCACGGTCACGCCCGGCACGTCGAGGATGCTCTTGACCAGCTCAGTGTAGCCGTTAGCCGGCATGCCCTGGTATTTGTGATTGAAGTAATTGTCGTCGTAGTTGAAACGCACTGGCAGGCGCTTGAGGATGCTGGCTGGCAGCTCGCTCGGATGCAGGCCCCACTGCTTGATCGTGTAGGTCTTGAAGAAAGCCTCGTACAGCTCGCGGCCGACAAAACGCAGCGCCTGCTCTTCGAAGGTGGTCGGGTTCTCGATCGACTTGTCGCCCAGGTTCGCCAGGAATTCCTGCGCCTCGGCCGGGCCCATGGTCTTGTTGAAGAACTGGTTGATGGTCAGCAGGTTGATCGGCAGGGTGAATACTTTACCGTCGGTGATGGCCTTGACGCGGTTCACGTAAGGCTTGAACTCGGCATAGCGATTGACAAATTCCCAGGCGCGCTCGTTATCGGTGTGGAAGATGTGCGGACCATACACGTGCACCATCACGTCGGTCTCGGCATCGCGTTCGGAATAGCAGTTGCCGGCGATATGCGGGCGGGTCTCGAACACATCAACGGTATAACCAGCTTGCGCCAACTGGTTTGCGATCACGGCACCGGAGAAGCCAGCACCGACGATGGCGATATTCTTGTTCATTCTTTTGAGTCCTGGTGGTTAGGCAATGCGGCATAGGCATGACCAGGACCCGACCGGGTAAGTGAACAAATTGTCGAGTGAGACTGGGTGACACACTACACCGCATCGCGGGTGGCATTAGTGCCAAAAATATATCATCCAAGTGGTGTTTTGCTCCGCACGATAGGACGCGCATGATGCGTGCAAGCTACACAACGCTCGCACGCATCAGAGCTGCCGGCAAACCGGCTTATTTGCGGATCGCCGAGATCACACGCGTAGCAAACTCGGCAGCGTTGCCCGCGTGCCAGCGCCACACGATCACCAGGTCATGATCGGGCGAGACGACGATGTCGTTGCTGCCCGCGCCAAGCGCCGCGAAGGCATTGGCCGGCATGCCCGGCAGGTTCTTGCCCTTGGTATTGAGCCACCATAGATAGCCGTAATCCGGACCATGCGCGCTCGGGGTGAGCGCTTCCTTCACGTACGCTGCAGGCAGGATCTGCTTGCCGGCCCAGTTGCCGCCATTGAGCCACAGGTAGCCGAAGCGCGCCATGTCCCAGCTGTCGATCCACATGCCACCGCCCCAGCGCGTGCCGCCGCTGACAGAAGGAACCTGCCTGCCGCTCACTTCCACATAGCTATTATGGTAAGGCACCCACTTCCACGTGTTTGACGCGCCGATCGGATCCATGATCTCGGTCTGGAATACGTCCGGCACCGAGCGGCCGAACACCCGCAGCAGCGACAGCGCAAAGCGGTTCACGCGGGTGTCGTTGTACTCGTAGAACGTGCCCGGAGTTTTGATGGCGCGCGGCTTCTTCTCGCCCTTGCCGAAGGCTTCCTTGCCGATGAAATTGCTGTGCTTGCCCCACAGCTCGCCTTCCCATTCGGATTCCTGCTGCAAGTGCTGCTTCCAGGTGACGACGGCATTGTGCGGCGCTGCATAGCCGCCGTCGTTCACCGTCTTCGCGACCGGGTCGGCGACCTGGATGCGGCCGTCGCGCACCGCCACCCCGGCCACCGTCGCCAGCATGCTCTTGGCCACCGAATAGGTCGGATCAACGTAGCGCGTGTCGCCGAACTCGGCCACCACATACCCCTTGTAGATCACTACCCCATTGCTGCGGGCGCGCTGGGTCGGCATCGAACCCAGGCGCGTGCCGAAGACCGCTTCCTGGTCGGACAGGTCGAGCGGCCGCTCGGTCTCGCGCGACTGCGCAAACTGAATCGCAGCGGCCAGCGCCGCCGGGTCTATGCCGAGCTGGGCTGGATCCTTGCGGGCCCATTCGCCGGGGGGTGGAAAGTAGGCCGCGTCGGCGGCAAGCGCACTACCGACCGGCAATGCCAGTCCCAGTACGGTAGTGATGGAAAGAGCGAGCAGGCTACGGCGGGAAAACATCGTCATGGAGTCGATTCAGGCCAGGTGGAATACGGAGAGCGGATCAGGTTGGCGTTGTAATAGCGCTTGTCGGCCGTGACTTCCTGGCCGATCCAGTCAGGCTTATCGAAGGCGGCGTCTTCGCTGGGCAGCTCGATCTCGGCCACCACCAGGCCGGCATTCTCACCCAGGAATTCGTCGACCTCCCAGGTAAAACCGGCGTGCGCGATGCGGCGCCGGTATTTTTCGACCAGCGGACGCTCGCACAGGCGGTCGAGCAGCTCGGCGGCCTCATCCAGCGGAACCGGATATTCCCACTCGCCGCGCGAGGCGCCTTCGCTCTTGCTCTTGATGGTCAGCACGCCCTGGTCACCTTCGATGCGCACGCGCACCGTGCGCGCCGGGTCGGTACTCAGGTAACCCTGGCGCAGCAGGACGGGCTCGCCCAGCGTGCGCCAGGCGTCGTCCGCCACTAAGAACTTGCGTTCGATCTCGACGCCCATGCCATCAACCCAGCGCTTGCAGGATCGGCTGCAGCATCGCAGCGCCCAGGCCGGCGCTGCGCGCGCCGTTCCAGCCAACCTGCGGGTCGGGCAGGTTGGCATTGTCCTTGAACGGCATCTCGAGCGTCAGCGACAGGCATTTGAAATGGTGGCCGACGTATTTCGAGGCCAGCGTCAGCAGCTCGTCGTTGTACTTGCTGGCCGCGTAGCCGACTTCCTTCTGGAAGTCCGGGCTGCAGGCAATGTAGCGGTCGATGAAGCTGGTCTGCTCCAGCGCGCGTTCGGCGGTGAAGTCTTCGAGCATCTCGCAGCCGGCCACGAAGTTGTAGGGCAGCGCTTCGTCGCCATGGATGTCGAAGAACATGTCGATGCCGATTTCCTCGATCTTGTTCTTCACGCACAGCACTTCAGGGCTGCGCTCGAGCGACGGGTGCATCCACTCGCGGTTGAGGTTGGCGCCAGCGGCATTGGTGCGCAGGTTGCCACGCACCGAGCCATCCGGGTTCATGTTCGGCACGATGTAGAACACGGCGCGCTGCAAGAGCTTGCGCGCAACCGGGTTGGCGTTGTCGAGCAGCGCATCCATCAGGCCTTCGACGAACCATTCGGCCATCGATTCACCTGGGTGCTGGCGCGCGATGACCCAGATCTTTTTCTCGGCCTGGGGATTGCCGATCACCACCAGGTTCATGTCGCGTCCGTCGACCGTGCTGCCGATGTCGTGCACGCGCGCGATCGGGTTCTCGGCCACTTCGCCCAGCAGGCGCAGGTGGCGCTCCCAGGTGTACGGTTCGAAATAGGCGTAGTAGACACTGTCGAGCTCGGGCGTGTGCTCGATCGTCATGACCTGGCCGTCGAAGCCCGTCGGCACGCGGAACCAATTCTCGGTGTCGTAGCTCGCCACTGCCTGATAGCCCTCGAAACCCTTTGGATAGGTGGCCTGGCCGGCGTTCAGGAAACGCATCGTGACAGCCTGGCCGCGCGCGCCCTGCAGGCGGAAGTGGAACCACTGGTGGATATCGGCGTGCGAGTCGCTGCGCAGGTTCAGGTCGATCTGCTTTGGATTGTCGGCGCGGACGACGTCGATCGAGCCGGAGTCGAACATCGTACTGATCTTGATGGGCATGGGGATCCTTTCATGGCCCGTCGCAAGGACGGTGCAAATAGCGAACAGGCGCCGGGCGCTCGCCCGACGTTAGCCCGGCCATGATACCGGATCGGCCCCGCCGTCCGCTCACATGAGCCAGGTCGGGGCGCGGGATTACTGCTGCGCGTCGAGGTCGATCAGGTCCTTGGTGTACATGGCCATGATCTGGCGCATCAGCTCGACGTTGCCGCGGTCGAGCACCACGGTCATGTCGGGCAGCTTGCCTTCGAGCGTGAAGGTCATGCGGATGGCGCCCGGCAGTTCCTTGCAGTTCACATAGGCTGCGCGCGGGGTGGTCGGGTTTTCCCAATCCATCTGGCCGATGAACGGGCCGGCCGGCGGCGCCTTCAGTTGCGGATCGCGGTTGACCGGCAGGTGCTTGAGTAGCCAGAACACGATATTGGCCGGGATGTGGACCGCCAGGTCGCTGGCGCCCTGGGAAGAAAACTTGGTCAGCAACAGGTTGCCAACCCGGTCGCACGACATGGACAGGCTCTTGACTTGACGAATGACCGCTGGTTTCACGACTTGATCCTTGGGGGAAAGATTAAAAAGGGCGCAGCGATTCTACCAAATCCGTTTGGGGTATTGGGTGGTTTAAGAACCTATTCGGCAGGTTCCAAAAGCAAAACGGGAAGCCCATGGCTTCCCGTGCTGATCTGGCGCCGGCCACGCCGGCAGCCATCTTACTCTTTCGCGCCGCCGCTGCGGTTGCCGCCCTGTGCGCTCTGGCGGTTGCCGCTCTTGCTGGAAGTGCGCGTTGCGCCGCCGGCGTTTGCATTGGCCGACTGACGATTGCCATGGCTCAAGCTACCAGCGCGGCGTGCTTCTTCCGACGTGAATTCATGGGCCGTGCCCTTGGCATGTGCTGCCTTGCCGCCCTGGCTGGCGATTTCGCGCTGACGCGCCGGATCCATCGAAGCGAAGCCGCGATTGCGGGTGCCGCTGGCAGTACTCTGGCTATTGCCCTGGGTACCCGACTGCTTGTTACCTTGGTTGCTTGAGGCCATGATGACGTTCTCCCTTATACGCTTGTGGAAACCGCCGCGTCCTGCGGCAGGCTTGAGACCGACCGCCGCCGGTCTGTAGCCGTCGAACGATGAGTCGTAGCCCATCTTAGGGAAGCGCACCCCATGCGGGTATAGGAGCATTTCAGATGACTTTGTAGGACTTTACGCGACAAATCATGCACTTACGAAATACCCGTTCCAACGGTCAACCCTTTATCAGAGCCAGTCCTACATGGCACCCCTACCTCATCCTATTTCATACCGAACTGATGGCGCGCATCATGGCTGTATGTGGCAGGAGCTCGACCTGCGTGTTCACCAATGCAAAGGAGACCGACATGGACGCGAATCAACGAAGCGAAGCGAACAACCAGACCAATAACGGCGCCAACGAAAAATGGACGCCGGGCGCAAAGGGCAATACCACCAGCGGCCCGATGGACCATACCTACCCGAACGGCGCCAGCGAAGGCCAGGGCCAATCCGGCACCGGCATGGCGCATGCCGGCGGCCATGATCAGGCTGGCCTTGGCGGCGGCCCGGACGGTGTCGGCCAGTCGCGCCAGGGCGATCTGCCTGGTGGCTCAATGCAGACCCAGCAAACAGGCGGCTCCGGCCCGCAACAGGGCATCACTGACAGCCACCAGCGCCAGATGGAAATGCATTCGGACGCCTGGGGCAAGCTCGAACAGCCGGTGGGCAATCGCCAGCGCGACACGGGCGTGTCGCTGAACGACGATGTCGGCAACCGCCAGGGCAAGACCCAGACCACGGATACCTTGAATCCGCAGGATCCCGCGCAGCCCGCCCTCCACCATGATGACGCCGTGCGCGATGGCCGCGTCCCGGGCACCGTGCCGCCGGAGCCGATCGGCACCGAAGCCGGCGTGCCGGGCGTGCAGCACGGCGATATCTACGGCAACCGCCAGAGCGCCGACGACAACCGCGCCGACACCCAGGATGCGAGCAACAGCAAGATCCAGCGCAGCGTCGACCGCCAGGCGTCGCAGACCGGCTCAGAGGCGCGCGACACCGGCTCCGAGGACGTCCACAAGTCCAACAATGTCTCGGGCGGCTTGCCGCGCAGCCCCGGCAATTCAGGGCCGCGTACCGAGGGCGAGGGCTACCAGACGGGCGGCAGCATGCATGCCGAGCCGAACCCCGTGCACCAGTCGAATGACGCTGCGGGCGGCTATCCGCGCAGCCCGGGCGGCGCCAATAAGCTGGCGGGCGACCGCAAGATGGACGACGACACCGGCTTTTCGCGCGGCTAGTGCCTGATCGGATGGCGGCCCTGAGGCCGCCACACACGGTATGGCAAGCGGCCCCAGCGAGGGCCGCTGGTGTTTTCAGCGTCCTCCTTGATCCATCTCCAAGCTGTACAGGACTCAAGGAACGCATCCGTTCGCAAGGCAATCGAACCGCTCGCCATCGCCACCTTCGACGCGTGGCGCAAGACCAGCGGAGACCTCATCATGCCTGCACCGGACGACGCCCCCACCCACGCCGTGCCCACGATTTCCGTGGTGCTGCCGGCCTGCGGCCGCATGGACCTGCTCGACCGCAGCCTGGACGCGCTGATGCGCCAGCGCCTCGACCCGCGCAGCTACGAAGTCATTGTCGTGGACGATGAGCCCAACCACAACACCCTGCACCTGGTCGCCGGCTGGCGCACCCGCACACTGGAGCGCGGCCCGCGCATCGTGTATGTCGCCAACACCGGCCCGCGTGGCCCCAGCGCAGCGCGCAACCGCGGCTGGCGCGCCGCGCGCGCCGACGTGCTCGCGTTCACCACCGACGACGCCGTGCCCGGCCCCGACTGGCTGGCGCAAGGCCTGGCCGCCTTCGATGGCGGCGCGCAAGTCGTCTGCGGCCGCATCGAAACCCCGGTGCCGGCCCGCCCCACCGACCGCCAGCGCAGCGCGCACGCCCACGAACGCGCCGATTTCACCAGCGCCAACTGCTTCATCCACAAGCCGGTGCTGGAGCAGCAAGGCGGCTTCGACGAACGCTTCAGCGTCCAGCGCGGCAGCGACGCCGACCTGCACTTCCGGCTGCTCGAACATGGCGTGCGCATCGTGCGCGCGCCGCACGCGCTGGCGGTGCACCCGGTGCGGCCGGCGCCGTGGGGCGCCGGTCTGCTGCAGATCCGTCACGCGGTGTACGACGCGCTGCTGTACAAGAAGCATCCGGCGCTGTACCGCGAGCGCATCGAAGCCCGCCCCTGCTGGGATCACTACGCGATCGTCGCCGCCCTGCTGGTCGCCCTGCCCTGCTGGGCGCTGGGCGTGCACTGGCTGGCCCTGGCCGCGACCCTGGCCTGGCTGGCGCTCACAGTGCGGCTATTCCTGGGCCGCCTGCGCGGCACGGCCCACAGCGCCTCGCACGTGGCCGAGATGGCAATCACGTCCATCCTGCTGCCGCCATTGGCCGTGTTCTGGCGCCTGGCCGGCGCGGTGCGCTACCGGGTGCGGTTTGCCTGAGGCGGCTTTCCCTCACCAGCGCCACAGCCGAACACAGCCTGTCTCCACCAACGCCATTCCGAACCGAAAGCCCTCCGCATGAAAGCCATCTTCCTCGACCAGGACGGCACGCTGGTCGACGACATTCCCTTCAATGCCGAGCCGCGCCGCATCCGCCTGGTGAGCGGCGCCGGCGCCGCACTGCGGCTGCTGGCCGGTCTCGACTACCGCCTGTTCGTGGTGTCGAACCAGTCCGGCATCGCACACGGCTGCTTTGCCGAGGATGCGATGGGGCCGGTTTCAGACCGGCTGAACGACCTGCTGTTTCGCGAACGCCTCGCCCTGGACGGCTTTTATTACTGCCCCCACCATCCGCTCGGCACCGTCAGCGACTACGCCTTCACCTGCGCCTGCCGCAAGCCCTCGCCCGGCATGCTGCTGCGCGCGGCGCACGAGCATGGCATCGACCTGCGTGCCTCCTGGATGATCGGCGACATCCTGCACGACGTCGAAGCCGGCAACCGGGCCGGCTGCCGCACCCTCTTGATCGATAACGGCAGCGAAACCGAATGGCGGCTGGGCCCACGGCGCCTGCCCACGCGCATCGCCCCTGATTTGTACAGCGCCGCCACGCTGATCGCCCGGCATGGAGACTTGCAATGACCATCCCCTGGCAGGCCGCCTGGCATGGAGCACGGCGCATTCTGTGCATCCGCGCCGATTCCCTCGGCCCCGTGCTGATGTGCACGCCTGCCCTGCGTGCCCTGCGTGCGGCGGCGCCCGAGCGCCACCTGACCCTGCTGTCGCGCCCTTCCAGCGCGCTCGCACTGCCGTGCATTCCCGAGCTGGACGCCGTGATCCCGTTCGCCGCGCCGTGGATCGACCACGATGATCCATCCCGGCCATCGCTGGCCGAGATGGCCATGCGGCTGGCCGAGCGTGCCTTCGATGCCGCCGTCATCTTCACATCCTTCAGCCAGAGTCCCCTGCCCGCGGCCACGCTGTGCCACCTGGCCGGCATCCCGCTGCGCCTGGCGGCCTGCCGCGAACATCCGCACGGCCTGCTGTCCCACTGGCTGCCCGAGCGCGAACGCGAACACGCCAGCCGTCACGAAGTACAGCGCCAGCTCGACCTGGTGGCGGCCATTGGCTGCACGACGCCTGACACGCGCCTGTCCTTCGACGTCGACGAGGCAAGCGCGAGCAGCCTCGAGGCGCGCCTCGACGCGGCTGGCATCGACGGCAACAAGCCGCTCCTGGTCCTGCATCCCGGCGCCGGCGCACCGGCGCGGCGCTATCCGGCCCAGCTGTGGCCGGCGCTGCTGCGGCGCCTGGCCACCGACCTCCAGGCCGTCCACCGCGAGTTCCAGCTGGTGCTCACCGGCGACGCCAGCGAAGCCGCAGGCGTCGCCGCCATGATCGAGGCGGCGCGCCTGGCTACACGCGCCAGCGCCGTGGGTGCAGGGGGTAGGTCGGGCTATGGTTCCGCAGGCGGCGCCCGCATCACGGCGCACTCGCTGGCGGGCCGCCTCACGCTGCCCGAGCTGGGCGCCATGCTGCGGCGCGCGCGTTTGCTGGTGGCAAACAACGCCAGCCCGGCGCATATCGCGGCCGCCCTCGGCACACCGGTGGTGAACCTGTATGCGCTGACCACGCCCGAGCACACGCCATGGCGGGTGGCACAGCGCGTGCTGTTCCATCCCGTGCCCTGCCGTGGCTGCCTGCAAAGCACCTGCCCCGAGCTGCACCACGCCTGCCTGGCCGCGCTCGATCCGGACACCATCGTGGCGGCGGTGCTCGACCTGCTGGCGGCCACGCCACAACGTCCCGCGCATGCCGCCGATACGCCGCTGGCCTTCGTGGATGGTGCATAGATGGCCCGGATCGGAGAGCCTGCCCCGATCGCGACGACAATGGCCCGGCCCGGGCTTGTCAGCGCGGCCGGCTCGCACGCGCCGGCGGATCGATCCGGATCACAGGCAGCGGTCGTGCCGCCTGCGCACGCAACTCCGCCCTTGCCTGCTTGATGACAGCACGCGCCGCCGATAGCCCAAGGCACGCCATGATGCTTGCCACGACGATGTCGGGCCACCCCGTCCGCGTACCGAACACGCCAAGCGCCGCCAGCATCACCGCCAGGTTGCCGATCATGTCGTTGCGCGTGCACAGCCACACCGAGCGCATATTCGCGTCGCCATGGCGAAACGCGTACAGCATGGCGGCCACTGCACCGTTCGCCGCCAGCGCGAGGATACTGATCGCCCCCATGGTCTGCGCATGCGGCACGTTCTCGCCGAGTCCAAACCAGAGCGCGCGCGCCAGCACCAGCACGCCGAACGCCCCCATCACGACGCCCTTGGCATACGCCGCGCGCGAGCGCCAGGCCACGGCCATGCCGAGCACGAACAGCGACACGCCATAGTTGGCCGCATCGCCCAGAAAATCGACCGAGTCGGCCAGCAGCGAGACCGAGCCCGCCGCCAGGCTGCTGGCCAGCTCGACGCCGAACATCACGAAGTTGATCACGAGCGCCGCCCACAACACCTTGCGGTAGCGCCCATCGGGCGGCGGCGTGGAAGAACTGCAGGGACCGGAACAGCAGGAAGACATGGCAACACCTCCAATGACAAGATCTGCATTAGAATCCCTGTAGTTACTACAAGGTCAAGCAAAGGTGTTCCAAGATGATGCGAATAGGTGAATTGGCAAAACTGACTGGGTGCCAGCCCGAGACGGTGCGCTTCTACGAACAGCGCGGGCTATTGCCGCCGCCGCTGAGGTCGCAGGCCAATTACCGGATGTATGACGCCAGCCACGCCGAGCGCCTGCATTTCATCCGCCGCTGCCGCGCGTTGGGCATGGCGTTGAACGAAGTGGAAACCCTGCTCGGCTACCAGGACCGGCCGGAGCAATCCTGCAGCGGCGTCAATGCACTGGTCGACCATCAACTGTCCGAGATCGAACGCCAGATTGCGGAATTGAGCCACCTGCGCACCGAGCTGTCCGCGCTGCGTGGGCGCTGCGATTCGGTGCGTCCGGCCGGCCAATGCGCCATCTTGCGCGAGCTGACCGAACACGCTTGAACAGTGCGTGCAAGGCCTGCACGCGTGCCGGCCGGTTATTTACCTGCGCGGATCGTCGCTGGCGGTTGGGTCGCCAAGCGCCACCGGGTCGTCGCTGCGCACCTGCTCGCCCATCAGCACGCGGTGAATCACCGCGCCATGCACGCCATGCTGCTTGAGGAATTCGACAGCGCTGCGCGTGCCCATGCTGGCCTGGATTCCCATGCCCTGGCGCACCACGTGCGCCGTGTCGGCATACGGGCCGGGCTGGTCCGCGACATCCTTGCTTGCCGCTGCGCGGCGATCATTCTGTGAGACTTGCATCCGAGTCCTTTCGTCGAGCCGAAGCACGCGGCCCAGTCAACGGCGCCAAGTTCTACGCGATGGCGCACAAAAAAAATCCGCCGGCGCGGACGCCGACGGAAAAACGCATTATCCGGTTCAGGGACCACGCGGAGAGACACAGCCACGATCTTAACTGGCGGTCATTTCAACTTGATGACATGGCATCACAATGCCGTGCACCGTGCACCGGCCAACCCGACGCACCCCGAACGCTCTACAATTGCCTATCGTCCATTTAAAGGCAGACAACGCAGATGGTGGTGCCCGGTTTTAATTACGGTTCGGACGACTCGGGCCTGGTATGGGGATTCCTGATCGGCCCGGACGCCGCCGCGCCGCTCGGCGTGCGCGAGGCCGCGGCCTGGATGCAGGATCCGCAGCCCGGCCAGTTCATCTGGCTGCACTTCAACCTGTCGAACACGGCGAGCGAGCGCTGGCTGCATCTGCACGCCGACCTGGCCGACGAGTTCTACGCCACCCTGCACCAGGGCTCGCGCTCGACCCGCATCGAGATCGCAGACAATGCCCTGATCGCCGTGGTCAACGACGTGCTGCATGGCTTTTCGCTCGACAGCGCCGAGATCTCGACGCTGTGGGCCCACGTCACGCCGCACGCCGTCATCAGCGCGCGCCGCAAGCCGCTGGCCTCGATCGAACGCCTGCGCCAGGACGTGCTTCAAGGCGCACCGCTGCGTTCCTCGAGCGAACTATTGATCCACCTGCTGCGCGACCAGGCCGACGTGCTGGTCAAGATCGTGCGCGAGGCGGTCGAGCGGGTCGATACCATCGAGGACCGCCTGCTGGCCGGCCGCCTGACGAAGCAACGCGAAGACCTGGGCGCCCTGCGCCGGGTACTGGTCCGTCTGCAGCGCCTGCTGGCGCCCGAACCGGCTGCCCTGTTCCGCCTGCTGCAGCGTCCGCCGGGCTGGGTCGACACCGACGACCGTCAGGACCTGCGCGCGGCGACCGAGGAATTCACGGTGGTGCTGAGCGACCTGGCCGCGCTGCAGGAACGCATCAAGCTGCTGCAGGAGGAAATCGCCGCCCGTGTCAATGAAGACAATGCGCGCAGCCTGTATCTGCTGACGATCGTGACCGTGATGGCGCTGCCGATCAACCTGATCGCCGGCCTGCTCGGCATGAATGTGGGCGGCGTGCCGCTGGCGGAGAATGGCCACGGCTTCTGGATCGCGCTCGGCCTGGTCGCGACGTTCACCACGGTGGCCGCCTGGCTGCTGCTGCGCCTGCAGCGCCAGCGCTGAGTTCATGTTGCTGCGCGCCACTGATGTTGCGAATTTGCCG
>Ga0265798_10005618_pt1 | contig 16749 bp, 14 predicted proteins | sample P3T30metagenome_FD_192430 | JGI IMG/M metagenome (GOLD analysis project Ga0265798, IMG submission 192430) | Plant litter microbial communities from East Loma Ridge, Irvine, California - P3 T30 | ecosystem: Environmental > Terrestrial > Plant litter > Unclassified | place: USA: California... | reverse complement strand
CGACGAGTTTGCGGAGTGGATGCTGACCGAGGAGTACAAGGCGGCGGTGACGGCAAACGTGTCGCGTCTGGGCGTGAAGGCTCGCGCGGCGGGCATGCATCTCATCTTTGCGGCTCAGCGACCGGACGCCAACGTTATGCCGATGCAGCTGCGCGATAACCTCGGAAACCGATTAATTTTGAAGGTTGCGAGTGTAGGTACCTCGGAGATCGCGTTGGGTACCAAGGGCGCCGAGCAACTGCTTGGTCTTGGCCATCTGGCAGCCCGCTTAAGCGGCGAACCCGCACTGATCTACGCTCAGGCTCCGTACCTCGGTGACGACGACATCGATCTCGTGGTCGACGCGATTTGCACTTCGGAAGGCTGACGGCAATTTGCGGCAGGAGCGCCCCGTCACGTGTTCCCTGCACGTGGTTCCGACCCGTAGTGCCGGCGTCCTTCCGACCCAATGTCGGTGTGCCGACGTGCCTTTCGGTAGAGCGGTCGTAGACGATGCCCACGGTTCGGCAGGCGCCGGTTAGCTGGACTGGCTACATTCATAAGGGGGCGGCGGCAGCCTACTTGTGGCAGATGACGCAGCCGGCGCTCGCCTCTTCGATGCCATAAACGTCGTCGATGGTTTCCGGCGAGCGACCAGACAGCGGATTGGCGGGGCGTCGCTTGCGAAGCCGGTCCAGCCGCTTTTCGTAGTCGGCCTTAATCTGCGCGACACGGTCTGGCTTTGTCAGGGCGATGAGGCTCTCGCCCTGGCTCCACGTAAAGGGTGAACCGCCATCGATAGCGGTCTTTTCGTAGGCGACCGCCTCGTCAAAGCGGTCGGGATGGCGTTCGGCCAAGCGCACCCATTCGATCTTCTGCTGGAAGAAGCAGAAGGTGCACCCGGAGCGCGAGCGCCAGTCGTAGTATTCGGGCTCGCCAACGTCTGCGTTGCGTAGAATGTCGATAACCCCCTTGCGGTCGATGCCAGCGTCCCGGAGCGGCAGGTGCACCAGCATATTCGATTGCGTCGACGTGTAGCCTTCGCGCGACGGTTCGTCAGCGCGGATTGCGACGTAGGAGTGCACGGTGACGCCAGCATCGAGGTCGGCTCGAAGCCAGTGCTCAAGAGGACGCAGCTTCAGCTGCCGCGTGCACCACCGAGTGCGGGGCGATGGCAGGAAATTTCCGTATTCCGCCATCCAGAAGTCGAAGTCGCGGTCGGGATTCAGCCGGGCAATTGGCTGCCCGAGGAAGCCCTCGAGCCGATCGAGAAACGAGTAAACCTCCGGTAGTTCCTTGCCCGTGTCGGTGAAGAAGTACTCGAGGCGCAGGTCCGGCCTCGTCTGCCGCATGTGTACTGCGAGCGCCGCGCTGTCGCGACCACCCGAGACCCCAAGAATGTGCCTTTCCCTGATTTTCATGCCGCCTGCGCCTGTACCTTGGTCTGCATTGTTCCATCCTCGATCGCGATGCCCGCGACTGCGCGGGCCAGCGCTGCGAGCTGTACGCTCGCGAGCCTGTCGCCCCTGTTGAGCGTGGCAATGAGTTCGTCCGCGAGCGAGGTCGCCTGCGCCTTCTCGGCTTCTGTTAGAATGAAGCTCCGAACGACCGGTGGGACGGTTGCATCGAGACCGACGATCAGGGCCATGGCCTCGGCGGTAGGCGTGCGGTCCCGAACGATCGCAAGCGCCTCGGTCTCGCGGAAACGCCTGCACAGTTTCCCGAGTTCGAGCAGTGCCTGGTCGGCATCGCGGTCCGACCACGAGTGCGGCGGCCGGTGCAGAAGGAGGCTGGCTAGACCCTCGATGTCGCCCTCGCCGCTTCCGAAGGCGCCGGTTCGCATCGCGAAGGCCTCGAAGGCGAAGTCGTTGGTCAGCTCGCGCAGGTTCTCCGCACGCTCCGCGACACCGTCGAACGTCTCTGCGTCGACACCGAGGCCACGCGCCAGCGCCACCCGCAGGCCGTTTAGCAGATCGCCATACACGCCCTCCGAACTGGCGAGCGCTTCGAGCACCGCTTCGGCGGAGAGGCGGCCGCCGAGGGCCTCGGGGATCCGTTCGAACAGGACGTCTTCAGGGTCGTTCGCCCGCAGGACTGCGTCGCGGACTGCGACGCATTCGGCCGGGATCGACTTGGTGCGCTGCGCGTAGGCCGTCAGATCCTCGAACCGCCGGTATAGCGTCTGGGCGACGGACAGTGCCGGAGCGTCGGGCGCCAGTTCGAACGCGTTGGCGAGGCCGCTCAGATAGGCAGCCTCCTGGACCGAGCGGTCGATCCGGCGCAGCCGGATCGCCTCGGGACGCTGCAGCAGCTTGTCGGCGAGCACGTCGTCGAAGTCGGTCTGGAACACGCCGTCGACGTAGACCGCTACGCGGTCGCGCCTGGACATCAGATTCGCCATCGCGAGCAGCGGCATCACCCCGGCCTTCATGCCGAACGGCGCGACGGACCATGTGGCGTAGACCTGATCGAGCGTCGTGTCCGGCGCGTCCTCGATGACCAACCATGCGGCGGCGAGCGTGGCACCGGCACCGTCAGGCAGAGGGGCTTGGAAATCAGTGGCGCCGTCCACTTCGCGGTGCAGCCCGAACGGCCTGAGCACCGTCATGTAGAGGCCCATCTCCGCGGGATAGCCGGTGTAGCCGAGGTCCGCCGTCCCGGGCCGGTCGACCATGGCGTGCATCAGGTTCCGCACGGCGGCCATCGCGCTCGACGACGGCTTGTTCCGCTGGAGCAGTTCGCTGTGCAGCACGGGCGCCTTGCGGAACGTCTTGTCGGCGAGCGTGCTCGCGAGCACGGCCAGCGGCTCCCGCACGGCGTCGTCTCCTTCGGTGGACAGCCGCCAGGTGGCCTCGTTCAGCGCGGCGTCGAGGCGCCGAAGCAGGTTTTCGGTCGTCGCGGCGTGACGTGCCCCCGTCTCGCGTCGCGCGATCCGGTCACCCTCAAGCCGGAGATTGTCGCGCATGACTCGCTCCAGCGCGATGAGTTCGGACGCCGGTGCCAGAAGGTCGTGTCGCGAAGTCGCCGCGCCGACGGCAGCGACCGTCCCGGTCTTCCGGAAGGCATCGGCCATGAGCTTGCAGCGCACGTCGATCTCGGGCCGATCGAAGGCGCCGTCGTTCACGACCAGCACGAGCATTCCACTGCCGCGTCGTTCGACCTGCGAGAGCCTGTTCGCCGCATCTTGCGGCTTCTCGGCACGCGTCGCGATGTCCAGCACGATGTCGAACGTGCGCAGGGTGCCGGTGCGCAGATAGTGCCGCTTGGCGGCGACGGCCGGCAGTCCGACCCGGGCGGGAATGGCGTTGAGTTCGGATGGCGAGGGTTGCGCGGTGACCAGGCCAATCGCCTCGTCGAGATCGAAGTCGCTGCCGGCGAACAGCGCGTAGCCCCCGAGGCGGGGCTGCGGCATCAGGATCGCCCAAGACAGCAGGTCCGCGACGGCCGCGTCGACCTCGTCCCGATCCGATGAGGGCACCGCGAGCGCGAGGAACTCGTTCGAGACCGCGACGCCCGATCCGTTCCGGAAGAACTCGATGATCGCCGCGGCCTTGGTAAGCGACACGTGAAGCGGACCGCCCTTGGCCCCGGCGCGCTCGATCGCCTCGAACGCGAGGCTGAAACGCCCGCCATCCTGGCCACCCGCGAGCGCCATTCCGAAGTTGGTGGCGAGATAGTCCCAGAGACGATCGGGATCGTAGGTGCGTCCGCCAGCGACGGGGGTACCCGAAAGATGCTCCTGGAAGCCCGCGGGCTCGGACGAACTGAGAAATCCGAAGACGCTGCGTTCGTTCTGGGCGAAGCGCTGGCGCGAGACGGGGCCGAGCAGCAATGCCGTGATCGGGTTCAGCGGCCACGTCGCGGCCAGCGAGGAGGCGAGGGCCTTGGCGTCGACGGGGCGGCGTCCCGCGACCTCGGCCGCGACCGCCTTGGCGGCCGCACCCGCGGCCGCCGGCCGCTTCGCGCACTCAATTGCCCGGCCGAGCAGCGTGACCGTCTCGTCGGGGCCGGCGAGGAACGGAAGATCTTGGAACCTTCCCTGCACCTTCGCCCATTCGCGCCGGGCGTCGCGGTCGGCGCGGGCGGCGTACTGCTCGAAGGACTGATGGAGGATGCCGAGCACCACCAGCCGCCCGTCGCTCCGGGCCGCTGCCTCGGCCAGATCCTGCAGCAGGTGGACGTCGCCACCGTGGAGCGCCGCGAACTCCAGCATCTTGCCGAGCTCGTCCAGGATGATCAGCGTTCCGCCGGCTCTCCTGCCTCGGCCCTTCGGCGCCATGACTGCGTCGATGAGCGCCTGGTCCGACACCATCGCCTCGCTGGTGCGCGCGTCGCTCCAGTCAAGCGAAGCCTGCGCCGCGGCGACGATCGCCTCTCGAAGTCCGATGCGGCTTCCGGTGACGGCGAGCACGTCCCAGCGTCCCAGGCTTGGCGGGAAGGCCTCGTCGAAGAGACCGGAGACCTCATCACCCGCTATCTCGCGCGCGATGTCCCGATTGTCGCCCTTTCCGGCGACCAGGTTCGCGAGAAGCAGCGCGGCGCACGACTTGCCGCCGCCGTATGGGCCCGTCCAGGTAAAGGCGCCTTGCCCGCTTTCGATCTGACTGCATGCCATGGCGGTCAGCGACTTCGCCACGCTCGCCTGCAGGACGTAGCCGACGAGCGGCGGCGTGCCGGCGAGATCGCGGTCGATGCGCGCGGACCGAGCGAAGCGCCGCTCGATGGTGACGATTTCCGACAGGGTCTTCATGCGGCCTCCGCCATGCGGCCGTAGGAGCGGGTCAGCAGCCCGAGCCAGTCCGGTTGGCGACGCCGATGGACTTGTCGCAGGCCCGCGGTGTCCGTCCACGACCACGATCCGTCGGTGATCGCGTCGAGCGCCATCAGTCGCGTCACGACACTGTCCTCGTCCAGCTTAAAGACTCGGCCGGGCGAGCCGGGTTCGTACGTGACTTGCTCCGCGGTGAGCGTCGTCGAATCCCCGCCCGTCCTTTGCCAGAACTGATCGAGCGCTAGGGCAAACACACCGTCCGGAAGCGTCGGCTTCGGACCGCGGACGAACTCGAACCATCCGCCGATGCGTGCTTCGCGAACGAGCCCGAGTTCGGCGAGCAGCGGCTCGGCCGCGTCTTCGGTAAGCGCACCCGTGCGGCGGACGTAGCTACGCAGGAACACCTCGACGTCGCGCTTGACCGTGACGCGGGTCGCACGCCATCCCCGTTCCTGCACCAGCCGAAGTAGCTCGCTGGCTAGGCCCTCGCTGTCGAAGTCCACGCCAGGGAGGGCGTTGAACGCATAGAAGGGCGTGGTCGTCATCTCGGGGGTGGATGCGATGTGCCAGTGAGTCAGCCAGATGGTGGCGGGATGCTCGACGAACGGGTCGAGGCCGTCGTCGTCCAGGATCTCGGTCGCGAGCGCAGTTGGCCAGAGGAGGCCTTCGCGTTCCTCAATGAGGCCGCTCGCGATGTTCCAATGGCGCATCGAGACCGCCATGTTGCGGCCCACCCCGAATCGTGCGATGGCCTCGTGTTCTTGAAATGTTCTTAAAGGTGCACCGCCCCGGACGGCCTCGAACGCCTTCTTGGGCCATAGCAGGCGCAGCGGGAAGGTCTCATGCCCGGCGAACTGAACCTTTGTGGCAGGATCTTGAAGGACGTTTCTCATGCCGGAACGGTAGCGGAACATGACCCGCTGGACAAGTTGCCCAGTAGGCTACGCGTCGAGTTTAACGCGTTTCGCCAACAGTCGGGCGGCATCAACCGCCTCGGCCTCAATCGAGTACCGATTGAAGTACACCCGCAGAGTCGATCGGCGTCGGTCGACATCGAAGCCCATTGCTGCAAGTACATGCGAAGTATCAATCTGACCGGACGTGCAGGCCGAGCCAGTCGATAGCATCACCTGCGACGACAATGCTTGGGCGATGGACTGTGCATCCGATCCGGAGATCGTCAGACTAGCTGCTCCCGGAAGCCTTTCCACCCGATCCCCATTTACGGAAAGCTCCACATCGCACCGATATAGTTCGAGAAGGAACCTCTCGAGAAGTCTGCTGGCGTGCTCGCCGTCGCGGTCGAGTCGAGTGTTTGCCAGAAGCGCCGCCGCGCCGAACCCCGCCACTAGCGCGGTCGGCTCGGTTCCCGCGCGCAGGCCGCGCTCCTGTCCGCCGCCCAGTACGAGCGGGGTAGGCCGGGGGGCTGTCGCCGACACATAGAGCGCGCCGATGCCGGCAGGCCCGTACATCTTGTGCGAGGATGCGCTGAGATAGTCGACGTCCAGGTCGAAGACGTCGAACTGCACCTTGCCGATGGCCTGTGCCGCGTCGGAGTGGAAGAGTGCGCCGCGCTCATGGGCAAGAGCCGCGATGGCCGCGACCGGCTGCAGCACCCCCGTCTCGTTGTTCGCCGCCATGACCGACACGAGGAGCGTGTCGTCACGAATGAGGGTACGCAGAGCGTGGAGATCAACGACACCGTTCGCGTCGACCGGTGCGACGTCGACGACGAAGCCAAGATTGCGCAGTCGCACCGCCGGGGCGAGCACCGCCTTGTGCTCAACCGCCGATACGATGACGCGCCGCCGCGTGCTGGTGCCGGCAAGCGCCGTGAGCGCGACGCCAGTGATCGCTAGGTTGTTCGCCTCGGTCGCGCCGGACGTCAGGAGCACCTCGGCGGGCGATGCGCCGATGAGTTCAGCGACGCGCGCGCGTCCCTCCTCGACGATCAACGCGGCCCGCTCGCCCGCCGCGTGCGGTGAGCCCGGGTTTCCTGGCCAAGACCAAGCGTCAAGCATCGCTTCGCGCGCTTCGGGGGCGAGCGGTGTGGTGGACAGTCCATCGAGATAGATTGGCATGGGCACACCATCTACTGCGACGTGGGCGGGGGGTTGTCGAGAGCGGACCCCCTTTGTGCGACGAGCCGTCGTTCCCGAACGCTGTGATTAACAGGTGCACCAGAAGCGTCGGATACCAATCCGCGCGCTTTCACGCGATCTCTCAGAACAACAAGACAATGGCGCCAACCGTCACGAACTCTTCTTGCCAACCCGGCGATCGGTTGAGCGCTGTGCTCCGAGCGGATCAGGCCTTTTCCACTGCTTGGTCGATAGCGGCTTCGAACGCGGCGCCATCCTGGGGCCGCTTGACGATGTTGTGTTGGAGAGCTGCGAATACGGGCTCGAACAACCAATCGGGGCCCCGCCAATCGTCTCGTGTGAGCGTTCCCGAAGGATGCCTCCCGGTCACGACGTACCAAAAAACCGCTGCTAGCTGATAAACGTCGGACGCACGAACAACATCGTCGGCGTTACCAACGCGTTTGTTCTGCGCTTCTGGAGAAAGCCAATAGCGCGGGCCCATGACGAACCGATCACCACTTATGTCCTTATGGCGATCGTCCATGAACCTGCAGAGGCCATAATCGGCCAAAGACCACCGGTCGCCGAAAATAAGAATATTCTCCGGCTTAATGTCGCGGTGTATTGCGTGCTTATGCATAGCTGCTAGCCCTGCGACGAGGCCTCTGAACTGCCCAATATAGGTTTCGGGCCCTACAGGCGCTTGTCGCTCTTCAATTATATCAGCCAAGTTGTTATCGGCTCGCTCCATGACAATGAACGGCAATCGTTGTCGTGCGTTCTTTGCCCGTACGTCTCCCCTGCCGACGAGAGCAACAACGTGTGCATGAGTCAGCTCATCCATGAGCTCGGTTTCACGCAAAAAGCGCCTTGCAACCGCCCATCCACCATGCATCAGAAATTTTACCGCTAATTCGGTGCCCGTGACACGGTTGCGGCACTCGTAGACGGCGCCGTTTCCCCCGCGTGCGATCCACGATCCAAGTTCATACGACGCTCCGCCCCTAGCGTACACGACGTCAGGAACCTCAAAGAAGTTACCACGCCTAAGCTCGGACTCATCGAAGTACAAAAGTGCCACTTATGGTACCTCGCCCGCCTCGACGGCCGGGCGCGGCAGCAGAACCCAATCGTCGGATTGGCAATCCCGATGGCTCCACGCTGAGTTCGAAAGCTGAAAAACCTCATGGATGGATTTCCAGGCCAAGAGGGGGCTGTCGTCGGCAGAAATCTCGTGACCACATGAAATGCATGAATTGCGAGCCTGCGGTAGAAGTCCTTGAGCCGCTAGCTCATCGGCAGTGCGGTACAATAACCTCAGCTCCGGCTGGTCAACTGGAGGTTTGCCGAGGTATGTGCCCCCCAAGAAAGTTCGCAAAAAAAGCGATCTCCAACGTCTGCTTGAAACGGAATTTGCCTGTGAAACACACTTAATTGCGTATTCGCTTAGGATTGGTACGTCTGATGTTGGCGCGATATAATCGGTTAACAGCCTAAGGTCTTCGCGCAAAGGCCCAAGGTCTTTGTCGTCAAGGCTACCGTCGGACTGCCGCAGGCTGTCAACCGCCAAGAGGATGCTATAGAAATCGGCTTTTTGGCGAAACCTTGTCGCCCTCATGCCTAAGGGCCAAGACGAAAAAATGTTCTTTAGATCGCGGACCGAGGCTAGGAAGCGATTTCGTATTTCGGAGCGACCGGGCTCTTCCCAAGTCGCGTAACGCTGATAGTAAGTATCAAGCGTCACCTTTTTGTCCTGCGCGCCATCGATGATGCCAGCAAGAAGCTCAGAAACATATTCCGCGTCAGCGTAACGTCGACGATCAGTCGCGGTGAAGACGCCAATGTTATCGAGGTCATCGTTCACAGATAATTCCTCGGCAACGTTAAGAAAGTCACCAGGAAAGTCTGCGCGTCTGAGCTCCTGCTTGTTTAGCGGGATGGTGTACTTATTGACCCGCATATATACGTCGCGAATTTCCCGCTCGCTCGCGTTTGACGCTTCGGCAAAGTCAATCTTGTACGCCAGAAACTGTTCGCGATGTGGAGAGATAAAATCAGAGAATCGTTTTCCGGCGTGTTCGCCCTCGTAAGGCGTGTCGAGCGCAAAGCCGTCACGCATGAATTCAAGTATCGCGGTTATTCGCTGTTGACCGTCAATTATCTTTCGATAAGTCCGGTCTTCGCGGATCTCATTCGCTAGAAAGACCTTGGGCAGTGGCACGCCGCGCGTGATTGAATCGATCAACATGATCTTTGCTGGTAGCGCCCATACCTCTTTCCTCTGAAACTCCGGACGAAGTTCCAAGCGGCCGGAGTTACTCCAGTCGCGAATGTCCGAAAGCGGGTGTGGGCTGGAATTCCAATTTGACATGCAATCAGTCCAAGCTGGTGACGAGAGTTTTACCTGCTGGCGTCGGCTCGAGGTACGCTCGCGCTAGGCCTCGTCTGCAAATGCAGCCGTCTCGTTTTAGGCAACTGATTAACGAGCGGTCTATCGAGCGTCGACGACGTTTTAGAAACGAGCCGCCTGCATATGGGCGTGAGCCACCGATGCGCGGATAGGCGACATCACGCGGCGTACCGGACGAATCGTTCGCAGGTGTGTTCTTTTGCCACCACGTCGCCATGAAGATTGACCCAATGTTCCAACCGTCACGCTCAAGCTTCTCAGTGAGTCCATTCCGCGCCGCTGTCTCGCTCATCCGTTCCGCCACCCGAACTCCCATGTGCAACTTGCCGGGTTTAACCTTATGATGGGTACGTGGGAAGGCCAACCCACCCAGCGACGATCTAATGCAACGTGCCATAACGAGCAGGAGATTGATGGCGGTTTCGGTGGTGGTTGTAGCGAGCATGACTGCCGGCACGATGCGTAAAGCAGTGGACTAGCGAAGTTGTTCTAGCCATTACGAAGCGACTCCCGAATGTCGCCGACGCGGGGCTGGTCCTGGGGGAGTGCTCTTGCCGAGTTTCTCGCTAATCCTGAACGACGACGGTTCCGTCCGGCAGCTGCTGCGTGATGGCGAGCCCTTTGATCGCGCCATCCGGCTTGAGCCTGCGTATGTGATAGTGGCTACATACTACCGCCTCGCGGCAAGCAACATTGCGGGTCTGGCAGGAGCGGGAGACGACGAGCTGCGCCGCTTTCACGGCATACAGGCCTTCCTGATGGCCCTGACCGGAGTCGAGGCGTTCACGAACGTCTACTTCATGCTGCGAGCGCGGGATACAGGCGACGACGCCTTGAGGGCGATTGTCGATGCAGCCCGTGGCTCGCTGCTGGCGCGGCTCGAGCGGTGCATCGCGTGCGCATTCGCGAGATCGATCGGCGGTCAGGAGGCCCTGATTGCGCGGCTGCGAGAGCTGTTCGCCATGCGCGCGCAGATCGTGCATCCCCGCTGGGACCCGGCGTCGGCCACCATCGCCGGGGTCTTTCCGCTGCACATCGACGGGCTGTCGATGAACTTCCAGTCGAGCTTTGAGGACGAGCGCCTGTGCCGCGACGCGTTCCTCTGGTGCCTGCTGCTGGTGATCAGGATCGCCATCGCGGCTGGCGCGGAGGACGTCACCGCGTTCTGCCGCTTCTGGACGGGGCAGGAGAACGTCACCGAGGGTGGCGTCATGCGTGAGCTCGGTCTCGCCGAGCCCGGCGGCGTGGATGGCTGACGCCGCGACGCGGTGCCCGCTGGGGCGCGACGGCTGATGACGATGGCGCCACGCACCGGCCACCCGCGCGTCGCCGCATGGCTCTCGAACTTCCCGCCGAACCGGCAGGAGGCGGCGGCCCTGCTGGTCGACGGACTTCGGCTGGTGAGCGAGACCGACCTGCGCCACGACCTTGGAGACCTGATCGAGCGCTTGCTCGGCCGGCTTCCAGGCCCGGTGGCGGCATTCCCGGCACGCGAGGTCCCACCCGGCGAGTCGGCCCACCCTGATGGCCGCGATGCGTCGTACGACATCTTCCAACCGGGTCTGCCCGGAAGCGAATCGATCGTCGCCAACGTCATAACCGGCCTGGTCCGGCAGCCGCGTCCGCCGGGTATCCTGCTGCCCGACCACGGTCTCGCTCCGCTAAGGGCGGCGAGAGTGGGGACGATTCTGCTGGTCGACGACTTCTCCGGCTCGGGCAAGCGGCTGGTGGATTTCGCTACGGCCCTCCGGCGGCACGCCTCCATCCGGAGCTGGGCCTCCGGTCGGCGGATCCAGTTCCACGTCGCCGCGTTCGCCGCCACCGCCCGCGCGATCCGCGTCCTTCATCGGCGCTTCGGCGAGGACCGGGTCCACCTGGCGCACGCGGCGCCGACGTTCGCCGGTGCGGGCTGGACGGCCGAGCAGCTCGGTGAGGTCGAGGCGATGTGCCTCGCGCAGGCCGGAAGGCGCCGCAAGGCGATGGCGCTCGGCTTCCGGGAGAGCCGCGCGCTGATCGCATTCGAGCACACCGCGCCGAATAACCTGCCATTCGTGCTCTGGAAGGTGGCGAACGGGTGGGACAGCCTGTTCGAGGGCAAGTCCGTTCCCCGCGACCTCCTGTCGCTGTTCGCGATGGTCCCGTCACCGCCGCGCGAGCCGCTGGCCGGCACGGCGGGCGCCGAGCGCCTTGGAAGGGTCATCGACCTGCTCGGGCACCGGGTCCGGCGGCCAGACCGGATCGGCGAGGTCACCGACATGACCCCGACCGAGGTCGCGAGGCTCCTTGCGCTCGCGCAGTCACTGGGGTTGGCGGGCCCGACGCTACGGCTGACCGACGCCGGTCTTGTCGAGCTCAGGCGGTGGAGGTCGGAGCACGCCCCCCGGGAGTTGCGCGACCGCGACGAACCATACTATCCGTCGCAGCTGAGGGCGGAGCGGTGAGCATCCAGCCTCCCGCCGGCCGAAAGGCCGGTCCATGCCCCGGCTCGTCCGGGGCGGGCTGGCGCGTCGCGCTTCGCCTGGGAGAAGGTGTCGCCGTGATCGGCCATGGTGAAGCGAACTCCGACACCTACGGGGACTGGGCTCGTCCGCTCCACCATCGCCTCCTATCGGGTCAAAGTGGATGATCGCCGCTTCGCCTCACCGATACATGACCGGCGGCCGCGCCGAGGGGCGGTCGGACGAGCTTCTCGCGAGCGCGATCGCTCAGGCCCGGGCGGTCGAGGTGAGCGGGGCGCCCGCCATCGTGACCCTGCGCCACCTCGCGGCGCGCATGGACGTCGACTACAGGTATCTGAGGTCGGTGATCGCGAACCGGGCGGGCGATCGCTACCGAGACTTCAGCATCTCGAAGCGGGGCGGCGGGGGCAGGCGGATAGCGGTTCCCGAGCCCCGGCTCATGGCCGTACAGCGCTGGATCGTCCGCGAGATCCTCCGCGGACGCCCTGTACATCCGGACAGCCACGCCTACGCCACGGGCAGCTCGATCGTCGCCTGTGCGCAGCGCCATTGCATGGCGGGGTGGCTGCTGAAGCTCGACATCCACGACTTCTTCGAGAGCGTGCCCGAGCGCTCGGTGTACGACGTGTTCCGCGCAATCGGCTACCAGCCGCTGGTGTCGTTCGAGCTCGCGCGCCTCTGCACCCGGCCGTGGGTCGATCCGCCTGATGACCGGCGCGACGCGCGGACCGTCCGGAACCACGCCGCTCGCGGCATCGAGCTGTACCGTCGCGAGCTGACCGGTCACCTTCCGCAGGGGGCACCGACCAGTCCGATGCTGTCGAACCTTGCCTGCGTCGGCCTCGATGAGCGTCTGTCGGCCTTGGCGCGCTCTGCCCGGCTCGCCTACACGCGCTATTCCGACGATCTGACCTTCTCCGGTCCCCCGGGCACGTTCGACCGTGCGAAGGCCGTCGGGCTGGTCGACGGCGTTCGCGAGATCCTGCGGAGCCACGGCTTCCGCATGCACGAGAGGAAGATCTCGATCGTCCCGCCCGGTGGTCGCAAGGTCGTGCTTGGACTCCTCGTTGATCGGGAGCGGCCGCGGTTGCTGGGCGAACTGCGGCGTCGGCTGTCCGACCATGTCCGCGGCGTCGAGGGCTTCGGGATCGCCGGACACGCGGCCGAGAGGAACTTCGAGGCTCCGACGGGGATGGTCAACCACATCGCCGGGCTGCTCCGCTTCGCGCGGGACGTGGAGCCCGCGTTCGCCGATCCGCTGCGGGCGCGCTTCGAGGCAGCGCTCGTGCGGCATGGGTGGGGCGCCGGCCCGTGACCCGGGGAACGACAAGGCTTTGCGGCTACCCACCCCGGTCAAATCCGACCGATGTCCGCGTCGAAGTTGAGCATCGACTCGTCGCAGCAGATTATTGCACGCTGCCCCTTCGAACCTGTCGGCGGGCAGGCCATGGGAGGTTGGACTTGGCGAGCTATGCCCCCACCATCATAAAATTGGCAATTTACGGATGAGCTACATCGAGAAATTGACCGAGTACGGTACGGGTTTCAAAGTGCAGCGCGGACTGGGGTCCGCGTCGTTTGCGCCGGTGAACGACCGTTTCGGATCCTCCATCGATCCAGTGCTGGTTGGCGTCGATGCGTGATTCCTCCGGGCGTTGGTGCGGTGAGGCCGCCGGTTCGCAGGGCCGCTGGGGCCTTGCGGCATCTGGTTCGCGATGACTGGAAACATCGCGATAGAGGTGGCGATCAGCACACTCGCCAACAGCATGCGACTGTACGGCGAGGCACAGATGCGCTTCGCCGACCTTTTCGGGGTCGATCGCGAGGAGGCGATCAACAACGTCGATCGCGCCTTCGAGGCGAAGCTCGAGGCCTTCCACACGCTCTTTGACGTCTCGAAGGCGATATTTCCCTATTTCGATCACGGCGACACCGCAATCCTGATCGCGATCAGGAACGCGATTCATCACCGGGACCATCCGCTGTTCCGCAGCCTTTATGCGCGACTGCTGCTCGACGAGGATGCGGCCCGTTGGCGCGGTGCGGCGTTGCTGCTTGCGACCTACCCCACGCTGCACGGGGCGCCGATCATGATGCAGCACTTCGTGCGGATGGACGACGTCGACGCCCGACTGGACCCGGACGTGGCGTCGCCTCACCTCGACGCGTCGATGAAGGCTCCGAAAGTCCGGCAGAGGTTCGAGCTCATAGACGGCGAACTCGCACTCGGGGCGATCCGCGCCAACGCTACGCGCGAGCGCTATCCCGGTGATCAGGTCTACTTGGACCTGATGCCAATCTTCACGTCCGCGGTCGTGCGAGTCTTCAAGGCCATGAAGGCGATCGGCATCCGTTTCAGGGGGTTCGACGCCGAAGCCTACAGCGTCCCGTTCACCACCGAGATCGAGGTCGATCTCGGGCGGCCGACCTTCCAGGCGTTCAGGGTGGGCGGCTGACGCCGTTCAAGCGCGGACTCGGCGGTCGAACGCAGCATTGTTGGCCCAACGTCGATGTGATCCAGCGTATCCCTGCGGCAGCATACGTCCAAGGGCCGCAAGTCGCGCCTTTACCGTTCGTTACCGACTAATCTGCCAGATCGATGTCGTGGCCAAGGACCGCAGCTAACCCCAGGGAGCGGCATCCCCCTAGCTCATGGACTAATTGGCGGCCAGCGTAGACGGGGTGCCGGGAAGTGACGGGCGCCTTCAGCTATTGCGGCCGGCTGTAATTCTGAGCACCTGCTCTACGTATGCCCCGGCCACCTCGGGGGTGGTCCGTCCCAATCACTCCCGCGTCTTCGGCTTCTGGTGGTCCTGGACGCTATGCGCCGGGCTAGGCGTTCGACCCGGGGGCGAGGGCGCGATCCATCTCGAGCTTGAAAGTGATGCGGAGATCGCTGTCGTTGGGCGGCCGCCGTTGAATTTTGGCCGGCGTAACTGGCGTGCTTCCGACCCATTAGATTGCGTTTCTGGGCAGACGCGGGCGCCAACGACCCTTAGCCTTCCCGCCAACCTCTCCCGTACCTGCCCGTGGTGGTCGCGATCATCGCATCTCCCTCCCCCGAGAACGCCTCATGAGGTCACTGGACCGGCGACGGCCTAATGCACGCGCCGCGTTCGAGACGGCGCGCTCGTCGCGCTATTCCCCCGCGGGCCTGTCCCAGCGGATCGGGGCAGAAACCTTCCAGACGCGGATGTCGAACTCGAGATTGTCGGGTGGTATAACCCGGCCCTCTCTGCCTTCGACGAAGCTTCTCCAGAAAGCGCGGCTACTGCCCGCCATGTGGACGTGAAGAGTATCGATCCCACGTCGCCGCGCCTCATCGACCGCGTGATCGATCAGGCACGTCGCGAGGCGGGATCGCCGCTCTGACCGGCTCACGAAAAGTTTGAGAAGTTCAACGTCGTGCTGGAGAAACAGGGACAAGGTCGCGCACCCGACCGGGAGGCCGTCTCGTCGAGCAACGACGAACACCGCGTCTTGGCTGCCGCCGAGGCCGGAGACCCCGACATCGCAGCGCTGGTTCTCGAGATTGATCTCGCCCTCAAGGCCCACCAGCCCTGTGCGATCGCGTTCGAGGGTAAAGGTCAACGACATCGTCATCGGCCTATCACCTCGCGTCAGCGAACGCACCCTGCGCCTGCCAGGCGTATGCGGAGCCTCTAACCCTGGCAGATCCCCAGTGCACAGAACTAGCCTACGCGTCTGGCGCGGCGGCGATCCCTCCGCTGCCTAGCTGTCTTAAGGCTGGCAACATAAGCCGGGCACAGGCGACGGTGCCCTGGGTTGACAGGGCGGACAGGAACGGTGCCCACTACCGCTTCAATTCCGCTTGCCAAGCCTCTTCAGCAACTAACGCCCGTCATCACGCCAGCCCAAGCCGGTTAAGTTCTCAGCCTTGCAGGCGTGGATGGATATGGCGTCGGCCCCGAACGCGAGTTCGGCGACCTAGATGAGGCGGGCACGATCTCGTCCGGTGCGGCAGGTACACCAAGGCTGGTGGCGAGTTCGCGACGCCAAACACTTTATTCGAGGCGGCATTGCTGTCCAAGGTGGTTCTGGCGGCCGCCGTTTACGGCATGGCAGGCGAAGGCCTGATCGACTTGGATCGGCCAGTGGCGGGGAAGTTCGCGTTCACCGACGACGCAGCGAAGGTTCCGTCCTCTCGATCAACGATCCTTTTTGAGAAAGTTGACGGCACACCTGGTAAGGCCGAGACCCTGCGTCTTCCACGCGGGCAACGTAAACGAATGGCAGAAGGTCGGGAACCGAAATTAGGCTGCGAATGGCCGCTTCTCTATCGCGGCCTGAGTCAACAGGCGCAGGCCACTCTCCGCCGCCGCGAGTGCGCCGGTCTGAGGAATTGGTAGGCGACGAAGTACAAATACTGTTTTTCTGCCGGGCTTGAGATCGCCACACGGGGTTCGTGCTTCTCTCCGGGGTCGGCACGTAGCAGCCCCATGATGGGGTAAGAGAAAGCGGTGTGGATCAATCTTTTGGACGCCCTTGTCGCTGGCGACAGGGCTGCGGCCATCACGATCTCACACCACCTTCGTCCCCGTGAGGACTTCTTCCTGCCGAGGCAGAACCGTGAAAGCTCCTTTCTGAGATCGTATCAGGCGACCGCGACCGCGGTGCCGGGTTCGCTTCCCCAGCGGAAGTCGGCGCCGTCCGTCCACATGCGGTGGAGAACGACGGCCAGGCGGCGTGCGACGGCGACGATGGCGCGCCGCATACCGCGGCGCTGGGCGATCTTCATCCCCCAAGCCTTAAGCCACGACCAATGCCGGCTCTGGGTCATTAGGATCTGCGCCGCTTCGTACAGCATCGTTCGCAGCATGGTGTCGCCGGACTTGGAGATGCCGCCGTCATAGTCGACCTCGCCCGACTGATGCCGCCGGGGCGTCAACCCGAGATGCGCGCCGACCGCTCTGGAATGAACGAAGCGCTGAGGTTGGTCGATCGAGGCACGGTAGGTGAGAGCCACCACCGGGCCGACGCCGGGCGCGGTCATCAACCGTTTGCAGACCGGATCATGCCGGACCG
>Ga0265798_10005617_pt1 | contig 16750 bp, 8 predicted proteins | sample P3T30metagenome_FD_192430 | JGI IMG/M metagenome (GOLD analysis project Ga0265798, IMG submission 192430) | Plant litter microbial communities from East Loma Ridge, Irvine, California - P3 T30 | ecosystem: Environmental > Terrestrial > Plant litter > Unclassified | place: USA: California... | reverse complement strand
TTGGCCGCTAGGTGCTGGTAATAGGCTCCGGGCTGCCCACCGGGCAGCAGGTGGGCCAGGGCCGCCACAATAGTAGCGGGCGCTAGGTCGGGCACCAGGGCGGCTACCTCGTACTGCGTATTGAGGGCGCGGTACTCAGGGAAGTCGATGCAGAGCTGCGGAATACCGGCTTGCACGTAGTCGAAGAACTTGTTGGCCAGCGAGTAATAGTAGCTGAGGCCCGTGTTTTCGAGCAGCATGATGCCCACCGTAGCTTGCGCCGTAAGCTGGCGCAACTCGCTGGGCCGCACGTAGCCCCGAAACTCGACTTGCCCCGTGGCCAGCAGCCCTAAGCGCTGCGCATGCTGGCGCAAGTCGGCCGAGCAGTCGCCCTCGCCGCAGATAACGAGCCGGGCTGGCACCAGCGGCATCGCATCCAGCAATTGCGCCAAGCCGCGGCCTATGTTCAGCACCCCTTGGTATAGCAAAATGGGGGCATCATCCGCTAAGGTATGCTGGCCGCCAGTTGCTTGATTAGCACGACCTAGGGTAGCGCGGGCGTCCTCTACCTGACTAACCCCCACCACCGGCACATTGCGCACCACCGCAAAAGGCAGCCCCGCGTGGCGCTGCCCAAACAGCCGCGCCAGGGCCGGCCCTACCGTATAGCGTAAATGAGCCCGGGGCACGATAAAATCTTCGACCCACTGCCACATGCGCTGCACGCGGGGCCGCCCCACCACCTCGGGCACCTCCGGAAAAAGCTCGTGCGCATCGTAAGCAAATAACTGGCTACCAATAGCTGCCCTAGCCCACATGGGCAAGGCCGTGTCGAGGTCTACGCAGCACCACACGCTAGCTCGGCTACGCAGCAAATACCAAAACAAACGTATATTGTATTCGATGTAAAACAATTTACCCCGTTGAAACCAACCGCGTAGCCGGTGCTGCGCATAAGGCTGCTCCGCTAGTGGCACTGAAGCTGCTCGCTGCCAACCCACTAGTTCGACGTGGTAGCCCGCTCGGGCTAGGCTGCCGCACACCCGCTGCATGCGCTGGTCGTAATTCAGGTCGGTGGTCACGGCAAAAACCAGGCGCGGGGCTGGCGCAACGGGGGTAACCACAGCGAGCGGAATACTAAATTTATTGTGAGAACAGATTTTGTACACCAAATTTAGGCTTTAGTAAGCTGCTGCGTGCTTAATTAGTAGTTATTATTGATGCCGATAGGCTATTATGCGAGGTTTCTTAGCCCCCCCTACCCCTACTTTACCCCCCGCCGCGGCCCTGCTCGACCAGCTCCAGCTGGCGTATATCCTGCTTGACCGTCAAGGGCTAATAGTGGAGGTTAATGAAACGTTGCTGGCCCTGACGGGCTACACGAGCGCAGAAGTTGTAGGTCAGTCGTATCACGAGCTTTTTTCGCCGCTCAGCTACCGCGAGCAGCGGCAGCAAGAGCTGCTGCAAGTGCTGCGCGAGCAAACCGCCGAGCCTTACTACGAGCACGACCTGCTGGGCCGCGATGGGCAACTGGTGCACCTACACTGGCAGCAACAGCTGCTGCGCGATGCCGACGGGCAAGTGACGGGCCTATGGGCTGCGGGCCACCAGATGAGTACCGTGCGGGATATGCCCGGCACTACCAGTCCCGAAGCACCAGCCTACTTGCAGGAGTTTTTTAACGACTCGCACGACCTCATCCTGCACCTGAAGGCCGACAATTCCTTCTTGTTCATCAACAAGGCGGGCGAGGAAACCCTAGGTTACCAGGCTAATGAGCTCACTAGCCGGTCGCTGGCCGACATAGTACACCCCTACTACCGCGCCAAGCTGCTACATCAGCTGCGCCGGCTCTACGAGGGCCAGGCCCTCAACAAGCTCGAAACGGTGCTCATGACGCGCACGGGCCGGCCAGTGCACCTTATTGGCTCGGTAAGCTGCGTGCGCACACCGGGCCAGCCACTGAGTGCTCGGGTGGTGCTGCACGACATTACCGACCGCATCAAAGCCGAGCGACTGCAGAAGGTTTACTATAGTATTGCTAACCTTGCTATTTCGGCGCGCGACCTACCGGCCCTCTACGGCGCCATACACCGCGAGTTAAGCAAGATACTGGAAACCAACAACCTGTACATTGCTCTGTGCGATGACCAGCGCACAGTACTTCGCTTCGCCTATCACATCGACCAGTACCCGCAGCTCAACTCGGGGGCTTCGCGACCATTCTCGTCGGGCGTGTCCGAATACGTAATTCAGCAAGGGCAGCCGCGCTATTTCAGCCGGGCCGACTTGCTGGCGCTGCTGCACGATGGCACCATTACGGCCTTCGGGCGCCTGCCCGAAGTGATGCTCGCGGCCCCACTTAGCGTGGGCGAGCGCACCATTGGGGTACTCGCCGTGCAGGACTACGACCGGGCCGATACCTACGCGCCCAGCGACCTCGACATTCTGCACTTCATTTCGAGCCAGGTGGCGCTGGCCATCGACCGCAAAAGCCAAGAGGAGCACCTAGCCCGCCAAAACGCCCGCCTCAATGCCATTTTTGAGAGCGGTACGCACTTGCTGTGGAGCGTGACCCGGCGCGGTGACCTCGTGTCGTTCAACCGTAACTACGCCGACAGCTACTTCCGCCGCAATGGTGTGATGCCTGCGCCAGGCATAAACTTGTTTGAGAGCGAGCGTATTACGGCGTCTCCCGAAACGCATGACGCCATTTCGACTTACTATAAGCTGGCGCTCCAGGGCCAGCCGCAGCAGTTTGAAGTGAATACGCCCGACGCCCTAGGTAACCCTATTTGGAGTAGCGTTAGCCTCAACCCCATTTACCTACCCGATGGGTCGTTTGAGGAAGTATCGGCCCGCGCGCAGGACATTACGGAAAGCAAAAACTCGCAGCTGGCCTTGGCTGCGCAGGAAGAGAAATTTCGCTCGATTTTCGAGTCGTTCCAGGATATCTACTACCGCACCGACGACGAAGGCTTCTTTACCATTGTGAGCCCTTCGGTGCGCGACATCCTAGGCTATGAGCCAAGCGAGGTGCTAGGTAAATCGGTGCAAGACTTCTATTACCAGCCCGAAGAGCCCTTTACCCTAGCCAGCGAGCTAAAGCGCGGTGGCGAGCTGCGCAACCGCGAAATTCAACTGCGCCACCAGGACGGCCGCCCGGTAACGGTGCTCATCAACTCGCGCATCACGCCGAGTGGTACTGAGGGCATCGCCCGCGACGTAACCGAGATTCGCCAGATTCAGGATGACCTGCGCTTAGCCAAGGAGGAAGCCGAAGCCGCGCTGGCCGCTAAAACGCAGTTCTTGGCCAACATGAGCCACGAGCTGCGCACGCCAATGAACGGCATCATTGGCATGATTGACTTGCTGCACCAAACCGGCCTGAGCGCCGAGCAGGCCGATTATGTAGATACGTTGCGTAAAAGCTCGGATGCGCTGCTGACCATCCTGAATGATATTCTGGACTTGTCGAAAATTCAGGCCGGCAAGCTGCGCCTGCAAGAAGCCCCGCTGGTGTTACGCGGGCTGCTCGAGCGGCTGCACTCGCTGTTTGCGTATCGCGCCAGCCAGAAGAACCTGCGCTTTACGTACCATATCACCTCACACACGCCGCCGCTTATCATTACTGATGAGATGCGTTTGCTCCAGATTCTGTCGAACCTAGTAGCTAATGCTCTCAAGTTTACGGCCCAAGGCACAGTGAGCGTGGTAGTATCGTCGGTAGCCACGGAGGGCGAGTTTCACACGCTGCGCTTTGCAGTGCAGGATTCGGGTATCGGTATCTCACCCGATGATGCGGTGCGGCTCTTTACGAGCTTTACGCAGCTTGACACGACTCCGAGCAAAGCCTTCGGGGGCACGGGCCTGGGCCTGGCCATCAGCAAGGAGCTAGCCGAGCTCCTAGGGGGCGAAATCGGGGTGTTCTCGGGTGTGGGCGAGGGTAGCGTATTCTGGTTCACTATCCGCTGCCGAGTAGCTACCGCCCCACTGATAGCCCCCAACGACGAAGCTGCGCCCGAGGTCAAGGTGGAGCTGCCTCCCGCTTTGCAGCTGCCTACTACGGGCCCTGCCCCACGCATCCTGCTCGTCGATGACAATGCCATCAACCAGAAAGTAGCTGCCCGCCTGCTCGACAAGCTGGGCTGCGAGGTAGAAATAGCAAGCGACGGCTACGAAGCTATTGCGCGGGCTACTGCGCTAGATGCCAAGTATCAGCTCATCTTGATGGACATCCAGATGCCTGGCCTCGACGGCATTGCGGCCACTAGTGAGATAAAAGCGCGCCTAGGTGAGCAGTGCCCGCCCATTATCGCTATGACGGCCTACTCGATGCCCGACGATGCAACGCGCTTTGTGCAAGCTGGCCTCGACGACTACCTGGCCAAGCCCGTCAAGCACCAGCAGCTATCGGATATGCTGGCCCGCTGGCTGCCCGAGCCGCCACCCGCGCCCGCGGCTACCAACATTATCGCGGCCACGCCTGCCCCGGTCACGCTCGATACGGAGGTACTCAGCCAGCTGCGTCAGCTTGGGGGCCATGAGTTCACGGCCGACCTGTACACTGACTTTGAGCAGGAGGCTGGCGACCTAATCAAGCAGGCTGCCGCGTGCGTGAGTGGCGCCAACTGGGAAGGCCTGCACCCACTCATGCACCAGCTCAAAGGCACGGCGGCTACCCTAGGGCTGGTAGCACTGTCTGGCCAGGCCTTACGCCTCGAACAACTATTGAAAAGCTCGGCCACGGGGGCCTTGCCCATCGAATTTAAACTTTTACAACATTACTTTGCCCAGTTCAAAGCAGTATATCCCGGCGTAGTATCGGCTCCTGAGCCCCTATCAGCCACGGCTTAGCACCTGCCTTAACTCTCTCTTATCTAGTTCGTTCTCTCGTTGTTCCACTCGCTACCCGTCTTACGTAATGCCCGCTGAAAACACCCCTAAAACTATTCTCATTGCCGAGGATAGTTCTGTTATCCTGAACCTGACGCGTAAAATTCTGGAGCAGCAGAAATACAAAATTTTGTTGGCAAAAAACGGGGGCGATGTGCTACCGCAGCTTGAGAAGAACCCGGTTGATGGCATCCTGATGGATATCAACATCCCGGTGAAGGATGGCATGCAGTGCACCCGCGACATCCGGGCCCACGCCGACGAGCGCATCCGGTCGCTGCCAGTTATTGCCATCAGTGGCAACGCAAACGACTACACCATGGCCGATTTTCAAGCGGCCGGCGTAACGGCCTACCTGCCCAAGCCGCTCAATTTTGACGAGCTGGTGCGCATGGTGCGGCAGTACGTAGGGTAATTTTTAATTATGAATTAGAGATTATGAATTATGGATTGCTAGCTAGCTTCTCCTGATTGCAGACTGCTGGCTAATAAGCAATTCATAATTTCTAATTCATAATTCATAATTTTAGTAAAGGTGACTATCACGTTTCTCGGTACCGGCACCTCTTCGGGTGTGCCGATGATAGGGTGCGACTGCCCAGTGTGCCGCTCGCTCGACCCGCGCGACCAGCGCTTGCGTGTGGCCGTGCACGTGGCGGTGGAAGGACGCAGCCTGGTTATCGATACGGGTCCTGACTTCCGGCAGCAGATGCTGCGTGCCCGCGTGAGCCACCTCGATGCCGTGCTGTTCACCCACGAGCATAAGGACCACACGGCGGGCCTCGACGATATTCGGGCGTTCAATTTTCGGCAGCAGCAGGAAATGCCCGTATATGCCGAGCCGCGGGTGATTAACCAGCTTAAGCAGGAGTTTGCGTACATTTTTGCCGAGCAGAAATACCCTGGGGTGCCGCAGGTGCGCCTCCACCCCATCGAGGCTGACGACCAGCCCTTTGACGTGGCGGGCGTGTCCGTGAAGCCCCTACGGGCGCTGCACTACCGGCTGCCGGTGCTAGGCTTCCGCTTGGGCAGCTTTGCCTATCTCACCGATGCCAACTTCATCGGCCCCGAAACGATGGAGCAGTTGCGCGGAGCCGATACCATTGTGCTGAATGCCTTGCGCCGCGAGCCGCATATCTCGCATTTTACGCTGGGGCAGGCTGTTGAGATTTTACAAGACCTAGGGCCACGGCGAGCTTACCTCACGCACATCAGCCACCAACTGGGCCGCCACCGCGAGGTAGAAGCGGAGCTGCCATCTTGGATTCGGCTGGCGTATGACGGGCTAAAGATTGAGGTGTAGCAGCTTGTGCTGGCTAGCAGCCGTATACCTTACTGCCTGCACGGTCGCTGCTACTGCCTTATAGCAGCCCTAGGTGCTATGCGAGCCGCATACAGGCTTCAAGAACGGCTGATTTTCGGGTTTTATGCACACCAATTATTATTTCCTGCGCCAGCTGGCTCCGGCTCTCACCAAGCAGCTACGCGGCTATCGTGTGGCTAGCTGCTTTTCGCAGGAAAAGGACGAGCTGGTGATTGGCTTGCTGAGCAACACGGGCGCTGAGTTCTGGCTAAAGGCGCAGTTGGGCGCTGCTTTTCCGGCCCTAGCCCTACCCGAGACTTTCCAGCGGGCGCGCCAAAACTCGGTAGACCTGCTGCCTGAGTTGCTGGGCCGCACCGTGGCCGAGGTCACGGCCTGGCCCCAAGACCGGGTAGTGCAGTTCACGTTCGTGGAAGACGGCGCTACGCTTGTTTTTAAATTATACGGGCCGCGCCCGAACGCTATTTTCAGGCCCGCTGCGGGTGCGCCGGCCCAGTTGTTTCACCAGCGCTATACCGCCGATGCCGACTTGCAGCCGGCCGCCACAGCCGACCTTCCGCCTCTCAGCGCCACCGGTAAGCTGCCGCCCGCGCTGGCTGACCTACCGGCCCGCTTCCTGCGCGAGCAGCGCGGCTATGACCCCGCCCCGCCCGAAACCAAACAATGCCTAGCCCAAGAGTTGCTGGCCGAGCTAGAGTACCCGGCGCATTACTACCTCATTCAGCTAGATAGGCGCACTCGGCTTAGCCTCGTGCCCCTAGGTAGCCTGCTGCAGACGCTGCCGGGCGATGACCCCATTGGAGCGCTACGGCGGTTTGTGCCGCTTGCCTTGGGGCGCCGGGCGCTCGAAACCGAGCGCCGCCAGCTGCGCCAGCTGCTCGAGCGCCGGGCCGACGAGGCCAGTACCAGCGCGCACCTAGCCCGGCAGCGCCTGCACGCCCTAGCCCACGAGGCTGGCTACCGCCATCGGGCCGACTTGCTCATGGCCCACCTGCACGAAATTCAGCCCGGCGCCACGCAGCTTGAGGTTATTGACTTCTATACCAACGAGCCGGTGGTACTTAAACTTAAGCCCCTCGAAAAGCCACAGCGCACCGCCGAGAACCTTTATCGCAAAGCCAAAAACCAGCAAATCGAGGAGCGCCAGCTCAGCGAGCGCATTGCCCGGCGCGAAGCCGAAGCCCTACACACACTGGAGCTACTGGAAGAGCTCGATACCCAGCCTACGCTGCACGAGCTGCGCAGCCTGCGCGCCTGGCGTAAGCAACACGGCCTAGACCCGGCCACGGCGGCTAAGGCGAGCACGGAACTACCTTTTAAGGTATTCGAGGACCATGGCTTCACCATCCTGGTGGGGCGCAACGCGGCCAACAACGACTTGCTAACTCAGAAGTACGCGCACAAAGACGACCTCTGGCTGCACGCTAAGGATGTCACGGGCTCGCATGTGGTCATTCGGCACCGGGCCGGACACACGGTGCCCGAGCCCGTGGTAGAGCGCGCTGCCCAGCTGGCCGGCTGGTACTCGCGCCGCCAGCACGACTCGCTGTGCCCGGTAACGGTGACGCCTAAGAAGATTGTGCGCAAACCCAAGGGCGCGCTGCCAGGGCAGGTAGTAGTAGAGCGCGAGCGCGTGGTGCTAGTAGTGCCCGCCAACCCATTTGAGCACGCCGCCTAGGTGCCGCCCACTCGCCCCTATCGGCCAAACAAGTTGGAGAGCTGTAATACCAAAAAAGCCCGCTTTACAGCGGGCTTTTTGTTTTTGCGTGCGCGCGGGGAGATTCGAACTCCCACACCCGAAGGCACCACCCCCTCAAGATGGCGTGTCTACCAGTTTCACCACGTGCGCAAAAGGCAATCGGTAACTTGGGCGGCTTAAGGGCCGGCTTCGCTGAGGTGGCAAAGCGGGTGCAAATGTACGCGCTCATTCTGCTTCTGCGCAACACCTGGGCGAAAAAAGCTTAAGAAACTAAGCTCTTCAATTGTCCTTCACGAAGCCTGTTGGTTCTTTGGCAAGGTCTTAGCTCAGCTTTGCCTACTCATCTTTTTTTCTATCTCCGCTCATGGCTGCTACCAAACAATCCTTTTTTGGTCGCTTTGCTGAAAAAACCACTCAGTACTCGGGTTCCACGGCTGTATTTGCAAGCGCAGTAGGCCTTGTGTTGCTGTGGGCAGCAATGGGTCCCTTTTTTCAGTATTCCGAAACCTGGCAGTTGGTCATCAACACGAGCACTACCATCATTACCTTTTTGATGGTATTTCTCATTCAGCGAGCCCAAAACAAAGACTCGCTGGTGCTACATCTTAAGCTCAATGAGTTGCTGGCCGCTACTAAGGGTGCTAGTAACCGTCTTATTAATGCCCAAGACTTCTCAGAAGAGGAAATTAAGCTCATTCACCAGTTCTATTGCCTGCTGGCCGAAAAAGCCAAGGAGGACAACGACCTAGGCGAAACCCACTCGGTAGAAGAAGCCGAGGATAACCACCATGAGAAGTTGGCGGCCCACCGCGATTAGTGGCAAGCCTAACTTAGCCAGTGGCCCAAAGGAAAGGGCCCGGTCAGTAGTGACCGGGCCCTTTCCTTTGGGCTTGTGCAAGACTAGCGGCGGTGGCGCTTGGCTTTCGTCTTGGTGACCTTCTTAGCGGCTGCATGATGCGTAGCGGCCTTCTTGGTTTTCGTTTTGGTCTTATGAGCAACTACCTTCTTCGTGGTGCGGTGCGCAGTGGCTTTGGTAGCCTTGGTGTGGCGAGAAGCTTTGCTGCTACGCTTGGTGGCCTTGGCCTTGGTAGCGGTGCTGTGGTGACGGGTGCTGCGAGCGTGGCTGTAGTGGCGCACGGCCGTGTGGCGCTCGGTGCGCGTGACAACGGCTACGTCTTCGGAACGGGTTTCGGCGGCTTCAGCATCGTGGGTAAGGGCATCTAGCTCAGGGGCAGCAGTGCTTTCCAGCTCGGCCGACGAGGCCATTACCTTCGTCATTTCAGCCATTTTCTTGCGGCGGATGGGCATCAGAAAGTCGCGCTCGGCCCGCTCGCGGATACTCAGTTTTTCCTCGCCGGGCAGTTTGGTTACGGCCGGGGCTTTATCGGCTTGGGCCATGGCGGCTGAAGAGCTCAGCAGCAGGGCACAAAGGGCAATTAACTTCCGCATCAATAACTTAATGAGTTGTTTAGGAAAAACAAAAATAAGCCGTTGACCCTGACCGACCAAGGCTGCGGCACTTCTAGCAACGGTCTTTTTTCAACCGCTGCTCGTGCTGGCGGCTGCCAACTAGCGCTGTATCAGAGCTTCTAACGCCGGGCACCGCAAGCAGCGCTTGAAGCCGGGATTTATCCTATTTTGTGGCTTCCGCGATGTGTAGCCGCTGCCCTGCCGACTGCGTCCCGAACTCGGGCGCGTATAGGCACTGCCCCTGGCTGAGGCCGCCCGAGAAGTCGCCGGCCTGGCTGGCCCGCAGCCGGTATTCGAATACGTGCGTGCCTCGCGGCACTGTGCTCAGGAAGAAATTGGTGGCCGCATCGCGGGGGCTCTCGTAGTACCCTAGGCCGTTTTGGTACTGGTAGCCGCTGAGCTGATTGAGGGGCTCGAGGCCAGCGGCGCGCTGGTCTTTGAGGTGCACGTATTCGAGGGCGCGGTCGGTGCGCAGCACGAGGCGCACTACCAGGGCATCGCCCACGCACAGCGGCGTGGCAGTCGTTATTTTCTCCAATGTGGGGCCACTGGCGGTGCGGGTTTCGCGGTAGAGCTGGCGCTCGAGGCTGAGCGGCGTGGCGGCGGGCGTCACCTTGTCGAGGTCCTCGAAGTACTGCCAATAGAGCGCGCCCCAAGCTACTCCTGGGCTGGGCTTGGTCAGGGTAACCCTACCTAGGGCTGGGGTTACCTCGGCGGCAGGCCAGGTGGTTTTGAGGTAACCGGTGCCAGCCTGAGCGGGGGCCGCCGGCGCGGGCTGGCCCCCCACGGTAGCTTGCAATGTAGGCGCGGCGGCTGTCCAGTCGGTGCCGCGTAGCAGCAGGGCGTAGCAGGCATCGGCGGTGGCGCGGGTGCTTTCCCAGTGCTGGGTTTGCTTTTGGGTGAGCAGCCAGAGCTTCATCTCGTCCACCGATTTCTGGTCGTTCTTGATTTCATCGAAGGCCTCGATGAGCGTGGCCTGGGTTTCGGTGGGCGCCTCGCGCCAGTAGTAGCCGCCACGCACGTCCTTCCAATACATACCTAGGTCAGGCGAGTGCAGGGCATTTTCGGTGAGGGCGCGCAGAATAGCTTGGGCGGCCGGGGCAGCTTTATTTTCGCGATATAGGGCCAACGCCAATTGCGCTTGTAGGTAGCGTGTTTGGGCGGGCCAGTAGGTGGCGGCCTGGCCACGGTAATAAGTGTAGGCGGCCTGGGCAGCAGCGGCCGGGGCAGGCTGAGGCCAGAAGCTACGAGCGTACAGCGCCTGCACCGCCACGTCGCCTAGGTGGTTGGCGGCGAGCTTCACGCCCTTTTGCTGACGCAGCGTGGCGTAGTCGCGGGCGGTGGCGCCGTCGAGGTAGCGCAGGGCGTTTTGCAGCAGCGGGCGGGCGGCGTCATTCTGGGTGGCGTCGAAAGCGCCGAGCTTCTTAAGCTTGCCAAAGCCCGCCACGATGAGCTGCGTCATGTAGCGGTCGGCAGGCATCTTCTCGAACCACGGAAAAGAGCCGTCGGGCAACTGCATAGCTTGCAGCTTGGCCAGGGCGCGGGTGGTTTCGGCGTGCAGGCGTGGCTCGTCGAAGAGGGTACCTAGGCGGGCCAGGCGCTCGGTTTCGGTTTGGGCGTCGCGCACCCAGGGGGTTTCTTGCAGCAGCAGGTTTTTGAGGTCCTGGTTTTGGGCGAGCTTGCTGGCCAGCTGCTCGCGCTGCTGGGCGGTACCGCCCTGAGCCTGGCGCTGCCACTCGGCCAGCATGGTTTTGAAGCGCGGGTTGGCCTTCAGGATTTGGGCCGCCAGCAGGTTGGCGTAGAGGCGGCTGAACACCTGCTCGGAGCACTCGTAGGGGTACTCCATGAGGTAGGAAAGGCTCTGTACGGCGTACCAGGCAGGGTTGGCGGTCAGCTCTAGCGTGAGGGAGTAGTTGCGCCGGGTGAGGCTGCTGGTGCTGGTGAGCTTTTGCAGCTCGAAGGTGCGGGTGCCGGGTCCCACGATGGGCAGCGGCAGGCTTTCGGTGATAAGAATTTTGTTGGGCAGGACGGGCAGAGTGTTTTCCTCGCCGTCGGAGTACGAAGGATTATTTTCCGTTTTCCGCTTTTTGCCTTTCGGAACCTCTCCCCCAGCCTGCGCTACCACGCGGTAGGTTACGGCTGCAGGCACGAAGTCGGCAGGCAAGCTCAATTGCCACCCTAGGGCTATGCTTTGGTGGGCGGCGGCCGTTACGGCTTGCTGGGCGTTGCCTTTTAGCAGCTGACCAGTGATGTCTTGCCCGGTCGTGGCATCGAGCAGGAACAGCTGGGCCGTGCCGCTGAGGGCGCGGTCGGTGAGGTTGGAGAACTTGGCAGGGAACGTAAAGGTGTCGCCGGGTCGCAGAAAGCGCGGCGCATTAGGCGTAATCTGGATTTCCTTCTGCGTCACAAGCTGGCGGGCCAGCTGGCCGGTGTGCAACTGTTTATCGTGAGCCAGGGCCAGCAGCTGCCAGCGCGTCAGGGCCTCGGGCATCTGAAATTCGAGCACTACGTCACCGTTTTTATCGGTGTGCAGGGCGGGCTGCCACAGGGCCGTTTCGCGGAAATCGGTGCGGGTGGGCACAGTGGTAAGGTCAGGGCCTTGGTTACTTTCCTGCTTGCTACGCGCAGTCTGGTTCGACCTTACTTCCCTGTCCTTTGCTATAACGGGAGGGCTGAATTTTACTGTATTTACCTTAGGAGGAGCAGGCGCGGCCGCGGCCATACTACGCATCGAATTGGCAGAAGCGGCGTCTGCTTGCGCTGGAAGCCCACCTCTTACAGTACGCACTCCCATGCGCCTACCTCGGCTATAAACAAATCTCTCTCTTACTTCAGTAGTCTTTGCCAAATACCGTTGCCAGTCATTTAGCTCTGGATATTCAATACCTTCTGATTCTGTGTCATCGTCCGTAGTGCCGTAAGAATCCGAACGAATTTCCTGGAATTCGCCCTGCCACCCAAACCGCGCTGAGAAGTAGCTCCCACCAAAATTCAGCTCCTCGAAGCTGTGCTTGCGGAATACATCTAGGCTCTGGTCGTAGAGAGTGGCTAGCAGCTCGGCCTCGGCGGGGCGGCCGTTGGCTTGCTGAATCGTCACGCGCCAAGTTTCCTTCTGGCCGGGCTGGAGCCGGTCGCGGAAGGTGGCGATGCTGAGGCGCAGCGGCTGGGGCTGCTCGGCCACCTGCACGGTGGCGTCGTGGCGGTAGAGGCGGCCGTCGCGCACCTGCGTGGTGTGGATGTACAGCGGACCTAGGGCCGTGGCCGGGCCGCTTTCCACCTCCAAGCGGCGCTGCTCGCCAGCTTTCAAGGTCAGCCACTCCTGGCGCAGGAGCTGGCCGCCGCGCTCTACTTCGAGTAAGATGCGGGCGTCGGCCTCGCGGCTGCCTAGCAGCACGAGGGTACGCCCACCGGGGGCCACTGTGTCGGCGGGCACCGCAAACCAGTCGGGCGTGGTGTAGGGCACGGTGCTGGCCTGGGCATCGTAGAGCACAAAGTCGAGGCGGGCGTGAGCGGCCGTGTCGGGCGCGGCAGCCTGGGCTTCGAGGCGGTAGCGGCCGGTGGGCACACCCGCCAGCAGGGCCCCTAGGTCGAGCGCGGAGCTGGTTTTGGTATCGAAGGGCAACATCTTAACCAGCTCGGTGGGCGCCTCGTTGTCCGGGGTTTCGGGGGCAGGGCCGGGCACGCCGGGCGGATTAGGGCGGTAGCGGCGGGCCAGCAGGCGCAGGGTGCCGGTGGCGGGCAGCGGCTCGCCGGTGGCGTTGGTGCCGAGCAGTATTACGGCCGGCAGGTGCTGCCGGTCGATAAGCTCGGGGCCAACGAGCTGCAAGCTGAGTGGGTTGCGGCCAATGACCACGTTGCGGGTGCCGGTGCGCGTTTCGCCAGCAGCATCGGTTACGTCGGCGGTAACTTCAAACAGGTAACCCGGCTCCCAGCGGCGGCCCGGCTTGGTAGCAGGCAGCGGCGGCGTGAAGGTGAGCACGAAGCGCCCTTCGGCATCGGTAGTGGTAGTGCCGTGGGCGATTTCCTGGCTGCTACGCCCCCCGCCGGGCGGGTAAATGCGGCGCCCTCGCGCACTGCCGTACTCGGCAAACAGCGGCCACAATTCGCGGCGCGTGATGCGGTATTTCACGGTAGCCCCATCCGTGGCCTGCCCGGCGTAGGCGCGGGCGCGGCCGTTCAAAGTCAGCGGTTGGCCGAGCTGCGGCCGGCCGGGCACTGAGTCGAGCGTTACCAAAAAGGTGGGCCGCTTGTAGTCTTCTACCGAAAAGCCCAGGCTGCCATTATCCGTTTGCAGGGTCATTTCGCCGTTGAGCAGGCCCGCTGGCAGCACCAGAGAGCCATTGAACGAGCCGTACTCCGAGGTGGTAAAGGCCAGCGTTTGGGCGGTTTGGCCATTTACGTCTACGAGGCGCACGCTCACGGGCTGGCCGGTCAGCAGGCTGTTTTTAGCACCTAGGGTCTCGGTTAGGATGCCTTTGAAGTAAAGCGTCTGCCCCGGTCGGTAGATGGCCCGGTCGGTGAAGAGAAAGGTGCGACGCTGCGCTGGCGTGGTAGCGGGGCTGCTAGGGTAATAGCCATTGAGCGGCGTCAGCAATGTGTCGCGGCCCAGCCACGAGCGCACGCTGCTTAGCTGCTCGCGCCCTAGGTTGTCGGTGGGCTGGTTCGGCGCCAGCAGCGTTGCTTCACCAGTAGTGCTGGTAAGCTGCACGTCGCCCAGGCGGCGGTCGTCGCGCTGCTTGGTACGGTTGTAAACGTTGTAGGAAGCCTGGTTTTTCACCCCCGCCAACGGCGCCCCGGTTGTTCGGTCGAGTAGCAGCAGCGAGGTGGCGCCGCTGGCCGCGGGGCGGTGCACGAGGCTAAGTTGGCTGGCGCCTAACAGGGCGTAGGCCGTCACGGTACCACCCTGCGCCGAGCTTGCAGCTGGGCTAGTTGAAAGCACGGCTTTATTGCTGAGCAAAATGAGGTAGTACCCAGCCGGTAGCGCCGCGCCCGCCACCACCGGCTTGCGCTCTTTGTAGTCGAGCGGGTGCGCGGGCAGCGGCAGCGCCCAGGTAGCGGCCGGCGCCGCTTTCAGGGCCCGGGCAAAGCGTTTGGCCAGCGGCCGGTCTTGCGGGTCGTAGCCAGCCCCCTGCTCCCACTCTTTCGAGGTGATGCGATAGGCCCAGGCGTGCAGCTCGGTCACGTTGCGGGCCGTAACATCGAGGCGCCAGGGCTGGCCGGGCACCACGATATCGGAGGCCGTGAAGGAGACTTCGGGCTGCTCAATCTGGGCGCGCAAGGCCCGGGCCCGCGCCGCGCCACGCGATTTTGGAAACCGGGCTTCGGCCTGGCGGGCCAGGGCCACAGCGGCTACGGGGTCGGCTTCGCGCTTGGCCTCGGCCTGGCGGGCGACAAACTCCGTGCTGATGGGTAGCGCTTTATAGGTGTCGGCGAGGCGGGCCAGGGCGGGCTCGTACTGGTCGCCTAGGTCGGTGGTTTGCGTGAAACCATGCAGGTAGTCGAGGCGCTGCAAGTCCACATCGGCTAGCGCGGCCGGGTTATTGGCACCTAGGCGAGCGGTGGTGAGGCGCTGCAATAGGCGCAGCGCGTGCAGCTGGCCATTGAGCGAGTCGGCGGCCGGGGCAGCAAGCTTCAGCGCGGCAAACTCTTGGGCGCTGCCAAACAGCTTGGGGTCGGTGGGCTCGAACTGCTGCTCGGGCCGGGTGATGTACAGCTCCTGGTCTTGCAGGCCCGCGATGGCGCGCTGGGCCAGCAGGTCGTAGAGGGTGGGGCGCAGTTGGCGGCCTTCGGCGTCGCCCTCGGTGGCGAGGTCACCTAGGGCGGCTAGGGTGGTTTTTAGCTGGCGCTGAGGCTCATCTTCTACCGACTGGTAGTAGTGCCGCACAATGGCCGCGCCCAGCCGGCCGGCATCCCAGGTAGCGAGGGTGGTGCCACCATCGGCCGCGCCAGGTGTGGCTTGGTCGGCGGTGGGCGCGGCCCCCTGGGTGCGTTCGTAGAGCTGGTAGCGGTTCTGGTTATAGTAATTGGCATACAGGCCTGCCAGCAGCGAATGCAGGATGGGCCGGGCCGGGAATTGCGCCGTTTTCAGGTCGGCTTCGAGCAAGGCGATGGCCTTCTCGTCGGCGTCGTTCTCTTTGTTATGGAGCAGCCGGATTTTGTAGAGAAGCGCCCGCACGTAGGCCGGAGCGTTGTTTTCGCGCTTGGCCTGCTGATATATTTTCTCGACCAGCGGCGCGGCGGTAGCCGTCTGGTCTTTTTGGAGCAGAGCGTCTATCTTCTTCCACTGCGCGGGCAGCGGTGGGTTGGGGCCGGGCGCGGCCGAATCAGCCAGAAAAGCAGTCATTAACAGCGAGCCAACCAGGCCCAGCAGCAGGAAATAGCGCATGGGAAACACAACAGTGATACCCCAAAGATGCCAGAACCGCGCCAAGTGCACATGTATAGTTAAGAGTGCAGAGTTAAAAGTAGAGTACCCTTAACTCTGCACTCTTAATTCTTAACTCACCCCCTCCCCCGCCGCACCGGAAAGAACAGCAGCTGGACAATGAGCATGACCACGCTGGTATACAAGATGCTCACACCTACCCGCCCTAGGGTCACCAGCGGGTGCTGCAAAGAGCCCAACTCCAGAAAGAAAAAGGCCAGGTGGTGCACCGTCACGAGCAGCGACAAGTACACCAAAAACCACTGCCAGCCCATCTGGTGCACGTTCACGGTATCTTGGGCGTCGTAGCCATCGCGCGGGGTGAGCAGGCGCAACACCCACGGCCGCAGGTAGGCCAGCAGCACAGCGGCAGCGGCGTGCAGCCCGCCCGTATCGTGCGCAATATCAACGGTAAAGCCTATACTAAAACCCAGCAGTAGCTGCAAGGCGATGGGCGTATTGATGGGTAAGAACAATAGAAACCCTAGGTAGAAGAAATTCCAGCCTAGCCCAAATAACACCACGCTGCTATTGTCGAACAGCAGCACGTAGAGGCCTACGTACAGGGCAAAGCGCAGCAGTTGCCCGCCGATGGTTGCGACGATGCTCATGGCTTTTTGGCTTTAGCGGCTTGGGCCTGGGCTGCCTTCACGGGGGCCGGCAGTTCACCAGTGTGCTGCTCCAAGGAGTCGCGCTCGGCGCGGGGCGGTGTGGGCACCACGTACACGTAAGTGAGGCGGCTAAAATCGACCCCTAGGCGCAGCTTCACGGTCGAAAAGTTCTTGTTGGGCTCGGTCGTGAACGACTCGATAGTGCCGATAAACACACCGGCCGGAAACACCGAGTTGTAGCCCGAGGTCACTACCGAATCGCCCTTTACCAGCTTGTTCTGGCGCGGAATATAGTCGAGCATGGCGTGCGAATAGTCGGTGCCCTCGGGCCAACTCACGCTGCCAATGGT